>Ga0081474_120134_pt2 | contig 50806 bp, 54 predicted proteins | sample OneHunmetagenome_2_FD_70978 | JGI IMG/M metagenome (GOLD analysis project Ga0081474, IMG submission 70978) | Ferrous microbial mat communities from One Hundred Spring Plain, Yellowstone National Park, USA v2 (version 2) | ecosystem: Environmental > Aquatic > Non-marine Saline and Alkaline >... | reverse complement strand
CTCTGCCCAGCTGCCTCACCTGGGTGTTGTAGAGATCGCCGATGGGGAGTATGTCGACGCCGCCGTCGCCGTACTTGGTGAAGTAGCCCAGCATGATCTCGCTCTTGTCGCCTGTGCCCACCACCAGATAGCCGAGCTTCTGGGCGTATGCGTAGAGGAGGACCATCCTGAGCCTCGCCTTTATGTTGCCGACTATCCTCTTGTCGGCGACATCGACGGCGCTGGACATCGCCTTCACGTAGTCGTCTATGGGCACCACGGCGTGTTTCCTCTCGGCCCCCGTCAGCTTGACGATCTTCATGGCGTCCTCCATATCCCTCGGGGGCGTCGAGGCGGAGGGCATCAGCAGGAAGAAGAAGTTGTCGGTGGCCTTGGCTAAAAGCACGGCGACGACGGAGGAGTCTATGCCGCCGCTCAGGCCCAGCACGCCGCCCCTCGCGCCGCTCTCCTCTATATATTCCCGCAACCTCTCCACGAGGTACCGCGCGACCTTGTCGCAGTCTATAGCCAAGGCCTGGGCCACGTATTCGTTCATCGAGTTACACCCCAATCTACGTAATAAACTTCGTTACCCTTATGGAGCCGCTCGATATCTTCGCCAGCGCCCCGTTGGGGAGAGGCGACCAGGGCCCGTCGTCGAGGGGCTCCGAGGCCACGGCCGTGACGCCGTCGGCCCTGGCCACCGGGACGTAGTGTGGTTCTTCAACCAGCCTGTAGGTGAGGAAGTACGCGTCTGCGGTCCTCAGATCCGCTATGGCTATGTTCATCATGGGCTCCTCGGGGTCCATATGGCGCGCCGCTATCTTGGCCACCTCCTCCAGCGCTTCGGCGTCTCCTCCCATGTCCACGAACGCCTTCAGGAAGAGCTCGCTGTCGGTGGCGCCGCCGGTCCTCACGTCGAGCCCCATTCCCTTCAGCTCCCGCGCCAGCTCCTCCTTGCGGAACGTCCCGTTGTGCGCTATGGCGAAGTCGCCGTACACTATGGGGTGTGTGTTGCCCGGCGAGATTCCCCCAACCGACGCCAGCCGCGAATGCAATAAATACAGTTTATATCCGCTCGGGGGATCTATATATGATTCCCAGATGGGCTTCACCGATTTATATAGTCCGTATTCGCCCTCCCTGGCGTAGAGGACGCCCCAGCCGGACCCGTGGCTCAAGCCGAGCGTCCTATCCCTCCTGGAGATCTCCACGAAAGATCTGAAGAGACCTGGCCGGGGGTCTCCGAAAAACAGCAGGATTCTGCACATCAGGCGACTTCGAGATACTGATCGTACTCCCACCTGGTTATCACGTTCCAGGTCTTGTCCCACCCCTCGGCGACGTTGGCTAGATAGTCGCCCCACTCCTTCTCCTTCAGCGATAGATACGCCTTGACCAGCTGTTGCGGCAGGTTCTTGGCCGCGGCGCCCTCAGACGCGTGCTTGACCGCCTCGCCCAGATGCTTGGGGGTCTCCTTCACGCCCGCGAGCTCGTACGCCACGTCCTCGACGGGAGCCGGCGGCTCGAGCTTCTTGTCTAGCCCCTCGAACGCGGCCAGCAGTATCGCCGAGAAGCCCAGGTAGGGGTTGGCCGACGGGTCTGGGTGGCGGTATTCGAACCGGTTTATCTTCATGCCGTAGTAGGGCACTCTCACCATGGCGGAGCGGTTGCCGATCCCCCAGACGACGCGGGTCGGGGCCTCGTAGTGGGGCACCAGGCGCTTGTAGCTGTTCACGAGCGGGGCGACGAAGGCGCTGTTGGCCACGGCGTTGTTCAACACGCCGGCTATCGCCGACTTGAGCTCGGGCGTTGGCTCCTTATACGACGCGAATAGGTTGACGCCGTCGCGCCAGAAGCTCACGTGTATGTGCATCCCCGATCCGTTAACGCCCCAGAACGGCTTCGGCATGAAGGTGGCTATCAAGCCGTGTCTCTGGGCTATCGATTTTGCCAGTATTTTGTACACAAGTATCTGGTCGGCCACTTGGACCGGGTCGCCTGCCGGTATGTTCACCTCGAACTGGCTGGGCGCAACCTCGTGGTGGGTCTTGGTGAATCCTATGCCCGACAGATAGAAGTGCTCTATTATCTCCTCCATGACTGGTATGGTCTCCTTCAGCGGATAGCCCTCGAAGTAAGCCCCGCTGTCGACGAGGGACGGCGGGTTGCCTCTCACCAGGAAGAACTCCACCTCGGCGCCCATCATGGCCTCGTACCCCCTCGACGCGAGGTACCCAACGGTCTGCTTGAGGGCGTTGCGCGGGTCCATGGGGTGCGGCTTGTCGCCGTCCAGCGTGCTCGTGAAGGCCAGGGCGGTCTTGCCCTCGTTCCACGTCTCTATATAGACGGCGCCAGCGTCGACCTCGGCCACGAAGTCGCTCCTGTTGACGGTGGTATATGCCGGTATGGAGGAGCCGTCGTACGCTATGCCGTCGATGAACGCGTCGCGCGCTGCGTCTATGGGCAGTATCTCGAGCTTCGGCCTGCCGAATATGTCCACTATCACGAACTTGACGTATTTAACTCCGGCGCCCTTCAGGGTTCTCCAGACGCTTAATCCTTCCGGCATGCGCTTCGAGTCCAGTCGATATATAAACTTTACTCATAAACCTTCATGGTTTTCCGGCTCTATATAGTACGTTGTATTTATTATGCCGGTATTGCCATGAATTTTAAACCGAAATGGCCGGAGGACCTAGCTACCCGCTACGGGGACGTTTAGTTTTGTAGCGACCCGGCCGTCTAGGGATCTCAACAAATCTCTATTTCCCACCATGTGGAAATAGCTGGTAACCCCGCCGGCCCCCATGGCCAGCTTAAGCTCCTTGGTGAGCGACGTTATCAAATTCTCGTACCAACTCCTCTTGGTCGCGTAGTCGGGCGCCGCCCTCTTGGCCAGAAGCTCGAAGGGCTCGCGCACCTCCACGAGGTCTGCGCCCAGCGCGGCCAGCTTATACACGTCGGCTCCGCTGAAGAGCCGGCCCGCCGCCACGATGGCCATCCTCTCCCTTATGCCCGCGCGCCGCGCCTTCTCGTCCAGCGCAGACACGGCCTCCTCGAGCCACGCCCTGCCCCCCAGAGCCTCGTCTATCACCACTATCCCCTCCCCAGGCTCCAGCTCTCTGGACGGGGCGACCCTGCGGTGGGGTAGACGCGAGAGGCAGTACTGGGGCTCGGGACAGCCGTCGCCATCTACGAGCGCGCCGAGGCCGTATCCCGCCATGACCGCCGCCCGCTCGAGGCCGGGCACGACCACGGGCGTCTCGAGCTCGACGCCAGCCAGCGGAACCCGCACGTCTACCTCCTCCCTGTAGGGGTCCACGGAGGGATGCGTCACCTGCGCAGCCTCTATCCTGAGGAGGTCGAGGGGCCTTCTGGCTGGGTAGGTGTAGCCGGGCACTATGCCGCCCATGCCCGTGACGGGGGGTTTGCCCTCTTCGTACACCTCTCTCGGCAACTGTTGGACGTGGTCATGGTAGTAAGCCACCTCGCCCTCTGCGACTAGGTCGACCCCTACCGCGTCGGCCACTAGCTTGTCTACATAGAACAGCCCGAGGAGGTCCCGCCTTCCCATGAGCTCCTTTATGCTGTCCATGCCGAGGGAGTACAGTATGGCCTTCAGGCCGAGCCTCAGCGCTGAGATGTATCTGCGCAACGCCGCGGAGGCCCACCCTATGTCTAGATCGGGCCTGGCGCCTATCATGTTCGTGAGGGACGTCGGGCAGCCGCCCGTGTGGCACGAGTGGCACATTATGCAGCCGAAGGACAGCAACGCCGCAGTGCCGATGTTGGCCATGTCGGCGCCCAGGGCGACCAGCTTGGCTATGTCGGACGCGCTGTAGAGCATGCCGCCGGCCACCACCAGGAAGCCGTCCCTGACGCCGTTGTCCCTCAGCCATCTATCCACGACGGGGACGGCGTAGTCCACCGGTATCCCCAGGTGGTTCCTCACCGACATGGGCGTGGCGCCCGTCCCCGCCCCGGCCCCATCTATTATTATGCCCTCGGCCGTGGACCTCGCGACGCCGACCGCCACATACATTATCTTGTTGACGGCGGCCACCTTCACCAGAACCGGCTTGCCCGTGAGGTCCCTGAGGGCCTTGACCCTCTGGGCCAGATCCTCTATGGAGTATATGTCGTGATGGGGGGCCGGCGATATCGCGTCGCTACCCTCAGGTATTTTTCTGAGCTCGGCTATTACCTTCGTCACCTTGCGGCCGGGCAGATGGCCTCCGATGCCGGGCTTCGCGCCCTGGCCTATCTTTATGTTGACCGCCAGCCCGGCTCTCAGCAGATCCATATCCATGCCGAACCGCGCCGAGGCCCACTGGACAACGATGTTCCTATACTTGGCCACCTCGGGATGGAGCCCGCCCTCGCCTATGCCGGCCACCACCCCCTCCTCGGTGGCCGCCTTAGCTATGGCTATGTTGGGATTGCCGCTGAGGGCCCCGAAGGACATGTCGCCGAGATATATCGGCGCCGACAGCCTCGTTCCGAAGAAATCGACGCCGACATCTACGTCCAGCCTGTCTGCGCGTTTGAGCAGCTCGTTGACCTCCCGCGGCCTCAAGTCCTTGAACGCCATTCTGTCGAGCAACCTGCCGATTTTGCTCGGCGATTCCTCCAGCGCATATGGCGGCACGCCGTCGAGGGCGGATCTACGGACGTACTCTATACGTTCAGATCCCCAAAACTCCGGAATTCTATGGACCGCAGGGCGCAAGTATATATTCATCTGGCGCACTATATAGCATCTCCATGGAATATATAAGCATTGTATTGGCCCATCGGCTAAGGCACGGCGCAATTTCTGAACTCCGTACAATTACCTACTATATATTTACATATAATATTAATTATAAAGCTGATATTATCTTCGTTATTAATTAATAACATTTTCTATATTTATAAACGATATTATACGCTTCACAATACGCTTTATGTCTTTCACTTATCTCGTCTACTGCTGAAAATTATTTTGAAATAATGTCAATATTTTGACAATAATGGAATTGGGAAAATACCCCGTATATCCCCCCACCGATCCCGACTTCCTGCGGGAACCGAAACGGGATAGGTACGACGTGGTCATAATAGGCGCCGGCGGGGGCGGCTACCACGGCGCCTTTGAGCTGAACAAAGGCGGCATGAGCGTATTGATGGTCGACGACAAGGGCAATCTCGGCGGCTCCTGTCTGTATGAGGGATGTATACCTAGCAAGTCTGTTAGGGCTGGGATACACCTCCTCCACACGCTTAAGGAGGTGCTTTCCTCTGTGGGCAACAACGACGTAGAGAAGGTCAAGCTGGCTTGGGAGAACTTGATAGACCACAAGGACTGGGTTCAAGATGTGCGCTATATCCAACATATAAGGGAAGTTAAGGAACATCCAGGCCTCGAGCTAGTTAAGGGCATAGCCGCCGTGGTGGACGAACATAGGGTGAGGATCCGCGGCGATGGCTGGACCAAGGAGGTTGAGGCCAGGTGGTTGCACATAGCCACCGGCTCCGTCCCGATCAAGCTTCCCGTACCTGGCGCCGAGCTGGCCATAGGCAGTATGGAGCTGTTTGGATACAAGACTAAGTACAGGAGGCTTCCCAAGAGCGCCGTGATTATAGGCGGCGGATATATAGGCGTGGAGGTGGCCTTTATGTTGGCGCGCATGGGCGTGAAGGCGACCATAGTGGAGATGTTGCCACGCATATTGAGCGGATGGAGCGACGAGGTGGTCTCACACGTCGAGAGAAGCCTGAGGAAGCTCGGCGTCGACGTTCTGACCGGCTCCAAGGTAGTTGCCGTCAAGCAGGACGGCGGAGAGAAAATAGTCGAGTTCGAGTCGCAAAATGGGAAGGGATACGTCAAGGGCGAGGAGGTCGTGATGGCCGTCGGCAGGAGGCCGTTCGTCGACGGCTTGGACGCCTTGGGCATCGTGGAGCGCGGCAGGGTGGCCGTCGACTCGACCATGAGGACCAAGAGGCCTAACGTGTATGCGGCCGGCGACGTCATCGGCCAATACATGCTCTTCCACGCGGCCGTGAAGGAATCTACAGTAGCGGCGTGGAACATTCTCCATGGGCATCCGGTATACGAGGTGAACTTTAACGCCATACCGATCACGCTGTTCAGCGAGCCGGAGGCGGCCATGGTGGGCCTAAACGAGGAGACGGCCAAGGCTAGGGGGATATCCTACGCCACCGTTAGGTATCCGCTGGAAGACGACGCGCATGCACAGATATACAAAGCCAGAGAGGGATACGTCAAGTTGATAATAGAGAGAGAATCCCAGAGGATAATAGGCGGGGAGGTCGTTGGCGAGGCGGCCTCGTTGTTGATAAACGAGGTCGCGCTCGCCGTAGCGGTCAACGCGAGGGTGAAGGACTTGGCACTGCTGGCCCACGCGCATCCGACGATCTTCGAGGCCATAGATAGAGGCGCCGTCAGGTTTAAGCTCTAGGTTTTATAATCGTAAATATTTCTCTATTTAGCTTGATGTCCTTATTGAATAACGCCTTGAATCTAGCTATGTAGGGAGCCAACTTCGCCGCTTCCTCCTCCGAGAGCTCCCTCTGCTCCACTGAGACTCCCTCCGACTCCTCGAGGAGTTGCATGTATCTATCGCCGTCTATTATGCCGTCTAGGAGGAGGGATCGGGCGTACCTCTCAGCCGATTTCCTGTCCACGCCCGTCACGTACTCCCTCGGGACCTCGCCCCTTATGTAGATCTCGCCGCCCACCAGCCCCCTCGCTATCATGCCGCCGACCTCCTCGTCGTTGGTCACGCGCAGAACTACGACCGTGCCGCCGCCCATATACTCCCCCAGGTACTTGCCGGCGGAGCCCCCCACCACGAGCACGCCGCCTCTGTGCTGGATGGCGGCCCTGGTCCCCGCGTCGCCGTATATGTATATTTCGCCGCCCCTCTTCGCCTGGCCCAAGGCGTCCCCCGCGTTGCCGTAGACGACGGCAGTCCCTCCGTTCATCGCGTCGCCGAAGTCGTCCTGCACGTCGCCGTACACGTCGAGCCGGCCTCCCGACATTACGTTGGCCGACGCGTTCCCCACGATGCCCCAGAGCCTCAGATAGCCGGAGGCCATGCCGTTGCCCAGATACCTATGGCCGTTGACGTTGACCACGTCCACCTGCCCCCGCCTCTCGAGCTCCGCCCTCACGGCCCGCGCGAGGGATATGGCGTCGTAGAGGCTTGCGTCTACAGCGCCCGGCGGCTCGGGGGGAAGCTCGGGATATACATATCTCCTCCTGTAGTTGCCGTACACCTCGTCGCCCTCGGCTATTATGTACTCGCCGCCCCTCATGGCCCATATGTTGGCCTTGGGCGCCACCGCCCTTATGGCCGCCGCCTCGGACGCCACGAGCAGTAGAGAGCCGGATATCCCGACGTACAGAGGGCGGAAGTGTTGAGGATCTACGAAGGCGCCGAACACGGGCCTCGGGCCCCCGACCATGAAGGCCACGGCGTAGGGCCCGTCGAGCCTGGCCCACCTGTATCTGCGGCCGTACATGAGCTCCTTCACGGCCTCCTCCACCCCTAGCTCTCCCGCCAGAAACGACAGGAGGTAGGCTATGGCTTCGCTGTCGTTCCCGGTGAACTTCACGTGCGTTCTGTACTTTATGAAGTTGACGTTTGCGCCGTAGCTGCTCAGATCGCCGTTGTGGACTATGGCGACGTCGCCCGCTGCGAAGGGATGCGAGTAGTAGGGCAACCTCCCGGGGCTGTTCGTGGGGTATCTCGTGTGGCCTAACCACGACCTGCTCGACAGGCTCTCGATGCCGTAGAGCTTGGCTATGTCCTCGGGCCAGCCGACCACCTTATAGATGTCAATCCATCTGCTATTTAGATATATATATCCATCGATATCTATATATTCACTAAGTTCTACATCATATATATCATTAGAAATTCTTATATATTTATCGCCAATAGGTCTGCGGACAAATGCCTTTATTCTCGGCCTCTCGGAGGGCCTATATAGCGCCAGGCCTGCGCCGTGGGGCGTGCCGCGCTCTCGCATTGCGCTGAGGCCTCTCAGGACTAAGCCTGCCGGGATCTCGCCGCCGTCAAGCGAATGAAGGCCGAGGATTCCGCACACGGCCTATCGATATAGCCTATATAAAAAGATTAGCCCATATATATTTCGTCCTTAAGCAGGCCCGAGCTAAATGTTTTTATCCCCAGTAAACCTTTGTAAAAAGATGGGCCTCAAGTGGCGCGGCTACTACAAGGCGTTGGCGCTGTACTTGCTGTCGTCGGGCCCGCTGAGCGGCTACGAGATAATAAAGACCATCGAGAGCGCGTTCGGGGGGAAGATAAGGCCGTCGCCCGGCACCATATACCCCCTACTGAAATTCCTCGAGGAGGAGAAATACATCGTCTCGGAGGAGCGATGGGTCGGCAAGAAGCGCAAGAAGACCTACAGAGTCACCGAGGAGGGCCGGCGCCTGCTCGAGAACTACCTCAGAGATCCTACGTTCAACCAGCTCCTGTCGTATCTGCAGAGAAAAGACGCTGAGGAGGTCGACGTCTTGTCGTCGATTGTGGACGAGGTGCGGTTCCTCTCTGAGATATTCGACGAGATCGAGAACACCGATAGGGGCAAGCTGGAGGAGCTCGGCCAAGTGCTCGCCGAATTTTCCGACAAGGTGGCCAGGCGGCTGAATAGATAAAGTTTATAAAGTCCGATATATCTGCCCTCTCATGAAAACGGCAAAGCTATTCCTGGCCGTGCTACTGGCCTTGGCGGGCCTGGCCTACTCCCAGGTGGTCCCGGGCCATTCACAGACCCCGCAAATGCCTCAACAGCCTCCCTACATCGGCATCACCGTGTTGCAGAACCCGCCGCTGGCCTATCCCGGCGGCGTGGTGCAGCTGACCGTCATACTGACCTCGACCGCCGCCATGGGCCCGCTGCAGGTCCAGATAACCTCGCAGAGCTTGTCGGTCCTGACTGGCGGCTCGTACAACCTGGCGGGCCTGGCCCCGGGCACCCCTGCGACTCTCACCGCCGTCGTCAAGATACCGCTCGGCGCCAGCCCGGGCAACTACGGAGTAACGGTAGCCCTGGTGAACCCCGTCAACAATTTCCAGTTCGAGAGCACCACCTACTACGTCCGCGTCGTCCAGCTGAGCTACGGCGCGCTGGCGTACCCCCTCGTGAGTGGCGTCTTGGCCCCCGGCGAGGTTGTAGACGTGCCGATACTTTTCGTCAACCCCACAGTGGACGTGGTTAAGGCGAGCGCAACGCTTTCAGGAGGTCCCTTCAATAGGTTCTCCAACAGCTCTCTGACCTGCTCCGCATATGTTCCCCCAAGCTCCAACTCGACGTGCTTCATACCCGCCGTTGTGCAGAACGTCCAGCCCGGGGCCTACACGGCCTACATCAACGTCACCTTGGTCGACATGGCGGACAACAACACAATCTCCTTCTCCAAGAACTTCACGGTAGTGGTCGCCGAGCCTGTGAGTATAAACATAGGCCTCGCGCCGCAGGGCCCCGTGGTGCCCGGGCAGCCCACAACCCTGCTGATCTCCGCGTCTGCAGGCGGCCCCGTCGAGCCGTCGAACGTCACCATAATTCCGCTGAACACCAGCGACGTGACCTTCATAGCGCGCCCCATAAAGCTGCCGATACTCACAAGCGTGCAGATACCCGCCGAGGCCATCGTAAACAACTACGGCACGGTCACGGCGTCGTTCGAGATATGCTACTTCACCAGCATATGCACGACGAAGAACGTCACTCTGTACGTACCGTTTCCCAACATCACTGTCAACGTGGTCCAGAACCCGCCCTGGGCCTACCCCGGCTCGCTCCTGCAGTTCACCATAGCCATATCTTCGAACCAGCCGGTGGGCCCCCTGACGGTCTACGTCAACTCCGACGCGCTGGCGGTTCTGAGCGGCGCGTCCTTCAGACTGCCGGGGCTCGCCCCAGGCGCGCCGCTGACGCTGACCGCCCTGGCCGAAGTTCCTAGGGACGTCGGGCCCGGCGTATATCCGCTGACGGTGACGGCAGGCGGATATACGTACACCTATTACGTCGACGTGCGCAAGCCCAACTTGGGCGTCTCGATAGCGGAAAATCCCCCTGTGGCGTATCCCGGCGCTCTGGTCACGGTCAACGTGGCGATAGCCAGCGATGCGGAGCTGCGGGGCGTCTCGGTCAACATATCCAGCCCGCTGGACGTACTGGAGGGCTCCGGATACTATCTGCCCGCGTTGCCGTCGGGGAGCCCGGTCACGCTCACGGCGGTCCTCAAGGTGCCCGACGGCGCCGCTCCGGGCGACTACCCGGTCTACGTGTCGGTGGACGGCGCCAACTATGTATCCTATGTACACGTGTCGTCGGCCTCCGTCGTTATCCAGAGCATAGCGGTGGAGCCGCCCACCGTCGTGGCCAACGGGCTTCTGCCCTACGTCAATGCCGTAGTGTCCCTGCTGAACACCGGCGTAGTGCCGGCGCGCGGCGTATCGCTTTCGATATCGGGCGTGCCGGTCGTGGGCAATGCGTCGGTGACGTTGGGCGTTCTGCCGCCCGGACAGCCCGTACAGATACCGTTCTTGATCAACGCCAGCGCGCTCGGGCCAGGCCTGTGGAGCGTGACCGCGTCCGCGCGGTGGCTCGGCGGCGAGGTCTCCGCGACGGCGCCGCTCACCGTACTGCCCAAGGCGCAGCTAGAGGTGAGCTACAACGTTTCTAACGCCCAGCCTGGATCGACCGCAGTGGTGACCCTGACGATCAGAAACATGGGGCCCGTCCCGGCCAAGATGGTGACGCTCCAATGGACTCCAAACCAGGTCTTCCAGATCCACACGCCGAGCTCGTCGACGCCGACGGCCAACCTTCTGGAGTCCAACTTCAGATTTCTCGGCGATATATCTCCGGGCCAGAGCGCCACGACGACCTACCTAATAGATGTCTCCAGCAACGTGCCTGACGGAGTCTACTACGCAACCCTTGTGCTGGAGTGGAACGAGACAGGCGCCGTAACTCCGGTTATAGAGACCGTCCAGATACCCATAGCGGTGAGGTCCTCCATAAATCTGCTGGAGGTGGGGCCGCTCGCCGCCGCCTTGCTCATAGCGATAGTCGGCATCGCGGTGTACCTCAGAAGGCGGAGATCGGGGAGGGGCGTCGCCGGGCCTAGCTAAGGCCGCAAGCGACCTCTTTTAAAGGGGAGCTTGGATTTAACACGTGTTCGTGTCCATCCAACGCGCCCTGGACAAGCTCAGGGCCCTCGTGGGCTCTAGGGGCGATGCTTGCACGCCCGATTCCCTGGATCTCGAGCTGTCAAACGGGTTGTTCCTGAGCGGGTCTGTCGCCGTTCTCGCGCAGGGAGGCGCCTATAAATGTCTGGACGTGGGCGGCCTTGCCGACGTCTTGAGGACCTTCGCGTATCCCCAGACTATCCAGCAGAGCGCGTTCAAGACCTTGAGGCCTCCCTACGTGGAGCTGTACGAGGACGAGCGCAGATATGTCGTGTTGGGCATATATGACGACAAGGTGTATATGTCCGAGTGGTCCGGCATCCGCCTCTGTTGCTCTTGGGTAGTCGACATAGATGTGGATAGATACAGGAGGTCCTACGAGGCGCTTGAGCGGTTCCTGTCGGGAGAGCCATGAGCGGCCTTCTGGAGAGGTTCGACGTGAGGCTCGACGAGAGGGAGCTGAGGATTCTGCTGGGGATAATCGGGAGCGAGCCCACCACGGCCTATAAGGTGGCCGTGGACAACAGGATGCATTTCTCCTATGTATACAAGAAGCTGTGGAGCTTCGAGCAGGAGGGGCTGGTGGCCTATTTCTGCGAGCCGGGGAGCGGCAGGAAGCTGTACTACGTGTTGCCCAAAGGCGTCTTGATCTTGATGGCGTATGAGGCGTTAAGCCCCAAGATGGCGGCCGACAAGCTCCGCGACAGGTGGAACCTCAAGGACTTCTCCGACGACGAGATCTTGGAGCTCGCCCATATATTCCTCAACAACTATAGGCCGGGCACGCCCGTCAACGACTCCGTCATGTCCGCCTACGTCCTATACACCAGGTATCTCGCGGGGGAGCTAAACGCGAGGAATAGGGCCCTCCTCAACAAGTTCTTCAGGAGGGCCTTCGAGGCGTTGATAGGATTAATAGGGGAGGTGTGCCTGCAGAAATGCGGACAGGACATAGCGTCGAGGGACTACATATGACGGCGAGCTGTCCCGGGACGTACAGAGTTGCCGGCAGAGAGATAAGGCTGGACGAAGACTGCTACCTCGAGAACCCTTCGGACTGGAGCAGAGATGTGGCCGTCTGGATCGCCGAGAACGTCGAGGGGTTGAGCCTAACCGAGGAGCACTGGCGCCTAGTTGATTACGCTCGGGCCTACTGGGAGAGACGCGGAGAGTGTCCCCCCGTGGGCAGACTGCTCAAAGACCTCGGGATAACCTTCGAGGACCTATATAGACTCTTCCCCTCGGGCCCCGCGGAGGGCTTGTGCAGAGTGGCCGGGGTCCCTAGGCCCGGGGGCTGTCCCTAGCGCGGCCTATCTCGCGGCAACGTAGTGATGACTTAAATAGTGGCCCTTCCACCATGCCATGAGCGCCGAGGAGAGGATATTCAGGGCCTTGGCCGACCCCCAGAGGCAGGAGGCGCTCGCGACCCTCCTCGAGAACATAGAGGCAGTCAAGGACCTCGTGCTCTTCCTGTCGGAGCTGAGGAGCTCGGGCGCGCTCGAGCTCCTGACGGCGGGCGTCGCCGCAGCTAGGACGCTCTCGGGCGACTTGATAGCCAGCAGGGATTTCGCCGAGAAGGCCGCCAAGCTCATGGAGCTGGCGGGGGCGGCGTCCGCGGTCGCCTCAAACACCGAGGGCATTGCCTGCATGTCCAAGGCCGTGTCGAGCGCCGACGCGTCGAAGCCCGTCGGCGTCTACGGCCTCCTCCAGGCCCTTCAGGACCCCGACGTGCAGAGAGGGCTTGGCTACATAATGTCGATGGTGAAAGCCCTCGGGGCCTGTCTGGCGTCGAAACAACAATTATAAGCAAGGTGGTTGGCCTAGTGCATGTCGGAGTTTAGGGTGCCCAGCGAGGGGGAGGTCTTGTGTAAAGTGCTGGAGTTGCTCGGCGACAATAGGGTCAAGGTCGTCTGCCAGGACGGAGAGGTCAGGGTGACCAGAATACCTGGGCGGTACAGAAAGAGGCTCTGGCTGAAGACCGGCGACTACGTCATAGTGGCCGTCTGGGATTTCGACCCCAAGAAGGGCGACATCGTCCATAAATACGACAAAAGAGACCTGGACGAGTTAAGGCGCAGCGGCTACGCCGAGGCGATAGACAACCTGGAGAGGCTGGGCTAGGCCTGAATCCAGCCGAGCCTGGCGGAGGCTTGAGGTCAAGCTGTACGAGGCGGGGGCTCGGGAGGCGGAGCCGCCGGTAGGGCGCCTAGCGGCCACAACGGCCACAGCCTACGCGGCCGGACCAGAGGGCTGGGGCGCCGCAGTTCTGCTCCTCAGCTGTACAGATAGGGTATGTCCAACATCACCGCGACGTCTCTATCTAGGGCCGCCACGTCCTCGGGGCCCACGTCCGCCACGTCGTATTTGCCCAACGCCGAGACCAACATCTGTATCTCTACCTTAAGCGACTCTATGTAGTTCTCCACCCCCCTCTCGCCGCGGGCCAGCGCCGCTATCAGGAGGGGCCTGGCCATATATGCCCCTGAGGCCCCAAGCGCCAGGCTCTTAACCACGTGGCCGCCGTCGTAAAGCCTCCCCGCTATCAGCAACGATATCTTGTGGCCCTCCTCCCGCGCCTTCCTGATCGCCTTGAGCCCCACTAGGGTGGGGTATCCGAGATCCTTCATGGCCGCCGTGGGCGCCATGCCCGTCCCGCCCTCCTTGCCGTCTATCACCACCGCGTCGGCTCCCTCCTCCGCGGCGATCCTTATCACGTCGAGCGCGTCCCTAAACGGGCCTAGCTTTATCCAGATCCTCGCCCTGGGGTACGCCGTCTTCATGAACCTTATGGTGCCGGCTAGGATCTCGGCGGTGAAGGTGCCCGGGACCGAGTACCTAGTTATGTATTTCTCCTTCAGCTCCGCGTCGTCGAATTTGTACTTCGCCCTGAGCCTCTCCGCCTGGCTCCTCGGCACCTTTATCACGCCGCCCAGACCCGGCTTGGCTCCCTGGCCTATCTTTATCTCGAAGCCGATCCTCCCCTCCTCCAGATACTGCTCGACGTCCTTATCGCTGTAGACCCTATTCCACAGCTCGTCGTAGGCGTCCTCCACGCTCTGCTGTATGAAGACGCCGCCCTTCTTGTCTATATTAGTCAAATATGCGAGCAACCTCTCCTTGAACGAAGGATGTCCTCTCGTGAGCCGTTCGGAGTATCCTCTGACGGTCGCCACGTTTTCGCCTATCCCGTAGACGACGCCCGACCTCGCGGCCGCCCGGGCTATCTCGAGGGCGGTCTTGCTGGCTATATGGGTGGACCCCATGGAGCCCACGACCACCGGTAGAGAGGATTGGAAGCCCCCCACGACGGCGTCCGTCTTGACGTCCATAAAGCTCGGCTCCCTCAGAAGCTCGGCCGCCTTCTCGAGCCTCTTGGGCGTGAAGGCCGGCGGCATCAAGACCACAGTGTCCAAGGTCTTGAAGCGGGGGCAACCCCTCTCGTAGATGCTGGAGCCCAGGACCGCGGAGCCGTACGACGCTATTAAGCCGAAGGGATATACGGCGTCCCTCCCCTTCAACGCCCTGAAGGCTATTTCGCCCACGGGGTATCCCTCCAGGAACTCCCTATATCCTCTGAGCATGAACGTAAGGCCCTTCAGCAACGCCGTAATTCTGGCCGGCAACACGCGTCGACTTGCTGGGCAGTATTAATAGACCCTCGGGAAAATATATGACAATATCGGGCAAAAATATGTATACAATCAGCTCTACGCCAGGCATACAGGTAATTTCTGCCACAATCACGCCTATGGATAGCCATATTTACGAGGCTATGGATAGTAATAAGTACCTATCATGTACGGATAGCTAGATCATATGTACGCCTCTACTCGGCATTACTGGGTTTTGTATTCCTAAGTATCCGGGTTATTGAAATACGTTGTCTCGTAATGTTTTAAATGGATCGCCGTATCGTCGGCTATGCCCTACCTTCACCCTGCGGTTCTGGAGTTCGAGAAAATGGTGGCCGACAGAGAGAGCTATAGAAAACAGCTGGAGGAATGGGTGAGGTACTCCTGGCGATGGGCCGTCAAGGATAGGTACAAGGCGGTCTTCAGAGTCCAGGCCTCCGCCTTGAGGGCGATAAGGGAGTTCCTCGACTCCAAGGGCTTCGTCGAGGTGCTTTCCCCCATAGTGGGGCCCGTGACCGATCCCGGCATAAGGGGGGCTAAACAAGCCACGATAGACTTCTACGGCGCCGAGTACAAGGTCATGTCGTCTGCGATACTCTACAAGCAGTACATGGCGGCGTCTCTGGGCAAGATATACTTCGTCAGCCCCAACATAAGGCTGGAGCCCAACGACAGCGTATATACGGGGAGGCATTTGGTCGAGTTCTACCAGGTCGACATAGAGATGTACAAGGCCTCGTATATGGACGCGATGGATGTGGCCGAGGATCTCATCACACATGTGGTCAAGTACATAAGGGACGTCCACGGAAGGGAGCTGGAATCGATGGGTAGGCAACTACGGGAGTTCCAGAGGCCGTTCAAGCGGTATCAACATAGGGAGGCGATAGAGTTCGTGAACAAGCTCGGCTGCAGGAACCCGCCCAAGGAGGAGCTCATGTGGGAGTGCGAAAAGGTGATGTCGGCCCACCACGACTCGCCGTTCTTCGTGTACGACTATCCGAGAGGGGCGAGGGGCTTCTACGACAGGGAGGACCCCGAGAGGCGCGGCGTCTTGAGGGACTTCGATATGCTGTACCCCGAGGGCTTCGGGGAGGCTGTGAGCGGCGCTGAGCGCGAGTACGAGCCCGAGAGGTTGGTCGCGAGGATTAGAGAGTCGGGCGAGGACCCCGCCAAGTATCAATGGTTTCTGCAGATGGCCAAGGAGCTCTATCCGCTACAGACCGCCGGATTCGGCATAGGCGTAGAGAGGCTGACTAGATATCTATGCGGGTTGAGGGCGGTCTGGGAGGCCCGTCCCTACCCCAAAGTTGCTGGCATAGTCGGCGGTCCTTAGTAAAATTTTAAATTTAAATTTTATATTTTATAATTCTTTGGTGCTATATGAACAGTACCTGTCCTCCCTTGGCATTCTCTAGGAATGTAGTGACGCCGACGACGTCGTCCACCAGCGTGGGGTCGAAATGCTCCTTCTTCAAGCCGGCGGCCTCCGCCATCATGGAGCATACATACACCTTGGCCCCCATCTGCTCCGCTTGTTTGAGCATGTCTTTCCAGCTCGGCGCCTTGATCCTGGCTATGCCCTCCTTGAGCCTCGGGACCATGGGCTCGAACTCCTTAGGCCATATCTCCGGCGCCGGCTTCGACGACGCCTCCGTCATAGGCGACGCCTCGGCGGTTCCCGTCGCCAAGACTGGGGTGACCGCGCACCTGCAGGCGGAGGTGGTGGCCAAGAGGCTACAGGGAGAGGACGCCCGCAACAGCGGGCGCACAAACTGCCCGTTCGATCTGGGCTACGGCCTGGGGACCTTCGTCATAAGCGACTACAGAAACCCCGTCGTGAAGCTACCGCCGTCGCGCTTCTCGCATATGGCCAAGATGCTGTTCGCGGCGACCTACTGGGACATGGTGAGATATCCCGAGCTCTGGAACCCGATATTCGAGGCGTATTTCGACGCGACGGAGCCCGCCAAGCTGGCGAGGATCTATGTCTGAGGCGGATCTAGCCGTCGCGGAGAGCCTCTCTAGGGCGTTGAGGCCCGAGTCGGCGCGGGCTCTGGCCAAATTCGCCGAGATTTTGGTCAAGGCAGACGAGATGGGGCTTCTGGACACGCTTAGGGATCTGTTGGACGGCGAGGTCCTCGGCGAAGGGGCCAAGAGCCTTCTGAGCACCGGCACGGTCGCGGCGCTCATCAATCTCGACAGAATCTCCGCGGTCCTGGAGGCGCTGGCCAGAAACGCCGATGCCGTGGCCAAGGCGGTCTCCCTACTGGGGGCTCTCGACAGATCCGGCCTATTGAGCTTGGCGTCAGGCCTTGCGGAGCCGGAGGCTCTGGGCGAGGCCGCACGTGCCTATATGACCGCTGGAACTTTCTATCTGTTGAACGAAGCGCCGAAGATGCTGGACGGGCTTGCGTCGATGAGGATCGCACATGCGCTGGACTCGGCGCTGGCCGAAAGCCGCAAGGCGCAGGCTCCGGGCTTCTTGGATGCCTTGAACGCCTTGATGCTTGACGAAGATGCTCGGAGGGGGCTCTACTTCTTCGTGGCTCTCCTAAAAAGTATAGGGGCCTCTCTGAGGCCTAAATAGGCACCTGGACCTCTACCTCGACCTCCGGCGGGGTCTGGCTTTTGTCGACCTTGAGGTAGACCTCCCGCGTGGGCGACCCCGGAGATGCGCCGTTGCTCAAAGCCCAGAACAATATGGCCGCGTACGCGTTGTCCACCTTGTCGGAAGAGCCGGCGAATCTGTAGACGGCCATCTTGCCGCCGTTGAGGACCTTGTCGCCGTTGGGATCCGGCGTGAAGATCTCGACCAACATATTCGCCCCCTGCTTGCCGTGAAACACCAAGACCGTGCCCGGCTTCAGGTCTTGAGCCAAGGCCGACCGGTTGGGCACCTCCTTCAGCACGCTGAAGCCTCTCACCTCGCCCACCTCCTTCACCTCGACGTTTGGCATGGGGGGCGGGAGGTTAAGAGTATATAAAGGTTCTATCTACCCATGGCGCCTGCCGTGGGCGACGTCGTGTATCGATTCGAGGGCCCGCTGAGGCTCGTGGAGATATTGGACAGACCGAACAGGTTCCTCGTCAGGGTCGTCGACGGCGGGCAGATCAGGAGCTGCCATCTGCACGACCCCGGGAGGTTGCCCGAGCTGGTGAGGCGTGGCGCCAGAGCTGTCGTGAGGCCCACGCGCGGCGTGAAGACCGACTGCTCGATCACGGCGATAGAGGCCCCCAACGGCGTCTGGGTCGTGGCCGACAGCAGAATACACAGCGACGTGGCCTCTCTATTTCTCGGCGAGGCCAGGAGGGAGGTAAAGGTGGGCGGCCGTAGGCTCGACTTCCTCTCCGGAGATACTTATATCGAGGTCAAGGGATGTACCTTGGTGGTCGACGGCGCGGCCCTGTTCCCCGACGCTCCGACCAAGAGGGGGGCCGAACATCTGAGGCTTCTGAGGTCGCTGATGGGCGCCGGACATAGGGCCAAGGTCGTCGTGTTGGTCATGAGGCCGGACGCCGAATGTTTCGCGCCCAATTGGGCCACAGACCCATCGTTCTCCCGCGAATTCGCCCGGTTTATAAAATCGGGCGGAGATCTGGAGGTCCACAGATTCCGCTACGCCGAGGGCCGCGTGATATACGACGGCGATGTGGGCCTCTGCAGCGGCTGGGACAGGCCGCCTTCGGGTTCCTGAGGTCTCTGCGGGGGAACTTTTATAACCAGAATTTCGTGGTGCCGTGGATGTTATTTACCTAGTTCTCGCGGCGCTCGGGGCTCTCGAGGTCTGGATCGCGGCGTATCTATATAGAGGCTTGAAGTCGCTACAGTCGCTGGTATACCCCATACTCGCGAACATCCTCTGGATAAGAACCCACATGTATACGCTTGTCGATAGCTTAACCGACATGTTGGTCGCGCGGGGCGTCATATCGTCCGAGGAGGTCGCCGCGTTGAAATCTCTCTCCAGGCCGAGGGCCCCTACCCCCGAGGATCTCGACAAGGTCGAGGAGCTGTTGAGCAAAAAGCCTGAGGAGCTAAGCGACAGCGATCTCGAGGAGATCAGGAGAGTGGCGCTGGCGTTGCTCACCTGGCCCTCCCAGAACGCGGCGAAGCTGGCCGTGAAGCTGTTGTTCTTCGCGTCGCAGATAGAGAAGGGGCGGAGCTCCATCAAGCTGGCCGATAAGGTCGAGGTGTCATATATAGCGGAGACCTGCACCGTCAAGCTACAGCTACATAGAGACGGCTCTGTCGAGGTCCTGGAGGATGCCGACATAGACTGCGTGTCCGAGAAGGTCGAGGCCTTGAGGCGGTTGGCGCGCCGCGAGGGGCCGGGCGACGCGGCCGCGCTGGGCATGTACAAGCTCTGCCGCTCCCGCAATGACGCCGGATGTAGGGCCTTGATGTCGCGGCTCAGCCCGCTCGAGAGGAAGTCGCTGGATCTCCTCGTGGATGAATAGGCCCTTCCAGCCGGCGGCCGTCGACCAGGTGCTCGGGCTCCTGAGGGTTATACACTCGCTCGGAGGCAAGACGGATATCTATAGGATCGACGAGGAGGTCGAGATAGGCTTCGACGAGATAAGCCTCGCGGTGGGCGCCGCCGAGTCCCTAGGGCTCGTGGCGGTGAGGGCCGGCGACGTGGAGCTGACGGAGCTGGGCCGCAAGGCGGTTCTGGATCTCGGCGACGCCAAGCAGGAAATCGCCAAGAGGCTAGCGTCGCTCACCCCCTTCGCCGACATCCTCGCGCTGCTGAGGCGGAAGGCGCCGGCGCCGTTGGGCGAGGTGACCGAGCTGCTCTGCGGGCTTGGGTACTGCGGCGACGTGGCCTGGAGGAGGATAGTGGCTTGGGCCGTTCTGTTCGGCCTGATCGAGGTGACGCCCGACGATTTGGTTCTGCCCGGCAGCTCGGCGTAACGCCGACGGGCGGGGGACAGCTTTATTTATCCGTGGTATAGTTGCTCGATGTCTTTCAATTTGGTTGTGGCGACCGGCTGGAGGCAGGAGAGGATGTGCATGGAGGAGCTCTACAAGATCGGCGATATACTGGCGCGGCGGGTGATGGAGGTGTGGTTCACCGGCTTCGACGGGCTCCTCACGGCTGAGGTCGAGGGCGATCCGGCCGAGTTCACCAGGGCCCTCGCCGACTTGGTGTCGTCGGGCTACTACGTGCCTAGATTCGTCTTGAGGGCAACGCCGATAATGGTAGTCGTCAAGAGCGATCTGGACGACGTGGCTAGGGCCGCCTCGGAGCTGGCGGCTAAATATATAGGGCCAGGCGAGACGTTCAAGATAGAGCTGAAGAAGAGGGGCGTGAAGTACGACAGGCTCGCCGTCATAGACTACGTGGCTAAGGGGATAGACAGGAAGGTCGATCTGACGAAGCCGGACAAGATACTGTGGGTCGAGATGTTCCCCACGAGGACCGGCTTGTCGGTGATAACCGAGAGGGACAACTTCTCCCTCATGAGGATGAGGGTGGGGGGCCATGGAGGAGGGGACCCTATCTCTTGAGGGGCTGAGGATCCGTTATATAAGGGACGGCGGCGGGAAGCCCGTCGTCCTTCTCCACGGCTATTCCTTCAACGCCGATAATTGGTTCAGCTCCGGCGTTGCGCAGAGCCTGGCCGAGAGCTACGCCGTGTACGCCGTCGATATGCCCTACGGGGCCAAGTCCAAGAGCTCGAAGTTTAGGTCCGACGCGAGGGGCTACGCCAAGTTCTTGAGGAAGGTGCTGGACGCCCTCTCGCTCGGCGAGCCGCCCATAGTCGGCCCCTCCATGTCGGGCGAAGTGCTCATGTGGTATGTCGCGCTGGGCTACAGGACCGCCCTGGCCGTGCTAGTCGGGCCCGTGGGCCTCGACGACAGGGAGCTACAGGCCGAGCTCGCGAGGTCGGGCGCGCGGATCGCCGCCATATGGGGCGAGAAAGACGAGATATCGCCCCCCTCCGTCTACGCGCCTCTGCTGAAGAAGATGCTCCCCTCTGCGCAGGTGGCCGTATTGCCGGGGGCCGGACATCCCGCCTATCTCGACAAGCCGGGGGAGTTCCTGGAGCTGTTGAGGAGCTTCCTCGCCGAGGCCGGCTACTAGCCCTTCTGGAACACCAAGGCGTAGTTGTGGCCGAGGTCCTGGTACTCCACCTCCTTGAAGTCCCCGAAATATCTCCGAACCTCGTCGGGGCTCATCTTCAGGAAGCTCGGCGGCCCGAACGGCGAGCCCGGCTTATGCTCTATCAAGATGGCGTACCCCCCTGGCTTCAATATGCGGGCTATCTCGGCGACGGCCGCCCTCTTGTCGGCCAGATCGTGGAACACATTCGACATAACCGCCACGTCGACGACGCCGCCGGGTATCGACGTGTGCAACACGTCCTCCCTAAGTATGGACAGGTTGGGAGCGCCGATCTTCTCCACCTCCCTAAGGGCCTCCTCATCTACATCGACGCAGTAGACCCTCGAGGCCATGTCCTTCAGCGCCTCGCACAGCCTGCCGACGCCGCATCCCAGATCGGCTGCGACTCCGCCTCTAGGAGTATATTTAAGCAACAAGGCGTATTCGTCCTCGGAGATGCCGCGCCAGTGGCCGCCGTGATGGTGGCCCCCGCGGTGCGTGGGGCCCTCCGGCTCCCTCAGCTCCCCTTTGATGAGCTTCGCGAGGGCCTCCTCCACAGGTCCGTCGTAGATGTATATCTTCAGGCCCCAGCTCCTCGCCATCTCGAAGCCCCTGGGCCCTATCTCGGAGACCACAAGGGCCTGGGCCCCCCTGCGGCGCGCCTCGGCCAACGCCGCGGCGCCTCTTGCCATCCTCGCATGCCGCGCGGGGTTTTCGATCCTCTCGATGAGCTTGTACCGCCCCTCCGCTATCTCGTATATCGCGAGCTCCTCGCCTTCGCCAGGCCCATCGACGCGTCCGCCGGTTTCCGATATCACAACCTTCATGTCATCCGATATTGATAGCGCTATATAAGTTTTCTCAACGCCTCGGCGATCTTAACGGCCTGCCGCGACTCCTTGGGGTTATGCGTCCTTATCGCGTCGGCGCCGTGGGCCACAGCGAGCGCCTCCGCGGCCAGCGAGCCTGGCAGGACCTCGTCGGGCGTCCTCGCGCCGAGTATCCGCCTTATGAACGACTTGCGCGACACGCCGACGAGCACGGGCCTCCCCAGCTCCCCGATTTTCTCCAGGTTCTTGATCACGTAGAGGTCCCATTTCCACCAAGGCCACTGGGGGTCGCCGTGCCTATACTCGCCGGCCATCACATAGGGGGCGTCGGCAGGGGGAAGCGTCGGAAACCCTATGCCTGGATCCACGACTATCCTCTCGGGATCTACGCCGCACCTCAAGGCGATCTCCACGCTTTCCCGCAACGCCGAGATCAGCTTATCCACGGGGTCGGCTCCGGGCCTCGGCTCCCTCTCCCGGGCCATCAACACCAGCGACGCCCCGTAGTCCCTAACGACTTTGCACATCTCCGGATAGAGCTTGAGGCCCGTCACGTCGTTCACTATGGATGCGCCTGCCCTCAGCGCCTCCTCGGCCACCTTGGGCCTGTACGTATCGACGCTGATGGGAATATCGACGTGTTGGGCCAAGGCCTTAACCACGGGCACCACGCGCCTCAGCTCCTCCTCGGCCGGCACCCACGTATCCTTGTAGGGGGCCGTCGACATGCCGCCCACGTCTATCAAGTCGACGAAACCCCTCCAGCTATCCGCCAGCTCCACAGCCCTCTCAGGCACATCGGCGATAGAGCCGGCGTAGAAGGACTCAGGCGATGCGTTTATTACGCCCATGATCCTCACCGGGTGGCCGGAGCCGATCGGCAGTTTGCCCAAATAGGCCGTGGGCACGCCCGGTGGAAAGTCCGGCTTTTAAACCATGTCGGGCGTCGCCGAGAGGCCGGCGGGCCGTCGAGGCCCCCAGGGCCTTGTCTCCTATCTATAGTTTCCATAGGGAGAAAATTTAATTGTATAGCATAGATATGCCATGCAACGTGTTGTCAAGACCAAGACTTTTGTGTTCGAGGCGCCTATAAGCGAGGAGATCGTGGCGCGGCTTTCCCAGTGGGGACGCGTGGCCTCCAGCGGAGCGCTCACCGTCTTCACGATAGATGCTGGCGAGGTCACCACCAAGGTCATCAGGGAGGATGCCCGCGGCAAGGTGAGGCGGATCTACGTCAGGCCGCCGTGCGGTTGCCTCTTGGTGCTGGACGAGGTGAGGGACTTCGAGCACGATACCCTATACTACAGGTTCGTCAGGTACGACCCCTGCGCTCAACATAAATAGCCGGTTCTCTCCAAGCTCCGTGAGGATCTACGTGGAGACCTACGGCTGTTGGCTCGCCAAGGCCGACGCCCAGATATTGCTGCAGAGGCTGGGCGGCGTCGTCGCCGAGAGCCCGCGCGACGCAGATATGGTCCTGGTCTACACATGCGCCGTTAGGGAGGACGGCGAGGTAAGGCAGCTGAGAAGGCTGGAACAGCTCTCGGCCGAGGCGAGGAGGCTGGTCGTGGCCGGCTGTCTGGCGAAGGCCAGGCCCTATACCATAAAGCGGATAGCTGGAGGGGCCGAGCTGATATATCCCGAGCAGGTCGAGGGGGGCCGCGAGCGGACCATGCACAACCTGCCCGAGCCCGACGGCGGCTTGATCTACACGGCGCCTCTACAGGTGGGGTGCCTCGGCAACTGCACGTTCTGCGTAACTAAATACACCAGAGGCGGGGCCGGCTACGTGAGGAGCGCTCCGCCCGACTTGGTCGTGGAGCGCGTGAGGAAAGCCGTCGCGAGGGGCGCCAGGGAGATCTACCTGACCGGACAAGACGTGGTAACGTACGGATTCGACGCCAGATGGCGGAGGGGCTGGAATCTCCCCGACCTCCTGGAGAGGATTCTGTCCGACGTCGAGGGCGAGTACAGGATAAGGATAGGCATGTCGGAGCCGTGGGTGTTCGGGAAGTTCGTGGACGCGATTCTGGATATAGTTAAGAGAGATGAGAGGATCTACAGGTATTTCCATCTGCCCGTCCAGTCGGGCAGCGATGCGGTGCTGCGCAGAATGGGGAGGAGATACACGGCGGATGAGTACCGAGGCCTTATCTCCAAGATCAAGAGGGAGCTAAACGACGAAGTGTTTATAGCCACGGACATAATAGTCGGCTTCCCCGGCGAGACCGAGGAGGACTTCGGACACACCTTGAGGCTGATGGAGGAGCTGCAGTTCGACAAGGTGCACGTGGCGCGCTACAGCAGAAGGCCCTTCACCGAGGCCTCCGTGATGCCCGGCCAGATACCCGACGCTGTGAAGAAAGAACGCAGCAAGCTCGCCTCGGAGCTCGCGCTTAGGATAGCCCACGCGAGGAACTCCAGGCTTGTGGGGAGGCGGCTGAGGGTTCTCGTCGACGAGGTCGACCACGGGCTTGTGGTGGGCAGGGCGCCCGACTATCGGCAGGTCGTGGTGGGCCGCGGCGGAGGACCCCTCGGCTCCTTCATCGAGGTGGAGGTGGGGCGCGCGGAGCCTGTATATCTCTGGGCCAAGGGGGTCTAGAGGACCGCTTGCTCCCATGGGTACTTCTTGCTCCAGCGCTCCTCTCTCAGCCTCTTCAGCTCCGCCAACATCGCGTCCAGCTCGCCCCTGTCGATCTTTCTAAATAGCGGCTCCACGTCGCCGAGCTTTACGCCAGGCGCGGGGTCCACGTCGGGCCACCTCACGGGCGGCTCTAGCCCCATCATGGACCAGAGCCTCTCTGCAGAGGACGGAATCACGGGATACAGAAGAGCCGTCAGCGCCTTCAGTGCTCTGTAGGAATTGTAGAGGACCGTCGCCGCCTCCTCGCGACTCTCTTTGACCAGCTGCCACGGGGCGCGTTGGTTGAGGTACCTATTGCCCTCTCTGGCTATCTCCACGGCGTCCATCAAGGCCTCCTTCAGCTCGATCCTGTCGTAGTGGGCCTCGGCCGACTTGACGTATTTAGCTACAGCCTCGGCGAACTCGGCGTCGGGGGGAGCCGAGGGGCCGGGTCCGGGCAGAACTCCGCCGAATCTGGTCTTTATGAACGAGAGGACTCTGTGGGCGAAGTTGCCCACGTCGTCGTTCAGGACCTTGTTCACCACGTCCACGGCGGTCTGCCACGTGAAGTCCACATCTCTATTCTCAGGCCTCATGTAGACCAAGACGAAGCGCCAGTAATCCACCGGCATCAGCTTAAGCGCCTCGTCTATCCAGACGCCCCACCTCCTGCTCTTGGAGAACTTATCGCCCTCGTAGTTCAGATACTCCGTCGAGGAGGTGGTGAGCCTCGTGGTGTAGCCTCCGCCGTTCGCCATGATGAGCGCCGGCAGTATTATGACGTGGAAGGGTATATTGTCCTTCCCCACGAAGAACACGGCCTTGGTGGAGGGATCCAGCCAGAACTCCCTCCACCTATCGGGCTCGCCCTTCCTCTCGAAGTGCTCCTTCACGGCCGAGATGTAGCCCAGAACCGCCTCGAACCAGACGTAGATGGTCTTGCCCTCGGCGCCGGGGAACGGGGCCGGTATCCCCCATCTGTTGTCCCTGGTTATCGCCCTGGGCCTTAAGCCCTCGCGGAGTATGCCCAGAGCCATCTCCCTCGCGTTCTGGGGCAACTCGAAGTTCCCCTCGACGTATTTCCTCACGGCGTCCTCCAGCCGCCTCAAGTCGAGATACCAATGCTTGGTTCTGCGCCACTCGGGCCTGGCGCCGCATATGGCGCATCTAGGCTCTACGAGCAGGCGCGGCTCCAGCAGCCTTCCACACCTCTCGCATTGATCCCCCCTGGCTCTCTCGTACCCGCAGTACGGACACCTCCCTATCACGAACCTGTCGGGCAGGAATATCTTGTCGTTGGGGCAGTAGGGCAACTCGTCCTCCTGTATAAATATATATCCATTATCGTAGATCTTTCTAAAGAACTCCTTGGTGAATTCTATATGGACGGCGCTGTGGGTATGGGTATATAGATCGAAGGAGATATTCCACCGTCTGAACAGCTCCGAGACGATCTCGTGCATCCTCAACGCGTACGTCTGCGGATCCACCCCAAGCTGTATCGCCTCGACCTCTATCGGCGTGCCGTGCATGTCCGAGCCCGACACGAAGACGACCTCATGCCCCCTCAGCCTGAGGTAGCGCGCATATACGTCGGCCGACAGCACCGAGCCTATCATGTTGCCGAGATGAGGCACAGACTGCACGTAGGGCCAGGCGCTACCTATCACGTATTTAGCCATGGCTCTGCTATCTCCGCTCTTTTAAGGCTTTTATCAAGACGCGCAGGGAGGGCAGGCTACCGGCCGAACCTCCTCTGTCTCGCCGCGTACTCCTCCAGGACAAGCCTGAGGTCCTCCCTCTCTATTTCGGGCCAGTATTTGTCGAGGAAGAACAGCTCGCTGTATGCCGTCTGGTACAGCAGGAAGTTGCTCACGCGCTTCTCGCCGCCGGTTCTTATCAGCACGTCGGGCTCGGGGTGTTTTAAGTACGAGGTGTCTAGGCACTTGAAGAGGGAGCCCTCGTCGATCGTCTCCAGCTGCACCTCGCCGCCCATTATCCTCTTGATGCACCTCACGATCTCGGCCCTTCCGCCGTATCCCAACGCCAGAGTCAAGTCGTAGTCGCCATAGGACGACGTGATGTCCTCAAGCCTTTCCATCTCCTCGACGAGGTCTCTGGGCAACAGGGAGCGATCGCCGATAAATCTGACCTTAATCCTATTCTCGTGTATTATGGGATCCTCCTGAGTCCTCCTTATCTCGTTCTTAAAGATCTTGAACAGAACCTCCAGCTCCATCTTGCTCCTCTGCAGATTTTCCGTCGAGAGGGCGAAGAACGTCATATGTCGTATATCTCTGTATTCGAGGACCCAGGTGGCGAACTTGCGGACCTTCTCCACGCCGTGCCTATAGGCCTCGACGAGCGAAAGCCCGTACTTCCTCGCGTATCTCCTATTGCCGTCAGGTATCACCGCTATGTGTCTAGGCAGCTCAGCAGACATGCTCCCCTATGTGCTCGTCCGACGGCTCCAACAGGGTGAGTAAGGTCGGCTTGTCGCATGTGGCCAGCAGCATGCCTTGGCTCTCATAGCCCATCAGCATCCTCGGCTGCAGGTTGGCCACCACGACGACGTATTTCCCCACCAACGTCTCGGGCGCGTAGCGCTCGGCCAAGCCGGCCACGATCTGCCTCTTCTCCGACCCTAAATCCACCACAAGTCGTATGAGCTTCCGAGAGCCTTCGATCCTCTGCGCCTCTAGGACCTTGCCCACCTTCAGCTCCACCTTCTTGAAGTCGTCGATGCCGATAAGGCTCACGAAGGGGGGTTGCAAAATATATATAAACGTTATGCACTTCAGATTTTGAAATCCCTATATGCGGGGCCTACGGCGTATATCACCACGTTCCTCAGAGCCACGCCCTCCTTGACCTCGTAGTTCATCTGCACCGCGATGCCTTGAGCCACGTGGGCATATGCAGTCCTCTCGACGAAGTTGCCCACCATCCGCTCCTGCACCGGCGTCACCGTGGCGAAGTCGTCGCCGCTGGCCGCCAGGTATATATCCAGCCGTTGGAGCAAGCCGTCGGCGGATACCCTACACTCTATGAACACAGGCCCGTCGACCTTCCTCAACTCCATGGGGACCCCCATCTTCTTGAGCCTCGACAAGACCGCGGAGACCGTGGACGCCACCTGGTCGCGGCTTGGAAGCGGCAGAATCAACACGGCCGGAGGAGCCGATATCATGAAGCACCGTATCTACGCCTCTTTAACTTTATCGCCACTACCGCCGCGTAGGCCGACGCCGCCGCTACGCCGTACCCCAGGGCTATCATTACGGGAATCCCGAAGAGGCTCTCGACGACCGACACGGCGATCACGTTGGAATAGTTCCCGGCCACATACGGATTTCCTCCGTAGTACGCCTTGATCTCGTAGGAGCCTGGATTCGGCAGAGATATCTCGACGGTCTCTCTGCCGCTATTTATATATTTAGTAAAGGTATAATTATTACCATTATTTAAATTAGTTACATATATATAAATAGTGCCGTTAACAATATTAGATTCAGTTAATATCGTCAAATATATATCTATGGGGGAATTGGGAACGGCGAGCTTCCGCGGTATCTCGATCGCCACCTGGGAGGGGTTCTTCAGTACGTAGACCGCCGTGGACGAGTTGCATTGGTAATACCTCGCGTCGCCTCTAAATACGGCGAATATGGTATGGAGGCCGGTATAGTTGAAGGATAGAGGGAGCGCGAGGGATTCGCCGAGATATCTCCCGTCGAGATATATCGCCGGCACTACCGATGAATTTATCAATATCTCATATTTCCTTAAAACATATATAGCCGATGAATTTAGAGATATATTTATAGTGCATCTAGCTTTTTCTACATATATTATTGTTGTAGATACCGCATTTGAGTAGTTCCCGGAGAAGCTCAGGAAATACGCCGTTATGTTGAAAACGCCGCTTCTGGGCGGGCGCCACGTGGTCTTGATCTGGGGCCCCTGGCCGCTGTATATAAGCGTGTTGTTCACGTAGATAGAGATCCGGCCGGGGACCTGGGGGCTTATCGAGGCGGATATGGGCACCGACGCTCCGTAGACGGCCCTCTGAGGCGCCGCCACCGACAGCACGACGCCGGCGCTCCTGACGACCAGCTGGAACGTGGCGCTCGCGGGGTACAGATCGCCGTTGCCCGGAAACGAGACGTACACGACGTAGGAGCCCGCGGGCAGCGCAGGAAGCCGGACTGAGGTACTGCCGAAGATCTGCACGGCGCCTGTGTAGTTGCCCACGGCTATATCTAGGACGCCCGAGATGGGCCTCCCGTAGACGTAGAGGCCCAGGGTCACGTTCGGAATCTCGCCGTAGACTGCTGCCACGTACCTAGGGACCGACAGCTCTGGGACCGACTTGGCCACCACTATAGCGGCGTTTACGCTAGCCTCCATGAAGTTCCTACTCGAAGGGATAAACGTGACAGTGGCGTTGTGCAGTCCGGCTCCCAGCGTCAGCGTATCCACGACGTCGCCGAAGCTCCTCCCGTCGACCGACACGACGATCTTGCCCGTAGGCCTCAACGTGGACCTGGCCGACGCGTTGAAGACGAGGATCTGGCCGTACGAGGCCAACACGATCTGGCCCAGCGGCGATCCGTTCACATACACCTTAAGGCTCACAGGCGCCGGCAACACCTTGATAAGCCTGGCCGCGCTCGACTGGGTCGTGTTGGCCGTGGCGTAGGCGACAACCGTGAAGTTGTACGTCCCGACGTCCAGCAGAGGCAGGTACAGCGAGAGAGGGGTTGCGCCGGTCGCTATAAGGGAGCCGTTTATAAATATGCCGATATTAGATTTATAATAATTATTGAACAAGTATGTATTTATTGTATATTTATTATTGGTTCCATATGTGATTGAATTGTTTAAATCTATAGTTATGTTGGGAGCCGCCGGAAGCACCTCAACTGACGCGCTAAGTAGCTGAACTCCGTCTTGACTTATCATCAACGTGTAGTTGCCGGCCGCCAGGGCGTACGGCGGCAGGGATATGCTGGACGTCACCGGAAGGCTGACTCCGCCTATAGACGCAGTGCCGGGACTGTGGAGCGGCGGATTTAAAGAAATATTAAGCGCCTGACCATAATATACTATATTGGTGGAAATCGCTGGAGATACTACATAGGTTAAATTTATGTAGTATGATTCATTTGTCAACAAGATATTATATAGGCCGGAGTAGGAAGGAGTATAGACGCTGCCCATTGGGACATATATGCCGTTTAGATATTCGCGTAGATTACTGCAGGTCGATGAGACATTGATAAATATGGATGTGGTAAAATTATAAGAATTGGTATATTTTATAGTACATATATTAGCTACATTTAATATATTTTCCGTATTATTTATCAGCACAATTATCTCATCTCCGGTCGGATAGATTCCTATATTTACTATATTATTATATATTTTCTTAAATAGTATAGTTGCATTTATTATATTAATATCTGTATTATTTATATTTATATTATTTTTAAAAACTATCGTGAGGTTGGTGTAGGTCGCCTCATTGACCACCTTCGGCGATATGGTATAGCTGGGCTGCGGCTCCGCGAAGAATGACGGCGGAAAATCTGCGTAAATATTAATACCGAGTAGAAGGATTGTTGATATGAGCGTCAAGGCCATTACTTTCGACGTCTGGGGCACGATCTTGCCTGTGGAGCCCGCTATAAAGGTTGTCGCCGACGTGTTGACGAGAGCGCTCGGCGGCAGAGTCCCGTGGAGCTCCGTCTACTCCTTCGTCCATGAGGAGAGGCGCTCCCTGAAGCTGGCCCGTAGGGAGCGGCAGGAGTTCGTCCCTCCTACCTACAACCTCTACAGAATCAAGCGGAAGCTTAAGGAGCGGGGGATAGCGGCCGATTTCGACGTCTATGAGGCGCAGAACGAGATAGATAAGGCCATCGGCAGCCTCGACGTGAGGCCTTTCCAAGACGCCCTGGACGCCCTGAAGGCCGTCAAGGACGACGGATATAAGGTGGGCGTCGTGTCCAACATACTTCTCTGGAGGTCTGGAGCCACCAGGGAGCTCCTCTCCAAGCTGGACGTAGCCGGGCTGCTGGACGCTCAAATATACGCCGACGACGTGGGGTCCGTGAAGCCGAGCCCGCGTATATTCGAGATGGCGCTCACCGTGTTGGTGGGCGACGTGATGCCCGACGTATATCTACACGTCGGCGACGACTTCTATGAGGACTTCATGGGCGCGTTGATGGCCGACTACGGGTCGGTGCTGGTGGATAGGGGAGGGCTATATATAAAGAAGGAGTACCACGAGGCGGTGCCGTGCCGCGCGTACATAATCCGCGACCTCAAGATGCTCGGCGTCATAACCCATCAGATGGAGAGCTGCGAGGCCAGATAGCGGATGTAGGAGAGCAAAGCCGCAAGTCCCTGGGACTCCTCGGGCCTCAGCTTGAGGGACTCGATCTCCAGCGCCTGTCTCGAGGCCTCGAAGAGGGGATCCGCCGGTATTATGTGGGGCTCCTCGCCGAACATATCCCTCACCATGTCCGGCCAGTTCCGTCCGTACACGCCGGCCACGTCGTGGTCCTTTACGTACATATTTATAATCGGCCTCAACACTCTGCCGCCCGCGATCTTCGCGACGCCGGCCGTCGATATTATTGAGGACATATCTGGAGTCACCACGGGCACGGTGAAGTCGATAAGGCCGGCGGCGCCCCAGTCGTAGCCCGCCGGCGGCGAGTCCAATATGGCGACCAGCGGGCCCAGCATATCGCCGATCTGCCTTATCAACGCCTCCAGAAGCCTCCTGGAGACGGCGACCGGCTTGTTCATGAAGGAAAAGACCACGTTGAACTCGCCCTGCTGGACCTGCCATCTCCTCAAGTAAAGCGCCTGGAGGGGGTTCGATATCCGGCCCTCGAAGTACTCCGATAGGCTCGCCATGTTCTGCAGGCCGTAGGAGCCGGCCAGCAACATGGCCGCTGTGCCGATTCCCGGCGTCGTGTCTATCAACACCACGGGATATTTGGCCTTGCCCCGCAACGCGTATGCCAGCACGACGGCTGTGTTGACCGCCAGAGTGGTCTTGCCGGTGCCGCCCTTAAGGCCCGATATAAACGCCAACGTCTTCATTCCAGCTCGGGGGGTTGCGCCGGCCGTCTCTTGAGCTCCTCGGGCGTGGGCATGGGCCGAGGCGCCGCCGCGGGCTTCTCCTCTACGGGCCGCCTCCCCTGGGGCAACAGTATGAGCACGGCCCCGATGATGTATATCGCCACGGCTATCACGTTGGATATCAACACGTGCGACGCCAAGAGCGTCAGCACGGCGACCGCGGTGAGCAATAAGCCTATGTACTGTTTCACATGTCGCTAAAAGAGGGATTAATTAAGTTCTTTCGGCTATAATGACGGTCCGCCTGACTATATCGCAGACGGCCTCCATGTCGCTCCTCGCGGCGGCCTCCCACAGCTGCGAGCCGCGCCTCAAGATGTACTTCTTGCCTATCTTCTCAAGGAGCCCTTGGGCCAGCAACGCCTCGCATACGGCGGCTACCCTCAGGGTGACCGACCGCGTGGTTCTGAACTTCTCCTCGGACCACCGCGAGACGTCGCCCACGGTGAAGCTAACTACGTTGCCCCTGGCGCCCTCCACGAGCTTAGCAAGGTATCTCCCCAAGATCTCGCAGACCTCCACGGACAAGCCCTCAATATCTAAATATATAGTTTTCTATCTGGCGGAGTAGATGAGCCTCCCCTCGTCGTCCAGACGGCGTCTTATCTTTCCCGACTTGGCCAGAAGGTCCACGGCCCTCATGATGTCGGCGGCCTTATACCCCTTCGACTTCCCCCATTCGAACAGATCCTCCTTGGACACAGCCCCTCTGTCGGCTATATAGCCATACACGGAGTCGCCTATATCCTCCGGCCGGGCCGGCGCCTCGCGCCCCTCGGCGGATTCGCCGACGCCCAGATAGTCGAGCAGGCCGCCCCCCTTCCTCTCGCCCTGCTGCCGCCGCCTAGCCATGAGATAAATCACCCATATTTATTTCAACAGAGAAGCGCCTCTCCAGCGCGCGCGACGCGCATTCGGGATCCAGCTGGACGATGCCCAGAGGTTTCTGCGGCTTGGAGCAGGCCCTCAGCCACTCAGGCACGTCCTCCATATAGGCAACGCCGCCTATGACGGAGCCGTTGCCGGCGAAGGCCCTCGCGACGGGATCCCCCAGATACTCCACACGCCTGCCCTCCCTCCTGACGAGACCTACGTCGACGGCGATGGCCAGAAGCGACTTAAAGGCCACGTTGTTTATCCAGCCGGACGGCGTGATCTCCGCCAGCCTTTTGTTCAAGGCGTCGTGGAGCTCCTCAAGCGTGGCCGCGCCCATGGCCTCGACGAGCTCGGCCAATAGCCTATATTGGACGAGGGCCGAGCTGAAGAGCGGGTGGAAGACCGCGGGGCCTATCGACCGATATATGGAGAGCAGCTCGTAGGCCAGCTTGGTCGGCGCGACGTTTTTGTCGGACACCGCCACCAGCCCGAGCCTTTCGAGAAACCGCGTTATGTCGCCCTTACCCTTCCCGAAGTCGAGGCCATCTTCTTTCAACTCCTCAAGGGAGGCCGACCCCCTCTGGACCACCGCCTGTAAATACCTCACGAGCCTGTCCAGCCGGATAGGCGGAAAGGGTATGCTCCTCTGGACGTGGAACATCGGCCCTATATGGGCTCCCGCAATAAATGGAAAAGCATTGCGAATAATCATATCTGGATAATCCACGGCGCATTGAACAAGTACAACGCGTAGACCTAGGTGATGCTTATTAATCGATAGTTATACAGCACTTATGGAAATTAGAAAGTTGATAAGGATAGGTGAGAGGTCGTTTGGGGTCACTCTTCCGCGAGAATGGGTTGAGTCTAACCAGCTGAAGGTGGGCTCCCCCATAAAAATACTCGCCGAGGCGAATAAAATCTTGATACTTCCCGCCACCGCCGAAGGCGTAGCCGTCGCCGTATCGTTGAAGGAGGAAGATGTGGAGAAGGCTCTGCGCGATGTGATAGCGTATTATATCGAGGGCGTAGACGAGATAAGCATAGAGTCCGGCAACATATCGGCCTTGGTCGGGAAGGTCGAGAGCCGGCTGCCCGGCGTCGTGGCGCTCGAGTCGGGGGGCAAGCTGAAGCTGAGGATAGTGACCAAGGAGGACGTCGACATCGACGAGGTGGTCAGAAGCATGTACACAACCGTCATGGCCATGTTCCACCTATTTCTAGACTTCATCAAGGGACATGACGAGGAGGACGCCAGAGAGCTGCTTCGCATGGACGACCAGCTGGACCGCCTCTACTTCCTGTCCCTAAGGATCATAAAGAAGAACATCTACCAGAACCCGCAGGGCTTTGTGGACTACGCCATAGTGGTCAAGAACTTGGAGCACATGGGCGACGCCCTCGACAGATCCACGAACTACCTCAAACAGAACAAGGTGGGCTGCCACGAGGAGCTGGTCGGCGAGTTCGAGAACCTGCAGAGATACGCCGAGGAGGCCGCGAGGTCCTTCCTGGAGAACCGGCACGAAGGCGCCTTGAAGGTAATACTGGAGAGGGAGTCAGTTTTTAAACGGCTATTGGCGCTCTCCTCGTGCGAAGGCGTGGCGCCGATAATGCACGAGGCGATGCTGATAACGGCCCTAGCGGCGGACATAGCGGAGGCCGCCTACTCGAAATTCGTGCGGCAAAGAACATAGGGGGCGCCGGACGCATAGTCTTCTCGCCGCCCTTCACAGGCGTGATGGGGGCCATATACGCCGTGCTCGCGTTGTTGTTGATGCCGTCGTATTCAGCCGGCCTGGCGACCGTGCTGCACACGATAGGGGTCGGCCTTCTGGAGTCGACGGCGGCGGCCGCAGCCTCGACCTTCCTCAGCCTTCTGCTGAGCCCCTTCCATATAGTGATATATACTGCTAGGAGGAGGGTCTACTACCCCTCGGTGGGCGTTATGTACGTTTTCGGAATCCCTATCCCGGTCCCCCAGATAGCGGTCCAGGAGCAGACGGCCAGGCTCGCCGTGAATATAGGCGGCGCGTTGATACCGCTTGCCCTATCTACCTATATCTTCGCGAAGTTGCCTCCGCAGTACGCACTGGGGACCGCCCTGGCGGCTCTCGCCGCCTCCGTCGCCGTCTACTTCATGAGCAGGGTCGTCCCGGGCGTGGGGGTGGTCACCCCCGGCTTCCTGCCTCCCATAGTGGCGTTTCTGTTCGCGCTGTGGGCCGGCAGTCTGACTCCGGCGGTGGCCTATATAGTGGGCGTCTACGGCACCCTGCTGGGGGCCGACGTCTACAACATCAGGAAGATCCTCGCGCAGATGCCCCCGCTGGCATCTATCGGCGGGGCCGGCGTCTGGGACGGCATATACCTAACCGGGATCATGGCGGCTACGCTGGGCCTGTTGTTCAGATAGAGAAATACGGGCGGCGGCATACTTGGGGGGTACGCCGGGGTTTCCATCGACCGCCCGTTGATGCCAACTCCATATGCCTATATATGGCTTTCTATTGATATCAGCAAAATAGAAACATGATATATATCAAAAAATTTTGTTTTTATTTTTTAATAGGAACCTCGCCGTATCTATTTGAACATAAACGACGCAGTAATAATAATAATTTTATTTCTCTTTTTCTAAATTATTGGACCTACGTCGGGCCTCCCCTGCCTCAAGCCCATCCCGGCGAGCCGCGAGAGATCTCCCCGCAGCAAGGCCACCAGGTTTCTCGCGTGTTTCCGCGACCTATCGACCGCGATGGATTTCAGCTCCCGCTCGTCGGCGGCCTCGTCCTCGTGCACCGTCACGTCGAGGATCAATACGTCCAGGTGTATCTGGAGCTCTATCAGACCGATGGACATGGCCAAATAGCTGAGCTTGTCCGTGAGGGACGGCCCGACCCAGCCCAGCACGAGCAACGCCGTGCAGCCCTCCCGAGCGAGCTTCTTCGCCCCCCATATGGTGTTCTTGATGCCGGGCACCGTGATCCGCCTCACCTCGACGTCGGGGGCAAGGCTCTTGATCTCGTCGATGGCCTCAGACGCCATGTCGACTCTGGCGAACGTGGTGTCCACCACGCCTATGCAGTCCATGGGCCGACCACAAGCTAAATATATATCTAGCCACCAAGTTCTGCGGCGGTTGGAAGACAGGGGCCGTCGTGACGCGCCTCGCCGAGCTCATGCCTCCATCCTCCCGGCGGCGTTTTTGACGCCCTCGATGGGCGTGACGGCGGCCTCAGCGAGGCGGTTCAGCATCCTGACTATATAGCCAGAGGATCGCCGCGGCGGTGGCCCCAGCCGAACGGCCTCCAGATCGCCTAGGTGCCTTCTGAGTAGCATTTCCGTTGCATCGGCCACGCGGCGCGGGACGAAAGCAGACTTACAAGCCCCATGTCCTCCGTTTCGTTCTTCATGAACATACAAGGAGTCCGGGGGAGTATCAGGTTTCCTTCTGGATAGATTGTTTTGGCTATAAATACCAAGTATAATAATTTAATTATTGATAAAAACCGATTTTTTAAAATATAATATTTTAAATAAATAAAAATTGACTTATGATCACCAATTCCACAGATCCGCCAAAGACGTCGGATACTGGCCGTTTGCTACTGCCTTGTTATTGCTCTTCTCTATCTTAACTATGTTGACCATCGTATCGAAATACGATGCTTGGTAGCTGATCGGATCCACTAACGGCGCGCCGACGTTGTACCTGTCCGGCAACATCAGAGGATTTACGTTGAGGCCCCTCCTACGCCTCGGGTCGGCCTTTATCGTCACGCCGTCTATCACAGCATCCGTGGCTCCCCATCCCCAGTGCATGTAGTCCAGTACCACGCTCACCGTCCCAGGACGTATGGCCGGCGTTATCAGCACAGGCCCCTCGATGTACATCTTCCCGAGTGGCCCCAAGTCAAGCTCGCCCGAGTTGAATGATGGACTTTCCAATCTAACGAAGTCGCCGTTCTTAAGACCGAGGCTCTTGGCGTCCTCCGGGTTCATGAGCACGTGCGGATACGGCAGAATCGACAACTGGGACCAGTACTCCACTATGGTGCGCTTGGCGATGAATACCGGCTTGAAGGTATGTAGATAGAACTTGTAGCCCGTCTGATCGATAGGCGTGCCGTCCGAGTATGTCGGCGGGTAGTACTTCGGAATTCCGGAGTAGTATTGGCCGGTCACGCTGTCCTTGGTCATGGCGAGGGCCTCGTTGAATATGTTAAACAGGCCTGGGAATCTATTTACCTTTATGTATTCTCCCTCATATAAATCGCTTGGCGGCGCTGCGCGTCCGCCCCTGTTGAGCACGTACACTACCTTGGGCCACCAGGGACCCACGGCCTCCTGCCACTTCTGTGGGTCGAACACGCTCGGCGGCAGATGCCTGCGCGCTTCAAGGAACAGCTCCATCTCCTCGTCGTCCGCATCGGGCACCTCATCGCCGGGCGCGCTCCCGGCGGCCACGTTGGCCACCTCCTTGAGGTGGAAGTGCTCCGGCCTCGTGAAGGGAACGCCAGGGCCGAATCCATCAGGCCCGAACCCAGGCAGGTTCATCTTCTCCGCGATGGCCAACAGCACGGCCTCCATGCTTATCGGCATCTGCTCGCCGTAGACCGTGACCGTCTCGGTCATGGGAGGGGCGGCCGGCTGTCTCACGACGGCGAACTTGCTTACCGAGCTCATGCCTTGAGGCGATGGAGACTCCACCATCCACTGCTCTAGGTATGTCACATCAGGGAAGATGTAGTCTGCGTATACGGACGTGTCCCCTATGGTCGTGTCTATCGCTATTATGAGCGGGATCGTATCGAGGTCGAGGAGCGCTTTTATTTGCTCCTGGTTCGCAGGTATTAGGTTGGCCGCATTGTTGGCGTACAAGATGGCGATCTTGATGGGATAGGGATATTTGGCTTTGGCTGAGGGCAGAATGTCCTGGTAACCGCCTATTTCCACGGAGCTGGCCCAACCGAACGGATACCACGAACGCTTGGCCGGGTAGCCTTGCTCCTTGTATAGGGTCGTCATCTCATATAGGTAGCCGGCCCTCATGATGCTGACTCCGAAGGGCGTCAGCCCATTCGGGACCTTCATGACGTCGAACGCGCGGCCAGATGCCGTCGGCCAGCCCGCGGCCCCTACGGTCAGCCCGCCCTTGAAGTCGGGGTTGCCTATCAACACGTTGAGGAGCTGTATGGCCATGCCCACGTAGGTTCCGTTGTAGTGGGCTATCGGTCCTCTGTAGACGTCCACGGCAGCCTTATGGCCGTGGCTCGTGAACTCTCTCGCCACATCCTCCACATCGGAGGGATCCGCACCGGCCAGCTGGCACCACTCATCGAAGCTCTTGGAAGATGCCTCCTCCCAAAGTAGCTGGAAGGCGGACTTAACCCTGATCCCGTTTATGGTAGTATCCACGAACAAATCGCCTACAACGGGGTTCTTGTCGTCGTAGGGGTTGAACGCCACAGGTTGTCCGTTGACCATGGCCACGAAGTAGTCATATGGGTTGGCCCCGCTCGGCACTTGAAGCCCCAGATCCGCGGCGCGCACGAATCTGCTGGCCCTCCCGTCGGGCTCTATCTTCACGAGCCACGTAGCGTTGGTCCAGTGCAAGTAGCCGTTCTGCTGGGCCGCGGCCTTGTTGGCCGCGCTGAGAAACGTTGCGTCGTAGCGCTTGTTCTCAATTATCCACCTTATCATCGCCATCGCGAGGGGCAGATCCCCTCCAGGCTTCACCGGGATCCACTTCCAGGCCTTCGCGGCAGTCGTGCTGTACCTCGGATCGATCACCGCCAGCTTTAGGCGCCCGCTGACCAGGCCGTCGGTTATCTGCTCCGTGACGTTGACAGGACCGTAGCTCGCCTCGAACGGGCTGGTGCCCCAGGCTATGACGAACTCGGCGTTGGCGTAGTCGGGCTTAGCGGTGGCCGGCCCTGGGAGCCATCCGTGGATGGGCTGCCCGGGGCCGATGCCGGTCTTGTCCCACCCGACGTATTGGGCTGTAATCAGCTTGATGGACACGTGGTGCGCTATCTCGCAGACCGACAAGTGATCCAGGACGTTGACGGAGCCTAGGGCGTACTTGGTGAACCTAATTGCGAAGTCGTACCTGCTGCCCTCGATGCGGCTGGCGAAGAATATGAACTGGTTGTTCTTGGGGCCCAGGTCCGGATGGTCGGGATCGATGAGGACGTCGAGGTGATCCTTGTACTTGGCCTTGAACTCGTCCACGGTCATCTGCCCCATCATTATCTTCTGCACGTCCGCCGCCATCGAGGCTGCGAGCTGGGGGTCCCTCAGCTTTATCACGTCCTTGAGCCCCTCGACGTACCTGTTCTCCTCGCCCGGCACATGCTTGAATAGATAGCCGCCGTTCACAATCTCCTCTATTGCCTGCTCGAACGGGATGGAGATCCACTTATTGGAGCCCCTGGGACCCGCGCGCTTCAGAACCTTCACAACCCTATAGGGGTCGGCGTAGTCCTGAATGCCGGCCTGGCCCTTGGGGCAGAGTTTGCCGTCTATGATCGCCGCCTGCTTAGGGGACGTATCGTACGGGAGCCAAGGCAACATGTTCGTCGGTATGTAGGGATTCCCGTCGATCTTGACTGGGTAACCGTTCCCGTTCTTATCATATTGTATCTTCACCTTTATACCGCAGTTGTTGTGGCACATGAAGCAGGCGGAGTAGATTATGTTCTCCGGGTGCGCGAGCTGGTATACATTATAGTCGTTGTAGAAGATATGGGATCCACTGATAGGGCCGTTGGAACTGGATCCGCCAGTCGAGCCGTTGGTCGGGACCGGAGGGGATTCCGCCGCGGAGAGCAGTGCTGAGAACGCCGCCGTGCCGCCGAGCAGTGCGGCCGTCTTCAGGAATCTCCTCCTTCCCTCGTCCACCCTCGCCATTTCTTTCTTGGTGGTCTCGTTCCCGCTCATGGTCTCACCCCACAAGCGGCGCTCCCTCCTCCATCTCGGCCTCGGTGAGGCCTATGTAATAAACCTTCGGCTCAGTGCCGAGCTCCTCCTTGAGCCTGGATGCGCCCTGCTCGCGAATCAGCTTCGAGACGAGGCTGTCCGGGTCGTTGAGATCGCCGAAGTAGGTCGCCCTACCAATGCAGGTCGTGACGCACGCAGGCAACATTCCGGACTCGAGCCTGTGGATGCAGAAGTGGCACTTGCGCGTGTTGAATTTCGGCGACTTCCTGCTGTTCACTGGGCGACTCCATTCGTCAACACCGTACTCAAACGACGTCCAAATATCGTAGTACTCAATCTTTGGCGTTCCCTCCGTGTAGTAGAGGCCCCAGTCGAAGGTCCTGGCCTGGTAGGGGCAGGCGGTGATGCAGTATCTGCAGCCTATGCATACATCGTAATCGATCGCTATTATGCCATCGGGTCTCTTGAACGTGGCACCCACGGGGCAGACTTTGACACATGGTGGGTTCTCGCATTGCATGCAGGGCCTCGGAAGGAATGTCACCGACATGTCCGGGTGCACTCGCAGCACAACTGGCCTGTACACGACTCCGGGGGGTTCCTTATTCTCGACTTTGCACGCCACGGTGCATGCAGAGCAACCCACGCATTTACGCGTGTCGATGACCATCACCCACTTACGCTGGTTCGCGGGCTTGGCGAGGGCGCGCTTCAGATCCTCCATCATTTTATAAATCGGGTTCAGCTGTTCGTACCCGGGCGGAACCTGTATCGTCGGCTGGCCCGGCAGCCATGTGTACGGTTGCGACCAGCTCTCGTCATCAGGATCCGTCTTCGCGACGGCCACCTGCGCAGCCTGTGTGACTAATGGGGAAACCGCGACAATCCCCTCGCTGGCGGCCTTCACCAGTTTATTCTCCTCCACAAAGTTGGGTCTCTCCACTCCCTCCCTGCGAGCCAGGTCTTCGATTATTTTAGCGCTGATCGTCGCCAGTCTCTCGCGTTCTCTGGCTATGATGGCCATTGCTGCCTGCCTGCTGTACGCTAGTACAGATGACACAGCCCTTGTCAGGGCACCCCAATTGATGAAAGCGGTCGTTAAGAATCCAGTTGCCGCCAAGCTGGCGGATTTCAGGAACCTCCTCCTCTCCATTAGCTTAGGCTCGCTCGCACTGCCGCTGGTGGGGCTAGACGTGGAATTCGCTGCCTGTGGTACGAGTGGCAGGAGGCGGTAGCCGAGATACAGCAGTCCGATGCCGAGCGCCGCCATGAACATGATCACTTCCCATTCGTGGATGCTCGGGAAGTACGTGTACATGAGCTTGGGATCGACGTAGGCGTACTGCAGGCCCGGAATCTCTGGCACAGTGTAGGCTGGGATGACCTCAACAAGACGAACCGCTAAGTAAAAGACGCCTGCGAATGCGCCACCGATGCCGACGATTACGGGCTTATCCCTGAATCGGCTGCTGAGGAGGATCCCGGGGACGATGAATCCCAGCAGGACTACGAAGATCCAGAAGACGTACCAGTACTGCCCGAACAAGACCTCGTTCGTAATGGTTATGCCGACGGGATCAGTTCCGTACCAGATGGGGATTATGTAGTCGGCGGCCATGAGCACGGCGTTCCCAATGAGGAGCCAGTAGACAATCCTCCCCAGATACGCAATCATCTTCCTGAACTCCTCATCCTTCCTTGGCCATAAGGCCACTAGGATTGCTATGAAGAGTGCCGCCCCGGAGAACAGCGCTCCGGCTACAAATATTATCGGAAATAGCGTAGTCCACCAGGGATGGGAGAAGTACACGGTGGCCAGTATAGATCCGACTCCGCCGTGGAACGCCAGTGCGAGGACTAGGCCAAACGCCCCCAAATATAGGAAGGACTTGCGAATCAACTCCGCGCTCCTCTCCAGTCTCTCCGGAGAGCTGGCTCTCGGGCGTAACAATTTGGATATCAAATTCTTTATACGGGCGCTTCCACCGAGCGAGTCGAGGCGGCCCTCTATCACGTCGAGGCGGAACAATAGCAGGAGCTCCACGAGGAGAAGCACGAAGTATACAACGTATAACCACACCACGATAACCATCACCGAGTGGAACTGGGGTCGATAGAGCGTCTCGATCGCGCGTTCGGGATGTCCGAGATCGAGCGCTATCGTGCCAATGGCCATGATCAACAGCACGAGGGCGGTGTAAAGGGATAACTTCACCGTGGGTTCTAGCATTTTCACCCTAAGTACGTTCACGATCACGGAGAGCAAGAAAGCGCCGGCGGAGGCACCTATGAAATACATGTACGACGCGACGTACAGCCCCCACGGCACATAACTCGTCAGGTTGCTCAAATCCACTGGTGAGGTCAACTGCTCATACACCGCTATGGCGCCTACGACGAATGCAACAGCCCATATTGCGAACAACCCAACCCTCAGAGCACTGCGACCTGTGAGTTTTATCTCTGTCTTAAGTGCCATCGTGTTTTATGGTGATTACGGATTTATAAGGAGAATTCTCACTTTCTTGAAATGAACCATCTTTCAAAATCATCACTAAAATATCTTCAGCCTTCACACAATCGAAGTCGCACCGTAGCTTATATATTAATTTATCGTTGCGGTTTAGATATTTGGTATGGTGGCCATTATTTAGCGGGCAATTACGTGACTTCTTAGCACATGCTACTGCCAACACCCCTGAGTCGCTGATGATGATTTTAGTGCCGTTGTTCAACGTTACCGTCGGGAATGCATGAATTAGTAAATAGGCAACGAGGGGCTCCAATGGTGTTTCTTTAAACCGCCTAACAAGCGAGTGTGCATCCTCATTGTCCATTAGACAATGTAATAAGTCTTTTATGTCCGTAATCCTCAAGCCCTCTAGGTCAGGTATGTCGATCCTTTTACGTAACTCATCAATCATATTAATAATTATGTTTTCATCAAAACCAAGGTACTTACTCAATAAGTAGATGGCGTCCTTATTATCATGTAGGGCAAGTAGTAGTAAGCCCTTAGGTGTCAACTCGATGAGCCCGTAATTCTCCCTGATGTATCCGTGATCCAAAGCCTTCCTTACGTAACGATAGGCTGTAGCCAATGTCAACCTTGATTCCTTATAAACCTCGTAGGGTGTTGATGGACCCCTTTTAATAAGGATGTTGAGGATCTCTAGGATCTTATCTAAATCAAAGCCCTTCATAAATGATCACCACGATGCTACCTAACCCTCCTCAACAACTCCTCAATACTGACATCATTCAAATCCTCACGCCTATTGGCATTATTATCCAAGTTATCTAAATTCATGAGATCATTCAATAAGTTCCTTTCATGAAGTACCTCAATAAGTATATCCGGCCTTATGGTGAGTAATGCTATGAGCGAAACATACTTTAACAACAAAGACCCTCTCTTCTTAACACCTATATTATCAAAACTCCCCACCATATAAAATAACACTATTTTTTATTAATTTAAATTTTTTCCTAATTGTATTTTTATGTAAATGTATAGAGATATAAATTATTTTGAGCAGTTGCATATAATTACATATTTTTTACCAGTATATTTTTACTATTCTCAATTATTGTTAATTTTCTAAAATGTGCAATAGATTTATTATTTATGAATAAAATAGCTATGTATCTATATATTTCCTAATTAGGTCCAGGACCTCATGTATCATCCTTTGTGCGCACCTTTCGCCCTCCTCTGATAGGCCTATGTATGGTTCATCATATGGTGGTTCGCATTCCACTAGCCAGATCTCCCTGGCCGTTGTTCCGAGAACCCTTATTCCATTTGGTACATCCGTTATGCATACTCTACCATCTAGTGAGGGTCTGAGTAGGTCATTAGCCTCCAGTGGGTTGCTTGGTGGGTTTAGGTCCGGTTTTAGTATCTCGATTGTACCTTTCGGTCTTGATCTGCGTTTGGCGCCAATGAGTATTACTACGTCGGGTTTCTCTCTATTTATTAAGTCGACTGCTGACAGCGCGTCCATGCTTACGTCAATGAGTTTAATCCTGTCATCATTAATGACGTTGTTAAGCAGCTCGCCAACCCTTAATCCAACCGCCATGTCACCCATGGGTAGGTAACCGGCATAGGCAATTACTGTCGTCCTTCACGTTATTATAATAAGAAACCCCTTAAAAGCCAAGGGAAACATAACCTCAGACATAGGAGCCCCGGTGGGGTTTGAAATCACGATTAATTGAACTAAGACTATGGCTGAAATTGGCTTAAAAATGCAGTAGACATGGTTTGCCTAATGCGGTTTAGGTGGTTTGGTTTGGCGTTAGCCTCTACATCGTTTCTAAGGCCGTGAAACTCCGACGACGGGTAGAGACCGCTGCGGTGAAGGGAGTAGGAAGACCCGCCGAGAAGGGGAGGGTGGAGACAATAAGCTTCCGGAGAGGCGACTGCTAAACCCCCGTGGGTGTGGGTTTGTGGGGCCGTTCTGGCGAGGGCTTCCAGTGCGTTGTTACGCTTGATGTCCGGTCTTCCGCGTTTGTACTTCGTCATGTTATAGAGTCTCTTGAATTCTTCACGGCTTATTCTCCCGTCGTGGTACACCAAAATCAACTCAATTCTTAACCTCCTGAGCGGATGATGCACAAATGGTCTAATCAGCCTAAGCAGTTTTACAGCATCCTCACCACCGAACACTAACGCATCGGCTGTTTCGTATGATTTAATGCTTCCAACGATGTCGAACCTCCTGGCGATTACTTCCTCAACACATCAAGGTTTATTCTCTTCGGGCAATCCTTACAAGCCGAAATCTCTATATAGATGGTTGCATGATGTTCCACTGTATGATAATCCACCTTCCTATCCCCATCGATTACGCCAGCCACGTATTTCGCAAGCTCCCCATCGCTGAACCTCTCAAGGATTTTCTTAAACTCATCAGCACTTGGCTCAATGGGCCACGGCCATTCATCACTGCCTAGGTCTACGTAGTATAATAAATTGATTGGTTTATGTACGTATTTCGCAGCCGGCGTTCCCCTTCCCACTTGATTTTTAAACTCGGCGCCTTAACTGTGTTCAGTAACTTTGCGAAGAACACTGCGTCAATGCTAAGTTTTATTCTTGCCCTTGTTTTGTACTTATGGATTTCTTGTTTTGTGTAGTGCTTTCAAGCTGGTCGGTATAGAAATGCGTAGTTCTTCGCTGTGTTTTCCTCATAAGGGGACTCATAATGATGGTGGTTTCAGATAACGTGGTTAGCAAGTCTGGCTATAATTGCAAGTTGATTGCTGTGATCTCTAATATCAATGTTAAAAACCCAATAGATACCTTGGTATTCAAGTCCTCTAAATAAATAATAATCGACATGACCAAGTCAAATTTTAGATGCAGGACTTAGGTTTGAGGAAATTAAAATAATTCTATCTTCGTAGGGGTCTCATTTATTTTTAAGGTCTCCTGTGAGTTGTTTTTCGTGGTATGTACATATTTTATTCCTTAATGGTGAAGCGAATCATCGTATGTTTTGTGCACTACTCGATTTATCTGTTGTTCCTGTCTTATTATTGACTGAGTAATGTTTAAAATTTGGATAAGTTTTCGGTTAATTCATGACAATGGATGGAAGTGGAAATGATGAGGAGTTGAATAAGATAATAGAGAGGAAGGCTAGGGAGTTGTTGAAGGGGGCTGGGAATGATGTTGTTGAGCTTGGTGAGGATGGTTTCGAGAGCTTTGTTAGGAGTAGGAAGGTTGTTGTTGTGGACTTCTGGGCGCCGTGGTGTGCTCCATGTTTCCTGCTAGAGCCCATAATGAAGGCCTTGGCTAAGGAGATGCCGTGTGTAGCCTTTGGTAGATTAAATACGCAGCAGTGGCCTGATGTGGCTGCTAAATATGGTGTGATGAGCTTACCCACGGTAATAATATTCAGGGATGGTGAGCCTGCAGACTTCGTTGTTGGTGCTGTGCCTAAGAAGATACTTGAGGGCAGGATTAGAAAAGTCCTTGGTGAAAATTAATTTTAAGGCCTTCACTACTATTCTGATTACTTTATATTCTCCTCCTTCTCAATTTCACCTAACGACTTATCTAAGGCATCTATCGCCTTATCTATGTGCTCCTGCTTAACGGTCAATGGAGGCGCAAACCTTATCACATTACCATTCCAACCACTGGTGACGAAAAGCACGCCCCTCTTTAAAGCCCTGTTTAGGCATATGTCACTTGTCTCTTTAGTGGCTGGCTCCTTCGTCTTCCTATTCTTAACAAGCTCTATACCAATCATTAGACCCAAACCCCTGACATCACCAATGAGTGGGTGTTTGTCGTAAAGCTCCATTAGCCTCTTCATGGCGTAATCACCCATTTTCCTTGCATTGCTTAGGAGTTCCTCCTTATGGATATTGTAGTAATCGACCGTAGCCTTAACCGCAGCCATTATTAATGCGGAGGCACCAAATGTCGAGTGCTCATCGTTCAATTGCATAACCGATGCTATCTCCTTACGGGTAACAACAGCGGATGCCGGTAGTCCACCGGTCATGCCTTTGGCGGCAACCACTATGTCAGGTTTAACGTTGAACTGCTCAAAGGCCCAGGTTGTGCCTGTCCTACCCATGCCCGATTGAACCTCATCAAATATCAGCAGTATTCCATAGGTGTCTAGGATCTTCTTAAGGTCTTCAAAGAAGTTCTTGGGCGGCACAACAATACCACCAACACCCTGTATTGGCTCCGTCACGAGGCAACAAACATCCTTTATCGCCACATAATTTATGTAGTACTCTATCGTCTCCACAGCCACCTTACCGCACTCCTCGGGTGGCATTTCCCCGAATGGGCACCTGTATGGGTATGGGAATGGTGCCACTAACGTGCCTGGTGGCAATGGTCCATACTCCTTCCTCCTCATCCCATGATAGACACCCGTTAGGTACGTCCTACCATGGTAACCACCCATTAGGTACATCACGTAGGTGTTCTTCGTATACCTCCTGGCTATCTTAAGGGCTAACTCAATACCCTCCGAACCACTTAATTTGAAGTGTACCTTATTGTACATGTTCTTGTCAGGGAATAGGCTGAGTACGGCCTTTGCAGCGTTCAACAACTCCTCCGTGTACCAGTTATAACCATTACCAGCCACCAGTCTCTTTGCGGTCTCTGTTATGGCATCAACAAGCCCAGGCGGATTATGACCTAGTAATGCCGTTGTTACCACGGTCATGAAGTCGAGATAAACATTACCATCAACATCGTACACGTACACATCACGAGCCTCTCTAACAACAATCTTATGGGTTGGGTATAGGTTCGTCATCAAGTACTCATCTAGTTCCTTAAGAAGTTCTTCCGACCTTCCCATCGGTAAAGCTGATATTTTCTTCCTTTTAAATTTTAATCTATCTAATTTAATACTTAAATTATTTTTTATCGAAGATATTTAGTAATTTATCTCAATAACTTGGTTTAGGGTAAAAATATTTTATTGAATTTCACAACTACCAGAAATAAATAGTTTATTTACTTATCAATAGAAAGGTTTTTAAAAATTAACTATGAGGACACCTCGATAATTATGGAACCGCAATCGCAGGTTCAGAGTGATAAATCCGTAGAATTAACAATAACATCACCGTTGGATTTATTGTTCAATCCTAGATCGGTTGCGATAATTGGTGCAACACCTAGGGAAAATAGTGTTGGTGGTGTTATTACCAAGAATCTACTAACGAAGTTTAAGGGCAAGGTTTACCTTGTGAATCCCAGGTATGACGAGGTTAATGGTACTAAGTACTACAAGTCCGTTCTTGATGTTCAGGATGAGGTTGATCTATGCGTCATCGCCGTTCCCGCACCAGCAGTTCCTAAGGTAACTGACGAATGTATTAGGAAGGGTGCTAAGGTGACCATAATAATTAGTGGTGGTTTTAGTGAGGTTGGTGAGGAGGGTGCCAGGTTGGAGGAGGAGCTTAAGAAGGTTGCTTTAAATCGAATAAGGGTACTTGGGCCCAATTGTATTGGTGTTTATAATGCGTTTAATGGTTTGGACACGTTCTTTCTCCCTGAGGATAGGATGGGTAGGCCTAAACCTGGTCCCCTCGCATTGATTAGCCAGAGTGGTGCTGTTGCTGGTGCAATCCTTGATTGGGCTGCCAGGAGGAATATCGGCGTTGGTTTAGCCGTAAACTACGGCAACAAACTCGACATAAACGAAGCAGAACTACTCGAATACCTGGCTAAGGATAGTAGGGTCAAGGTCGTCGTAATGTACATGGAAGGGTTGAAATACCCAGGGGAGGGCAAGAAACTGCTTGATGTGTTGAGGGAGGTCGTTGGTATAAAACCGGTGGTTGTATATAAGGCCGGAAGAACAAAGGCCGCATCAGGTGCTGTTAAGTCCCACACGGCTGCATTGGCTGGTAACTACGAAATATACCGAGCAATGCTAAGACAGGCGGGGGTTATTGAGGCTGATAACTTAACGGATGCCTTCGACATGGCCAAGGCCCTGGCGACACAACCACTACCGAGGGGAAACAGGGTGTTGGTTATAACGGACAGCGGAGGTATGGGTATACAATCAGTTGATGCGTTAGATACGCGTGGACTGCAGGTACCAGAACTCTCGGAGAGCTTGCAGGGAATTCTTAGGAAGCAATTGCCACCATTAGCTGTTACACGCAATCCAATAGATTTGACGGGTAGCGCCACAGATGCCATGTACAAGTTTGTCCTTGACACCGTACTACCCACGAGCTATGTGGACATGGCCCTAATAATAGCCCTGATGCAGATACCTGGCCTAACCATAAACCTAGGCAACTACATCGTTGAGGCCAGGAGGTTTAATAAGCCAATAGTTGTTGTTAGCTTTGGTGGTAATGAATATGTGGCTAAGTTCGAGAGCCACTTGGAGGAGAGTGGGATACCCGTTTACCACGCTCCGCATAGAGCCACTAAGGCCCTATGGGCCCTATACGAGTATGCCAAGATTAAGGGTGCAATCAGGGGGTGGGTAGCATGAATCCAATAATTGCAAAGGCTATTGAGGAGGGTAGGTATAAGCTACTTGAGCATGAATCCTTTGAGCTACTTAGGCAGTACAACATCCCAGTTCCCGACTTTGCCCTTGTTCAGGACATTGATGAGGCACTTAGAGTCGTTAAAGACATTGGTTACCCAATAGCTCTTAAGGTGGTTTCCCCCGATATAATTCATAAATCTGACGTTGGTGGCGTTATACTAAATATAAGCAATGATGATGAATTAAGGAGCGCGTGTGAGAGAATTAGGTCCAATATTAAGGAGAAGGCGTCATACGCTAGGGTGAGTGGTTTCCTGGTGCAGAAGATGGTGCCTGAGGGCTTGGAGACCATAGTTGGTGCCACTAAGGACCCAATATTTGGGCATGTGATAGCCTTTGGTCTCGGTGGTGTCTTAGTGGAGGTACTCCAGGATGTCAGCTTTAGGATAGTGCCCGTTAGTGAGGAGGATGCTAGGGCAATGATTAGGGAAATAAGGGGCTATAGATTATTCAATGGTTATAGAAACATGCCCGCTAGGGATGAGGAGGCCGTGGTCTACATAATAACTAGGTTCTCCGAACTTCTTTCGGATAATCCAAACATCGTAGAGGCTGATCTAAACCCCATCATTATCCTCGAGAGGGGTAAGGGAGCTTATGCTGCAGATGCCAGGTTCATAATAGGAATATCGTGAGATAGGTTTAAAATTAGTGTCGTCTCAATAATCTCGCTATGAATGCATCACTATTAGTATTTAGGCTTAAGATGGCTTTGGCAATAATAGCGATACTACTGCTAGGTGGGGCATTTACTTATGGGTTAATGTGGTACTTAACAGGCGGTTCGATTAGTGGCATTGCCATGGTCACGAGTCTCGTTGTCATGGCGTTCTTCCTAACGCTCTTTCAATGGTTGATCGGTCCTTACATGATTAACATCATGTATAGGGCCCATGAGGTTAAACCTGATGACCCAACATATGGTTGGGTTTATGACATGGTGGCTGATGTGACTAGAGCTAATGGGTTTAAGGATACGCCCAGGGTTTTCATTGCCGATGTACCATTCCCAAACGCCTTCGCTTATGGAAGCCCCGTGGCTGGTAAAAGGGTTGCAATAACATTACCATTGCTCAGGATTTTAAAGCCAAGCGAGTTGAAGGCGGTGCTTGGTCATGAAATTGGTCATTTGAGGCATAGGGATGTGGAGGTTTTGATGGCTGTTGGTTTAATACCCACTGTAATATACTGGTTAGGTTGGTCGCTGTGGTGGGGTGGACTATGGGGTGGTTGGTCTGAGGGTAGGAACAACGGTGGTGGTTTATTACTATTGATAGGGCTTGCCCTCCTTGCTGTCAGTTTCCTCTTCCAATTATTTGTACTCTACATAAATAGGCTTAGGGAGGCTTATGCAGACGTTAATGGCGCATTGACTGTGGAGAACGGCGCACACAACCTACAGAGGGCTCTTGCTAAGATAACTCTTTATATGGATCCAAACATTGTTAAGAGGACGACAAACGGCACACTAAGGATGTTATTCTTTGCACCACCAGTTAGTGTTGAGGAGATAGAGGGTAATGTGGACTCCCTAATTGAGTATTGGAGGCATTATAAACCCTCAATATTGGAGGAACTGTTCATGACGCATCCACACCCCGCGAGGAGAATTCAGATGCTCGATAGATTAGTGGAGTCATCACCCTAACTCAAATAATACAATTTAAAATGTGAATTAAACTCACGTTAAATTTCATGACTTTTCTTTTTCCATGGCGCAAAATAAATTAAAGGCTTGTTAATTCACGTAATTAATGGGTGAAGTTGATAGGAGGATTTACGAGTTACATAGAAAGATCATGAACGAATTCATGGGCGGTAAATGTTATGATATAGATGGGTCATTTGTGATTGATTGCATAGAGAACGTATTCACTAATACTGGGTTAGGCATTAAGGATATCACATTGTTCGACATAGATGGCAATGTCGTAAACTCGATCAATGATGCGAGGTATGTCAGAGTTGTTGCTGAAAGTAAGGACGTTGGTGGCGACCAAATATTTACGTTAGCCCTCATAAGGATTAGGAATAGTTACAGGGTTCTTTACTTGCAATCGGCTGTTAGGGAGAGTTGATGTATTAGGTAAAACATTTATTGTATTTCCTGCATCCATGTGTTGATGAGTGTTGTTAATACGGGTAGGTCAGTAATGGATATGCTGAACGAACTACTCAGTGACCTTAATAGGGATGACTTAGCGCTCGTTGAGAGACTGCCCTATGTTCGTGAGTACGAGAGGTATAGGGACGTAATCACAAACACACTCAGGGAGTTCCACATAGCCCTAGTGCTCGTTAGGATTACGTTCACTGATGGTTCAAGGAAGGGTTACGTATTTCTAATTAGG
>Ga0081474_129967_pt1 | contig 50949 bp, 48 predicted proteins | sample OneHunmetagenome_2_FD_70978 | JGI IMG/M metagenome (GOLD analysis project Ga0081474, IMG submission 70978) | Ferrous microbial mat communities from One Hundred Spring Plain, Yellowstone National Park, USA v2 (version 2) | ecosystem: Environmental > Aquatic > Non-marine Saline and Alkaline >... | reverse complement strand
ACCAACCCTTGTACACGAGGGCGTCCCTGTAACAGTCCTCGGCGACCTTGGAAGGTAGATTATATTCCTCTCTTAACCTCGCGTATAACTCCTCGTGAACTTTTCCCAATACTCCCTTCTCCTCTGGGTTCGGAACATTTTCTTTCAACCAGAACACGAAACGTGTTGCCTTCACGTAGTTATTTACCTAGGAGGGATTCTGAGAGGGCGACATTGAAACCGTAGCTCTGATCGCGTTCCTCCTGATTAGTATAATTAGAAAAGCAGTGTTCAACTAATCATCTCCGCCCCTGGAAGGGGCGAGGCTTTCAATCTGTGGTAAATACCTCTTCGACGAGAGCTCCCTTAACGCCCAGGAAAATGTTGTATCTGTGATCCTATCCCGTAAGTCCCCTCACCTTCTTCACTTCAACGAGACTTTTGGCCTTGGATTCCAGTTTCTCATCCTCCGTTATAAGCGGTACTCCCTCTTCCATGGCTAACTACACGTAGCAGACGTCGTAGAAAGTCAAACCCTCATCGACTGCCATTTTCTCCACAGAAGGATCATCGACCTCGCATACGTTAATGGTGGATAATATCTGCTCAATGAACTCAATTAACACAACGCTGTCTGCCTTACTTATGCTATGTAATAGGTGCTATGTAATAGGAAGGCCTCCTTCCATACGACGTTACCTAACTCAAACTTGGCCAACGTCACTGTATAATTACCGCCCACTATTTTGGGCACACCACGTTTCAATGAGGTGTAGATGGAAGAGGAGTCGAAAACGTAGCTAGTCATGATGATCCTTTTCCATTACGCAGAGTTGTATTATCTTCCTTCTCTGTCCTCCCTTATTGACCTCCATATGTCTTCACTGGTCTTGCTTAAGATAGGTTTCACCTTATCCATCTCCTTCTCCAATTCCTTGGCCTTTGCCCTCTTTACCTCATCAATCAATGCCCTCCTCATTACCTCCACCTGGTCTATTTTGTATTTCTCTAACTCATCCTTTAGTTCTTTTGGGATCCTAACTGAGATGACTACACTCCGTCCCTAACCTTTTTTGGGTGGGAGATTAAATAGTTTACAACCTCGTTTACATGGGATTCGAGGCTTGGTTATTGCAGTTAGCGACGTCATGATACTCTTATGACTTCCCTATTCATTGCCTATCTCGTCACCTTTTCCGAGTGGGCAGAGGCCTAGCGGACTTAAGGGTTAGGCTCAGAGAGGATTGATATGTACTTACTCACGAGTGAGGATCCATTCATCGACTCTCCATTTAGCATCAACCGTTACTATTAGTGAACATGTCCATAATGTAGGCACTAAGCTACGAAATTTTCTTCTATGTGACGAGAGTGACTCACAAACTAAATAACGCTACACTCTCGAAGGGATTGCCTTAACCCTGCGATATAGTTTCGTATGGACGCAATCGATGTACTCCTGTCGTCAACAGAAAGGAATTTAATGCTGTAATACTCACTTTAACTGTAAGCTGTGGACCAGCATCTTCCCGGTCTCTTCCCTCCCGGTGGGGAGGGGGGCCGGGTAAGATAACCTTAAAGCCACTTCCAATACTTAGTATACATGGAGATAAAGAGATATGAAATTTTCATGGACGTGGACTTCAAGGGTCTTGCCTATGATGGAAGGGTAAAGATTCTCATGAATTCTGACAAGGTCGAACTGAACGCAGTAGACCTCTCCATTCATTCACTTAAGGTTGATGGTAGAGAGGTTAAGTTCAGTTATGACGGCAAACTGCTCACTGCCAACGTTCCAGTGAAGGAGATGGCAGAAGTGGACTTCTCTGGCAAGATACCTGAGATACTCATGGGGTTCTATAGGGCCGCCCAAGGCGATTATCAGATGCTGTCGACCCAATTTGAGGCAATAGGGGCCAGGAGGATGATCCCCTGTGTGGATCACCCTGGGTATAAGGCATCCTTCAAGCTCTCAGTGAAGGTTGACGCCGATCTTGACGTAATATCCAACATGCCCGCAGAGAAGGTGGAGGAACAAGGAGGAAAGAAGGTTGTGCACTTCGCCGAGACACCCAGGATGTCCACCTACCTCCTTTACCTTGGAATAGGAAAGTTCGACTACCTGGAGGACAAGCTTGGAAACCTTCCCATTATAGTAGTTACCCCTCCTGGACAAAGGGAGAGGGGAAGATATGCACTGGAGGTGGCCAAGGGTTCAATATCCTTCTATCAAAACTACTTCGGTATCCCATATCAGATGCCCAAACTGCACCTCATCACCGTGCCTGAGTTCGCGGCTGGAGCCATGGAGAACTGGGGCGCAATTACGTTCAGGGAGACGGCCCTCTTAGTGGATCAGAATTCCGCTGAGGAGACCAGGAGGAGAGTGGCGGAGGTCATAGCCCACGAGATAGCTCATCAATGGTTCGGAGACCTGGTTACCATGAAGTGGTGGGAGGACCTTTGGCTCAACGAGAGTTTCGCCACCTTCATGAGCTACAAGGCGGTAAACTCCATGCATCCGGAGTGGAATATGTGGTGGGACTTCGTGTTGGATGAGACAGCCGGGGCCATGCGTAGGGACTCCCTGAGGGAGACTCACCCCATTCATGTTCCAGTGAAGACCGAGGAGGAAATAGAGCAAATATTCGATGACATCAGTTACGGCAAGGGGGCCAGTGTGTTGAGGATGGTCGAGGCGTTCATGGGAGAGGAAGACTTCAGGAAGGGTATATCAAGCTACCTTAAGAAATACAGCTATTCTAACGCCACAGCCAACATGTTCTGGGAAGCCCTGCAGGAGGCCTCAGGAAAACCCATCGTAAAGATAATGGAGTCCTGGGTCGGTAAGGCAGGTCATCCTGTGGTGAAGGTGGAGAGTCACGGTAAGGGGATCCACCTCACCCAGAGGAAGTTTAGGTTCCTTGAGGGAGAGGAGGATCAGTGGCCAATCCCCCTAACCTACATTGCTGACGGTAAGGAAGGGTCCCTCCTCATGGAGGGCAGGGAACAAGTTCTAGATATACAAGCTCAGAGATTCAAGCTCAACAGGGGGGCAACAGGCTTCTATAGGTCTGATTACGAGAACTGGGACTCTGCCCTGGAGGCATCCAGGGATGCCATGGACAGGTGGAACGTGGCGTCTGACTCGTTCGCCAAACTTATGTCCGGCGGATGGTCCGTGAGCCAGTACCTCAACTTCATCTCAAAGTTCAAGGAGGAGAGGGAATATCTTCCTGCCTGGGAAGTATCGTCACAACTATCTCTCCTTCAATCCATCCTTGGGGACCAGGTTAGGTCAGCGAGCTTGGAATTCCATAGGAGACAACTTCAGCTCTGGGAGGGGAGGAACGACCCAAACGGTAAACTCTTCAGGGGAGTGTTGGCCAGAAGATTGGTGGCCGTGGACGACTCTTACGCCATGCGCATGGCCTCCATGGTCGATGATTATTGGTCGGTGGAACCCGAGATGAGATTAGCGGTTCTGTACGGAGTCTCTCTTCACTCCTCCAACCCGTTCTCCAGACTATTGTCCATCTATAGGGAGGCGAAGTCCGACGAGGAGAGGAACAGGGTGTTACTTGCCATGTTGGGCACTGATAAACAGGTGGACTTAGCTCTGGCCTTGGGTTTCCTCCTCTCGGGAGAGGTAAAGAGGCAAGACGCGGGAAGATTGGTCCCAGCAGCAGCATCCAACCTAAAAGGAAGGGAGGTGACGTGGAATTGGCTTAAGGCCAACTTCCCTGCCTTGCGGAGGATGTATCATGCCACCGGAGTGCTGGGGAGAATAATGTCAGCCTCTCTACCCTTCCTTGGACTTGGGAGGGTTGATGAGGTGGAGAACTGGGCCCTATCTCTCAACGTTCCCGAGGCATCGGTTGGAATAAGAGTGGGACTGGAGTTGCTGAGGGTATATCAACGTCTTTTATAATTTTTCAATTAAATCGATATTTCAATTAGATTTGAAGAACTGTAGAGAGTGCCCTTTCCATATTATGCCTTGAGCTAATATTATAATTGTTTCCATCAGGTCCTCCCAAGGGTGGACAATATCGTCCTGAAGGAGCAGGAAGTTTCTAAACCTATTCCTTTACAACCTTGATATTAGATAGGCCGAAACACTGAGTATTGAAAAGAATATCATGGAATAGAGCCACACCGCCGCCTCGGCTCTACTTATTATACCGCCTCCTCTAAAGAACATAAGTAACGGCGCCGATGCCGTAAATAGAGCCATTAGTTTGAGAATTGAAGTTTCGAACCTTGTACTCCAGGTCACCTTCAACATAAGCTTCATGAGAGCATTGTTCTTGGTTCTAAACATACCTGGTATCCTATTTCCATACTTCAGGCCCTGATCAGAGACCATGTAGGTCTGCCTTATTTTGCCTAAGAATGTTCTCCTGGTCACCTTCTTGAAGAACTTGTATTTCGTGGAGAATAGGTCTAGGTAAGCCTTTATTGTGCTCTTAGAGACACCTAATTCCATGGCCAGTCGGGCTATGGGCACCTCGCCCCCATTTATTATTGAGGCCTTCAAAATTTCGCTGAAATAGTAGAAGTGAGTGGGATTATTCAGGTACTCCTCCCCATCGAAATTTGGTGCAGCTAGCGGAGAGGTTGAGAACTTCCTTATCTGTTCCACCAACTCCTTTCCAGCCTCAGACAGGGAGTAAACGTCGAATTTCACCTTGGTCACCAAGCCCTTTTTTATGAGTTTCCTTATGGCGTCTATGGTTGCTTTTTTGTTTTCACTTATATCTTTAGCAAGCTCAGCCGTGGAACATTGTCCCCTTGACATCATGGCCAATACAATTTTCCATTGTATATCTGACTTCGACAGGTCGATCTTCTCGTCCACATTCCTCCAAAAATTCAATACCCTGTCCAGGCCATCGCTGGACTGCATTAAGTTTTATAGAAGATTTAAAAGTATAAGCATAACTTTCGACTAACCTGTGATATCCCCTTTTATTCTGATGGAGTATTATCCAAAATCTCTAGAGCCGTATATTTATCGATCACCTGCACCTTTCCTCCGACCTTCATGACTGCGTAGTCAGTCCCTATGACAAGCTCTCCCTCTCCCACAAGCGAGGGGAAGAACGCGTACCTCCTAGCGTTCTCAGTTAGCCTCACCCTCTTTTCTGTTACACCCATTTTCATTATGGCTTCTTTCAGGGATCCCAAGTCATTAGGCTCCTTAATCTTGCTGTCCAACACAAGCCAAGTGACGAGGAGTACTGAGATGGGAATGGTCAAGAGGAAATATCTGTCAAAGAAGACTAAAGTAATCAAAGCACTTGCCACCCCAATCAGGGCCAACTGTTTCGCCAGCCTCATTACTGACAGGTGTGAATAGTATTATTGAAAAGGATTATCCTCGAAGAGGACCTATGTATCATGACCTTGTCGGAGATCAGTATTACCGTAGACTCCATCCTGTAATTTTGAGAAGTTTACTTAACTGTTCCTCACTGAGGGCTACATAGGTAGCTCCCAGAGGTCTAGTCAAAATGTCTTTTAGGAGTGCCAATGCTTTGTCACCATCCCATTTCAACTCCACAATTGAGGCCCCAGTCAACCACATGTTCGGCCTTACCCCAAAATTTCCCGTTGGTCTGCCTTTGACCCTGGCAACGGCCCAATCTCCCTCAATCCTCTCGAACACAAGATAACATCGACTTTCCGTCATCAGTCCAATGAACTTCGACCTGGCGTCCCATACCGTCCTAGCTCTATCATAATTTACCCCCAGATCGGTGTGGATGAACCAGGTGAGGAGCCTCGGATCTTCGTTTACTCCTAGGGTCATATTCAGCATCATGGGGCTCCCAGGAGGTCCTTCAGGTGAAGAGTCTATACCGTGGACACGAACGGCCTTGGAGGACTCCCTAAGTGCACCGGCCACCTCCAAGGCCTCAAGGAGGTAATCTCCGTCCAACAATAGCTCAACTTTTTCCTGTTTCCTAAGGAGCATGAAGAGCCCCCTGGTGTCCCTGGTATTCACTCTAATTGGGGAGGAGATCTTTCCTCCGAAGAGCATGGGCGACCTCACCTTTGCCAGAAGGTCTGAGGCCGATAGTTCCATGGCTCCATACCTCCAAACGCATTGGTTTAATGACCATGGATGATTTCGACAATCGATCGAGTTCTCCAAGTCATCTCCTCCTTAGGAATCCATCGATCCTTTCGAATAGAAGGAACCATCCAGCTGCCAAGACTAGTGTAACCACATCGAGCTCGGCGTAGTCCTTGAATGTGGGTGCCTGATGGAGCAGTTGGGTCAAGGTTGGGATGCCCAGGGAGAAGCCAGGCTCCAACTCCATGGAAGCACCTCTGAGAACTGTGGTTTGGTGGCCTTGAGTGTATCCCAATACAAGACCATTATATTCATCCACATAGAGTGTCTCCCCATGAACCTGCTCCACCATCGCCTGGACCCCGTCAAAAGTGGTCAAATTGCCCTCTGGCTTATCCCAGACCTGAAAAAGTGGAATCGATGCCTGAAAGTCAAGTACCACAGAGGTGTTGGTATTTACCTGGGTCACGTTCACTAACGCCGAGTTACCATAGATGGCAATAATCTTTATGAGAAGGAGTATGGGGGAGCCGTTTGCAGCATAAAGTAGGGTCTGGTTCACCAGTTCCTGAGGAATCATAAAATAAAGCATGATTGGAAAAATAAAGGGAGTGACCTTATTTTCGACTTTTCATCCTCATCTAACGCTGGATAAGGTCATCACGATCGCCCAACTCAGCAGTGCCAACAACACTGCCTTCCTTACTGGGGGCGTGAGGGTGGATAGTTGGGCGGTAGCTGGAAGGAAAAGTGGTAAATCTATGACCAAGTTCTGCGCGGTACCAACCAATAGCATGGCACCTATGGAACATGTGTAAATACATGAGCTGAGTCCAGGGACCTTTCTGTTACCAAGCACTGCCAAGAGGTAATATATGAGGGCATTCGCCGATCCCCAGCTCAACACCGAGAACTGAAACTCTAGAGACCTGTAGATTTCAAGGGGATTTAGTGGTAAGTACGGAACGGAGAAGAATCCACCCAATATTAGGGCGATTCCCAAAAGGAAAGGTGGTGCGGTAAGTATCGCATACGTTCTGAGCTCATTTGTCAGCTCCTTCCTCCACCATTTCCAAACAACGTAAATCAATGTTGCGCCCTCTAGTTGGGCCCAGGCATAAATATGGCTTGCCAGAGCCAGATAAGACAAAATTGAGGCGGACTTCCACTTACCTCTCATTAAACTTCCCAAGGAAAAGAACATTATTGATATGGAAAAGAGGTTTGCTTGAAGTCCAGAGTAAAGGAAGGTAAGTAACATGGGAGATAGAACAGCAAGTAATGCAGACGCGGAGGCCAAATCCCTCCTCCATGAGGCAGCCATGTAATATGCTGAGGATGCGTAAAGTAAGGCTAGAAAGGGAAACTGATATACCGCAACGTTGTAAGCACCGAACAACCTGGAGAACAAGTAGAGTATTCCAATGTAAGCCGGCCTGGAGAGAAGGAACCAGCCCAATTGAGGGTGAAGTATGGCGTTATAGTAGTAAATCCAGTCAACTGTTTCCGGCTCAATGAAATCCCTGGGTAGCTGTTCAATAAAAGGTAGAATGCCTATCACAACTGCAGCAAGGTATGGAGACCAAGAGGGCACGGCGAACTTCCTTGGCATCTCACCCCCAATCAATGCAGGTATAATTCCAAGGATGAGGAGAACAGGGATTAAAGACGGAAGTCCCCCCTGTAACAGTTCTATGGGCAGGGCCAACACATTGATTGGATGATTTAGAAGGTCAGTGATAGACCAGGCCAATCCCGCCGACGAGGCCATTAGCAGAGGCCACCTCACCCAGCCACCTAACTTCACTCTCAATGATGAAAAGATCAATATTGCGGCAGGGACTGCGGTGGGGAAAAGGAAGGATAGTCCAGCTAGGGGTATGAATAGGGACATCCTCCTCTCCCTGAAGGCCAACACCACGGCACCGAGCAAACACAGGACAACCGCTGCGTCGTAGTTCAGAAAGAGGTTGGTGTAGACTATTCTATTTAGAGTAACATATAGTCCCACGGAGAGCGTGACCGCTGCTCCCTCTAACAGAGGTGGGACCATGTCCAGTGTACGGCTAGCCCTCATCACTCCTGCTCAACTCCCAGAGGCCCAGGAAGAGAATTGAAGTGAGAATCACGCTCATTATTAAATCCGAGGGTGTTGAATAAAAGATAGATCTATCCCCTGCCAAGGCCTGTAGGTTGGGGAAGGGGTCAGAGGCAATCCCAGGATAGTTTGCACCCACAAGGGTCTCATTCAAGTTAGGTCCTCTCTCTTGAAGTATGACTCCGTTAGTGGCAACTGTGACGTTACCATTAGATATGGCGGTGAGGTTCCTTCCTGATAACAGGAACTTTACTTCGTTCCCTTGGGTTATGTTGCCGAATATTTGATTTGGAGTCACGGTCGCATTGATGGAAGTAATTGTGTGTGTAGTTGGATTTATGTTGTATAGGGTGACTAGAATTTGGGATGACTTGACCGAAAGGATAAGGTATAATGTGTAAGTTAAGTATCCACCGTGATAGACCTGATACTCTAAGAATATCACATTAGTAAGTCACAGCATGGGGAATTAAGGGCTCGTTGGTAATCGTCTCCCAGACTGAGATATTTCGATCCACTGTCATTATTCTAACCTCCCTACAGCCGAGGTCTCCCCTCATTTCGACCTGTGAGGTGGGGCGAGATGTCGATAAATTGGTGGGGTTACCACGTAGAGTTGTCGAATATCTTAGGACCCCTTAATTGGGGCCCTGAGAAGGACTAAGCTGCGGTGAAAGAGGAGTGAACCTCAAGTCCGCAGTAAAGGCGTACAACAGGAAAATGAGGCGGAGGGGCCTCGCAGGCCTCGATACGGCTATCATATTGATAGCCTTTATTATAACCGCCTCAGTCCTCGCGTACGTCGCTGTAAACATGGGTCTGTTCGTGACCCAGAAGGCTAAGAGTACAATAACCAAGGGTGAGGAGACCGCATCTACAGCACTAACTCTCAGCGGATCAGTGCTCTACTCGGTCAATTATCCAACTGACACTCAAAGCTATTGGATATATTTCCCAGTCTCACCAAGTTCAGGAGTTTCAAGCGTGGAACTCTCTCCAGCCACCACTGCCATAAGCTTTACCGCATCAAGCAGTGGTATACAACTATCTAACATATATGCCCTGTCCCTACTGGGTTATGTATCAAATTCCAATCTAAATACCTACTACACTACCGTTAGCTCTGATACCAGTGGAGGACAGACTTACTATTACTTCAGTAGCCCATACGCAGCCCTCGTGGCCATATACAACTTGAACCAGACTGGTACCATGCCCAAGGCCTGGAACAACTATCTTGAAGTAAGTACTGCTAAACCGACCGTTGGCTCCTACTTCAGCTTCCTATATCAAGGAACTACCTTCTACGTTAAAGTCCTTCGCACCTTCGCCTTCACTTTCCCCATAGCTGGCTTCTCCTTGGCGGGAAGCTATGTGGCTCCAGCGGGATCGACAATAGGCGTAATGGTATTATTCGGTCCACATGTGGGTTCTAATGTCTTCCAGTACCAAACTGTTACAGTGCAGATAACTCCAAACATAGGGTCTCCCCTGACAGTGAGCGAATACGTCTACCAGCCCGAGGGGAATGTAACTATAATAGGATAACTTTTTTTAAAATCTTTTTCTTATGGTGATTATAAATGGCCCTGCCCGACCTCACGTCCAACCCCTTAATCATATTAATTTTGACCGTCAGTATTCCCCTGGCAGTATTCTTCTTTTTCACTTTTCAGTTTATTATTCCTGGTCGTCTTCCCAGGTTTAGGTCAAAAGCTCAGCCAGCCCAACCTCAAGCGGCCCAAAGTCAGCAGAATCCAGCGAATCAGGTTCCCTCAACTCAACAGGAACAGCCCAAGGAAGATCCCACCAAACCATTACTCACCAGGATGGACAAGATGCAGAGTGAACTTGTGAAGGCCCAGAGGGAGGGAGTGGCTGAACTTAAGGAGGCGATCCAGTCCTTGGCTACAAGTTTAGAGGACACCGCGCTTACACTTAAGTCAGCTCAGTCGGACAGGGCTTCTCCCTTCAACTTAGTAACAGAGGAGCAGCACCCCTCAGAGCACAAGGAAATAGCCGAGTTTCCGGCGGGTAGCGTAAATCTACCTAAGTTCATACAGATGTGTGCGTTGCTGGAGGCAATGGAGTACGACAACGATAAAATAAGGGATCTTTACGACCTCTCCCTTCTTAGCAGTGAGGACGTGGAGCTCCTCACGAGAATTCAGGAGTTCCTCTCCAACAACAAAGGTAAGTACAAGGCCAGGGACTTGGCAATGACCGCATATCACATAGCGGAGACCTACAGGTCCTCCTCCCCAGAGATGCGAAAGTTCCTCATGACGATCAGGGGTGTAGGCGATGGCCAGTGAGATAATATCTGAGTCAATAATGGTCATAGCCACCATTGTGTTGGTGGGAGTGCTTGCGGGGGCCCTGTTCTACACGGTGTCCACCATGAGTACTTCAATGGCTTCATACACCGTGCTTCAATCCCAGAGACTTACAACTGACGTGCAAATAGTGTACGCCACGAACACATCCTCAACACAGATTGTTGCCTACGTACAGAACGTCGGTGAGTCCACCGTGTTCAACCTGGGTTCCTCCCAGGTATACTTCGGTCCCCAGGGTGGACTTCAGCAGCTGGGTTTTAATAGCGTTGCTCCCTCCTGGACCACCTCTTCATCCACCCTCTCCCCAGGACAGACAGTGAAGTTGACGCTCACCCTCTCCTCTCCATTGACTCAGGGACAGTATTACACCATAATGTTCGTGACTCCCACAGGGTATCAGACAGAGTACACCTTTCAGGTGACCTGAATGGGCTTCTCTCAGGTCATAGGACTCTCCCTCATAGCCTTCGTGGTACTATCGTTGGCCACAGTGTACGGTGCAACTGCCCTCCGTGATCAGCAGATTTACTCCCAGGCGGAGCAGGAGAGGCAAAGTCTGTATGAGGCACAACTCTCCACTCAGATCAAGGTAATTTCATGGTCCTTGAGTGGAAATTTATTGTCACTGGAAATATCAAACAACGGAAGTACCACACTCTTCCAGTACTCCCACTTCTCCGTTGTGGTGAAGTATTATGCTAACGTGAGTGACGTGGCCTCCCTCTCCCTCTCCCAGTATAGTTATGTGCAAGGGAAAGTGTCTCCCCTTACCTGGAACGCCTCCTCCATACTTGAGCCGGACGACGTAGCCACCATCACCATTGGTCTACCCTATCCACCTTACCGAGGACTCCCAGCTGTGGTAGTGTTGGACTCAAACTACGGCCCTGGGGTAGTATGGAGGGGGACGTTGTGAGGAGCAGAGAGGTGGGTCCATGATCTTGGGCACAGGTAACGAGGACCTGGACAGGAGGTTGGGAGGGGTACCCTTTCCCTCCCTCATAATGATGGAGGGAGACCATGGAACCGGTAAGAGTGTTATGGCGGCTCAATTCGCCATGGGGTTCGTGTCAGCCGGGAAGTCGGGCCACGTGATCACCACTGAGCACCTGACCATGGATTACCTGAGGAAGATGAGGGAGGTGAAGTTGGACCTGGTGAAACCTTTTTTGAAGGGAAAGTTGAAAATAGTTCCAATAAATACGGGTAGGTTCACTTGGAACTCCTCAATAACTAGGAAGGTCCTCAGGCTTCTTGTGGATTACGTTGCGTCCGTTAAGACGGACTTCGTGGTGGTTGACAGCTTTACAGTGCTGGCCACTTTCGTAGAGGAGAGGGAACTCATGGATTTCCTGAGAAGGTGCAGACTTTTCGTGGGGGAAGGTAAACTCATGTTGTTAACAGTACATCCCAAGGTATTCAAGGAAGACTTGTTAAGTAGGCTGAAGAGTGAGGTTGACGTCTATTTCACCCTCTCCTCCACCACCATAGGTGGGAGGAGGGTGAAGGTACTGGAGAAGGTGAAGACGGTGGGAGGGTTGGCGGGGGTGGACGCTCTGTCTTTCGACGTGGATCCATCCCTGGGAATAAAGATAGTTCCGCTGTCTCTGTCGAGGGCGTGAGCATGGAGGAGTTCGTTGAGTCCTACTTAAGGTCCCAGGAGAAAAGGCCTACAGTCATAGACTCACCCTCCGTCCTCAAGGGAGAGAGGCAATATAACGCCCTGTACAAGGTTTCAGACTCAGTGTACATACACGTTAAGAGCATTAAGTCAGAGGACGGCTACAATCAGTACATAGTGGTGGAACCACCGAGGCCTACGGATCAGGAAATTGACGCGGTGGAGGACGCCTTCGCCAAGGTTGCCGGAACCAGGGATCCACCTGCCAACATAGAGGATAAGGAGAAGCTAATGAGGTCGATCCTTCAAAGGGTCCTCCCTAAGGTGAAGCTCTCCACACCCAGAGAGTATGTCGTGTATCACTTCGTGAGGGACAAGCTCTACGCAGGTCCATTGGAGCCGTTAATAAGGGACCCAAACATAGAGGACATCACGATCCCAGGACTGGGGAGGGTCTACATAGTTCACAAGGTCTTCGGTTCAATGGTGACTTCCATTAGTTTCGACAACGAGCGGTCCCTTGACGATCTCATCGTCTCACTTAGTGAGAAGAGCTTCAGGCCCGTATCACATAACAGGCCCATCATCGACGCCTCCCTCCCCGATGGTTCCAGGGTCAACTTCGTATATGGGACGGACATAAGTAGGAGGGGATCTAACCTAACCATAAGGAAGTTCAGTAAGGTTCCCCTCAGTATAACTCAACTAATCGTCTCTGGCACAATCTCTCCTCTGATGGCTGCCTATGTCTGGATGATGCTTGATGAAGGAATGAACCTCTTCGTGTGCGGGGAGACTGCCTCAGGGAAGACAACTACCTTGAACGCCATAACGGCCTTCATTCCCCCTAACCTAAAGATAGTTACAATTGAGGATACTCCAGAGCTAACCGTACCTCACAGTAACTGGGTGGCTGAGGTCACCAGGGACACAGGTGGGGAGGGTACAATAAAGCTATTTGACTTGCTCAAGGCTGCCCTTAGGCAGAGACCTAACTATATACTGGTGGGCGAGATAAGGGACAAGGAGGGTAACGTGGCCTTCCAGGCAATGCAGACCGGGCACTCAGTCATGGCGACCTTCCACTCGGCCAACGTTAGGACCCTAATACAGAGACTTTCAGGTTACCCAATAGAGGTGCCAAAGAGCTACATAAACAACCTGAATATAGCTCTCTTCCAGACTGCCCTATACGACAAGAGAGGGAACCTAATGAGGAGGGTGATTGAGGTGGATGAGCTCATAGACGTGGATCCCGTGACAAATGACGTAATCTATGTCCCCATCTTCACCTACGATCCTGTGAGGGACGTAATGGAGTTCGCTGGGAGGGGAACCTCCTACCTCATAGAGAGCAAGATAGCTGTGAGGAGAGGAGTGGACAGAAGGAACCTTTACACCCTCTACGACGAACTTAGGGCTAGGTCTGAATTCCTCAAATCGTTGGCTGACAGGAAAGTGTTCAACTACTTTGAGGTTTGGGGGTGGCTCCTTCGGGCAAGACAGGTTGGATATGAGGAGGCGATGAGAGCTGTTCAGGCCTAAGCAAACCGAAATAGACTCCAAATACATTTTCGTAATAGCCTACATGGTTGCCATGTTCTCCTCCGGGATACCCCCGGAGCTCGTAGTTTCAATTCTCGCTAACGATAGATTATTCTCCCCATATGAGGCCTACATGAAGAGAATAAAGGTATTGGTGTCGGGCTACAGGTTCAAGTTCCAGTCTGCCACAAATAGGGTCAGTAGGATCGTGAACGTCGCCCCATTCAAGGAGTTCCTCATCAGGTTCGGGCAGGCCGTGGCGTTCGGAGACAATATGGAGTCCTACCTGTCAAGGGAGGTTGACGTTGCCCTAAGTGAGTATAGTGCCAACATGATGAGGAAGCTGGAGTCCATGAATAATTTCTTGGCCATATTCGGTACTCTCAATAGTTCCCTTGTCTTCCTCATGGCAGACGTAACCATTATCTCCATGCTATATAGCGCGGGGGAGGATCTACTTAGACTGGTCTTCCTATCCGTGGTGGTAGTGGCCGGCTCAATGGGCGTCTTCATGTACAGCCTTTACAAGCCTGAGACCTACGTAGTTCATTCGAGGATGGAGAACTATGTTTCCCTCTTGGCAGTGATGGTCTCCATTCTGGCGTCCTTCATTGGTGGAAGCTTTGAGGCAGTTGTGGCCTCGGGGGTAGCCCTATTGGGTTTGGGACTCTTCTTCAGAGTGAGGGAAAACAGAATAAATGCCGTGGAGAGACATTATGTTCTCTTCATTAGGTACTTCACCAGGAATTATAGCGTAATAGGAAACCTCAGGGAGGCAATGTATAGTGTGTTGAGGGGTGAACTAGGTTCCCTGAGGCCTTTCGTGATGAGAACCTTAAGGAGGCTAGAGATGGGGGTCAATAAGGATAAAGTCCTGGCCCTCCTTGGAGAGGAATCTGGAAGTGTATTGATAAAAATGATGAATAAGGTGGTCACTACCACCATAACATTAGGAGGTAAGGTAAGGGAGGTGGGGGAGATGCTGAGCAAGGTGGGGGACTCAATCTTGAGCGTCAGGGCCAGGAGGGAACAGAACGGGAGAGCCTTCGAGAGCACAATGTATGCCCTACAGGGGGCAAGCGCGGGTGTATCTGCGGCCCTCATATCCATTACGGGAATTTTGGACAACCTCTTCCAACTGCCATCAGTTAGCTCGGTCTTCGCCTTCACTCCCCTAAACATAGCTGGAGTGGAGAGACTGTTACTTACGTTGTTGGTAACCTTAAGCTACACCAACGGGCTCGGTATTTCGGTTGCCTATGGTAGATCCCTCCACGTTAGCCTGTACTTCATAGGTGTGTTGTTACTGATATCTGGAATAACGTTCCACGTGGCCTTACTGTTGACGGGAAGGATATTCAGCGCTCTCTACTCCAACGGTATAGTCACTCCAGGGCCCTGATCACTCTAATCCCAGGACCAATGTGACCGAGTGAGACCTGCTCCATCCACCTATTCCATTGGCCAGAATCAATTTGGCACCGACGTTCCTACCTTCCGCCATGTCGTTCAGTTGAAGAAGTGCCTCCTCCATCACCACTCCCCCACTCATGTAGGCAGGCTGGCCAACGTTTAGGCTTCCTCCTCCTGTATTTACCGGTAAGGTGCCCTTGTAGGTTATGTCAGTCTCCTCCAGGAACTTCCCGACCTTACCTTTCTCCACGAGACCCAAGTCCTCCAATTGTAGCATCACCGTCACGGTGAAGGAGTCGTACAGTTCCAGGGCGTCCACCTTAGGTATAAATTCTCTCGCCGGAACGGATGACTCAACAGCCGGGGTAGTGGTGATGTTTTTTAGCTCCACAGGTAGATCGTGCCAGTGGGCCTCGCCGAAGGCTTTGACCTGAATCTTTCTAAGCTTGGATCCCCTGTTTGACACTATGAACGCATGAAATCCGTCAACCGGATATACTACCTCCAGGAGGTGGAGAGGCCACGCCACAATCGGTGAGGAGAGAACCCCACTTACATCCAGGGGATCCCTGTAAAGTGCCCTTTGATTGGCCCCGGCGTTATACCTCTGGGAGACAGCTATGGAGGCTCTCTGTTCATCCGTTGTGCCGTAGAGCCTGGAATGCATGGCGGCGACCAGAGCGTAGTCGGTGACTGGATTGAGGTCCTGATTGGACCTGAGCAACCAATCGAACGGACTCAACTGCACACCGTTCTCCACCCTGTCCATGGAATCCACCGTCACTCCCCTGGCTCTAACAGAAGAACCTTTTCCGCCAATTATGCAGACGACCGTCTCCGCCTCCCCTGCCCTCACCGCCTTGTGGGCCCTGTATATTGCGGCCAAGGCCGAGGCCCCTCCGAAGTCAAGTACATCAACGTATCTGGCCCTCACGTTTAGCGCCTGCCTCAGTTGATTGGTGAAGAAGTGTCTGTACACTGTCCCATCGAAAACTCCAGGTAGGAATGTGGTGATAAGCCCGTCCACATCCCTAAGTTGAAGTCCAGCGGACTCAAGGGCATTTAACGTGACTTCAGCCGCCAGGTCGAAGGCGGAACCATCATACTTCTTGTGCACTGAGCCTGAGAATCCGACCACGCTCAACTCCTTAACGCCCTCCTGAGGATCTTGCCGCTGGCGGTCTTGGGAACTTCGTCCACAAACTCTATCTGCCTTGGTACCTTGTACGCGGCCAGCCTTTCCCTACAGAACTGCTCGAGCTCCCTCCTCATCCTTTCGTCCCCTTGTCCACTTCTCAACTTTACGAAGGCCTTCACAGTCTCTCCCCTGTATTGATCTGGTACACCTACCACTGCCACCTCTGCTACGGCAGGATGGAGATATAGCACCTCCTCAACTTCCCTAGGATACACCTTGAATCCCGATGCGTTTATGAGGTCCTTCTTCCTATCGATTATGTAGACCCAACCGTTAATTAACTTGGCCACGTCTCCAGTGAGGAGCCATCCATCCTTAATGGTCTTGGAGGTGGCTTCGGGCTTCCTCCAATATTCATCCACCACCTGCGGTCCCTTTACGGCTATCTCTGCCACCTTCTCACCGTCAACCTCCTCCTCGTCCACAAGCTTCACCCTGGTGAAGTACACCGGTGTCCCAGAACTCACAACGCTGGTCTTAGGGTCGTAGGGTATTTCCCCCTCATAAGGATAGGGCCAGAGGGTCGCGGGGGAAGTGGTCTCAGTGAGCCCCCAGGCCACATATATGTAACTGCCCGTCAACTCCTTCCACTCCCTTTCGAGGGACAGCGGAACGGGCATACCCCCGGAGGACCATAGCCTCATTGAGCTAACGTCCCTTCCCTTAACCCTTGGAACCATGGCAATGAAGGCGGTAGCTGCGGCCATGGTAGCTGTGGTTCTTTCCCTCTCCACCACGGAAAGTGCGACCTCAGTGTCGAACCTGTAGAAAAGCCTCAGGGAGGCACCTGACAGTACCGCAGTGGCCACATGAAATATGAGTCCTGTCACGTGGAACAAAGGTGCCGCACCAAGTATCCTATCCTCTGGGGTGAAGTTGAACCACTCCCTGTATATCCAAGAGCTGGCGTAGACGTTCTTGTGCCTAATCACTGCACCCTTTGGATCCCCCGTGGTTCCAGAGGTGTAGACCAACATTGCTGGATCGTTAGGGTCCAGGAATTCTGCTGAGAATTTGCTTCTACCCTTAAGGTAGAGTTCCTCCTGGCAAGGCTCCACCTTCCACCTTTCCAATTGATTTGAGCCGAAGGAGTGAGGAGATGTGGCTAACAACGCTCTTCCCTCCGCGGCCTCCTTTGCCTTACCCAGGGACTCACAGGTGGACACGATCACCTTGGCATCGGAGTCCTTGAAGTAGTAACTTAGCTCCCTGGGGGTGAACATGGGATTCAATGGGACGAACACTCCTCCCAGCTTCCACACGGCGTATTCCAATATCACGAATTGGGGAATGTTCTGGGCTATGACCGCCACTCTATCCCCCCTTTCAACGTAAGGTGATAGCTGGGCCGCCACTCCATTCGAGATCGCGTCCAATTGGCTGTAGCTGATTTCCCTACCAAAGTAAGTTAGGGCGACCCTCTCCCCGTGTTTCTTAACGGTCTCCCTTAGCACCTCCGTCTGTGTAAGCATGGGTGAAAGTAATTGAAAGAAATAATAACTTCTTAGGTTTAACTGATTGCATGGGTGAATCTGCGAAGGTTAGTTCACTCTCGTAATCTGTTAATTGAAGCTCTGATCTCCTTCTTGTCCATCTTTCCCGTACTGGTCTTAGGTATAGCGTCCACGAAGATTACCCTATCGGGGATCCACCACTTGGGGAACCTGTTCAACGACTCAAGGTGTCTTTTGACGTCGTCCTCCTTAAGCTTCCCCCTGAACTCTGCCTTTGGCACCACAAGGGCTACAGGCCTCTCTCCCCACTTCTCGTCTGGAACTCCCACCACAACGGCCTCAAGTATAGGCTCGTACTCCATTATGGCGTTCTCTAGGTCAACGGAGGAGATCCATTCACCACCACTCTTTATGAGGTCCTTATATCTATCCACAACTTTAACGTTGCCCCTAGCATCAATTGTAACCACGTCTCCTGTTCTGAACCATAGCCCTTCCAGATTATGGATAGTTGACTCCTTACTCTTCGCTTCGTCCTTGAAGTATCCTCCCGTGACCCAGGCTCCCCTGACCACCAGTTCTCCCGACGTCCTCCCATCCCATGGGAGGGAAGATCCTGGCGGAGATATTACGTCGAACTCCACACCAGGCATTGGTGCACCTTGCTTTCTGAACTCCTCAGGCTCTTGGGAACTATTAATTGTGGTGATAGCCTCGGTCTCCGTCATTCCCCACGCATGATAGGTTTTCACGCCTAACTCCCTAAATCCCTTCAAAAGGCTCACCGGAGGCTCTGCTCCTCCAGTCACGATCAACTTCAAAGAACTGAGGTCCACCCTCTCCCTTTTCACATAATCTAGGAAGGATATCCATACCGTTGGGGCACCGACCGCCATTGTAACCTTCTCCTCCTGTATCAGGTCTGCCAATTCCTTAGGTCCAGGTCTAGGCCCAGGGAGAACCAACTTAGCCCCAGTCATGAGTGACGCGAAAGGAACATCCCAGGCGGATATGTGAAACATGGGTACCGCAGGCATCACTACATCCTTTGATGTGATCCCCATAACATCTCCCGCCAATAGGGCCAGGGAGTGGATGAATATGCTTCTATGACTATACACGACCCCCTTTGGCCTGCCTGTCGTACCTGAGGTGAAACAGAGTATGGCTCCCCTCCTCTCCTCAACATCGGGGAGGGTGTTGAGCTCGTCCCAAGAATCCACCTGGTTGTCCCACCTTTCGTCCAACGCAACTTTCCTCACCTTAGTGGAGAGGGAGGATATGGTTCCCTCAAGGTCCTGATCGTAAAAGAGCACTGTATCTCCAGCAGTTTCTACAACGTAATCAACTTCCCGGGGATGAAATCTGACGTTGATTGTGTGGAGTACCTTTCCCAGCAAGGGAACCGCCAAGTACATCTCCAGGTGTCTCCTGGTGTTCCAGGCCATGGAACCCACCACCTCTCCCTCTCCCCTCAACATGTTTGCCAACTTCCTCACCTCACTGGTCAGCTGGCCGTAAGTATATCTCTCCCTCCCTTCAAAAGTCCTGGATACGATCTCCTTCTCTTTATAAAGTTTCTCCATCCTCCAAAGAAGGGCCTTGAGGTTGAGGTTGAAATCCATTATGGTGGAGTCCACACATTTCTTTGGAAATCAGGTTCATATTTTTTGTTTCAGATGCTATAATCAGTCATGAAGAGGGTATACCATACTTTTTAATAAAAGTTTCATATATTTAGTAACTAAATTTCACTGCTTAGAGCTATATCAATTGCTTTTCATATTTGCCTTTTGTGATTCATACTATTAACTTGATGCATAGTAGTCTTGTTCCTTAGTCAGTTTTAAATGTGACTTCATACAGAGTTTGGATAATATTTAAATAAGGCCTGGTAAAGCACGAATAATAAGTGAGATGGTGAAGAGAAAAAGAGGCATATCTAGGACCACCACTTGGATTATAGTGGCTGTTGTAATAATAGTGGTAATAGTGGGAGGGGTATTCGGTTACTTGGCCACCAGGCCGCCCTCAACCACAACTACCACCACGACACCCCCTACAACAATAACAAATAGCTCAGGACAGGTGGTTTTCTACACCTGGTGGGCCACCACGGGCAAGGTGGCATTAAATCACCTAATCCCTGCGTTTGAGAGCATCTACCCCAATTACAAGGTAATTCCTAGCCTTGTTCCCGGTGCTGGAGGCACGAACGCCAAGTTCGCCATTTTGGCGCTGATAGAGGCAGGAAAACCTCCCGCCACCTTCCAGACTCATATGGGTCCTGAAATGATCTCCTATGTCGAGGCAGCACCTCAGGGAATAAAGTCCTTCGTGAACATCACTCCCATTGCTGAACAGATGGGTCTATTTCAGCATGCAGTGCCAGCAGTGCTTGAGGCAGGCTCGTTCAATGGTACGATTCTGTCCATGCCAGTGAACGTGCACAGGGGATCTTTACTGTTCGTGAACTGGCCTCTATTGAAGAAGTATAATCTGCCGTTCCCATATAACTTTTCCACACTTGTTTACGATACTGAACAACTTCAAGCCCACGGAGTGAGCGCCTGGGAAATACCTGGTGCAGATTCGGGCTGGGACCAGCTCAATGTGTGGGAAGACATATTCCTTTCTCTAGCAGGACCTACAATGTATAACGAGATTACCTACGGTGTCCTACCCATGAATTCCACTGTGATGCACATAATAAATGAAACTAACCAATACTTCCTAATGTTTGCCAACACCGACTACCCAGGATGGCAATCCATAACTTGGACTCAGGGACTCACCAACCTAGCGCAGGGTAAGGTAGCCTTCCAAGCCAACGGAAACTGGCTCACCAACTATGCGTACGACTTCCTAAACGTGACTGTTGTTCCGGCTACTCCACAGTACCTCAGCATGCCAAATACCACTATCGTTGAGACCCCGTTCCCAGGAACCCAGAACTACTATGCCATAGTCATTGACTCAGTGGGAATTCCTGTGGGACCCTCGGAGCAGGCGGGAATAACGTTGGCTAAGTACTGGGCATCTTGGGAAGGACAACAAATATGGACAAAGTGGAAGGCGGCCACCTTCTACAACAACGTAACCACGGACTACTTCAACACTCCCGCCCAATGGGCAGACTATCAGGCGTTATTGAGTACTCCTACTCACGACTTCGTCTATCAGCTTTCCGACGGTGGACTGTTCGATGACGTGTTCGGACAATTAACGTCTGGCATGCTGGCATACCAGGAGGCAGGTGCTCCAGGTGCATCCGCATGGCTAAGCACACTTAACTCCTCAATACATGAGGAATACCAGGAGTGGCAGGCTGCAGCGAAACTGGGCCTAGGATTCCTGGGCTTCCCTGGACATCCGTTTGCTGATTACTATCCACCTTGGGTTAAGGCCGACAGCGCTTCCAGTTCCTCTAGCTCCACATGGGGTGGAGGATATCTAATTTTAGGTGCCCTAAGTATAGCCGTGGCCGAGGTCCTAAGAATATATTAGTTTTTTAGTTCTTTCTAGGAACCCTTTTTATGAGGGACAGTCAACTTATTCTATGGCTAGGAAGGATCAGGTCTGCCTAGTGACAGGAGGAGCGGCAGGAATAGGGGCTGCCATCTCCCATAGGTTGGGCTCTGAGGGATGTGAAGTGGTTATTGCCGACATCAATGAGGATAAGGGAAAGTGGAGGGAGAGGAACCTGAGAGAACTTGGAGTGATGGTCACTTTTATTAGAACTGACGTATCTTCGGAGGAAGACGTGAAGAACCTGATGGAGTGGGTGGGAAAGAGATATGGAAAACTCGACGTTTTAGTTAATAATGCCGGGGTGGGATTCCATAGCAAACCCTTGGAGGAACAGAGCTTGGATGAATGGAGGAGAGTCATAGAAACTAACTTAACCGGCCCTTGGCTTACCACGAAGTATGCCCTCCCTTATTTGAAGGGTGGAGTGGTGGTTAACATTGCTTCCACAAGGGCCTTTCAGTCCGAGCCTGACACTGAACCATATTCAGCCTCCAAGGGTGGTGTAGTAGCGTTGACTCACTCCATGGCGGTGAGTTTAGCCAAGTATGGGATTAGGGTGATATCCATCTCACCGGGTTGGATAGATACGTCCGAGTGGCAGGTGCCTCCTAGGGAGCCCTCCCTCTCACCTTTGGACAATCAACAACACCTCACTGGGAGGGTTGGGAGACCTGAGGACGTGGCCTCGCTTGTGTCCTTTCTCACGTCCGACGATGCCTCCTGGATATCCGGGGTTAACTTCGTTATTGACGGAGGAATGACGGTGAGGATGCTTTACATGGATGAGGGAGTGTTGGGATGGGCTTCCTCAATTCTCACCGAGGATGAGGAAGTGGGGACGTTGTTAAGAGATTCGTTATCCAAGGCTTGGAGGGATCAGGAAGCGAAGAAGAGGCTCATCAAGGCCTTAAGGGAGCTTAACAGGGCATAGATTCCTGCGCCAAGTGGCTCCTCGCTAAACCGGACCACCCTTCACAACAGGTGTGATCTGAGTCCCAATTCCCTCCACCTCTATTTCCACCACATCTCCGTGGGTGAGAGCCACTTCCTTTCCAGGGACTATTCCGGTTCCCGTTGTGAGCACTGTACCATCAGGAATTGGATTGTCCCTTGTGAGGTACCTCACCTGCTCCTCTATCCTCCTCCTCATCCTAGAGGTACTTGTTTCCCCCGCGTAAATTTCCCTTCCTCCCCTCAATATTCTCAGCTTTATTCTTAGGGAATAAGGATCTATCTCATCTGGAGTTACTAGCAATGGACCTATGGCACAGCAGCCCAAATATATCTTGGATTGAGGGAGATACAATGGATTTTCAGCCTCTATATCTCTGGCGGATACATCGTCCACTATGGTGTAGGCCAATACCTTACCGGAGGAGGAGAGTACCACTCCAAGTTCCGCCTCCGGGAGCGTCCATGAGGAGTCGGACCTCACTCTTATGGGCTCCAAGTGTCCCACGCATCTGCTGGCTGTGGCCTTGAAGAATATTTCAGGTCTCTCGGCATCATACACCATATCGTATATTGTTCTTCCCTTATCCTTAACGTCCTCCGAATATCTTCCCCTGGCTGATTCATAGGATATTCCTGCTCCCCACACCTCAGGTGGATCCAGCGGGAGGGTTATCCTCCACCCCTGATCCTCTCCCTTGGAAACCAAGTTGTCTAGGTTTAGCGAGACGGCCTCCCTTTCCCTTACACCTTTTAGCAACACCTTTAAGGTATCGTCGACCCTGTAAATTTGACTCCCGTAAATTAACATGGAAGCCAACTCTACGCCTTTCTTGACTCTAAATAGCTTCACGGATCCTTTTACGGATGCTCGTAAAAAAGTTGATACCCTCACCTGTTCAATAACCCACGTATACTGCCTTATACCTCGTGAAGAAGTCCAGGGCCTCCTCTCCCATTTCTTTGTATACGTCATTACCTGAACCCTTAACTCCACCGTACGGTACCCAAGGCTCAAGACCTGTGGTGGGCTTATTCACCTTCACCACACCAACCTTAGCGTTGCGGGAGAACTCAACTGCCTCCGTAATGTCGTCCGTTACTATCTCCGCCACCAGTCCATACTCAGTGCCGTTGACAATCTCAATTGCCTGATCCATCCCCTCATAGGTCATCACGGATAACACAGGGCCGAAGATCTCCTCCCTGGCTATCCTCATTTCTGGGGTCACTTGATCGAAGATGGTAGGCTGTACGAAGTAGCCTCTCTCATGTTCCTTAATCGGCTCCCCACCCAAGACCAATTTGGCTCCCTCCTCTTTCCCCACCTTAATGTAGGAGAGGACCTTTTCATACTGTTCCCTACTGGCCAAGGGACCCACGTCCACGCCCTTTGTAAGTCCGTTCCCGACCGTTAGCCTCTTAGTTCTTTCCACCAGCTTCGTTACGACTTCGTCGTGTAGCTCCCTCGGAACCAGGAATCTGGAGGTTGCGGTGCACGCTTGCCCCGTTAGACCGAACGCTGCCCTAACCACGTGCTCTATGGCCAGAGATAATTTACCCTTCCTTGAAAGGATAGTGGCGTTCTTACCTCCTAACTCCAGCTGTAGTCTCACGAACTTCCCGCCCATCTTCCTGGCCACCTCCCTGCCTACTTCAAGGGAACCGGTGAAGGTAAGTGCGTCGAATTTGGAACTGGTCATCTCGTCACCAACTGTGCTTCCAGGACCTAGGACGGTGTTCAACACCCCCTCGGGCAATCCAGCGTCATAGAGCGCTTTAACGAACTCCGTTCCTACTGCGGGGGTAATGGAGGCTGGCTTCCACACCACACTGTTCCCTGTGGCCAAGGCAGGAACTATCTTCCAGGCGGGTAGTGAAAGCGGGAAATTCCAAGGCGTTATCACTCCCACTACTCCCAATGGTTCCCTGAAGGTGAGTAGTGTAGTCCTGGGGTCCTGAGAAGGTATGACCTTCCCGGTCTTACTGGTTATTAGGCCGGCGTAAAATCTGAGAAGGTTGACCGTCCTAGTGACTTCAAACATGCTATCCTGCAAGGTCTTCCCCTCCTCCCTAGTTAGGAGCTCCGCCATTTGACTCGCCCTGGACTCAATCAAATTAGCCGCCCTATAAAGGACGTTAGCTCTCTGCACTGGGAGCATGTTGGACCAGGATTGGAAACCTTTCTCCGCCTCCTCCATAGCCCTCTTGACGTCCTCCCTCATCATCAGAGGAAACTCGCCTACCACCTCCGAAGTATCAGCAGGGTTCCTCACCTGATAGTACTCCCTTTCCTCGGGTATAACATATTTTCCAAGAAATACACCTACTCTATTCATAAAAGTAGATGTGCAGCGGGATTTTTATCTTAATGGGGATTTGGGGAAGATCCCGTGAAGATGGATGGCCCCTCACACTTGAATATCAGTTTTTAGACTATAAGTGGACGACAGTTGTCGACCATGCAAGTGCCACCAAGGCGTCTGAGCAAGGGTCGGTGAGACATCCCTCTTCCCCAGCTGAGACGCGAGAGTGTATCAAGAATGTAAAAATACAATTTAAATAAATAGACTAAATATATTCTTGATGTCGTCCATGATGTCGGGCACCAAACTACGAACTTTTCTTTTAGCCAACCAGAATTTCACAAGGGATGAATAATGCTACACCTTCAGGGAGAACGGGCCCGACCTTTTGATCTATAGCTTGATGTCTACACTATCGATACACTGGCCTATCTGTCAAGACATGTTAACTCGCCACAATCCGCGTTAATTCATGTCAGTCCCATAGTTCTGAAAGGGGAGTAACCTATCCTAACAAGTGAGGACACTGTCGACACAATGATCAAGTTTTTAGTTATTACTCAGGTTTTTTCGTTATAGAAAAGATAATATTTATTGTCATGTTAATCTATTCGCACAAATATTTACGTTCCTGACGCTCTCACGTTGAGTTCATCTGACCCCCACACGTAAACTCGGGATCTTAAGAGGGACTTTTATACAACATCTTTTCCTACATTACGGACAATTGCGCTAGCTATAATGAGATGTCCACACGAGAACACTTCCAGTGGATTTGAGGTCACTCCTCTGTGGTCGTCGTCACACTTCAAGGGTGGCCATAGGATAGGCATGATACTCCTGATGGATTACATAAGGTTTGAGTGTCCTAACCCTTCACCTTGAACTCTTGGTTCATGGTATCCCACAGTGTCGTCACATTTTTTCTAGCAACCAATACCACAGGGGAATCGCCCTCACACCCTCCATCTCTCCCCTATGGTTCCACGTTATTATGGTCATCCTCTCAGGGTTGAGCTCGGCCGAAGCTTTCTTCAATGCCCTTATCTCCCTCTCCTCGATCCTATCCTTCGCATAGGTGACCTGTATTAGTTCCCGCGCCCTGAAATTGTCGGAGACCACGAAGTCCACTTCTGCCCCCTCCGCTTTTCCGTATTCCTTCCAGTAATAGGGCTGGTACCCCCTCCTCCTGAGCTCTAAGTAAACGGCGTTCTCCATGGCCCTCGAAATAGAGAATTCGTAACCCAGTCCCATAGAGTAGCCGGTGTCCACTATGTAGGTTTTCCTTGGGTTGACTCTCCTCTTCCTCTCACTCCTTTCAAATATTTCTACTGGATAGTAGAAGTAGCTCTCCTCTGCCCTCCTCAACATCTCAATGAGTTTCTCCTTGCTCAGTGGAAACCCCATACCCCTCAAGGAGTTGTATAGCTTATTTATTGAGAGCATCGTGGAGTAACCTGATATGAGGATCCTAGCTACTGCTTCTGCCTGAGGTGTCCCTCCAAGGTCCCTCACCACCACGGAATCGAAATAGGACCTGAGGATCATCCTCTTCATGACTGGATCCCTCTCCAACACCACAGCTGGATATCCGCCGAAGGTTAAGTACTCCATGAGCAGAGAGAGAAGCCTACCTCTCTCATCGGAGTACAGGGCCAAATCCCTATTCACCTTGACCCCGAGAAACGAGAGGTATTCCCTGAAGCTCAGGGGCAATACCTCGAAGTTCACACTTCTTCCCCTTAACTCTTCCGCAACTTTCCTGGGAGTTAGGGATGAGGACGAGCCCGTCAGGTAAATTTTGGCATCTAGCCTCCTCCTGAACCATGTGCCGTATCCTTGGACGACCTGGATCTCATCTAGGAAGAGATATTTTGGGGATTTACCCGTCAGTTCCCTGAAGGCGACCAGCATATCGTCCAGTTCCTCCACCTTACTCCCCCTCAGTCTCGGGTGCTCTAAGTCCACGTAAAGGATTTCATCTTTCTGAGCTAGACCGTTGTCTAGGACTCTCCTCATGGTTTCGTAGAGGAGCGAGGTCTTTCCTCCCCTCCTTCCCCCACTTACGGTGACTGTAATGTTGGGTTCCAGGGGCAACTTAAGTTCCCTTTCCCTAACCTCCGGAATCCCGTAAGTCAGGAACTCGGAGATGACCGACTTGAAGTCCTCAGTTCTCACAAACTAAGTTTATGGAGAAAGCATAAATGATCTACGACCACTTTTCCGGTAAAAGTAGTTTCCCAACCATACCATTTTTCATAGTGTCGACACTGACTAGCTAAATTAACGGACGCCCGTCTTCGAGATCTATTGGCTCGCCACAATTCTCATTATTCGTGGCAGGCGCATAGTTCTTAAGAGAGATAATTTACCTAACAAGTGACGACACTATGACGAAGGATGAATAACACTACACCCTCAGGGGAGAGGGCCAACCCTATGATCTTTAGCTTGATGTCTACACTACGACATGCTCTACCTGGGTATACGACACGATGAATTATCCAAACTGTTTCCTCAATTTTGACTTTCGAGGAGGTGATTTTAGGTCTGCCGGTGATGGCAGGGTAGTTCACTATTGACGTAAGTCCGGTTGATTGAAGTTGGGAAATGAAGGGGGGAAGCGCCTAAGGGAGAGTCCATCATACATGGTTAAAAATAGTTCTAGGTTAAAGCCTGCCTTCCTTTTAATTATTCAAATCACAAAGGAATCTCATTAAAAGTACTGTAGAGATATGTAATATATTTTTTCATATCCTTTCCTAAGGTTTATTTACTTTGGTTCCAGAATCTCATGTGGACTATATCTGGGGAACTTTCTTAGTGGGCGCCAATTATTGGCCCTCCAAGGGGAACATAAGGAGCTGGACTAAGTGGAATCCCTCGGCAGTCAGGGAAGATTTGAGAAGGGCCAAGGAAATAGGAATTAAGGCCCTCAGGTTTTTCCTCCTGGCCCAGGATTGTTCAGATGAGGAGGGCAGGTTAAGGGACACCTGTTCCTCCTCGGTCAAGGAATTCATCTCGTTGGTGGAGCAGGAGGGAATCTCGCTTTTCCCCACCTTATTGGTGGGTCACATGAGTGGAAAGAACTGGCCCCTTCCTTGGGGAGACACCTATTCTCATAACTCCATTGAGAGGGAGAGACGTTTCGTCAGGGAGGTGGTGGAACTGATCGGTAAGTCCCATCACGTTCGTGGATGGGTATTGACAAACGAGGTAACCCTGCACCAGAGACCATCCTCACCAGAGCAGCTTAAGGTATGGTTCGATTCGCTGGCATCGGTCATTAGAACCATGGACCCCAGGCCCATATCTCTGGGTGATAACCTATCTCCCTTCGCCCCAGCGTACCTGAAACCGGAGAACTTCAGGGACTCCGTTGACTACTTTTCTCCTCACATATACCTGTACGACGTCGACCCCGTGAAGCATACCATGCTTTACCTCGCCACCATTGAATACGACAGATCCCTGGGGAAGGTGTTATTGGAGGAGTTCGGGCTACCTACCTCAAACTACTCTGAGGAATCCCAGGCCGGCTTCTTGGATGTAATACTGCATGGTTCCCTACTATATGGAGCTCAAGGGGCCTTGGTGTGGTGTCTTTCAGATTTTGATGCTCCAGGGGACGAACCTTACCTTTGGGAACCTCACGAACTAACCTTTGGAGTTTTGAGGGCAGATCTTAGCCCAAAGCCGGCAGCAGAGGTCATTAGGAAGTTCAGTGAGAAACTGAGTAAAGTGGACCTCTCCCAATTCAAGGTTCCAGAAAGGAGCGCAGCAATTCTAGTCCCCCACTGGTTCTGGAGAGATTATCCTTTCGTTCCAGAGGGCGAATATAGGAACGATATGTGGAGAGCCATGGGTCAGTCCTTCGTCAACTCAAGGTCTGCGGGAATTCAGGTGACATTTACAAGGGAGGAGGACCAGTGGCCGTACAAGTTATTGATTTTACCGTCAGTTCCCAGGCTTCTCTCCACCACCTGGAGGAGGTTGCTTCGTTATGTTGAGGGGGGTGGTACCCTATACTACTCCACAGCGAGAACGGTGTGGCACTCCTCGGCAACTGACATGTGGGAGGAACTTTTCGGCGTGACTCCAGATCTAAACGCCGGCTCTCCTGGATTAATGTTGGACGACCTCGTTCTTAAGGTAGAAAACAGAGAGATTAGGTTCAAGGGGAGAGCTCTCACCTATTCAATGAGGCCCCGGGATGCGAAAGTTCTAGGTAAGGATGAAGGGGGTAGACCTTTACTTTTCGTGGTTGAGAGAGGGAAGGGTAAGGCGATCCTCTCCCTAATTCCTGTGGAGCTTTTATCGTCTGGAGAGCTTTGGCCCTATGATTGGCTAAGGGACATGTCCAACCTTCCATCCATGCTGACCGGGCATAGGGACGTGGAGGTACAGTACCTGGAGGGAAAGGGAGAATTTCTTGTGGGCGTAATGAATCACTCCTTTGAGGAGAGGAAGCTGGAAATTAAGTTAACACCACAACGGGTTGAATTGGAACCCATTCCCAAAACACTTGGCCCCAAATCAGCCTCCCTCAGCCTGATGGCCTTATAATTCACAGAGTAGATGATGTCCTATGAAAGTATTGGTGTTGGGATGTAGGGGGTGGGGAAGGGTCCACTTGTCTGCCCTATCCAAACTTGACGTTGAACTGGAGGTCTACTCGAGGTCCAAGGAAGCCGTACAGGAATGTGCCTCGCAGTTCGAGGCGAAGGCCACATACACGGACCTAAACGATGCCCTCAGATCCAATGCGGAAGTGGCCGACATAGTTTTGCCCCACGACCTGCACATGCCAGTGGCGGTGAAGGCAATGGAGATGGGAAAACATGTTACGGTGGAGAAACCCATGGCTACCACAATGGAGGAAGCGGAGCGAATGATATCCACTTCCAAAGCAACAGGAAGAAAGCTCATGGTTACCGAGCAGTTCCACTTCGATCCGTCCGTGAGGCGTGTAAAGGAGTTAATAGAACAGGGGACGATAGGTAAGGTGCACACGATAATTGTGCGGTCCCAATCAAGGTGGTCCGGCACGGATTGGAGGAGGAAGAGAACCCAAATGGGGGGAGGTGCGTTAATTGACGGGGGAGTTCACTTCGTGGACACCCTCCTTCAGTTCGGAGGCCAGTATGAGGAAGTTAAGGCCTATGTCCATAATGGAGCAGGGGCAATAGAGGGAGAGGACACCACTCTGGCCATCTTTCAATTTCAAGGGGGAGCACACGGTTTTCTGTTCTATAGCTGGGCCTACCCCAACCCTCCCCTCCTCCCAAGGTTTGAGGTGGTGGGAGATGGCGGAAGCATTGTGGACGACGTCTGGGATAGGCCCAAGGGGAGGATGGCACCCTACGGTCCTATTTTGGTGAACGGACGTAGGGAGGAAATTGAGGATGAGGACCTCTATCAATTGATTTTCAGTCAATTCCTCAAGGCAATTCAAGAGGACTCCGAAGTTCCATTTTCGCCACATGAGGCAGCCTACGATCTCAAGGCAACCTTAGACATATACTCCTCAGGCCTTAAGTAAAACCCCTCACATGTTTGATCCAGGTGAATTTTCCCTTCAAGGACTCATAGAGTACGTCGTCAGCTGTAACCAGGGGAACTCTTTGTATTTCAGCCAATGCCACGTAGCATGCCTCCAGGAAGTCCATGTCATTTTCCCAGGCCAAGGTGGCCGCCTTTTCTCCCATGTAACTGATAGGGTAGAGTCTGAAGCCATAAAGTGTGAGGCTCTTGGATATTTCAACCAAGCTTTCCTCACTCCTGACTGCGGTCTCTATGACCTTCATTACCTCGGCGGGCATGAAACACGGTGCGGATATCTCCAATTCACCAGTTACATACTTTCCTCTCAACTTCAGGGCCTCCTCGGAGTACCTTTCCATTAAGTACCACTTGGAGATCACTGAGGAGTCAACAACGATCTCCATCTTCGTATCTCCTCCGAACTTTCTGTCTGCTGGCCGCTAATTCTGTTCTTCTCATTGAGCAAGAGGGCAGTTGCAACATCCCTTTTCCCCACCTTCTCCAGCTCATCCCTTATGGCCTTCCTTATGACCTCACTCCAATTTACCTCTGGATGTTCCTCCATCTTGGTCTTCAGCTCCTGATCCACCCTAACGGTTATCATGGGCATACGTATATACATGAGGTCTAAACATAAATTGTTTTTGTTATCATGAAACTACATAGGTTACAGCTGACAGACCTAATTAATTGAAGGTTGGCATGCTGTGACCTGTAATCTCCACGGTGGCTGATGTATATTATTGTATATACACAACACTACCATCGTCAACTATCTCAATACCAATTGGGTAATAAGCTCAACTCACGTCCAACGTATTTTTCGTTTAATTCATTTTGTGGAGAAAGACGCGAAGGAACCTTTCGTAGTTTATAAAAAGCAAGATTTAAAAAGGTCGGTAACGCCTGTATGTCCTAATGGAAGGCAGAGTTAAGAATATGGGGAAGAAGCCCGTATCGTTGGTCATTCTCCTTCTAACGCTACTATCTCCGGCTACTCCTATTTTGTTCATGTTATCGCCTCATATCTCCCTTAGTATGGACATCATTGATTGGAAAGACCTTCTGGTGCTCTCCTCTGGGTCCCCTGAGGGCACCCTGTAGTGGGTCTCCAACGATAAAACTTGGCTCTTTCCCTTCATGGCCCTGAAGAAGTCAAAGTAGTTTATACTTCCCTCCCCTATGGGTAACCATACGAAGTTTCCATTAATAACTGAGGCGTCCTTTAAATGAACGTGAAGTATGTTGTCCTTAACCTGTTCATATCCTCTGGGGAACGGAGTTTCCCTGGCAAAGAACGCGTTCCCAGGATCCCATAATACCCTCACCCACCTCGTCTTCAACCTATCTAGGAATTTCCTCGTTTCAGCTCCTGTACCTACGGTACAGCTGTATTCGTTCTCTATAACCAAGGTAATTCCTTCACTTGCCGCCAGGTCCACTGCCGGCCCGAAACGTTCCTCAAGCTTATCCATGACGTCCTCTAACTGACCTTCGTACCAGAACGTAAATATTCTAGTATAGCTTAGGTCGAGTCTCTTTGAGATCTCAACAACCTTTCTTAGTATCTGAAGATGTTTTTTGTAAGAATTGTCGTCACTTAAACGGCATTTAAAAGCTGGAGAGTCAAGGTTTGAGATCTTTAATCGCGCAGACTTCACTAAAGTGATAGCTTGAGATAACTCCTGCTCAGAAAGTTCGGTCACGTTCTTTCCCCAAAGGTTTCTCAACTCGACGTATCCTGCACCAAGCTCCACGATCACCTTGACTGCATGCTCAAAGTGTTGGGAGATCTCGTCAGATATGATCCCTAAATTCCACTGCAACTCCCGCATGAATTAAAATGGGCTTAAGGACTATTAAAGCGATTATGATAACTAGAATAAATATTAGCTGCGATGGGAGTTGTCACAAGACTTAAGGTGGGAGCTACCAATCCATCCCTGACTGTCTTTATGTTCTTGGAGGATCTCTTCAGCGAGAAGTATATTCTTAAATTTTGAAAAATGTCTCTCAAAGATCCCTTAATGAAATCATTGGGAGGTGAGTGTTGTTAAACCTATGTTAGGAGGTTGATACATCTCCACCCCCCCCCCCATAATGAATGTGGAGATGTTGCATCATGAAGGCTACTGAAAACTCCAAAAATCCTTTGTAAAGGGCCAGCAATTTACTGAAGCACCCTAAAGTCATTTTTAAATGGGTAGATAAGATCTTATAACGTGGCCTCGGCGGAAGAGATAAAGAGGGTGTTGATGGAGAACCCATCCATCCTAGTGGAGGTTCTCACGGCTAAACCAGAGATCGTGTATCAGGCATTGGCTAGATTGATACCGTGGCAATCCTTAGCTACAAAGGATGACATAAGAAGAATTGAGCTGAACATGGCCACCAAGGACGACATCAAGAGACTTGAGAACATGATAAATGCCCTAGGAGCGAGGTGGGGGATTATGAGTGAAGAATCCTTTAGGGAGGGTGCCAGGGAACTCTTAAAGGAGGTTGGATGGAAAGTTGACAGATCAATTCTCTGAGGTAGAACTGGGTTCGTCTACGGTGAACCCTCTGATGTGGAATATGACGTGGTGATAACCGACGGAAAGCTAATCCTCGTTGAAATAACCTCCGCCATGAAGAGATGAGATGTAGCTATTCTAATGAGGAAGAGGGAGTTCTATGAAAAATATAGTGGGAGGAAAGTCGATAGGATAATGGTGGTGACTCCTTTCATACATGATAAATATCCTGATAAGGTTAAAGCGATGGCACTCTCCGCTGGGATAAAGGTTTTCTATCCAAGTTAGCTCTATTATAACAATACGTCGTTCTCCTCTACCGTTCTCATGAGAATAAAGGTGACTCAACCGAGCACACGTTAGGTATACGTAACAAGTTTTTCCAAGATGTTGAAGGGATTCAATTCCTTTAAAGGTAGTTAAGGTAAGGATAACGAGACCTTAGGAATGTTTCCCTACCTTAACCTTATCATTTTATAATCTGTAACCACCACTCCGCGTTATGGAAAAATTGAAGGTTGCGGTGGTGGGAGTAGGTGGACATGGTAGGAATAGACATCTGGTTCCATACCTTAAGGTGAAGAATGTTGAGGTGGTTGCGGTGGTGGACGTAAAGGAAGAAGTTGCACATAAGGTCGGAGAGGAATTCGGAGTTAGGTATTACACAGATCACCTTGAAATGATGGATAGGGAGACTCCAGATCTCGTTAGTGTCGTCACACCGACTGGGCTTCATTATTCCGTAGCTAAGGATATCTTAAGGAAAGGAGCGCATGTCCTAGTGGACAAGCCCGTGGCCTCCTCTGTTGAGCAGGTGGAGGATTTGGAGAGGACATCCAGAGAAACGGGAAGGAAAGTGATGGTAGGCTACTGGTCCAGGTTCTCCCCAGCACTTTCCTACGCCTCTCGACTGGTCAGAGAGGAGGTTGGGGAAGTGTACCTGATCACCACTTACCTGGTGAGAAGAAGAGGAATCCCAGGAATACCCACATTCTTGGATAAGTCATTGAACGGAGGAAGGGGAGCTCTCCTTGATATCGGTTGCTACGCCATAGATAACGCTCTCTCTCCCTTAGACTTCCCCTCTCCGCTGACCGTGAGTGGAATGATTTACACCAAGTTCGGCAACAGGGAAGAGGAGGTGAAATTGAATTGGGGTTCCTGGGACCCAAGAACCTTTGACCTTGAAGATTACGCCGTGGGAATGGTTAGATTCAAAGATTTCATGATGTCAGTTGAAGTAGGGTGGGCTGGAAACGTCTCACACCAGGGGGAGGTGGGAGTTGTACGCATCCTAGGTGAAAGGGGTGGCTTGGAGATGAGAGGGGATGAAGCCATGAACGAAGTCTCATTTCATGGAGTATTGGGAGGAAAGGTGGTCGATGTTAGGCCGCAACTGAAGAAAGTGGACCTCCATCAGGCCATAGTGGAGGAGTTTGTATCCTCAGTGAGGGAGGGCAGGGAGCCCTTTCCAAACCTTAGGCAAAGCTTGGTGCTCCACTCCATAATCGATGGCATATATCGCTCCTCACAGAAGGGCAGGGAGGTCAGCCTAGTTTGACCTTCAAACTTACTATCTCCCTGTTACTGTAAGTGAAGATTACAGTCCTTCCCTCACTCTTAACTCCTTCCGTGGGTTCCTCCAATAGGTTGGTCTTCCACGCCTCCAATACGGGCCTGTTGAAAGTCAGTTTACATTTTCCTCTCTTGTTCTGGAACTCAAAAAACCTGAACACCAGCGAATTATCATCCTCTGCTACCTTAATTGCCTCAAGCATCAGCTCTCCCTCCACTGTGAGCGGTGTGACACCTTTCTCTCCCCTTATTACAGTTAAGGGTACGTTAAGTTCCCACGCCCTCCTTAGGGCCCACCCCCTATGTGGATGGAGAGAGTAGGTGAAGGAAAACTCCTCCAGATCTGTAGCCGGGTCTGGGAAAATAGGCGTCCTGGTGATGGTTATGCCCACCGAACTTCCCCTTACAGAAACACCGTATTTACCATCGTTTAGCAGAGCTACTCCATAATCTCCCTCTTGGAGGTCCACGAACTTCTGCATGGGGACCTCAAATCTAGCCTCATCCCACGAGGTGTTTGTGTGTGTTGGTCTCCATGTCACACCGAAAGGCGCATCTACAACGAAATGCTCGGCGTTAATGTTGAGGTCGAATAGGGCCTTAACCATGAGCTCCCTGTCCCGCATTTTAACCGAGGTGAAGAAGTCGATCCTGTCCGAGAGGGGGGCTAGCCTCACCTCTTGAACTATCCTGTTTTCCCCGAACTCCCTCACTATCCTTATCACCCCTATTTTCCCAGCGTTCAAGGCACGTACCTCAGTGGCCTTCACCTCGGTTGAAGTTTCCTGGTAGGACCTCTCAATGTCCCAAGCGTCGTTGGGACCTGGGATATTCTCGTATATAACTATCCTATTACTTGGGCCCTTCAGGATCTCCCTTCCCTCCTTGATATCTAAAACGGACTCCAATAGTCCCTCCCTGGACACTGTAACTCTCAGAGTACCGTTGTCGAGGACCAGAGAGCCGTTCTCCTCTCTTACACTATCTCCATTGTTCTCCACTGGCAAAACTTTCGTACAACCCATGGGAACTGCCTTGGTTAGTACCATGGAACCTTCCGCATCCACCAATTCTGTCCGTTCCCAGGGGAGGGAATTACATACAAACAAATCATTTCCATCCCCTATCATCTTCCTCAGCGCCTCCTCCTTGAGTCTTTTGGCTTCCCCGATCACATCCTCCAACTCCTTGTAAGCAACCTTATAAACATCCCTTATGGCCGAACCTGGGAGAACATCATGGAATTGATCCTTGAGCACAACCTTCCAAAGCCTCTGGAACTTCTCCCGGTCATAGGTTCCAGACAACGAAGACCAAAGCTCAGCGTCCCTCAATGACAGTTCAGCCCTCCTGTTGAGTTGCTTCATCATGGAGTGAGATGTAAAGACTCCCCTGTGGGTCTCTACGTACAGCTCTCCCCTCCACTCCTCCCTAGGGCTGATCTTTTGCATCTCCTCGCCTACCCCGCCGAGGGAGACCTCTGGAAGGATAGGGAGCTGCTTTACCGCCTCAGCTCTCAGGAGCATCTCTTCTGTTGGGCCTCCTCCACCATCCCCGTACCCGTAAGCGTAAAGCATTGGCTGATCCTTTTCCTTCCAGTTCCTCCACTGTTCAAGGACGCTGGACCCTGAGAAGTCTGAGTTATACCCACCCTTTCCATGCCCAAAGGCTACCGCAGGAATCTTCCCACCATCAGGTGCGACCCAATGGAAGATGTTATATGGGAAAACGTTGGTATCGTTCCAGAATACCTTATGAGTCGCAAAATATTTTACCCCACCCAGTCTGGCAATTTCAGGTAAGGTGGAGGCAAAACCGAACGTATCAGGAAGCCAGAGCACGTCAGCCTTTCTGCCAAATTCCCTCTGGAAGAACCTCTGCGAGTAAAGTAATTGTCTCGCTAGGGATTCTCCAGTTACCATGTTGGTGTCCGTCTCCACGTAGGAGGCTGCGAGCTCCCATTTTCCCTCTTTCACTCTCTCCTTTACCCTCTGGAAGAGATCTGGGTAATCCTCCTTTAACCACTCATAGTAAATTGAGGCACTCTGCACGTGATGAAAGTCGTACCTTTCCATGAGAGTTAACACGGTGGAAAAAGTTCTATGGACTTTCCTCCTGGTCTCATCGAAGTTCCAGAGCCACGCAGTATCTATGTGAGCATGTCCTACACCTATCAAGAGGCCTCTCTTGCCGTACTTCCTCCTGAGCTCACCTAATCCCTCCTTCAATAATTCCAGGGCCTTCCCGTAATGTGGATTATCGTTTTCCACATAAACCTGAGAGAGGTCGTCGTCTATGGAGGCCGGGAACCTTTCCACCCATCTGGGTAGGCCCATGGCTCTGACAGCCAAGAATAGTTGGTCCCTGGAGACCGACCTGAATGAGGCAACGCTCATGGCCTTGCTGAGTAGTTCTAATAGGTCCTCCTCCACCTCCCTGTCTCCAACGTTCCTCACAACATCTAATATCGTGTTACCGTATATCCATAGCCTGAGAGCATCAGGATCCCTCTCCACTCCCACTGGGGTACCCATGTTCAACTCAACCCTTTCCCCGAAGTCCATTAGATTGGAGAACTCTGCGGTCACCACGTGACTCCCCGCAGGTACGGGCACGGCCAAGTGATATCTGTCCAATTCGAAGTGTGGTTTACCGTCCAACTTTACCAGGGCACTCCCGGCAAAGTTCAACACCATGAGTTCATAGTTCCTTCCAGAGGAGTCCACCTGAACCCTTCCAACATTTCCATTCCTCTCCCACGACAGGAATTTCGGACGTCTAAATGAAGACGCCAATACGTAGTTCAATCTGGCCTCAAGTTCTTGAACTGTCCTCATGAAGAAATATGAGCTTTACTAACCTAAAAATGTTATCTTAGCTCATGGCTAAAGGAAGAGATCGTGTACACTTGAATTCCTTCTGTGGAGGGAATTCACTTGTCGCTTGGAGACCTATCTTACGTTTAGAGACGTTTACTCGATTAGAGCTGTCGTTGATAACCTGTGATCAGTTAATTGAAATTGGAGAGTTCATCTCTTCTCAGCCTCCTGCCCTAGATCTCCTGAAGATAGGATAGGGATAAGGGACACCAGAATATTATTGAGATTTTCACAATACACTTTGGACTCTTGAACGCTATCCCTAACTATCCAGTTAACTGTGTATCCCATTGTCATTATATACTGGATAAGAAACTATTCACCCCTCTTAAATAGACACCTCTCTCACGACGTACCTAACTCTCTTGGTGTTCCTACCTCCCCTCAACACGATGACGTCGCCCACCTTAACTTCCCTGGAGAACGTCAATCTTCCCTTTTCTGTTGTAAGTAAGGTTGAGTCCCTTAACATTATCCTTCCTCCCTCGCCGAAGGTTACCACGTCAAGTCCGTCTCCATTATCCATGGGTACAATGGCACCCTCCCTGAGATAAAGAGGTATTTCCGACACGGACTTAACCCATATCGGTCCCTGATACACCTCACCTGTCCAGAACTCCGCCCACTTCCCTGCTGGTAGGTAGACCTCCCTGCTTTCAACCCCTTGCTGAACTATGGGCGCCTGAAGCATATGGGAACCGATCATGAACTCATCGTCCATTCTGTAAACGTTCTCGTCCTCCTGGAAGTGATAGGCCATGGGTCTTATTATTGGATGTCCTCTCTCGTGGGCCTCAAGGGTGAGCGCCGAGAGGAAGGGGATGAAAGCGTACCTTAAGTTTACCACTCTCCTCACCCTATCCTTCCAGGGGTCTGGTAAGGTGTATGCCTCCTGGTCCACTCCCGCCTTGGCCTTGTGGTTTCTAAATAGTGGGAAGAATAGTGCCGCTTGATAGTATCTGGTGAGTAGCTCCGGGGACCACTGGGGAGGCGCCCTGGGAGACCTCCAGGAGAAGCCACCTATGTCACATCCAGCGTAAGGTATTCCGCTCACCGAGAGTCCCTGTATTAACACCAACTGCAACCTCAGGTCATCCCAGCTTGACACATTGTCCCCAGTCCACACCGCCGTGAACCTCTGGGAACCGGCGTAGGCTGCTCTGGACAGAATGAAAACGTCCCCTCTCACCTCCCTGAGGGCCTCGTGGGTGGCCATGGCTTGATAGTATGCGTAAGCGTTGTGGGCTGAGGAGTGGGGAACCTTCGTCCCATCCTCCAAGGTGTGAAGGGCGTCCTCGTCTATGGTCTTGCTCTCCTTAAATAGAACAGCCGGCTCATTCATGTCCAACCATATGGCGTCCACTCCTTGGGAGAGCAGGTTCACTATCTTTTCCCTCCACCATTCCCTTGCCTTCGGATTGAGGAAGTCCAACCATGCGGAGTAACCTGGCCACATTCTGTCCACATATATCTCGCCCGTGGGTCTCTCAACGAAACATCCCAGGGCCTCCTTGAACGGTTCATAGCCCTGTTCCATCTTAAGACAGGGACTCACAATTGTGATCAGTTTAACACCCAACGAGTGAAGTTTCTCGGATAGTTCCTTGGGGTTGGGGAACCTTTCCCTGTCCCATGTGAACATCCTATATCTATCCATGTAGTCTATGTCCAGGTATATGGCACTCACCTTGAAACCCTCCTTTATGTGTTCCTCCACTACCTTCACCACGTAGTCCTGGGGGAAGTATGAGTACCTGCTTATTTGATACCCTAATGCCCACTCGGGTAGTAGGAAGGGCTTTCCGGTAAGTTCAACATACTCCTCCAAGACCTCCTCCACCGACTCACCTTGAAACACGAACATCTCCAAGGATTCCTCGGGGACGAAAATGGTCACCCTGTCATAGTCCAAGTTCCCAACATCAATCACGACCTTTGAGGGAGAGTTGATAAAGTACCCTAAGGTTTTCCTCCCCTCAACACAAATGAAGAAATTGATGGACTTATAGAGCGGATCCACGTACCAACCATAGGCTCCTCCAACGTCAGTGTTCCACATTTGAGCGGTCACCCTCCTTCTGTCCAGGTCAAAGGCCTTTTCCCCCAGCCCAAGTACATGTTCCCTTACTCCCAACTTCCTCTGTATTACTATTCCCTTTCCCTGTAGAAGGACATGTGGACGCCCCTCAAATATTCTAGAAGCGGGGTCTGTTATTTGAAGCTGCTCCGGAAGATCAGAGGGAGATGTGGACGATCCCTCAAATGGAAACTGAACAAGCGGTCTAGGGTGATTAATCCTCACCCTGAAGACTTTTCCTTTCCTTGAAACCTCCATATCAGGCATATTACCCTATATGAGAATTCCCATTTAAGTGCGTAGGTCACCTGTTCGCTCTCTCCAGTACCTTTAGAGATGCGATGGGAGCATGGTGAAACTCTACTCTCCATCACCATTTAGTTTTCTAATTTAGATCATGGAGTCCTGGGTTTAAACAATCTGTCATAAAACTTAGACATTTGGGAGAAAATCTTATAGGGAGGACTTACTTATACATAAAGTAGGTGATATGAAATGATAACCACCGGTGTTCAAACAAGAAAGAAGGACAAAGATGGAGAGCTCAAGGTGTTTGATATAACTGAGCTTCCAGAGGAGTACCTAAGGACAGAGTATAGGAAGGACTGGGAGTACCTGGAGAAGGTCAGGGAGTCCCTTCGTAATAGGTTCATATTTTAGGCCTACCGTCTTAGCCCCTTAATTGGAGGCACTCTGTTGAGATGCTCTAGGTGGTCTGGTATTCCCCTGTTTTTGGCGATCTCTTTATAAACTAAGGCACTTGGCCTCCAGAATTGCCTCTTACTCTCGTAGTCCACCTGAATTAACCCGAACCTTTGGCTGAATCCAGAGGCCCACTCATAGTTGTCAGTCAGGGACCAGTGGAGGTAACCTCTTACGTCTGCACCTCCCTCAATGGCCTTTTTGACGTTGTATAGGTGAGTGGTAAGGTAGTACGGTCTCTGATAGTCCCCTTCGTCCGATATTCCATTCTCAGTGACGTACATTCTCAGCCCATATCTGCGCCAATACTTGAGCAGAACGTCCTGAAGCCCCTCTGGGTAGAACTCCCAACCGAAGTCACTTGTGGGCCTCCCGTCTTGGCTTAGGGAGTTCCTTTCACAACCATGCCCATATCCAGGAACTCCTGCGTATCCATCACCCTTCTTCCTTATTACGGTTCTGGTGTAGTAGTTCACCCCTATCCAATCTAGGCGATTCTTGAGGTCCTCCCTGGTCTCGTCTCCAAGTTTGCCGTGGATTATGGCGTCAAAGAACCTCCATCTCCCGTCCCTTTCAGCCATCTCTGCGGCATCCCTATCAGCCTCAGTTAGGGGCTCGAAGGCGGTGTTGGCATATATCACGCCCACAGGCTTTTTGGTAACAGACTTTATTGCATCATAGGCCCTGCAGTGTGCTTGAACAATGTTCCTAAAGGCCTTTTCCATTAGTTCAAAGCTCAGGTACCCAGGAGGGAAGCCTGACCTCACCCCCATGTAGCCGTTTCCCCACACCACGTTAGGCTCGTTCATGGTGGAGTATTCGTCCACCAGGTCGTCAAATTTCCATGCCACATAAGCTGAGAACCTGGCGAAGTGAGCTACGTTGACGGTACTTAGCCACCCGATGGGTCCATTCAGTTGACCCTTCCTCACCGCAATGGGGTCGTGAGCCCAAAGGGGCATGGGCCAATGATATAGGTTCAGGACGAAGTAAATCCCCCTGGACTTCAGGTCCTTGAATATCTGTATATAGTGTTCAAGGGCCTTTTTATTGACGTATTGGTCCAGCAATTTTATGTCATCAACATTCACGTCGGTCACCCTTCCTTCCTTTTCCTCGTAGGTTGGTGTGGAGGGAGGATTTGGGAAGAGCCTGGACCACTCCACCCCTATTCTCGCCATGGTTAGACCCATGGATACTGCGTTATTGTGAAATGTCTCATAATTCATCCAATATGCTGGACCGTCCTCAGGCAAGTCACCGCTTACCAAACCTGCCGCTAAGTTCTCGCGATCATGAACCCACTTGAACCAATCACTGTTGGGATCCACGTCTCCGAGGCCCATCTCAGACTGAAATCCTGCCTGTGACCACCCGAATTTGAAGTCGGTTGGAAAGGATAGCACAATGTTGTGTAATGTGAGCCCATTTTAAGCACTTCTGCTTCGATGACCAATGTGTCCACAGTGTCAGCACTGATTAGGCAAATTAGCAGAGGTCTATCTATCGAGATCTGCTAACTCGACACGATCTTCATTAATTCATGTCAATTACATAATATTCTGAAGGGAGAGATAATTTATCCTAATAAGCTCGACACTATGGACAGACTCTCGATAACTATTCTAGACCTTCCACCAAAGGATCATGATCATCCCCAACACAATCAGCGGAACAGACATGGTAACTAAACCCATCCTATAACCCAGCTCATTTATGAACGCTCCCACATAGAGCGGTCCCATTACGTTGGCCAATGGAAGGGTGGCATTATAGACTCCGTAAGCTGTCCCCCTGCTCTGCAGGCCGCTCAACCTAGAAACCATGGTCGTACTTGAAACGCTGAAAGCTCCCCACACGAGACAATAGGAACACATGTCCAGTAGAGATGATACCAAGTTGAAGGCAGTGGCGTTTAAGATAAGGTACATGGCCCCAAAAATAACACCCAAACCCATGGTCTTCCAGGAATCCGCCCTCTTAATGAGATTGTTGAACAGTAGAATTGTTGGTACCTCAAGTAATGCCTCAACTGACAATGAGGCAGTGGCGAAAGCGTCCCCCAAATGGAGCTTAAAGGCGAAGAAGGGTGGAATGTAGAGGTTCTTTGCCACGTCAGTGAAAAGGAAGAAAACAGTAACCAACGTGAATACCCAGAATTTAATTGATATTCCCCTCACTTTAACTTCATTTCTCCTAAGGGGGGTAGAAGGACGACCATTTATGAGAAGGATTAGTATCAGCATGATTGATGATGTGGCGAACGCAGGTGTAACGCCAAATCTCTGCAAGGCGAAGCCTGTGACCATGGTGCCTACTGCATAGCCAAGGGAACTGCCTATCCAAAAACTACCCATCCGAGAGTGGGAGTCCTCAGCCTCACTGACCGCAGCCATGGCAACAGGAACCACGCCTGGTGTGAATGCGTTCGCAATCAGCAAAAGGGCCACGAAAACAGGGAGGGGAGGGCTCAAGGCAAGAAATCCATAGGAAAGGGCTCCTCCTAGGGTGGTGGCCCATATCACCTTTCTCCTTCTTTCCCGAGAGTCGGCAACTCTCCCCCATAAGATACTGGATATGAAGGCACTCATGGAAATGGAGGAGAGTATTATACTCAACTCCAGAACTCTCACCTTAAGATAGAGGGGAACCAGGGGGTAAACTAACCCCACCACCGAACTATACATCAGCCCAAACTGAAGCTGCTTGATCCTGGAGAGGGAACCCCATAGTCTTGAGAAATTTATGGTGTCTCCCACCTCCCTGAGGAAATGGACCTATACGCAGCGTCCAATATCCTGTTCACTCGAAGGCCGTCCCTAAGGTTCTCCTTTGGCATCTCCCCCCTTTTGAACGAGTCCAAAAAGTGTTTCATCTCGTCAAGATACCCGTATAGTTCATGTTCTCTCCAGGTTGGGTAAAGCCACCCTCCTGTCACATCTGCCTTCTCCACAACGTAGTCCACCTTGGAGGTTGTGAAGATCCTTAGTCCCGTCTCTCTGGTCACGTCCACAAAGGCGGAACCATCGCTTCCATAGACCTCGTACCTGAGGTCCAATCCTCCCTTGGCTGTCCAACTGTTCTCCGCCTGTCCTAGCCTTTTCCCGAACCTCAGGAGGACCAAACTGTTGTCCTCCGCCGTTGTTTTATCACTATGAACGGTTAGACTGTCCCATGCCATAACTTGAGAGGGTTCCACGCCGAATATCTTCCTAGTCACCTCCACGGAATGGCATCCCATGTCCAGCAACGCTCCGCCGCCCGATAGCTCCTTGTTCCAGAACCACGGACTATGGGGACCGGAATGGGCTTCCCTGGACCTCACCCACACCAACCTTCCGAGAACCCCCCTCTCCACCATCGACCTTAACCTAACCAGCTGAGGTATGAAGACCTGGTTCTCAGCGTATCCGTGCAGAACGTTGTATCGCTCCACCGCCTTAAGGGACCTCTCCGCCTCGTCGGAATTTCTTCCAAGTGGCTTCTCCACTATTATGTTCTTGCCCCTTTCCGCGCAAAGGGTTATGGCCTTCTCGTGAAGGAAGTTGGGTAACGCCACCAAAACGGCCTCCACTTCCTTGTCCGCGCATAGGTCCTCAACAAAGGAGTCGCCCCTGTAATACCTGTTCACACTCCATTTCCTGGCGAATTCCTCAGGCCTCCTGGAACCTACCGCCACAACACGGACATCTGGGATCTCACTAAGGGACGGCATGTGAAACGTATCCACCACGAACCCGGTGCCAAGCACCCCCAGGTTCATCTCATCACCGCCCTAACCAAGGCAAGGGATTGATCTACTCCCCTGTAAGGGTCCTCCGGTTCCGCCTCATATTCCACCATTAATAATGGTCTTAGGGCCGTACCCTTGAGATATTTGAGGAAATCCCAGACTTTCAATACGCCGCTTCCCAAGGGAACGTCCTCTCCTTCCACATCAAGGTCCTTGAGATGAACGTCAAATACCTTCTCCCCATACTTCTCCACAACCTTAAATGGGTCCTCAGACGACCTGGCCAAATGTCCGAGGTCAAGACAGAGTCCAAGGTGGGGGTAAGGTGTGATTTCCTCCCCAGTCCTCAGGGCTGAGCCCCATCTGTGGGTGGGTCCGTGGTTATGAATGGCCAACTTCACGTGGTAGTTGGAGGCCATCTCCTCAAGTTGAGCCAGCGAGCCGGGGGCGGGATCCACCACAAGGAGAAGTTCCAACTCCTTGGCGAATTTAAACAGGTCCTGAGATCCCTGGTCCAGCCTGTTTACCCCGTGAGAGGCCACTCTCACTCCTCGCTCCTTGGCCATGAGCGCCTTCGTTTTGTCCCCAACCGGTACGTGGGCTGGGTAGGCCTCAATTACATTCAACCCCCTAGACCTAGAGTAGTCAATGGCGGCCTCGAATCCCAGCTTCCTGAAGGTGTAGCTTTGAACTCCCAGTGGAAATTCAGGCATCATGATCCACCCATCCGAGCTCCCTTACATTCACATCTATTCTAACTTCCTCTCCCCTCTCTGCTGACCTATATATACCTTCCATTACGGCCATTTCTAATACCCCTTGTTGTGCGGTGGTGCCGGGGAAGGGAGCTGAGCTCAGGTTGGAGCTTACAGCCTCAGAGAACTTCCTCCATATATCTTGATAGAGAAACTGTTGACCTTGAATTGGTTGGGAGTTCATGAACTCTCCGTCCACTGTGGTCATGAACGAAAGGTCGTTCCCCTCTAGATCCACTCCGCCCTTATCTCCCATCACCGCAACATGTCTCCTGTCAACCTTAGTGAAGGATGCCCAACTGGCCTCCACGAACATTGTTGAACCGTCCTCAAAGGTCACCAACCCAAGCGCGGTATCTTCCACCTCCAGCCTGTTGGACCTCTGAGTCTTTGGATAATTTGAGAACATCTCCCTTCTCTCCGAGAAGTTCATGTATGTCCTACCGTAAGCTTTCACTGGTCTGGGGAAGTTTGAGAGGAACATGGCGAGGTCTATGACATGTGAGCCAATATCGAAGAGTGCCCCACCCTTCGCCAATTCCTTTGTCACGAAAGTTGGTCCCGCGGGTATTCCCCTTCTTCTCACGTACACGGCCTTTGAGTGATAGATCCTTCCCAGCCTGCCTGACTCAAGTAACCTCCTTGCGATCACGGAGCCCTGGCCGAACCTGTGTTCGTGACCTATCATGACCATCTTCCCCCGCTTTTTCGCTAATTGAGCCAACGCCATGGCGTCCTCCAAATTGGTAGCCATGGGTTTCTCAAGATAGACGTGGGCTCCCGCCTCGAGCACTTGAGATGCTACCTTAGCGTGGAGTACGTGAGGCACCGCCACTAATACTGCGTCTGGACTCTCCTTGGCCAACATCTCGTTGTAATCCGAGTATCCCTTTACTCCATATTTCTCCTGAAAAAGTTTCACTCTCCGTTCATCCACGTCCGAGACTGCGATTAACTTAATCCCATCGACCTCCCTTATGGCGGGCATGTGGCCCTCCTGGACCCAACTTCCCGCCCCTATGGTGCAGAGCTTAATCATCAACATTTTTAGGAGTCCGTGGTAAAAAAGTTAGTCCAGGGAGTCGGTATAAACCGACCTGCTGGGCGGCTGAGGGGTGACACCTTGAGATAATTTATAAATGATAATGAATAACAACTGTTTCTTGGTCTCCAAGGCTTATTAGGGATGGTACCCATATGAAGTCATGGAATACATTTCCTTCGGAGGAGGACTGAGGGTATCTCGACTTTGTCTTGGTTTATGGCACCTACCGCCCTCCTCAGAGGTGGACCAATATGGTGTACCTAAGGTAGACGAGGAGGCCTCAGTGAGGGTGATTAGAAGGGCCATTGAAATGGGAATAAACTTCATCGACGCGGCGAACGTCTATCACGGTGTGATGCAGGGTCCCGACGTTAGGCATGTTGGGCACGCTGAAAAGATATTGGGGAGGGCCATTGAAGGATTGGACAGGGAATCCCTGGTGATCTCCACGAAGGTTAGAGGTAGGATGGCTGATCATCCAAACGGTGAAGGACTGTCAAGAAAGCATGTGATGTGGCAGGCTAAGGAGAGCCTAAGGAGAATAGGAACTAACTACTTGGATATATACCTAATGCATAGGCCAGATCCCTCAACACCAATTGAGGAGACCCTCGAGACATTCTCAGACCTGGTTAGACAAGGATTAGTCCATTACGTGGGGGCCAGCTATTTTGCCCCAGAGGACGTCCCTTACATAGTTAGCTTCTCCAGGGAGATCCATTTACCCTTCACAGTCCTTCAGGAGCCCTACAATCTGTTGGAGAGGGAAATAGAAAACGATAAGCTGCCATTGGCTAAGGTCCTCGGCCTGGGAGTAATGGCCTATATCCCTCTGGCCCAGGGTGTACTTACTGGTAAATACTTGGACGGTGTCCCCAAGGGCTCCAGGGCCTCCTATGTGCCAGAGATTTCCTCAAGGTATCTCAACAGGGAGACCTTGGAGGCCGTGAAGGAATTTCACGGGGTGGCCTTGGAGTTGGGGGTAAAGGACGCTCAGCTTGCCCTCGCGTGGATGTTGACCAAGGCTAGCCAACTCAACGTTAACGTCGTACCCATAGTTGGAGCCACGTCAATTTCCCAGTTAGAGGAGGACGTGGAGGCCACTAAGATCAAACTAGACAAAGAACTAATGAGGAGGCTGGACGGAATATCGAGAAAGGCAAAGGTGAACTGGACCGTTAAATATGACAGGATAACGAGGCGTTAGTACCTCCACTTATTCCAGAAGTACTCCGTCCTAGAGGACCGGATAGTTCAGTGACGTTGACTCGCCCGTGTAGCTTAGCTTCTTTATCTCTCTACCCAGCACAGTTACCTTGAACTCGTGTTTTAGCTTTAACTTACCTGTTGAGGATATACTCAATGTCCCATCCTTTAACTCCAAGCGCACTATTTGATAATCACCACTTTCATACCCCCAACCGTCTCCCTCGTCGAAGTAGAGGTCAAATGAGGAGTTTCCTCCAGGATATATCCTCAACTCCATGGGTTCCGCCCCGTTTATGGAACCCAGCGGCAGCACGGAACCTTCCCTAACATGCAACGGTATCCTCTCCAAAGGTGCCTTCACCTTAACCGTCTCGTTATCCTTTCCCAACACTTTCTCATTGGTCCAGAAGTCGTACCATCCTCCCGGGAGATAAACCTCCCTCTCCCTCACCTTTGGAAAAGTGACAGGACTCACCATCAGGAACGGACCTAACATATACTGATCGTCCACATCCACCAGCCATGGGAAGTCCATGAACAGCGGCCTCATCATGGTATACCCCCTTGTGACCATCCAGGCCAGGGAGTAGATATATGGTAGCAGGCTATATCTCAACTCTATTGCCCTTCTTACACCCTCATTCTTGAACCTCCAAGGTTCCTTTGGATATCCTGTCCCATGCACTCTCATTATCGGACAAAGGGCGGACCATTGTATCCACCTCACGAATATTTCGCCGTAAGATTCGCTGGAGGGATCTCCACTGAAGAAACCCCCAGTGTCCGTGGTCCAGTAGGGATGCCCAGAGGCACTGAAGTTCAGCCCACCCTGAATCTGTGCCTTCAACACTCCCCAATCATGATGGATGTCCCCAGACCAAACTATTGCACCTGTGACGTGTTGCCCTAGATAGGCTGACCTGGTCAAGATCACCGGCCTGGTTGGGAAACTCTTCCTCCAGTTCTCATAGATCCCAACGGAATGCAGATAAGGATAGGCGTTGAGATAAGAGGAACCTTTACCTACCTTGAGAGTGGAGTCCCTCAGTCCAGAGTAGAAGGTGTACGTCCCCCTGTCCCCTCCGGTGGGCTTGAATAGCTCTGGTTCAGAGGCATCAAGCCAAAGACCGTCGAACCCCATATCCAATAACTTCCTCACCTCATTCCAATATGCCAACCTCCCTTCCTCAGACGATGGGTCGTAGTTTAGGCTTCCAGGTATGAGGTGCGGGTACATTCTCCCTAACACTTCAGTCTGCTGACCGAAGTTCGGCCAGACCGATATGACCGCGTGTACACCTAACTCATGTATTCTACGTGTAGCCTCTTTCACGTTAGGGTAGTTAGACTCATCGAACTTCATGGCGTTCCATCCATATTTCCCCCAATACATCCAATCCTGGACTATAACGTCCAGAGGTATGTTCCTCCTCTTAAATTCTTCAACCACCTCCATCAATTCGCTCTGGGAGGCATACCTCTCCTTTGACTGCCAATAGCCGAACGCCCACCTTGGAAGCATGGGTGTTCCTCCCGACAATTCTCTGTACGTGCGTATTATGTCATCAGGACTGGGGCCATAGATCACGTAATAGTTAAGGCCATCTACTTCCTCAGCCCATAGGTCCACCTGTGCCCACCCATTTGATCTGCCCACCCTCACCCTTGACATGGAATATAGATCCCATATCACACCTACACCGTGGTTGCTCAGAAGAAAGGGTATGCCTATTTCGCCGTTCCTTTGAGTCAGGGTTACCTCTCTGCCTTCATAGTTGAAGAAGCCGGGATGTTGGCCCAGACCGTAAAACCCAGTTCCCCTCATTTTCATGGTGTGGTGTAGGTGGCCGTCGGGGGAGATTTCCCTATTCAAATCTAACAATATTTCCTCCCCATCAGCTGAGAACGTTATCCTCTCCCCAACTTTCAAAGTGATCTTACACTTCCCATTATACTGTACCTCCCTAAACGATAGTGTCCTATGATTCCCAAACGAGACCATTAATCCGTTCTCCGCTACTGGGATTATGTCCACCTTTGACATTACGCTGTCTTCCTAATAGGTTCGTAGGGTTGTACCCTGAGGTGCATTCCTGTTCAAGCCAATTGATGGGCTTTCTAGAGGGAATGATTACTATCTTCATTGTCCTCACACTATTTAATACGGACAGGCCTGCGTAACATGTAAACCTAGACGTTTAATAGCCGCGGGAGGGTAGTGTGAGTATGGAATATAGGTTTCTCGGTAAATCAGGCCTGAAAGTGAGCGAACTCGCCCTGGGAACGATGACGTTCGGCAGGGAAGCCTCCAAGGAGGAGAGCTCCAAGATGTTGGACCTCTACACCTCTGAGGGAGGTAACTTCATAGATACGGCAAACGTTTACTCTGAGGGTAAGTCGGAGGAAATAATTGGAGAGTGGTTGAGGGGAAAGGACAGGGATTCCCTCATAATTGCCACTAAGGTACGCTTTCCCACGGGGAAAGGACCCAATGACGTTGGACTCTCTCGTAAACACATTCTATCTGCGGTGGAACATAGTCTTCGGAGGTTGAGAACAGACTACATTGACCTCTATCAATTCCACGCCTGGGACTCTCTGACTCCCCTGGAGGAATCACTCTCCACCATGACCGATCTTGTGGATCAGGGAAAGGTGAGGTACTTCGGCGTGAGTAACTTCACGGGATGGCAACTCCAAAGGACGGTTGACCTCGTCAGGGAGATGGGCTTCACTCCCCTTGTATCAGTTCAACCTCTCTACAACCTTCTGGATAGGTATCTTGAGCTCGAAGTATTGCCAGTCGCCATGAATGAGGGAATAGGGGTGATTCCGTGGAGTCCCCTAAGGGGAGGATGGCTCACCGGAAAGTATAGGAGGGGTATGGCACCTCCAGAGGGGACAAGGATAGGGACTGCGGAGAAGTATGGTTGGTCGGAGGCATGGAGCAGATATAACAACGAGAGAACGTGGAGGATATTGGATAAATTACTGGAGGTATCCAAGGAGGTGGGGAGGGAGCCCTCGCAAGTTGCCTTAAGGTGGCTCCTTCAGAGACCGGGAGTGACCGCGCCAATTATTGGTGCCAGGAACATGGATCAACTTAAGGTGAACCTTGGGGCGTCCGGATGGAAGTTGGAGTCCAAATACATTGAGTCCCTCACTGAGGTCAGCGAGCTTGAGCTGTTCTATCCTTACGATTTCGTAATGAACGCCCAAAAGAGGAGGTGATCAACGTAGAACTGAGAGGAGATAATAAACTCCCACACCCTCAACAGCGTTGAACGGAGTAAGGATGAAGGTGGCTAACACTGTGAATTTGACGTCAAATCCATATATTCTGGCGAACACGGAATCTGTAACTGCCGGCGGCATGCTTGACACTAGGGCTATCTCCCTTATGGCCTTCACTTCTCCCCTTAGAAGGAAGAAGTATCCAAGGGAGGATATCATAGCTACAGAGACCAAGGCTCTCATGATCGTCACCACTAACAAGGCCCTTTTGTATTGATGGTTGAACTGCAGTCCAGTCTCCCTTAGGGTTGATCCGAAGGCGAATATGACCAGGGCCAGCCCCACAACTGTGGTTAAGGAGATGGCCTCCGAAGATATGATGAAAAGGTAGTGGGAGATGCCACCCGCTAAAAGTCCGATCAAGGACATTCCACCTTGAATGTAAGTTAACGAGTGGGTACTCCCTGACCTTCCCACCACTAACCTATATGTGGCCATGGCCACCAATGGTCTCATGAAACTCACCCCTGACGCAAAGATGGCCGCATATGCGTAGGAACCCTGAAGTATGAGGAGAAGAGAGAATGGCAAGTTAACGCTATTCATCAATGTGGACGCCAACACTACCGAACCCAGTAAGGGTCCATCGAACCCCTTACATAACAAGATCAGCAGAGGTACCATTACCAGCAAAAATACTCCAAGAAGAAGGAATATGTTGAGATCGCTGGGAAGGAGTCCTCTATCCACGGCCGCCACATAGAATAATGTTGGAACTACGATCCAACTGTTAATGGGGCCTAACTTCCTTAGAACAACCCTAGCCCCATTATACCCACTCAATATGTATCCCATTGCCCCCGCAATGAGAAGGATCAGGCCTTGAAGGAAGGGAAACATTGAGCATCAGTCCACTATCCTCTTATAGGAGTTTCCGTTTTCCTGAGGGTATGAAGGAATGATTCGATGAACTTCACCGCAGATGACGGAGGATCGAGGTTCGTGAAAAAGTAAGAAACCCTCACGGAAGGCGTAGATATTCCGTCCATGAGGTGTGGAGTAGTTTACATAAAGGCTGAAAGCTTCGCCCCTTCCAGGGGCAGATGATTAGTTAAATACTGTTTCTCTAAACTTGCGTTGATGGCCAGGAGGAACGCGATCAG
>Ga0081474_121705_pt1 | contig 51245 bp, 55 predicted proteins | sample OneHunmetagenome_2_FD_70978 | JGI IMG/M metagenome (GOLD analysis project Ga0081474, IMG submission 70978) | Ferrous microbial mat communities from One Hundred Spring Plain, Yellowstone National Park, USA v2 (version 2) | ecosystem: Environmental > Aquatic > Non-marine Saline and Alkaline >... | reverse complement strand
GACACCGTTCATCGATGATAGGGGGTTGGAGGCTGCCAGGAAATTGGGTATTGAAGTTTACACTAGTGTTTAATTTACCAGCCTCGATTCATTAATTAACTTAGCCAGCGACTCTGATGGTGCCTCATGGGTCGTGTCTATGGTCACTAATCCCAGTTCCCTTGATAATGCCCTGTAGATAACCCACTGCTTTGGTATTGTCTTAGCCGTTGGTTCGCTACCCTATAGGTTGGTTTAGGCTGTTAATGAGTTAACAGATCTAATGGGTTGCTGTGCCCTCCTTTGGATGAGTTTGGTTGCTTCTTCTAGGTCCTCCCTTGTGTTTATGTTTATTAGCTCCATGGTCCATGCCGTGGTGAGGGTTGACCATGGTATTACGCCGTTGCTCATGGTTAAGTCCCTAATGTAGCTGATGCCCGTATATTCAATCTCGCAACCCCTCACTGCCGCGAGCGTAACCATCGGCGTCCTTATGTGCGCCACCGCCCTCAGGAATTTGGTTATGAATTCCTTGCTCAATAGGGGCATGTCGCTGGGTAGCACCAGTGTTGGTGTGCCCGTGAGTCTCAAGGCCTCGATTAGGTCGTTTGGGTAGTCCCTACCGCTAGTTAGGACTATGGTGTAGTTGTTTGACCTGGCCCATTGAATGATCCTCTCGTGGTCCTTTGTTGTGGCTATGTTTACTTCCCCCAACCCATTTATTGCGTCGATCACGTACTCGATCATTGGTTTTCCCAGGATTTTAATCAACGGCTTACTCGGGTCACCAATCCTACTTCCCCTGCCCCCAGCCATTATTAGTACCTTCATGCCTTCTCCACACCCAACGCATCCAGTATCCTCCTACCCAAGGCTCTCACGTTCTCGTTCCTCGAATCAAGCAGTACGTGGGCTACTAACATTTGTACTCCGGACTCCGCGTACAGCCTGAACTCCGGTATGTAATCGCCAGTCGCTATTGTGTACCAGAGCGAGCCTATTAATTTGCTGACGCGTAGATCGGTAATATCATCTATCCTAAAGTCCCTAACTATGCTGACGTCGTTCCTAACCACAACCTCGCCCAACCTAGGTTCGTTGGTTGCATCATCCCTTGTGTTGATATTAACAAGAGACTTAGCGTCTACTCCATGGGTTAGTGGGTTCATAAATAGAACCTTGGGCGCACCCCTCAATAGGTCGAAGGATTTGCTCCTACCTAATTCGGCTAGTTTATTGAGGATTGGAATAGCCACATCCCTCCTCAAGGCCATCAATGCATTACTTATATGCCCGTTCGGTAATATGTAGGTCACAGCATCGAAGCTGGATAACTCCTTAACCATCAACTCTATGGCATTTGGCGTTATAAACGGCATGTCATTGGGTATAACGACCACGTAATCATCATTACACGCCCTAATCCCCGAGTAAATCCCTGCCAATGGACCTTTAAACGGCTCATTATCAATAACGTACTTGGCCTCAGGGACAACCTCCCTATACCTTTTGGCCCTATCTTCATTATTCACGGCTATGATTGCAGAATCAACAATCGCCTTCAGCGATTCATAGATCCTCACAATCATTGGTTTACCATCAATCACATATAACGCCTTATCGACCCAGGGCTCATTGGGTGATTGGAATCTCCTGGACAAACCGCCACTCAATATTATGCCGCAGACCATGACTGCGCATTAGGTCACTCAGGCGGCTTAATGAGTCTTGCTAATCTTTTTCTTCTCCAGTTACTGTACTCAATGAGCGCTATGGTTATTAGGATTATGATTATTATGATTACCACGGCAATAGCCACCAACGTACCCACGGGCACAAACCCTATGCCTGGCACGTAATACCCACTCACGGGTATTACCAGGGTTACGGGTATTGACTCCCCACTCTCATTGGTTGTGAGCACTATCGTCTTACTTGAGTAGACGCCGAAGGAGTACGCGTAGGCCTTGCACGTTATGCTTCCTGTGCTTGGTATGGGTATTACCGCACTTATCTGGCCTATGTTGCTCACGTTGTATTGGGCGCAGGTTATGCCGACAATCGCGTACTTCGTGAGGGGCATGCCGTTTGCGGACAAGGCTGTTATGCTAACGTTAACGGCAGGTATGTACACGGGCAGTTGAATTTGTTGTGCCAAGACCGCGTTAATGCCAGCGAGTAACAATAACAACAGAACCAAAACTATGTAATACCTACTTGTGCGGCAACTCATCATCTAAGTAAGCTATGAGGAGAAATAAATCACTAACTCACAATTAGCACAAGGCAGTAAGGGCACTCTAACTACACATCAGCATCTTTTGGAGGATCCAGCATAAGTGAAGGTGCTGGAGGCAAGTGATCATAATCCCCGGTATTACTGAGGTTCCATTCTCGTGATTACTAATAATGAGGGTTTCGTAGTCGTAATCAACGCGGAACTAAGAATTTACGCCCTAAGCTTCGCTGAGGGCTTTCTTAACCGCATCCCTATGCAATGGTGTGTGCCAGGCCGCGTATTTACCAATGCCCATCTCAGAGTCCCTCTCTGGTGGCATCTCATCGATCCAAAGGTAAGGCCTTCTGGAGTACATTGTGTAGATCAGTAGATTCCTCCTAATTAGCTCATGCCTAAGCTCACCTGGAAACTCAACCTCGCTGACAACGTCAGGATCCTCGACAACCTTCTCAAGCCAACTCCTCCACCTGGCTATGAAATCCCTCGATAAACCCCCCTCATTGATGATCCTATTTAAGACATAATCAACATGCCAATTAGCCTGGTATAGCCTGGCTAGCATCCTTGGGTTTCCACCCGTGAGTCTCCAGGTCTCCTTAAACGATGGCTTATGCCCTGGCAGTTTCTCGTAAAGTTGCTTAAAACCGCCCCGGGGCATGTTCCATATGGGCGTGATCTCAGCCCAGGAATGCCTACCAATCTCATCCCTAGACAAGCCTTCGCTTGTGGCTACGAGAACAACCATCCTGTCATAGTCATAGACAGGGTGCTCGATCATATTAAGCAGACCCTTCACGTAAGCCGCAGCCTTATCCACACCAATAACCTGGAATGCATCATCGACTACGACCGCGACCCTAGACCTCCTAATACTCAGTACCCTACGTGTAAAATCGAACACAGCCCAAATAACCCTACCAACAGCATTCTCGGCAAGCGCCTTCTCCACAAAATCCATGAATGCCCTCTTGACGTCGGGAAACGATACTTTAGCATCAAAAACCTCATCCAATGGATGAATATAAAACACCTCATAACCTGACTCCCTAAGCATCTCGACGGCTTGCTTAAGGAATGCCGTCTTGCCGCAGCCCTCTGGGCCGAAGATGACGATTGGAAACCGAGTCCCCTTCTCAGCCCATTCACTAACCTGCCTCAACGCCACATCCCTATCAACAAACTCAACCCTAAGGCCAGGAACAAAATCCAACTCTACCCTCCTCACAAACAATAATAAGTCTCCTTAAGTTAATTAGGCTTAACATTTCAATTTCTCAAAAATCCCAATACCGCATATAAAAAAGAATGAGTCCACTCAGCGCTATTAACCGAAATCATCATTCATCCAGCCCAGCATCATCACGCGTATTACGTAGGTCATGCGATGATTATTAAATCTTTCCTAAGCTATTCAATATGCCAATATTGCTTATGCACACCCACAACCTCCTTTATTACGGAATTCACGCGAGACTTCACCCTAGGATCCGTGACCGTACTCTCCTCATCGATCTCGAAATCCCTATTACTCATTATATCAACTAATAACCTGGACCCCCTGCTCAACACCTCGAAGTTGTAGCCACCCTCTAGTACGAATATGACCCCCTTAACCATACCTATCAAATCCCTTAACCCCCTAAACATCTCGGCGTAGGTGTTTAGGGATAGCCTTAGGTTCGCTATTGTCTCTAGTTCATGGGCATCAAAGCCTAGGGAAACCAGGATCAATTGGGGTTTGAACTCATTAATTATTGGCCAGACAACCCTATTCAAGGCGTCCTGATAGGCATCATCACCGGTGAGTGGTGGTAATGGAACATTAACATTGAATCCCTCGCCCTCGCCCTCCCCAACTTCTCCGATGAATCCCGTGCCAGGGAAAATGGTGACCGGGTCCTGGTGAAGGCTTATGTAAAGGACCCTTGGGTCGTTATAGAATATCTCCTGGGTCCCATTACCATGATGCACATCGAAGTCCAAAATAGCCACCCTATCGATACCCCTGCTTAAAGCATACACAGCCCCAACGGCTACATTATTGAATATGCAGAAGCCCTGGGTTGGAGCCATTAATGCCCTGCCAGAACGACCAACGTGATGCCCAGGAGGTCTAACCACAGCATAGGCTGCATTCCACTCACCGCTCAAGACCTTGTCGATTCCCTTAATCACGGCACCAACAGCTAGCCTAGCCGCCCTACACGTGCCTGGGCTCACGTAGGTATCAGCGTCAATGAACACGTAATTCCCTTCACAAGCACTATCTATTTGATGTATGTAGGTTAAGTCATGAACTTTAACCAGCCACTCATTGGCATTCATCATAGGCCTCTCTATGGGAATATTCCTTTGATACAGCGCGCTCATTATTGACGAGACTCTGCTGGGGTTCTCAATGTGATACCTAGGCGGCTTATGCTCTAGGTATGCATCATCATAGATTACGCCAATCACAGTATTACTCAGTTGAAGTGCCTTATTAATCTGCCTGGGAAGTTTTAATCAGTATGTTTGGCAGGAGGAAGAAGGTAGACCTTGAGGAGTTGCTTCAGGAGTTGGCTGGTAATGAGGACGAGGATGGTAAGGCAAGGGTTAGGAAACGTGCCACTGTGAGTGAGGATGAGCCTGTGGAGGCAAGTGGTGTCAAGTTTAAGGTTGAGTTTGAGGGTGTTGATGAGCTTATAAAGGAGATTAGGTCGTTGAGGGAGTCAATAAATGAATTGATTGATTTATTGAAGGAGCAGGGATCAGCGGTTATGAAGAAGTAATTTGTTTATTAAGCTCAGAAGGGCGATTAGAACTGAAGTAATGCCCGTTCAAAAGAGATCATTAAATATACTGGATCTACTGGCTGTGGTTGTTGAGTTAAGGGAGTTGGTGGGTTCAATCCTCGATAAGGCCTATAGGATGGGCGAATCCCTACTGCTTAGATTTAGGAAAGGCCCTGAGAAATACTTCGTGATAGCAAACTCGCACAGATTTGGGTTAACGAGTTATATCCTTGAACACGGTGCTGAGGGTGTTTCACCGCTTAGGAAGTTTATTGAGGGCTCCAGGTTAGGGGGAATCGAATTGCTTAACTTTGATAGGGTGGTTAAGCTAACCCTTGATGAGGGCTACCTAGTGGTGGAATTATTGGAGCCCTGGAATGCGGTTTACGTTGGTGGTGACGGCTTGATCAAGTGGGTATTGAGGAGTTATAGGGGTAAGGATAGGGTTGTCAATGTAGGTCTTGAGTATAAACCACCACCGCAGAGCTTCGTAAATCCCATAGGCAATATTAACGATATTATGACGGCATTGCGCAATTACGACACAGTGGGTAGGGCCATTGCCAGGGGGTTGGGCTTGGGTGGTGAGGTGGCTAATGAGGTTTGTGCCAGGGCATCCATTGACTGCTCAAGTCCCGTTAACTCCGTCGACATTAATTCCATATTATCGGTAGTTAACCAACTAATCAATACAATTAATAATGGGTTCCTAGAGCCAACTATTTACTATAGTAGTGGTCTCCCCATAACCGTAACCCCAATAAAGTTCTTGTCGATCAAGTACGATGAAGTTAGGCAATTCCGTAAATTTAATGAGGCTGTTGATGAGTACTTCCACGAGGTTGAGATTAGGGAGGAAAGCCAGAGAAGGCTTGTTAGTGTAACGGGTGAGATCGCAAAACTCGAAAAGAGTATTGATGAGTTAATGATTAACATCGAGAATTTTAGGAGAGGGTCCGAGGAATTGAGGACTAAGGCCGAGATGCTCCTTAATTGGAAGTACGTCATTGAGGAGTTACTAGGTGTCCTAAGGAATTACTGGTCTTCGTATAAGGATGAGTTTCAGGAATTGATTAAGGGCATGGAGTACCAGGGAATTAAGGTCAAGGGTTTTATCCCGAGGAATAAGGTTGTGACCCTGGATATTGGCGGCATTACTGTATCACTACCACTAAATGCCGATGTTGGTGACGTCATTAATGAACTGTTTAACAGGGCTAAGGAACTTGAGCGTAAGGCCAAGAGCGCAGAGGAGGCTATGAATAAATTGAGGGAGCGCATTGAAGAGCTTAAACTTGAGAGCGAGAGGCTTAGCGTGAGCGTTAGGGAGAGTTCTGTCCGTGTTATTTACGGTGCTAGGGAGTGGTTTGAGAGGTTCAGGTGGTTCATAACCACAGGCGGTAAACTCGTCATTGCAGGTAGAGACGCGACACAGAATGAGATCATTGTTAGAAATTACCTAAAGCCCTGGGATTTATTCGTACATGCCGACATACCGGGCGCCGCAGCCGTTATAATGAAGCTCAGGGGTCCTAATGAGGAGGTTAGTGAGGAGGATTTACTTGAGGCGACCAGGTATGCCGCATCTTACTCAAGGGCTTGGGTAATGGGTCTCTCGGTGCTTGATGTGTTTTACGTAAGGGGTGAGCAGGTCACTAAGAAGGCACCCTCGGGCGAGTACTTGGGTAAGGGTAGTTTCATGATTTATGGCAATAGGGGTTGGGTTAGGAATGTGGAGCTTCGTTTAGGAGTTGGGGTTAGGGTTGACCATATCAATGATACCGCACTGGTTAGGTTAATAACGGCGCCTCCAGAAGCCATAGGTGCCTTGACTAATTATTACGTTGTAATCAGACCTGGGAGTAAGGATAAGAATGAAGTTGGTAGGGCCATTTATGAAGAGTTCAAAGGAAGGGTGCCGGGTCTTGCGAGGGTTGTTAATGTGGACAACGTGGTTGAGACCTTGCCAGGTCCATCGATAATAGAGGGTGTGTTTAACGGTAATCCAATGCCCTGGGACGAAATTCGTAGAAAGGCATTATGGTGATTTAATTGGAAGTCGCAAGGCTCAACCTATGCGCACCCTTGCCTATCGTGGACGAGGAGCCAATCCTTGACTCAATGCTTGGTTGGTTAGCTAGGTGGTTAAGGATGTTAGGCATTCACGCGATATATAGTCCGAGTTTTAACGATGAATCGCTCCTCAGTATTAATCATCTATTGATAACTAGGGATAGGGAGTTATTCAGGAAGAGGTCGTTACCAACACTACTACTTGAAACTTCAATACACGAGGAGTGGTTGTCAATATCATCATTGATCCTCGGTACGCAGCTAGTAATTAACATGGATAGGAGCCTATGCCCAATCTGCGGTTCGAAACTCGTTAAGGTGGGTAGGGAGGCTGTTGTGAGTAAGGTTCCTAGAAGTGTCTTGCTTAGGCACGATAGTTTTTGGTTATGTACGGGTTGTGGTAAGGTTTACTGGGTCGGTAGCCACCACATGCGTATAGGTAAGGAGCTCGAGATTGCGCGGTACATACTGAGTAGGCTTAAGGCTTCGTGTGTCGGTAATAATTTACTAATAATTCGTAATAACTAAGTGGGGCATTGCATATAAACCATCTCTTACATACCCTAACGCATGCAATTATTCAAACCCCTAGATGAGCAGGAATACCCAATCCTCATTAAGTACCTAAGGGCTAAGATCCTGGAGAGGCTGGGTGTCAAGGTTGATTATGAAATCGACCCAACAATTCTCGTAAAAATAGCGGAGCTTAAATTCGGCGTCTTCGTATCTATCGAAAAGCTCATGTATTCAGATGGAATGGTTAAGAGAGTCCTTAGGGGTAGTATGGGTATGATAAGGCCCATGAGGAATCTGCTTGAGGATTCTGTAGCCGCCGCGATACACGCTGCATTTTATGATCCACGATATTCTCCTATTAGTATCGCGGAATTTAAGAACTGTGTTCTTGAGGTTACGGTAGTGTCGCCACCAACTGACGTGGGTATGGATTGGGTGGGGAATGACATGGTGCTTGGCTACCACGGCCTATACATCGTTGACTCGGGTAAGGCAACAATAATATTGCCGCAGAGGGTTGTTGAGATTGCCGAGAATTACCACCAAAGCACGGATAAGTATTTAGATAATGAGGCGTTCATTAATGAGTTATGCAATCGCCTAAAGATATGCAGCCCATCTAGTATTAAGGCATTTGAGACGCAGATAATATACGAGTTGAGGCCTGATGGTGATGTGATTGAAAGAAAGCTTTACCTAAATAGATTACTGAGGAGTAACATTAAGCAGGCTATTGCAGCAAAGCATTGATGCTTTATTCAACTAAAGATTTATTAATTTTTTAAGTATCAAGAATTGAGGTAGCATGCCGGTCATGATTAAGTTTTACATGGTTGTTGGTAGGGATGAAGCTTATGAAAACACGATCAGAAGCGTTGTTAATGAGGTCAGGGAGAAGTTCAAGGGTAGTGAGAAGAGCATCAACGCCACATTCATTAGGATAAAGCCAGAGGCAGTTGATGCTGCGCTGAACGCGCTGAACATGCCTGAGAACCAAGTTCCACAAAACCTGGTTTACCTCGTTAGGTCAATGAAGCAGGATGGCGTTAAATCATTGCCAGCCTTAATAATCAATGGTAGGAAAGTTTATGAGGGACAATTACCACCGCCAGACACGGTTAGGCAAACCATAATGGACGAGGTAATGGCATCACTAACGCCGGCACAGCCGCCAGTTACACAACAAGCAGCACCGCCTCCACAACAACCAACAGTGCAACCAATACAACCACCACCGGCGCAACAACCCCCACCACCCCCACCGCCTGAGGTAAAACCTCCACCGCCTCCTCCGCCGCCTATGGAAGCACCTAAGGTTGAGACCCAGCCACCACAGCAGAAACCAGAATTTGTGGAGAAACCTACGCCTGCAGTGATAGCGCAGCCAACAACTGTCTTAAGTGGTGTTAAGATTGTAATGGGTAGACCAGATGACTGTAGAGAATGCGTATATTACGGGGCCAACACCAGCACATGCCTATTATTTGGCTATAAGATAACTGATCCCTCAAGACCACCGTGTAAGTCCTAAGAATGATTAGTCACTTCATTATTAAATCCACATAATCACCTAAAGCTTGACCGGGCAATCCCCTCCTAAACCTAACCAATAATTGACCATGCTTACCCCACACCTTCAATACACTACCAATTATCTCAGCCCCAGTCCTAGATCTCCAAACAGCCCTTGCTCCAACCAACTTCGCCGCATCCATCACCGTTTCTACCCCTGGTACAATGACTATGGCATCTCTAGCATACCCAATGGACCCCCTCCTTATTGAGTATATCCTAGCCCTAACACTCCTAGCCTGCATTGACACGAACACGGCATTAATCAGGGAATTTTTAAGCATTTAGCAGTGATGGGCTTAATAATAAGTGATACTCGTAACCTTAGTCATCACATGCGATGAGTTTAGCAACCCAAAGCTTAACCCTTGAGCAGGTTTTGTGGTAATAGGGCTTTGACTGCCGTGATGGTGGTAATGGAGGTGGATATGCAGGGTATGGTTGCAGGTAAGGCATCTTCCTAATCTGCCTCTTTTCCACTTCTTCTCACCCATCACAATACCAACTAATTACTAACTTCCTCTTACCTATACCTAAATAAGTTAGGGTTTAGGCAAATCCCCGTGGGTGTGGGTTTGTGGGGTTGCTTGGGTGTGCGTTTCTAAGTTCGTGGTATCTCCTGAGAGAATAATGCCGGCCTCCTCCCCGTCTTGGGGAGGTTTCCTCGCCGCCACCTTCATTTTGCATCCGGTGGGGTTCATGGGACTGCCCCGGGCCAGCACTGCGGGGCTTTTCTCTAGGCTGGCCGTGAAAGTCTTTAGCATTGCATGTATGTACTGTACGGTGGTGTATGGTATTAGTGGGTTTGAACTTCCTTCGTGCTCTCTCCAGCCCATCTTTTTCCTCAAGCCCCACCATACGTCTTTTGTCCATGCTTCTGGTGTTGTTTTCCACGTCATATTCATCACGGAGGCGTAGTCCCTATCCACGAGGTGCCCAAGTGGGCATTTTAAGATGTGCCAATCATCAGTCATCTCTAACCTCACGAAATGAATAGGGCAAACCCTACTGTTCCTATAGGATGATACGTGGAATAGTTTGGAGCCGTGCTCCGATGCCTTATCCTCAACAGCCCTCTCCACAGCCTTGAATGGTGTCTGCTTTATTCTATGCCTCAATTCGTCCTTCCCAACATCCTCAATCATCGATTCCTGTGGTTTCTCGCCAAGCTCCTCGGTTATGATAATCGCCGGAGTCTTTGTTAGTTCATTAGCGATTTGCCTAACCCTACCAACCTTCCTAACCCTTTCTCGTAACTTCCTCACACGCTTCCTAAACTCCCTAGTGTTCGCTATGTTCACGTACTTACCGTTTGGTAATGCGAATTCGGGTTTTAGTTTCTCGATAATCGCATTCCTAATCTTTCCATACCTCCTAGCCAACCTACCGAAGTCCGTCTTGATTGTGTATAGTTCTGGAACCATGTACTGCCTATTCCAATCGGCTACCTTGCTCACGGTGGTTTCGATATCAATCCTACTCACAGCAACGGTGTTCTCGTTGATGTCGAAGGCAATGATTGATTTTGGTTCCTCCTCTCTAGGTTTTATTTCGAAGACGAATATGGCATACCACTTGTTCAACTTGCGCTTAATCAACAGTGTACTGGCTAGCCTTGCTTCACCATTTAGTACCCTCCACCAGTAGAGCCAGAAGCGCTTATGCGGTCTAAGCCAGACCTCGGTTCGACTGCCGGGTAAGGATAGCTCAAGCCTAACCGGTGCTACTGATTTAACGAATTGATCATAACTCCATGCCTTCTCCGTAAACCTAATCGAAACGCTCCTAACCTCTGGGTAGGGCTTATACACCAAGCCCTTTCTTTTTCTTTTAAGGAAGGACTTCGCGATTTGCGATGCCTGCCTAATCGCCTGGATTATTAGGTGGGCATGCAAGTCTGAATACTCACTCCTATACCTGCTGTAGAACAAGCCCTGGAGTTGTGTTGCGCTCAAAACATTGTGCTTAACGGCGTATTCAACAACCTCCCTAACAATGTTGAGATACGCAGACTCTACAGAATAAAGCAGCTTAGAAACACCCTTGGGAACTTCCAGCTCAACAGCCACAGACCTACACAACATCCACAAGAAAAGCAACAACCAGACTTAAAAGCCACCCACGACAAGAAGGGCGAGACTTGTTCCGTTGTCACCTGTGAATAATTGGGATAACCCGTACAACTGCCCTAATTTGCTGGGTGCATCCATGGAGAAGGACAACCTAGCCATGATCCTCTCCCTGGCGAATCCAAGCTCCTCATCACTCGGTCTCTCCATTATCAACTCCTCAATCTTACCAACAACCTTATCCGGATCCTTCACGCCATAGACTATTACGTAGTACAGGTTGTTCATGAGTGTTGGTTCGTAATAACTATACACAACATCGCCAAGACCCTCCTCAACCAATCTATACAACCTAGAGGACCTTGGCACAGCCATTGGTTCTCGGGCAGTTAAGCCGTATGCGAACGCCCTATCACCGGAGACCACGAAGTCGAAGAGCACAACCTCCCTGAAGCCCTCTATATCGTGAACGCCAGGCACTTTAATTGCGTACAACAGCCTCGGCGATTCATTAGGCGGTGCCCTTATCTCGATCCTAACCCTACCCGGCATGTTCTCATCCCAAGCCTCCACGGAACCAGCATCACCACCCTCCCCCAATCCACCAAAGTACTTCCTAGCCAACTCAATAGCCTTCTCCTCCGGTAAACCGCCGATGATCACTAGTACTGCGTTCCTCGTATTGTAATAACGCCTGTAGTACCTGTACAGTTCATCCCTGGAAACCTTGTTTAGATCCCTCCTCAAACCAATCACAGCATACCTATAGGGATGGGTGTCCCAGGCGGTCATCGAGGCCCTGTACATCAACCTAAAGTCCACCTCGTTCTCATTCATGTCGAACTCGCTAAGCACGATTTTCCTCTCTAGCTCGAACTCCCCAGAATCAAATAATGCGCCAACCATTCTCTTACTCTCGATCTCGAGACTCAACTCCACGGATTCGAGCGGAAGCACCTCCACATACGCCGTGTAGTCGTAGTTCGTGAAGCCGTTGAAGTACCCACCAACACCCTCGACAAGCTCATCAATGCTCTTGTCCAAGCCTTCTATTTTCCTAAATAACATGTGCTCAACAAGGTGAGAACCACCGTAGATGCCGGCGTACTCATTCTTAGCACCAACATTGTAGAACATGTATATTGCAGCCACATCCACAGGCATTCGGTGGACAATAACCGTTAAGCCGTTGTCGAGAGAGGTACGAATCATTAATGGTTAATAAGCGCGCAGTAATAAATGTATTATGGTGATGAGTGCCGAGTTCGTGGAGGGATGAAGAATCGGTCTAAACTGAGAACTCATTTTTCATTTCCCTTAAGTTTCAGTTCCTCAGCCCTCATCACGGCTATGCTCAGTGGGCTCTAAATTCATCAAACAAGGCGAGTTAGTTTCAATGCCTATAAGTTTTTGTTAGAGTTGTGTTCACTTATTTTGAGTAAAAAGGTGATACACCTGTACATACACATGCAACTTCAAGCGATGCTGATCCAGGGAATGATGTTGGGTAATAAACATTGCCTGCGGCATCCATGCCAACCCATGGCCAGTTAGAAAGTACCATGGTGACTGGGCACAAATCAACCGCATAACCAGCCTGAACATAAACCTGAGCTGCGTATGATCCAACGCCTATGGTTTGGCCTGATGCATTCGTCGTACATCGTGAATACCCAAAACCTGGGTATGCGCTACCATTAACTATTATATTATTAACCTCCTGATAAGGCTCTATGAAGAACCAACCCGCTGCAGTGGTATTTGCGGCTACCTGGCTTCCTATGTACCATACAGCCGAATATTGTTCAAAATAAACCACTGAGTCGACTGACGCATCCAATGTGCCTGGTAATGATACGTTGAACTCTTCGATTGTAAAGGTACCGACTGATAATAATGTGATAATCCCAACCTTAGTTTCAGGGTATATTATCTTTACTGTTACTGAGGCTATAGGCCTTGAGACTACCGTGTATAACTTATAATCCTGTGCGTTATTAAATTCGTACACATAGATCCTGTTGTTGCGAATAACAATTGAGGCGTACTTGTACCTAAAGTCGCTAGGTAGCTTAAACGTGACCAGGGTATTGCTGAATAGTTTAACGTTAACCACTGGGTATGATGGTCGTTCTAGTGTGACGAAGCCGTTCAAGGCGCTTTCATATGTGTTATTTATCATTTTATACATGAGTGAGGGCGGTGTGGAACCATCACTGAAATTGGCGACGACCGTAAAACTTTGCATTGTCGTGAGTGAGCCATAGATTTTCGCGGGTGTCCATAGGTTTAATACCGCGGCAAGCATTATACCCAACAGGGCTAGCGCACCAATTATTATGGCAATCCCGTACCTCCTCATGTTTTGCCCAATCATACATGTTATTGTTAATGACCGCTTTTTTCTGTTGGGCCTGTTCATTTAAAATAACAACTCTTAAGGATAAATGATAGCGAAGTATCGTAATTAGTTTTGATTGTTTAATGAATTATTAATGATGCCGTGATTGTATTAATCTATTAGTTCTATTTCTATTTTTATGTTCTCGGGTATCCTAATCCTCATTAATTGCCTTAGCGCCCTCTCGTCCGCATCTATGTCGATCAATCGTTTGTATATCCTCATCTCCCAATGATCGTATGTGTGGTAACCCTGACCGCTGGGTGCTCTCCTGACGGTCACGAGTAACCTCTTTCTTGGTAATGGTATTGGGCCTGAGACCTTTACACCAAGCTTCTTTGCTATACCGACTATCTCGTTTGCTAGGTCATCCACCTGCTTATTGTCCGTGCCCCAAATGCGTATTCGCGCTTTTCTCGGCATTAATCATCACGCCTTTATCTCAACCTTCTTAGGCTTCACCTCTATTATCTGGCCGGCGGCTATTGTCCTACCCATATCCCTAAGGGCGAACCTACCAAGGCCCGGGAAGTCGCTGAACTTCTCAACAACCACGTCCTTAAGAGGCTTTAACTTAACGACCGCAACATCACCCTGCTTAATAAACTGCGGCTTCTGCTCAACAGTCTGGCCAGTCCTTGGGTCTAGCCTGGCTATCAATTCTACGATCTGTGTTGGTATTGTAGCCGTATGCACGTGCAGAACTGGCGTGTAGCCAGGCCCTATGGCTGTTGGGTGCCATAGAACGGCGATTCTGGCCACGATCTCCTCGGCAACGGTTGGTGGGTTAGCGAGGTGACCCATCACATCGCCTCTCTTCACATCCTCCTTCTCAATACCCCTAATGTTTATACCGACATTATCGCCGGGCTTTGCATCCTCAAGTTTCATGTGGTGAGTCTCAATACTCCTCACATCACCAACCTTAGCGGGTGGCATGATAACAACCCTATCACCGACCTTAAGAACTCCAGTCTCTATCCTGCCGACAACCACCGTACCTGCACCTGTTATTGTGTAGACGTCCTGTATTGGCAACCTGAATGGCTTATCCACGGGTCTCGGTGGTGGTTGTATAGTGTCAAGGGCTTCGAGTAGTGTGGGCCCGTTGTACCAAGGTGTGTTGTTGCTCTTCTCCTTAATATTATCACCCTTCAACGCGCTAACCGGTATGAATGGCACCTTCGATGGATCATAGCCTAGCAACTTCATGAGCTTGCCAACCTCAGCCTTAATCTGTTCGTACCTCTTCTGATCATAATTAACAACATCCATCTTATTGACAGCAACTATGACCTGCCTAATACCCAATGTGGCTGCCAGGAATAGGTGCTCCCTAGCCTGCCCCTGCGGTCCAATACCCGTCTCAAACTCACCTGGTCTTGCGGAAATCACAAGCATAGCCGCATCTGCTTGGCTTGCACCAACTATCATGTTCTTAACGAAGTCCCTATGGCCTGGTAGATCGATTATTGTTATGAAGTACTTGGGTGTCTCGAAGCCTACGTGCATTGCCTCTATCGTGACACCCCTCTCCCTCTCCTCCTTAAGCCTGTCTGTTACCCAGGCATAGACGAAGTCCTCCTTACCCATCTTCTTAGCCTGCTCCTCAAGCTCCTTGAAGCCCTTCTCATCGACATAGCCAGTCACCACCAGTAGGTGCCCCACAAGTGTTGATTTACCGTGATCCACATGCCCTATTACGGCTAGGTTAATGTGCGGCTTCTGTAGGGCTGACTCCTTAGGCTTTAGTACTAGGCTCATACCTATCAAGACCGAATTATGAATGAGTTAATAAGTTTTTGGGTTTTAACAACTGTGCATCCCATCAAGACCTACTGCGTTAGCTTCTGCTTTAACTTCTGCACGGTATCCTGAACAATCCTCTGAGCCACAGGGTCAAGTACCCTGGCACCCATTGAACCTATCAAACCACCAACATTACCATCGAAGTACCAATCAACCCTGGTACTGCTCGAGCCTGTCTCCTCAAGTTTAAAGCCCATCTCAAAGTCCATCGTGCTCTGCATACCACTACCCCTACCAACAACCTTGGCACTCTCCGGAGGCTTTTTCTCGGCGAACTTCGCCGTGATGTTTACGGTACCCTTGATCGCACCAACACCCAGTGAAGCCTTAACCCTGAAATTATCTGGATCTAAAACCTCCACGGACTCCACGCCAGGTATTAGTGAAGCGACATTCCTGGGCTCCACGAGGAAGTTGTAAACGAAATCCCTAGGTTTATTAACATCGAAGGAACCCTCGTAATGAACCTTCACCATACGGGATAAACAAGGATTAGTACCTTAAAAGTACTTCGCCACGGGTAAAAATGCGTTTCTTAAGTATTTTATACTCATAAGGCGTAATCCCTACAAATTTAGAACCGCTATCAAGGCTGATATGAGGAGTATGGCATCGGTAGTTAAGCAATACATGCAATACGCCCTATGACTCACCTGTAGGTATATGCCGTAAACCCCGATTATTAAACCCATCAATGAGATGATGAGGGCCGGTAAGTACATATTGAGAATAAATAAGATGCCTAATACTGCAAGAACCGCAGCCGCACCAACGGCCAACACTAACCTTATTCTTCTGGGTACTATGAAATTGAAACGCTCACAATGAAACACGCCTGGTAGGCACACATTGACATACCTGTAGTTTTCGTATGTGTAGTAGGCCATGAGCACCGATCCCGCGAACGGTATTATTGAAAGTATGAAGTCCATCAAACGATAATGCAGCGTTAAGGATTTAAGGGAATCTACAGGTGCACTAACTACCTCTGTCTATAACGTTTTTACGTAACTGTTCATTGCTTCTAATTACTTCTAACCCCTTTAATGCTATTTGTTTCTAGTCCCCTTAATGCTATTAAGTAGGCGGATGCAGTATGCCTGTCGAAGCCCCTTTCCTTCATTACTTTCTCATGCTCCTTGGAGTTTGTGGTGCCCTTGGGGTTTGCTAGGATTACGTTAAAGCCTAGCCTTAGTGATTTAATGACGCCGTGGGTTAACAGCTGCCTCTTGGCAAATCGTGAAATCCTCCTATTACCGCTCTTGCTCTTCGTGAACCTCCTTCTTCCCTTCACTAGGAATAGGTCCTCGAAGACCACGTAATCAACACCAATCCTAGAGAGGAACTTCAGGGCGTTAGATAATGCATTCAAACGTAGAGCTTTTCCTTTCTCCCTTGGAAATCCGGGTCGAGTAACCTCTGGGTACCAATAAGTCCTTGTCGTAACAATCCTACCATCCCTATCAATCACGACCACATTAAGCCTATCACTATTCAAATCAAAACCGGCAATAAGACCATAACCGATGGGCTTCTTCACTGAAAAGTGCTTCAGATAAAGCCATAGCGGGATCTGCAAATGAGTCATTGGCTTTTCCTTAAAGGAGATTACTGCACCGTAACCCTCTTCCCCTTTACCCGCTAACTCCTCTAATTCACGGAGTAGTGGTAGGTACTTCCTACCGAAGTAGGCTCTCCCAACAATCCACCTACCCCATGGGTCTTTAACCTTAACCTCAACGTGATCCTCCAAGACGTGGAACTTTATCCCCTATTACCCCTATCTGCCTTACTCCCCTTACATACAATCCACCTCCTCCTTATTTCAATCTTATTACCACCGTTCTTAATCAACGCTAGGGCTTGCTTATAGACTGTTTCGGCATAGAAGGCATATGGAATAATCCTATACAACTCCTTGACAGCATCGTTTAGGGGAACTCCCTTTAGTGCTAGGTTAATCCCAGCCTTCACAGCCCTTGAGTAGTAGTGAGCGATTTTAACCACCCTACCCACGTTCTCAAACTCAACCCTACCACTTATTGTGACGAATTGAAACTTACCAAGAGCCTCCTTAGAGCCGGTTAGCTCACTCCTCATCATCCGGTAGGATAACAATCACAACCACCTCCTTACCGTACAATTCCTCCCCCTTCTCCCTAAGTTTTGATGGAATGGTTATACCATACCTCCTATTCCCATACCTATCAGTACCATAACTCGAAACCGTTGACCTAAAAACCAACTGCTTCACAAGAGCGCTAGAAGCATTAAAATTTATAAACTTTTATGCTAACACTAAATCGGAGAGTGCCACTGTGAAGCCTGTGAGCAGTTGCGAGGTGGAGGAAGGCACCCCGAGGAAACCCCCGTGTCCTCGATGGGAGCCAGTCCCGTAAACGGCACGGGGAGGAAAAAGGAGCAATGAAGCCGAGTGGCTCTTAACCACAATGAGGCCGAGCTCTAATCAATCAACTCCTGATTATGTAGAGTATGTGCGGGAGTTCCTGAAGCACTATTTCCAAGCCGGTCTTAACGCCATCAGGCGAGCCGGGTAGCGCCACTATCAACTTACCCCTGGATATACCAGCCGTTGCCCTGGTCATTATTGTGCCAGTACCGATCTTGGGGTAACTCAGGTACCTAAATAACTCGCCGAACCCCTCAAGTTCCTTCTCAAAGAGTGGTCTTACGGCCTCTATCGTAACATCGCTCTTGGCTAACCCAGTACCTCCTGTGAGTACTATGACATCGACGTCATCCCTAAGCAGTAGAGAGTCCACGAGTGACCTTATCATGACCAAATCATCCTTAATCAAGTCCCTACCAACTACCCTCTGCCCAGCCTCCTTCAACATTGACTCAGCAACATCACCAGATTCATCCGTGTACGGTTGATTATTGATCTTTGCGCCATACCTCGATGTGGACACGGTGATTATGAAGAAGTTGGCAACCTTTGGACCAGCCTCCTTATGCGTAGTCCTGGGCACGCTCATCATTACGCATAATCAGAGTTCTTATTTAAACACTCCGTCTCTCCGAAGACGGTGGTTGAACCACTGTCTCCTTCTCGACGGTCTCCCCGAGCCCCCTCACCGCAGTGGCTCCCCAACGGTCGCCCGCGGTTCCCAGCCCTACGGCTCTCGGAAACCCAGGGGTACAATTAACCCAGAAACCACGTTTTGAGGTCTTAGGCATCAAATGGAAATAAATGTCACGAATGGTTATGAGAACTGAAACACTCCCCAACACCTCTGGATAGTGAAATAAGAGCAGGCAAGAAAGATTTATCTAACTTTAAATAATATTAGTAACCGTGTCTTCCTGCGAGTTCTTTAGGGCGTTGACTAGCACTACATCATTGGGTGGTAAGGCGGTTATTGTTAAGTTGATTAAAGGTAATGATTCTGCCTCTGACATAGTCATCGATGGCAAGGCGATGCTCGGTATTGCGAATGATGCCATTATTGAAGTTGCGAATAAGGCGTTGGCTGAAAATAGGATTGTCGAGGTCATGATTGGCGATATCAGGGTTATCGCCGAACCAATTGAGGTTAGGCCTACAATAATTGTTGTTGGTTCTGGGTTAATAGCCAAGGCTTTGGTCGATGTTGGAAGCGCAGTTGGTTATTACATGGCTATTGTGGGCAGTAATGATGTGGATAAAGACGCCTTCGGTAATGCCTACTTCATTAGCAATGACCTGAGGGATTTAGAGAAGTTGATTGTGAGCGATTCCATAGTCATTATCGCTAACGAGGGCGGTAAGCCCTATGATGCAGATGCCCTATACATAGCCTTAAGGGGTGGAGCCAGGTTCGTTGGCCTACTGGCTAGTCAGAGGAGGGCTGCTGTAATGATTGCGGAGATGGTGAAGAGAGGGTTGGAGCTGGATTATGTATTAAGCAGGTTACACTCACCAATTGGCTTAGATATTGGTGCGAAGACTCCAGGTGAGATAGCCCTCAGTATATTGGCTGAGGTTACCATGTTCATCAGAAACGCAAGTGGTAAACCCATGATGGAGGTTAAGGATCCAAGAAAGCTGCTAAAGGACGCACTCGAGGGCAGGATACAGGAAACAGCGTGCAGCTGGAGACCAAGCCAATTCAGACTATAATGAATTAATGATAGTAATGAAGAAATACTTACTCGCAGAAACATCATTAAGAACGATCGAGGCAATGATAGGGGGTGTCGGGCAAAGTGCCGCCTGCGGCGCAAAGGCCGCCTAGTGACCCGCCCTCATTCGCCCCCGGATACCTTATTACAATTCTACGCTTTAAAAGGTTATTTTCGTGGAGGCGACCCATGAAGGGTAAGGCTATTTAATGGAAGTCTGGTTCGAGCATGTTTGAGCTAGCTCGTAAGTAAATAGTCCTAATGCCTAGACTCCTTAATCTCCTTAGTAATTTCATATCTAGTGTAATGGCTATGCACCCATACCTCCTGGAAACCTCAATGACAGAATCATCAGGTGAACCCTCCACCATCGCGATGGAGAAGTTATTGAGCACATAATCTAACGCACTCCTAGCAGCCTTTGCAATACCAGGTCTACCTGAGTCACTAAGTTTCCTTAACTCATTAATTATTGGGTATGGGATTATGGGTATTATGGGTGACTCGATAATATTTATTATTTGATCCAAGATCCTTGAACCCATAGTAAACATAAACAGCAATGCACTACTATCAAAGGTAACGCACTCTATTTTCATCATAATTATCAATCAAGGACAACATTACCGTCCTTAAGAATTCCGTAACCAACTATCCTCCATCTATTATTAACCTGCTTCGTAATAACAACCTTGGAATCCTCCTCCGCGGACACAGCCTTCCTAAGCATAACATCTAACTTGCCTCCGTGGAATCCCTTGACTATGCCCATAACGGCTGCCGAGCCCACATGGACCATAACCACATCCTTAGGCTTGAACGAGAGTTCCTTCAAGGCCTCATCACCAGGCTTCTCAATCCTGTGAAACTCTAGGGATAGGTCATTCCATACAGGCGGTAATGTGCCAGGTTTACCAATAACACTGCCCACCAGTGAGTCAGCCTTTGTTAATGCTGGGTCGAGCTCCGTGCCAATGCCCACTAAACCACCAGGTCTTGCCTCATCAACGCGTTCGTTTCCAATAGCTATACTAACTATCTTAGTCGTTATTGGTACATACTTATTACCAAGTTTAAGCCCAGGCCTTATCTCAATCTCATCACCAACCTTCGCCATGCCGCGAATAACCGTACCACCAAGGACACCACCAACCAACTTATCTGGTGCCGTTCCAGGCTTATTAACATTAAAGCTCCTAAGCACCAACATCCTAAAGTCGCCACTTGAGACCTCCCTAGGCTTAGCCAACCTATCTACCAGCGTAGATACGGCCTCGATATTCACCTTATGCAATGACGAGACTGGGATAATCGGCGAACCCTCAGCCCAGGTACCACTAAGGAAACGCTTGATCTGTTTATAATTCTCAAGAGCCTGCTCCTTAGCGACCAAGTCAAGCTTGTTCTGGACAACTATCAACTTATCAAGGCCCATTATGGATAATGCCGTGAAGTGCTCCTCAGTTTGTGGTTGCGGTACAGGCATTGATGCGTCAATAACGAGCAGGGCTGCATCCACGTAAGAGATGCCCGATATCATGGTGCTTATCAGAACCTCATGACCTGGAACATCGAGTATCGACACCTTCCTCCTCAGTATCGGCTCATCACCATTGGGACACCTACCATCCTTAAGCAAGCCATCACTAATAACCCTAAATTCACCCTCCATCGAAGGGCACTCATAAAGGCCTATTGTCATATAGCCCAACTTAACAGTCATAGCCCTCTTAATCTCCTCACTATACCTGGCAACCCAAACACCGCTCAATGCGTGAACCAATGTTGTTTTTCCATGATCCACATGACCAGCCGTTGTAATAATCGCATCGGGATATATGTATTTACCCATTCAAACCGTATCCGAATTAAGGGTTTATAAGATTTAATTATTCCATACCTCGAACTCATAACCCAAGGCACCAACTAAGCTAAGGTTTATACACCATAACTCTAAATTAAAGCGCGGTTGCATGCCCAACCACGGCCTCGAACCAGGTGGGTTCGGCAACGACCTACCTGAGGAAACTCCCCCACAATCCGTGGATCCCCGCGGGGCAACCCGCCGACCGAGAGGTCGCAGGGGGATGGTGGCCCAAGTAGGGACCTGTGATCTCCACGGGTGAGGTCCGGGTAGGGCCTTAGAGCAATGCTACAGAAGGGGGGTTACGCCGTAGTTGGGCATGCAACCGGCCATACTTATAGCAGTATTACCTGGGTTTATGAAAAATAGAAAAATAAATTGATTTTTAAAATAAATGCATTTGAAGTGATTGTTCGTAAAATATTGCCTTACTTCTTCTTCTCTGCCTTCTCTCCCTCCTTCTTCTCCTCCGTGGTCTTCTTGGATTTCTTGGGCACGATAAAAGTATGAAGTTACTGCCTCTTAAACGTTTCAAATTAATTATTAATATTAATTCCATAGTAAATACTTATTTTTTGTTGACGTTAATTCGTATCATGCTTAATAAGACAAGGGGAATTTTATTTCGTGGAAGTTTATGTTTATTTTTATAAGCTTAGTTATGTTGGGTTGTTCTCAGGGTCTCTTGGTTTTATGCTTTATCTCTCTCTTCTTATCCATTTAGTTAATTAGGTTCCATGATTAGGTTATTTTGCTGATAATGGGTGTTAGTGATTTTTTAAGGAGGAGGTGGTACTGGATTTTGGGTATTTTGACGGCTTTTGTTCTGTTTCTCATAAGTCCTATCTTATTCGTAGTCACTACGGCAGTTCTACTGCTTGTATACTTTCTTGCCTTTAGACGTAGGAGTAAAACTGGTGATGCTAGTGTTACGAGGGTGAGGGTTGGGGTTGTTAGGAGTTATGATACGTTGGATATCAATGATTTAAAATCGAGTAAGGTGTGCTTTAATGTGGATATTGGTGATTGGATTGTGCGTATTGGTGATAATTGGATCTCTGCGCTTTGGCTGGGTTTCCTTGATTCATCATTAATGGGTGATGTAGCTGGTCTAGGGGCCATTATTAATGATGGTAATGACCATTACCTGGTGATTTATGGTAACGATATCAATGACGTACTTGTTAGACTCAACACTGCGGTTGAGCTTCTTAGGACTCGTAATGTTGTATTTAGGCAATTAGAACCATCTGAATTGGTTAGCAGGGTGGTGTTTAGATGGGCGAGTTAAGCGAGGATGCAAAGAGGCTATTGAGGAGGATTTTGGGTAGTGGTAGGGTGGCTTATGATTCGTTAAGTGAGAATGAGAGGAAGGCCGCTGAGGAGTTAATAAGGCTTGGTTATGTCAAGGTTTACCTAGAACCCAGCAGTAAACGAATTGGGGATGCCCTAAAGGTGATTGGAACTAGGGGTAAGATTGGAAATACCATGGTTACGTATGCATGTATCGCGATTATAGTAATTATTGCCTCGGTATTTTCCGCACTCCTATACCTAACAATCAAGGCCTTTATCATGAATTATGCTTCAGTCGGTGCTTTCCTCCTGCTTATCAATGTTCTAATTATGTACATAGCTTACTTAATAATTAAAAGACGTTATCCCAGGTGCTTAAGGATCCTTAAACCCTTATTATCCTAATACCGTAGTCATTGTACGTATCAATAACCCCATGGGCAAGTAGAACCAGGTCTCCCTTGATTATTAACCCATCCTTAATCAACCTATTCAAAGTCTCCCTCTCTCCCTCCTCGTAATCCCTAACATCCCCAATCAATATGGGTTCAACACCCCAATAAAGCCTCAACCTCCTTAGCAGTCTCTCATCACTAATGCCAACGTACGTTGGAACCTTAGGCCTATACCTAGAGATGGCCTCAACGAACCTACCACCCCTTGAATAAATGACTATCTTAGCCCCAATATCCTCGGCAAGCTGGATGATGCCCAGGGCAAGCCTATCGGTTATATTGGCCAATACGCCCCTCTCCACATGCACCTCATCCTCATACTCACCGGCAACCCTCTTTAACCACTGGACAGCCTCTATTGGGTACTTACCAACGGCGGTCTCGCCTGTCAGTAGTAATGAGTCCACGCCCTCCATGACCGCATTCGTTATATCCACAACCTCGGCCCTAGTGGGTACTGGCTGCTCAATCATTGACTCCAAGAGCTGGGTTGCAACCATCATCGGCTTACCGCATTTATGAGCTCCCCTTATTATCGAGCTTTGGATCCTGGGTATCTCCTCAAGGTCGAAGTGCATACCTAAATCACCTCTGGCAACCATTACGTAGTCGCTGGCGCACACGACATCATCGATGTTCTTCACCGCATCAGGACCCTCAATCTTAGCCACAAGCCTAATCCAATCACCACCGAGCCTCCTCAGTTCCGTCCTAACCTCCTCAATATCGTCAGAACTCCTAACGTGACTAATGCCCACGTAGTCCATACCAACCTCAACAGCGAACCTCAGTGCCTCCCTATCGTAATCGTCGAGTATTGGTATTGGGTAATCCTTACCCTTAATTACGACAGCCTTCTCCTGGGTTATCGAGCCTGTTGTTAAGGCTGTGAGGACCGCCTTATCACTGAGTATCTTATCTACGCGTAACCTCAACCTACCGTCGTTCATCACAATGATGTCATCGATAGTTATTACTCTAAAGAATGATTGGTTCGGTATAGGCACGTAATTACCATCTGATTGATTTGCAAACCTGAACTCAACGGTATCGCCGGCATTTAGGTATATGGGCTTCATGACACCAGTCCTAACACCAGGACCCCTCAGATCACCTAGTATGGCGACATCACCCCTGAATTCTCTGACATTGGAAACCCTAGTCCTCCACTCGTTGGCATTGCCGTGTGAGAAGTTTATCCTAACACCATCAACATACCTAACAAGCTCCCTCAATACCTCAGGCTTCTCCGTGGCAGGGCCTATCGTCGCTATGATCTTTACCTTACCCACACCATGACCCTCATATCAAGTAATATAAATCTTCTTAAGGTAAACGCTTTATACTGGGTTTACCGTGTTATAGCTTGGTAATTACCGTGCCTAGGCTTGATGCAGCGCCCCGCATTGAGTTGATGGGTGAATTGGCGGCTTTGCATTGGGGTAGCGAGGTGATTAGGATTCCGAGGCTTAAGCATGGTGCCTTATTTCTAATGAGTGGTTACATTGGGTCTCAACTGTGGGGTTGTGAGTATAGGCTCAGTCTTGACTACCTAAGGGGTAGGATTGTCAATGAGAGCATTGTTTATGGATTATTGGAGCATTCCAGGCAGTTGGGTGTGGATGAGGAGGCCCTTGGGTTGGATGTTGGTTGGAATCCCATAATTATCAATAGGGGCGAGGAAGGCGCTTACTTCTTTAACGAGAAGATGAGGAATTGGATTGGTTATGCCGATTTCACAAAACCATTTATACAAGAACCCTCTCTAGTCATGGTTAGAAGTGATGTACCTATACTCGGGCTCCCCGATTTAATCATAAACGTTGATGGGAAACCCGCTTATGTGATCGAGTTAAAAACCACGAACAATCCAAGGAATATCAAGGTCGTTAGGAGCAGGGAAAGTCTACAGGCCGAGTCCTACTTCCACATGCTCACTTACCTAGGCCTTGGCCCAAGGGGTGTTGCTGTCGTTAAGATGATTAGGGGTGTTGACTTTCGCATCATTGACAACATCGATGTTATAATCAAGCACATGGAAAATGCTGAGGGTGCAATAACGCTCACAAAGCACGTGATTATGCACCACATTAAGGTTAGGTCCTTTAATGACTTCCTTAAAGATGTTGATTATGCACTTGAGTACTGGCTGGGGCTTAGGAACCCAAGGCCGAATCCAAGTCGTGGATTATGCTCCCTCTGTGAACATAGGAGGGTTTGCCCATACAGCGTCGTTAGATGAATCTGCTTGCGGCACTTATTACTGCTAGGTATGCAATGGGTAGTAACACCAGTGGTAGCAATGATGATGTGAATGCGTAAACCAGTCCGAGTAGGGCTTCTACCATTGTTGCCCAGACCCACGTTGTCCTGATACCATTTCTGACGCATATACCGTAACCAAGCATTGATGGACACTTAATAATCCTCCTGAAACTCATACCTGTCGAGCCATCAATGATCCTAACTTCACCATCGACTTGAATACCAGCCAACGCCAGTAATTTCGGTAACGCTATCGTGTACTTCGCGGGAATAACCCCATCATAAAATGCTAAATCAACCAAGACTCTCTTGACAATCTCGGCTAAACTCATGGATTGCACGAGCTTCTCACCAATCTCCACGGCTAAAGCCCTTCTAATGCTTAGGAAATTCACCATACCCGTTGGCTCGCCCGTCTTTGTGTCAAATGGTAACGAGGAACTGCCGGGTAGTTCTAGGAATGATGGGTATGGTAGCATTATGTCCGTTACGTGAATACCATCACCACTAATGGCTATATTGAATAATCGAACACTGGGTATAAGGTCTAGAATTCTCCAAGTGTTGCTCAATGATGGTACGTAACCCCTAAAGAAATGTACTATGGACCCATCATCCTTGATGAAGCGCATCATTAAGTATGCATAAAAACCCCTTGGCGCGATGGAGATGACCCTCAATGGATTAAGTATTAACAGGTCTAGAGATAGAGGACATGTATCTCCAGTGCATGGATGTCTAGTTATTCCGTGGATTATGACAACCCTATTCCTAAGCCCTACTACTGAGGTGATAATGAGAATTAGGAAGATTGCGATTCCAACTATGAATGATATCATTGAATACTCCATTACTTAGTATAATTCACGTTATCTTTTTTAAATTATTTCATCAATTGCCTATTGATTATTTATAATTATCAATAATTATTGATAATGCGTAAGGTTTTTAAGTGATAATACATGGCAACTGCCGATGAGCATTACAGTAGACAAAATAATAAAGAGAAAACCACTCGTAATAAATCAAAATGCCAGGGTTAAGGATGCCGTTGAGATAATGGCTAAGGAGAATGTGGGCTTATTAGTAATAGTGAATGATGCCGGCAAACCAATTGGCGTGATTTCTGAGAGGGATGTGGTTAGAGCTTTGGCGAGCGGTAAGGACTTGAACGCCAGGGTTACTGAGGCTGGCACTGTGGGTAAATTGGTAACGGTAAATCCTGGGGATAGTATTTACAAGGCTGCGTTATTAATGAATGATCATAAGATCAGGCACTTAATTGTTATGGATGGTGAGAAGTTGCGTGGTGTCATATCGATTAGGGATATAATTAGTGAGGAGAGAGTTGTGTCAAGGCTTGCGGAGCTTGCTGAGGCTAAACCTGAGGTAGACGTTAGCGGAGGTGCAGATTAAGTTTAAATTTGTTTGGGAATTGTTTAAAAATGATGGTTTTTCTCGGGAGGTGAAATGAGGGAGTTTAGGTCTAAGGTTGAAGAATTGTACGGTGATTTCCTTAGGGAGGTTAGGGAGATTGAACGTAAATGGCAAGAGGAATGGTATAACAAGGGGATCTTTAACGCCGAACCAAGGCCTGGTAAGCCCAAGTACTTCATTACCGTGCCCTACCCATACGTTTCCGGGTCACCGCATATTGGGCATGGTAGGACATTCACGATCGGCGACGTAGTGGCTAGGTATAAAAGAGCCAGGGGATTCAATGTATTATACCCAATAGCATGGCACATAACTGGAACTCCCATTCAGTCAGTGGCCGATAGGATAATGAAGGGTGACCAGGATGATATCAAGCTCTACTCATGGTATGTGAGCCTATACGTAGATGACCAAGGTAAGGTTAAGGAGACCCTATCCACATTCACCAACCCATGGAATATAGCCCATTTCTTCGCCTCTGTTTACGTCAGGGACTTCAAGTCCCTGGGCTTTTCCATGGATTTCAGGAGACAATTCACAACAGGCGATCCTGATTATAATGCCTTCATAATATGGCAATACTATAGATTGAGAAATGCAGGTTACATAACCCAAGGTAGCCACGTGGTCCTGTACTCACCGGACGAGGGACAGGCTGTCGGTGAGCACGATATCAAGGGTGGGGATGAAATAGCAATAGATATCCTGGAGTTCAACCTCATTAAGTTCAGGTTGGAGGGTTCGAACGAGTATTTGGTGGCTGCAACCCTGAGACCCGAGACTATATACGGCATAACCAATGTGTGGATTAACCCAAGCGTTGATTATGTTAAGGCTGAGGCAAATGGCGAGAGGTGGATAATCTCGAGACCAGCCGCCTGGAAGCTCAGTTACCAGGGTTATGACATTAAGATGCTTGGTACAGTGCGTGGTGAGGAATTGATTGGTAAGTACGTGGTGACGCCGCTCATTAATAGGAGTGTCCCCGTACTACCCGCCTCCTTCGTTGATGAAAACACAGGAACTGGGATAGTCTATAGTGTACCTGCCCACGCGCCCTACGACTACATAGCCCTACTCGACCTCAAGAAGGATGAGAGCACCTTAAGTAAGTATGGTATTAAGGATATTGTGGAGCGTATAGAGCCAATATCAATAATAAAACTCCCCAATTATGGTAAGTACCCCGCTAAAGACGTTGTTGAAAAGCTCGGAGTAAAGAATCAGAATGACAGGGAAAGACTTGATGAGGCAACTAGGATTGTGTATAGGGAGGAGTTTTACAATGGTGTCATGAGGGAGAACACATTATTCCCAGAGCTAAGTGTAAACGAAGCCAGGGGGAAGACAATAGAGTCACTCCAGGGGCAAGGCGCCTGGGGTAGGATGTATGAACTTGAACCAAGAAATGTATTTACGAGGAGCGGCAATCCCGTGATTGCAGCCGTCATCAAGGACCAGTGGTTCCTAAACTATGGGAACCCAGAATGGAAGAGCAAGGCTTTCAAGTGCCTCAACTCGATGAAGATAATCCCCGAGAAGTATAGGAAGAACTTCGAGGACGTATTCAATTGGTTATCCATGAGACCATGCGCCAGGAAGAGGGGGTTAGGCACCAGGTTGCCCTGGGACCCTGATTGGATTATTGAATCACTGAGCGATTCCACCATATACATGGCCTATTATACAATAGCCCACAAAATCAAGTCCTCAGGGCTTGATAAAAGGCTTGGTGAGTATGCAAGGCGTGTAATAAGTAGCAGGGGTTCTGATGAGGAGGCGTTAAGTGCAATAATGATGTTTTTTAACTATGTATTCCTAGGCGAAGGTGATTCGGAAACTGTGGCTAAGGTCTTCGGAGTCAATAAGGAGTTTATTGAGGATTTAAGGAGGGAGTTTGATTATTGGTACCCTGTCGATGAGAGGCACAGCGGTCCAGACCTAATCGGCAGTCACCTAAGCTTCTTCATATTCCACCACGCCGCCATATTCCCAGAGAGGTATTGGCCTAGGTCAATAACACTCAATGAGTACGTGATTAGGGAGGGCATGAAGATGAGCAGGTCACTGGGCAATGTACTACCCCTACCCTATATACCAACACATTACAGCGCTGACTTGGCGAGACTATACATAGCATCCGCGGCCGACCTAGACACAACACTCGACTGGAGAGAGGACGATGTGGTAAGTACAACCAGCCGATTAGTTAGGTTCTGGGATGTGGTTAACGGAATAATTAAGGCTGGCAAACCCTCAATCGCACCCAACCTCAATTCATTATCACTAATGACCCGCTGGATCATATCTAAGATTAATAGGGCCATCCGTGACGCCACCATGGATTTGGAGAATGAGAATATTAGGGGTTATGTCCTCAAGGCATTCTTTGACATACTAGCGTCAATCGAGAAATACCTTGAAATATCGAACGTTATCGGTATAAGTGAGGATGAAGTTAAGTGGGTCTCCTGGTACGTACTTGAACGCTGGATCAAATTACTCCAGCCCATCATCCCTCACATAGCTGAGGAGGTTTGGCATAGAATGGGTAACACAACCTTCATATCCTTAGAGCCGTGGCCCACGTATGATGAGGGCTTGATAAGTGATGACTTGGATGTTGCTATAAACATTGTCGAGAGGACGATCGAGGATGTACAGGAGATACTTAGGGTTACCAAGATCTCGCCCAAGACTGTGCACATCTACGTGGGACCACTAAATGAGTATTACGATATCATCAATGAGGCATCGAAACTGGTGGATGAGGGTAAGACCATGGGTGAGGTGATAAGGGCTCTCGTGAATAAGCCTGAGTACAGACGTATTGCTGATAAGGTGGCGAACCTGGTCTCTCGCTACATCGATGGTACGATACCCAGGAAAATAGTGAGTAGGGATACTGAACTCACGGCCTTTAGGGAATTAGCCAAGTACGTTGGACATAGGGTTAGCGCTACCGTCATAATTCAGGATGCCCTCAACCCAACCTATGACCCAGGCAATAGGGCTAGAAATGCCCTGCCAGGTAGGCCAGCCATATATGTTGAGAGCTAAATTCATTATTATTGCTAAATAATATATAATAATTTACTAATCAACTAACCTAGGAAGCCGTCTCTCCAGAGACGGTGGATTGTATTTATTTACCTTCAGTGGTTTCACGACCAGCCGTCTCCTTCTCGACGGTCTCCCTGAACCCCTCACCGTAGTGGCTCACCGCTAGTCACCTAGGGTTCATTGCCCTACGGGTTTCTACGAGTCGTGTAGGACGTTGGATGTTGATTTGTCTGACCGGCTCATGTCCAACAGAGCTGTTTGGAGTACCCGCGGAAAACATCACCTTGAGGTAGGGGTATTTTTGATCATGCGGTCACTAGATACTTGTCGTATTCCCATTTTGTTATTACATTCCAGGTTTTCTCCCAAGGACCTACCTTGGTTAAGTACTCCTCCCACTCATTCATTTTATACTTAACATAGGATTTAACCATGTCGCTTGGTAGTTCGGTGGCTATGAAGCTCTTCTCTAGCTCCTTTACCGCGCTTTCTATTGTTGATGGTGTTTCGGGCGCATTCGGTAACTCATACGCTACTTCTTCCGTTGGCTCTGGTGGCTCCCTCTTCTCCTCTAAACCCCTGAGCATTGTTAGTGCTACCCCTGCGAAGGCTAGGTATGGGTTCATTGATGGGTCTGGGAGCCTGAACTCTATCCTATTAATCCTCATTTTATACTGTGGTATCCTAACCATGGCGCTCCTATTTGCATAGCCCCACACAATCCTCGTTGGTGCCTCGTAGTGAGGAACCAACCTCTTGTAGGAGTTGACCAACGGGGCGACTAACGCACTTAATGCCCTTGCATTACTTAATATGGAGCTTATTGCGTAACCGCACTCCTCGGTTATTTTACCCGTGTTGCTGAGGAATAGGTTCTTACCATCCTTCCAAACACTTACGTGGGTATGGGCCCCACTACCATTAACACCCCAGAACGGTTTAGGCATGAATGTAGCCCTTAAACCGTATTTCTGGGCTATATCCTTAGCCATTATCTTGAAGTATATCAACTGATCTGCTAGCCTAAGTGGGTCTGCTGCACCGATGTTTATCTCGTACTGGCTTGGCGCAACCTCGTGATGAGTCTTCGTGTAGTTTATACCTGCCTCGGCTATTGCCGTTATCAACTCCTTCATAAACTGAGACTGCACAGTCACGTTCCAACCATCAAAGTAAATACCTAGATCGGCGAGTACAGGCTTACCACCATCTTCCTTAACAACGAAGAACTCCACTTCAACACCCATCAGGAACTCGTAACCCTTTGACTTAGCTGATCCAAGTACATCATTGAGAAGTCTCCTGGGATCAAGTGGTGATGGTTTATCAGTTATGTCTGAGACCATTGTGAAGACATCAGCCACCTTACCATCCTGCCAATACTCTATATACACAGCCCTCGGATCTACATAGGCCACAAAGTCGCTCTTATTAACCGTGGAGTATGATGGTATTGACGATGCATCAAAGGGCATCCCATCTATGAACAAATCCTTTGCCATGTCTATGGGCACTATCTCTGACCTTGGTAAGCCATTTATATCCACTATTATGAACTTTACATACTTTATACCGGACGCCTTAAGTATTCTCCATAGGTCTGCAGGTTCGATTTCTAAGCCTTTAGTGGGCACGAATAATGTACAAAAACACCTTTTTAAGTTTTATTCTTATTATACTTAGTGCGATCAAGGATCTATATATCCAGTTATTCATAGTACATAGATCTCGAACCCGCGACCTTCCACGGTAGAACGTCACTTAGAGCCACAAAGGACATAGTTTTATTAATGAGTGCTTTACGAAGAGTTACAGTATGATGCAGATAAAATTAGGCTTTGAGGAGTGGCGTAGGTTAAGTAAGGAGATTGAGAGAATAGCCCAAAACGAACAGCTTGAACTCATAATTAGCATGACCTTCGGCTTTAGTGGCATAGAGAATAATGAAAGCGAGGAAGAGGAGGAAGGGGAGCATGCCCATCACCACTACCACATCGCAGAACTACCTAAAGAGGTTATTGAAGAATTGGGTGAATTTATGGACGCACTCAAAGCTAAATACAATGCTAAGGTTGATCACCATGTGCACGGAGATCACGCAGGCGTTGTGGCATCAATAACAGTTACAGGCAAGGATGCAATCAACGTATTCAGGAACATCATTGACGATGCAAAAAACTGTGAAAGCTGCATACTGGCTGGTGTTGATGGTGAAATGCACTTGGGCGATGATGTCAGTGTGATATTCTTTGGCGATAGTTATAAACTAACATTCATATTGCCTGCCCAGGATGGGAGACGCTTAATAATCAACGAAGTCAACACCTAAGGTCTAACCCCTAGGTGTATCTCGATAAACCTCTTCATCGTATTATAGTCCACAGCACCTATGACCCGATAAACCTCCTCACCATTCCTGAGAAGTACTGTTGTTGGTATTGACATGACACCATACTCGGCGGCTATTTCTGGATCTTCATCAACATCCACACGCCCAAACAATACTTTGCCTGCAAATACTTGAGCCAACTTATTGAGTATGGGCTCCATGATCTTACAGGGTATGCACCAGTCAGCGTAAAAATCAATCACCGCTGCAGCGCACTCCTTAATTGATGACATAAGATTTGAACCATTAAGCATCAGTATGCCGTTAGGGCACATCTTCAGACCTTGTTCCTCAATTCGTGTCTCCTTAGCCCGAGACATTATGATCCTCCTATACACCTTCTCGAGTAACTCCCTATCCTCCTCGCCCATCTGCGTTAATCATTAAATACCCTTTTTAAGGCATTGGCATCTGTCCAGGCTTGGTTGATCTATTTGGCGATCTCAATACCGTAAATCCTTTCAATATTTTCAACACAAAGCCTATGAAGGAAATCCTCATTTATTATGCCATTACTTACGTAATTCCTCAATTTTCTAACGAGCGTCCACGGTGGAATCACAGCCCCAGGTCTCTTTGGATCATCTATGAAATCACTCTCAACAACAAAGCCCGGACCGTGCTTAATAGCCTCCTCAAACTCCCCCTTCCTACCCATCGGTATTGATGGCATAACGTTATTCGTGAAGGCCGTATCTATGGCTATGGGCTGTGCATGATGCATAACCACACTATACGGTTTATTACCCACCCTCCTGACCATGTCCACTATCGATGACGCCGTAGTTACACCATTCCTCTCCAGGTGCAGATGGACAATAGCACCCACATCCTTAGCAACGCCTAAGCCATACATTATTAATTCATTGAAGAGGTCCATAACTTGGGGAGGAACGTCCCAATGAGGTCTACCAATCTCACCTATGCCCATGGCCTTACCATCTCTCACATACTCAGCCGCAAGGTCTATGCCCTTCATCATGAAGTTCTTAACCTCCTCCATGAACCAACCACGCCTCAGCAACTCATAACCCTCGGCTGGGTGTAATCCGACTACCGCGACAGATCTTACACCCTCCTCATTTATTATTCTCGCTGACTCTATAGTTACATCATACATCTTCCTAACACTCTCCAGATCACCAGGTGTTAGATTTAGGCTCCAGGTTAGTAGGGCTACAATGACTATGAAGACACCACCCTCTCTCCTAAATCTCCTGGCGAGCTCCTTAGGTCCAATTCCAATCATTGGGTTTGTGTGGGCGTGGTTATCGCAGAGTGGTAATCCTTCCTGCACCACCCATGCCTTTTATAGAGGGTTATAATCATTACTTGGTGTTGCTTGGGAGGTTGTTGATTGAGGAGTTGAAGAAATTGGGGATACGGAGGTTATGCGTGGGTAGGTTGAGGTGTGGTGATTATTTACCCCAATGCATAGCCGTATCGCTACTGCTAGGTAAGTATGTGGTGTGTGGTGGTGGCTATGGTGGTCACACAGTCCTTAGGGATGATGATTTAGAAATAACGGCACTAACCAAAGACGGCATACCCTGCGATGCGAGATTAGTTAAGCCTAGTAAGTGCCCAAATCCAATCCGCATAGAAATGCCAATTCCTAGTAAACCACACTTTATCATAGACCTAACCCTTTGGGAAGAACATACCGAGACCGAGAGGAATGAGCTTGTTGAGCAGGTATTAGCATCAATATCGGTTGTCAGGAGGTATCTATGGGATGGTAACCTGGAATTGTCGAATGCGCCTGACGAATTCCTTCAATACCTAGATAAATTCGCCAGGGGATTCACCAACGCGATTGTCATTAATAGGGGTGCTCCTAGGATAGAGGGTCCCACCGTGATGCTTGATGCGGAGGGTGATTGTGTGTTGAATGAGGTGTTGATTAATGAATTCTCCACATTCATTATTGGCGGTATTGTTGATAAGGAGAGGAGGGTTAAGGGTGAGACGGGTCGGCTCTACAGGCTCCTTGGTTTGAAGGTACCTAGGTGTAGGATCGAGCTTAGAGGTTCTGTGATTGGTGTCCCGGATAGGTTGAATAAGATAATCGAGATCATACTAAGGGTGTTATTTGAGGGTAGGAGCCTTGAGGATTCAATAATAATGTCGATGTCTAAGAGGGATAGAGTAAATAGGCTATTCTATGAAATGCAAAGGGCCTCATACAGGGTCAGGGTTGGCAGTACTACAATGCTGGTAATACCTAAATCTATGATTGAGAGAGTCAATTGGCTAGGCGCAACGGCAAAGGAAGTGGAGCTTGCACTCAAGAAGTCGCACGTTATTGTAATGGATGATGAAGAAATTAATAGGTACTTATCGCTGCATCAGGCGAGGCCTGGGCCTTGGACGCATAAGTACGTTATGTAATAAAGTAAAAAATAAAAAACCATGAGCCATAGCGACCTGATTATGCCAAGACCGGCCTTAAGGTCTAGGAAGTTGAGGAGGGTTAACGTGAAGACTCCAGGTGGACGTAATGTAACTCACTACGAAAAGAGGACTTCCTCAAGGCCTAGGTGTGCGATTTGTGGTAGGCCATTGAGTGGAATTGATATCGCTATGGTAAAGACCAAGCATGTGAGGGGACCGACCGTGTCTAGGCCATATGGTGGTTATGTCTGCCATAGGTGCCTATCATTAGCCCTTAGGTTGGCTGTTCGATTGACCACAGCGTGATTGGTAATGGGTGTTGTTGCTATTAGTGGGCAGGCCGCCAGTGGCAAGACCACGGTGGCTAAGGAACTGGCTAATAGGTTGGGCTATAGGTTTGTGTCTATTGGAGAACTCTTCAGAAAGGTGGCTATTGAGAGGGGGGTTTCCTTGATAGAGCTTCATAAGATTGCAGAGCGCGATTTTAGCATAGATAGGGCTGTGGATGAGGCAGCCATAAACGAGGCTAGGAAGGGTAATGCCGTTATTGAGGGTCACCTAGCCGCCTGGATCTTGAGGGATGTTGCGGACGTGAGGATTTATCTAAAGGCTGACATAAGCACGAGGGCCAGGAGACTATCGAGCAGGGATGGAAAGACACTTAATGATGCCATCAATGAGGTAAGGATTCGTGAGGAATCGAATAGGAGGAGGTACTTAACCATATATGGAATTGACATCAACGATTTATCAATATTCGACCTAGTGATAGATACAACGTACATAGGTGCCGAGCAGGTTGTTGACTTAGTATATAACTATGTATATAATGTTTTGCGAAGCAAAAATCGTTTTTAACTTGGTAATACGGTACAGGGATTCGATTCAGCCTATTACCTTTCTGTACATCCTAAGCCAGGTATAGATGGATTCACCACCTGCCACATACTTATCCTTCATCAGCCTGTACGCACTCACGTAACCCCTGTACACCAGGTATGCATAGTAACTGTTGAGTTTTGCCTTAATTACGTTGGGCTTGTCTGACTTAGCCATGAGGAGGGCCATGTGGTATGCGTAGTATTCCCTAGTTTTTACATCACCATTCCACCACTTATCATAGAGGGTGTCGAGAAATCCTAGGTACTCATCTATCCTATCCTTGAATGGATCTCTTACATACTTCGTTAAAACATCCCTTAACTCGTCCTTCCACGTCCTAACCTCCTTCGGCTGTATAACGCTCATCAAATTAATTACTTATTTCACTTTCTATTTAAATCTTTCTCTTTTTCATAAAAAGAGAAAATGATCATGAAACCAACATCAAGGATTAAGGTTAAACTTGACCTCCCAGATCATTCAGTAAATACTGGATGGCTTGGTACGAGTACTTAGCTATCAAATCTAAGAGTGTGTATGATAAATAGCCTAGTTTATAGATTATGTAACCAATGATGTATAGTAATTCACTAACCTGCCTATTACCAATACTAAGTATGTAGGACTTAACCTCAGCCTTGAATGGTGTCACTATGGTGTATATCAATGCCAACGCCACTATGACCAGGAGCACCTCGAAGAATATCCTAACGGCACTCATACAATTTAATACGACCTAGCCTTAATATAAAAGATATTGGTAATTTAATTCTTCAATACTAGAGACAACCTAATAGGTGGAGTTATGGTCTTAATCATAACTTTATTCATTAAAAGTCGTTGCGATTAACCCTATGGATTACGATGAGAATCCCAGGTAATGATCCAGTAAAAGCTTATTAACTCAGACCTCATCGTTGTCAACTAATGAGCAATGAGGAGCGTAAGGAGACACGAGAGGAGGGTCTCGCACCAGTGCCACCACAGGAGGAGCTGCTAATAGCCATTGAAAGATACCTAGCGGCAGGTGTTAGGCTTGGGACAAGGGTCTCAAATGCATACCTACAGAGGAGGGGCTTTGTTTTCTCAGTGAGGCCTGATGGACTTAGGATACTCAATCTTAGGAAGATAGATGAGAGGATTAGGATTGCTGCCAAGATGATTGCCATGTATGACCCGGAAAAGGTTGTTGCCTACTCGGCTAAACCCTACGGTTTTAAACCCGTGGAAATGTTTTGCAGGTTTGTTAGGTGTAAGGCAATAACCGGTAGGTTTGTACCAGGTACTTTCACAAACCCCAACCTGAACCACTATATTGAGACTGACTTATTGATATCCACAGACCCAAAGGCTGATGCCCAGGCAATCGAGGAAGCTGCAAGGATGGGTATACCAGTCATAGCGCTTGTTGATACGGACACCCCAATATCCTACGTCGACCTAATAATACCCTGCAATAACAAGGGTAGGAGGAGTCTGGCGCTAATGTATTGGTTACTGGCAAGGCAGGTACTGAGAGTTAGGGGTGAACTTAAGGAGAGCGAAGACCTACCTGTTCCGCCCGAGGAATTCGAGGTTAAGGTCACTGTCGAAGGTATATCGTAAGTTACCGAGGTAGTAAGGCGTTTTAAGAACAACTAAGACTTTACCTGTATGCCGCAAACAAGAAAACCAGCTGTGGCTGGGTACTTCTACGAGGCACATAGGGATAAGCTCATTGAGCAGATTGAGTGGTCAATAAGACACCCACTAGGACCTGGCCAATTAATTAAACAACCACGTGAGGGGTTCAGGTCTGTACCCATCGTCATCGTCCCACACGCAGGTTATATATACTCAGGCCCTATAGCAGCAATGTCATTCGCCGAGATCTATAGATTTCACAACCCAAGAACATTCATAATAGTCGGCCCTAATCACTACGGTGTTGGTTCCCCAGTGGCTATTTACCCAGATGGTGTTTGGGAAACACCATTGGGCTCCCTCGAAGTTGATAGTGAGGTGGCCAAGGAATTAATGAACAAGGTCAAGTATCTAGAGCCGGACGTTTACGCCTTCTCCCAAGAGCACTCGCTGGAGGTTCAATTACCCTTCATACAGTACATATTCGGTAATAACGTCAAGATAGTACCCATAGCCCTCTGGAGACAAACGAAGGATGTCGCCAGAGACCTGGGTAATGCAATCGCTGACGTAATATCAAGCCACGAACCCGGCTCAATAGTCTATGTAGCATCGAGCGATTGGAATCACTATGAACCGCACGAAATAACCACTGAGAAGGATATGAGGGCGATAGACCCTGTGCTTAAGCTTGATGAAGACTCGTTCCTTGACGTAATCGAGAGGTATGATGTGTCAGCGTGCGGTTATGGCGCAATAGCCACCGCAATAGTTGCCGCCAAAAAGCTCGGGGTTAAGAACGTGGTATTACTCAGGCACGTAACGTCGGGAGACACCAGCGGGTATACACTAGAGACCGTTGGGTATGCAAGTATAGCCTTTTACCTGTGAGTAATAATGGCTAAGTAAAATTGAACCCTTAATTACCTTAATCTTTAAACCAGGAGTTCACCATTAAATCAATGCTTTATCTTCCGTACCAATGCCTGGTTCATACGGGCTGCCTTACCCATGTAATCCCAAATCCTTATTAACTCATTAAGCTTAGCGATCCTCTCACCACCTAAGACCCCACTCTTTATTATAGGTGCGCCAAACCCAACAGCTATGTGTGCTAATGTATCATACTCAGTATCGCCAGACCTATGCGAAACCACCGGCACATAACCGTTGGAAACCGCCAATCTGACGGTATCCCATGCCCTACTTAACGTACCTATCTGGTCAGGCTTTATTATGATACCATTACCAGCACCCTCCTTAATACCCACGGATAGCCTGGACGGGTTTGTTACGAATATGTCATCACCGACTACTAGGCATTTATCGCCAACGATATCCGTCAATTCGGCAAACGACTTGAAATCTTCCTCATGAAATGGATCCTCGACAAACACAAGATTATACTTCTCAATCAACCCCTTGATAAACTCAAGCTGTTCTTTAGGTGATCTGGTTATACCTTCATTTGTATAGACGTATTTCTCACCGTTCCAGAGATTTGATGCTGCTAAGTCAACACCAATGCCGATTTCAAAACCCACCTTATTACTGACCTCCTTAACGACCCTATTTAATATGTCAAGTGCTGTGCCTGTGGAGATTCTTGCAGACCAGGCTCCCTCATCATTACGGCCACCTGTGAATGAGGGATCCACCTTAACAAGCTCCTTAAATACCGACCTATGAACCTCTATGTTAGCCTTCAGGGCGCTGTATATATCAGAGGCTCCGTAAGGCAATACCAGGAATTCCTGAATATCAGGGCCAAGGCCCCTACTATGCTTACCGCCGCCTATCACGTTACCAAGTGGGTAAGGTAAATCCCTGGTGTTAGTACCACCAAGGTGCTGATAGAGAGGTATTTCTAGAGCGTTTGATGATGCCCTCGCAACAGCCATTGACGTTGCCACAGCCACGGCACCACCAATCCTTGAGAAGTTCTCTGTACCATCAATCTCCTCAAGCCTAATATCAACCTCACTCTGTATCGATGCATCAAGACCCATTAGGTCTGGCGCAACGGTTTTCTCAAACGTACTTACTGCCAGGTCAACATCATCGTTTGGAAAATAAACAACCTCATGAGAACCCCTAGACGCTCCAGCAGGTGCTGCAGCCTTTCCAAACCCATCCGTTAGGTAAACCTCAACCTCAACCGTTTCCTCACCCCTAGAATTAAACACCTTCCTGATACCCAAATCCTCAATTGTCGTGTCAGGCATCATTCAATGATTAGGCGAGTAGTATTAATGTGTTATTTCTTACGTAAACGTTTACTTTACGTATACATCCCCTTCAAGATAGCATTAATGACATCAATAACTGGATAGAGTGTTTCTGAATTTATGATAACACGGGCTGTGTTGGCAACCTCCTCATTCATTGGATTATAGGCTATTGAATACCTGGCACTTTTAAGTATTGGTAGGTCCATGTCGCTATCGCCAACGGCTAAGACCTGGTCCCATGTAACACCTAGTTTCCCGAGCAAGTCCTTGATGAAGTCCTTGTTCTCAACATTAACCTTAACCGAGATTAATGAGTAATCCTCATCAAAGATTAATTCATTGCTTATGAAGTAATCAACATAGTCCTTAATCGGCACTTCGGTGTAATTAAGCCCACCACTCAGGGCGATTACTCTAATGCCATTATTCCTCAGGAGCTTTAGCAACTCCACGGCGCCTTTTCTAAGCGTTACAGGTGGTTCAACCCAAGTCTTAGGAACACCAAACCAAAGCAATGCATCCACCAAAGCCCAATCCCTGTAATTAATAAGCCCTGCCCTATACGCATCCCTATTAATTGTTGCCCAAGCATCGGTACCCAAGATCCTGTGGAGATGCATCCACGCACTCCTGAAGTATGTTAATACTCCATCAACATCTAACACGGCGGCACGTATCATCACTCAACACCAATGCGCGTACCCTTAATTGGTAGCCTAATTATTAATAAGCCATTTCTATAAACTGCTTGGGAGTTCTCGACCGTAACGGGTACGGGCAATTGCCTAATCAATAGGTACTTCCTACCATCACCCTCAGCCTTAATGAATATCTTATCCTCACCAACGAGCTTCACGGTTATACCCTCCTTGTTAATCCCTGGAATTTCAACCTCAATCACCAGGTAATCATCCTCAACCATCATTGAGTACCTGGGCTCTTTATAATCACCTGTCCGAATACCCTGGCCCTCATAGGCATCGCCAATACCTATCCTAATGAATATACCCATATCCATTGATGTAGTGTTTTGCATAGAAGCATTTTTAAGGAATTAATTACGTTGCGTTGGTGTATGCCCAAAGACTTCAGGTTTTGGTCGCAGAATCCCATATCTAGTCTCGAGATGCGTGTGATTGATAGTAACTCGGTCTTTGTGGGTATTGATAGGCATTTACTCATGGAGAACGCCGGTAGGTCTGTGGCCGCGGTGGTTGTCGAGAGGTACCCAAATGCCAAGAGGGTTCTTGTTGTGGCTGGTTTGGGTGATAACGGAGGCGACGGGCTTGTGGCTGCTAGGTACCTACATTCCTGGGGTAGGGACGTGAAGGTAATACTGCTTGGGCGTGTTAGTGATGCTAGGGAGGAGTTGGTTATTGATAACTTAACGATACTTAGGAACCTGAATATCGAGATCATAGAGGCCACGACACCCTACGACCTATTGGCAAACCAAGAACTTTTTCATCCCTGGGCTGAGGTTATAATCGATGCGATAATCGGAACAGGCATCAGGGGTATTCTCAGGGAGCCCCAGGCCACAGCCATTGAATTAATCAATAAGTCCGCCGCCTACAGGGTTGCCGTGGACATACCGAGCGGTTTAGACCCAGATACTGGCGAGGTTAGGGATATCGCAGTTAAAGCCCATGTAACTGTCACAATGCATAGGCCGAAGACAGGCCTCGTTAGGGAGGGTGCTTCACAGTACGTTGGTGAGCTGGTGATTGCCGACATCGGTATACCTGAGGAGGTGGAGCACGTGGTTGGACCTGGTGATGTGTATTACCTAAACTACGCAAGGAGACCTGATTCTAAGAAGGGTGATAATGGTAGGGTATTGCTGATCGGCGGCTCCAAGGAGTTCACAGGCGCAATATACCTAGCCGCAAAGGCTGCACTGAGGAGTGGTGTTGATTTATCAATAGTGATGGCTCCTCGAGACGTTGCCAGGGACATAAGGTCTCACGATCCGAGCATAATAGCAATACCTCTCGATGGAGATTACTTGGCGATGAACCATGTTGACCAGATAATGGAGCAGGTGGGTAAGTCTCACGTTATCGCCATAGGCCCCGGACTTGGACTTAGGGAGGAGACTATGAAGGCCGTTGTTGAATTGGTCTCAAGGGCTGTCGATATTGGTAAGAAAATAGTTATTGATGCCGACGCGATAAAGGCCATTGGTGAATTAAAGAGGCAGGATCTCATTAGGAAGGGTGTTGTTGTAACACCCCATGCTGGTGAGTTCAAGTGGTTAACGGGCATCGACATAACTGCTGATGGGAATCCCTGGTCAAGGGCCCAAAGGGTTAATGACATCGTAAAATCCCTATTTAAGGGTGGTGTAATCCTCCTCAAGGGTAATGTTGACATCATCAGTGATGGGCAGAGGTATAAGCTTAATTTCACGGGTAACCCTGGGATGACCGTTGGAGGTACCGGCGATGTGTTAACGGGTGTTGTTTCGGCGCTAGCTGTCAAGATAAATGATGTATTCGAGACCGCGGCGCTCGGTGTCTTCATTACGGGGCTTGCTGGTGATATGGCTGTTAAGGAGTTTGGTTATCACATAACCCCTGTGGATGTTATAGAGAATATACCAAAGGTTTTCAGGAGGCTCATTAATGTGGATTCTATAATTAATGCGTCAATCCATACATCAGCACAGAAGCTACTTAAATAATGAGCTAATCAATGCCGTGGTTAAGTCCTTAACTTTTCTGGCATTAGTAATTTCTGTCTCTCATAAGCGTAGCTCCTTGCCTCTCTAACCATGTTGAGTATATTCAGGGGCGAGGCTCCGGATTTAGCTAGGTCTAGGATGTTTTTGGCTGTGGTTATCAATTTTAAATCATACTCCACAAGTCTCTCCAAATCCTCAGGGTAAACCTTAAACCTATCATGCATACCCGAATCACCAAGCGGCGCATTAAAGACCTCACTTATTAATTTCCTCAACTCCGAAAGCAATGCCTCATACTGCTGAATGGCAGGGTCGAAGGGGTTGGATTGGGCTATGGTGGCTTCGTTAGCCTCTATGATGCCTCTTGTCTCCTCAAGTAATTGGGTTACGGCCTTCCTAACGAGGAAGTCGTCCTGCCTAATCAAATCCTTAACCTTATACCCCCTGAATCCAGGAACCATTAATTGCAACTTCTCAAGTGGGGTCAATGGTGATTCTGAGATTGGCGTAGTTGGCTCATTACCCTGACTGGACACAACCCTATACCTAAAAACATGGTTTTAAACCTATTTCCTTGCAAAATAGAATTTACTCCCCAAATAACCACCAACTACGCCAGCTATTACATTAACTACTATGAATAAACCAATCCTCGTTCTTAATGGACCCGTGTAGGCATCGAATACTATGGATAGTATTGCTAGGGCGATTATTGTGAATATAACCACCCTCTGGGTTGCCCTGAATATCCCCATGTAACCCATGAGTTCCTCTGACCTATATGGCTTTACGAATATTATTAACAACCCATATAGAGCTAGGATTAGGAAAAATGAGACCCAGTATCCCCTTATATATATCCCTTTATATATTGCCCAGATTGGGCTTAGGACCAGGGGCGTTGGGTAGAACATATTCGCCAAGGCCTCCAAAGCCAGCGTTAATACGGAAACTAGGAATGAGTAACCAACTCCAGCAACCACACCATATCTGACCTCTCTGGTGCTCATGGTCACGAGAATGATGATGCGGCAGGTTTTAAACAATTCTCACAGTAATTCACGTGAGATCACACATTATCTACTCTAAATTCCCCCTCCCTTCTCTCTTCAGGTTTAGTCTCCGGTTTCTGTGTCGGTGGTGCCAACTGTGTTACTGGCACTTGTGTTGTGGGTAACCAACCTGCCCCACCTACGAGTAGGTTTATTGGGTAGTAAGGCACGCCAAGCATCATGTTGGTTGCAGCAGGGTCTGAGCGTTGTGCCATTATTTCGGCTAACCTAGCCCTAATCGCCGTGTTTAAGTCAAGTCCAAGTGCTGAGAACTGTATCACCCTCCTCATTGTTTCATCCTCGGGCTCCAGCCTAACCAACCTACATGCTATTAGGTTTACACCCATTTCCTCCATTACCGACCTAAGCGATGCTGTGATTGCATCGGTTATTTTGTGCAGGTTGGCATAGACTTCACTTAGGGATATCATGTTTAGTATTTGGGAAACCGCTTGATCAATGATGGGTGATAGGTACATTGCGAAGTCATTAACCGTGTACTTCAACTCACCAAATTGCACACTATTCACTAACTTAACAGGGTCTGATATTGTGAAGTAATAGGCTACTTGATACTTCATAGGTACAAGTTCCTTTGTTTGTGTAACACCCTCACTCCTAGCCTCATGCCTAGCCGTGCTCACAAATAATACCTCCACCTCCCATGGTATATTACCTGCGTATTGGAACTTCGCGAAGAATTGTGACACAGGGTTCGCTGGCGTTTGTAAATCATGCGCGCCCGGGTCAAACACACCCGTTATTTGCCCCTGGATCCTAACAACAGCTTTTTGGTTTGAATACACTATGAGCCTTGACCTAGTCCTAACATCCACTGAGTGATACTTCACTATTAAGTCATTTGCGCCCATCTCATCCCTTCCATCTTCCCTAAGCGTAGATATTACCTGAGCCCTAATGCTCATAGTAACGGTATAATTCCACCAGGACTTTAAGGTTTTACTCTCAATGTAAATATAATATAGATATAGAGAGTTATACTCAAATATTCAGCAGTCTGGAAGGACATCATTAATTCCTAAAATCCTCAGCGTCCACCATTCTCATCATTAACTCATTAATTCATGCGTGTCCTGAATATTAACTTTTATGCAGTGGTACATCGAGTACGTACTTACTCCTGGCCCTTGTTTTTTGTGATTTCCTGATATCCGTTACTATATCCAGTGGATTATATGTAATGGTTACATTAACGTAATCATCATCTGCACAAGCCACAATATGAATGACTGGGTCCTTAAGGAGTAATACCTCGCAGTCACTGTCGAGGTTTCCATAATCACCAACCAATTGCTTTCTCAATGCTAACCATAGCATCCTCCTCATAACTATTGTTTCCCTAATCATTACATTACATAGTTCAACTCCCAAATAAATAAGGATTACTCCATTAACAATCAAAGAAAGTGCTAGGTTTAATTATTTATTTTTCAATTACAAATAAAACATAGCAAGCATTTTTACAAGAACCTCCCTTAATAATCCTCGAGACAACCCACGACAAGTGAGGCGTTATAAGTATCAATAGCAACCTTTAACTCACAACAACATCCATAAAGCCCGTGGGTAATGAGTTAATAACTAGGAGGGTTCACACCGACTCTGGCGCATTGACGCTGCTCATTATTAATTATGTGATGGCCTTATCCTCCTTATTAATTATAAATAGGGCCTATTTAAGCATTGTAAGGATTATCCTGGTAACAGGACTTGCGGCTTTAAACTTCATTAGTCTAGTCAGGGTACATCTAAGCCTAGTGTCTAAAGGGGGATTATTTAGTTACTTACTATTCCTAGTAAACATACTACCGTACGCAGTACTACTTACTCACCCAGGACCTTGGTTGCTCATACCCATAATACCATTAGTATTGTTTATACTCGAGATTGTTCGTGGTCGGGGTAGGTCCGTTATTGCTAATGCCTCAGGTACGGCGTTAATAGCCTCATCTTTCATTGCCTGGTATGTACTAATGGGTGGTGCATTGACCATGAGCATTATTGCAATATCGCTTATGTGGGTTATTTATCACTCATTTAATGCCCTTTATGTGGAGGGTAAAATGCCATTTAGGAGTGAGGTTAAGCCTTGGTATTCCTCAGTTCTTTGGTTAGTGGCCTTGCCACCGCTTGCCTATTTAATGTGTACCATGGTTAATCCATTATTCCTATTCGTACTTGCGGAACCCACCGCCAGGGCTTTAGTCGCGGTTAGGGAGCGTAAATTATCCACAAGCAACCTCAGGGCTAGGGTGAGGAGAATTGGTGTTTGTCTGCTAATAGAGTCCTTGGCCTTGGCTGTTTTAATCCTTGTTCTGCTTTACATAATCTCTTAACCTTGGTATAATATAACGCCTGAGTACCAGTTAAGTGTTGAGCCTGGGGCTTGTATTACGATTTCCCAACATGGGTAATTCGTTATCCTTATCGTGATTGTCTCTGGCGACGTGACACTGGTTGAGTATATTGGCACACTTATTTGCGTGCCAGGCACTGTGTAGCAGAGTATCGTCACGTTACCACCAGGCGGTATACTTAGGTTTATGAGTAGTGATGCAATGAGTGTTAGGTTACTGAATTGGAATAGTGTGTATGATTGCTGTATTGTTGTGTATGGTGCCCCATACAATTGATAATACATTGTGGCCTCGCTTTGTATAGTGTTTAATGAATTAATGATTTCCGTATTGTTATCTGCAACGTAGTTACTGACATTTATTACGGCATTATATACCGTGTTCCCCACGGTGTTTATTTCCGAGGTTAGGTTGTTCTCTATGTTATTTTGAACATTGTATAGGGAGTTCACTATCGTGGTGTTTGTATTCACTATGGCCTTTATGATTCTCGTACTGTTCCTATTGATTGTAGATATTATGTTTGTGGCGTTGATGCGTTGGTAGTAGTAAATGCTGTTGAGTGTTGCCATTACGTCGCTGAAGTATTCAGCTAGATCCTGGTAAATTGTTCTTGTTATGTTAAGAATCTCAGCCGTTGAATAATTAATTGGCGATAGGTACTGCTGCTGTATCGTGTATTCTTGGGCGAGTAAATTACCTGCGCTTGTCTTGATTGGGTCTAGATATAGTGCTATAATTATTATTAATAGTGCAATTATAACCGCGAGCAACGCCAGGGTATATCTCGAATTCCACACCATATCATTAATAATCAATACCGTAGTTTTTTATTAGTTTCGGAGTTCACAGAGTTTACCTAGGTTAACAACCAATAAATAACTATAGAGAAATAGTTATAAGGATGTAAGTAATAGTAGACCTAATGATGCCGAGCACACCCGATGAGGTTGACCAAATCCTCCGTAGTGGTATGAGTGATGAAATGTACCGAAGGTTGATGGGGATAAGGAATTACGAGCTTCACAAATTTATAGCCTGGGCCGTGGATCTCTGTAAACCATCCTCTGTATTCATATCCACGGGCAGCCCCGAGGATCTGGATTACATTAGAAGGAGAGCCGTAGAAACCGGTGAAGAAATGACTCTTAGAATCTCTGGACACACAATACATTTTGATAGTCCCTTTGACCAAGCGAGGGCCCGTGAGGATACAGCAATACTATTGCCTAGTGGTCAAAAGTTACCGTTCATAAGAACGAAGGATCGTGATGAAGGTCTCAAGGAAATGTTTTCATTGCTCAACGGTATAATGAAGGGTAGGGAAATGCTGGTTGGCTTCTACTCACTTGGTCCTAAGGGCTCTCCCTTCAGTATATTGGCTGTTCAAATAACGGACTCCTACTATGTAATGCACAATGAGAACATACTATATAGACCTGCCTATGATGAGTTCGTTAGACAGGGCGAGAAGGCTAGGTTTCTCAGGTTTGTTCATTCTCAGGGAGAATTGAATGAGATGAAACAAAGCAAGAACATTAAGCAGAGGAGGATATACATAGACCTACTTGGCGAAACCGTATACTCCGTAAACACACAATACGGCGGCAACAGCATAGGCCTGAAGAAGTTGGCGCTTAGGCTCACGATTAAGAGGGCTATGGAGGAGGGCTGGCTCAGTGAGCACATGTTCATAATAGGCGTTGAAGGCCCTAGAGGCAGGGTTACGTACTTCACAGGCGCCTATCCATCCATGTCGGGCAAGACCTCCACGGCAATGCTGGGCAGGTTAATAGGTGATGATCTGGCATACCTAAGGAACGTTAATGGTGAGGTTAGGGCTGTAAATCCCGAGGTTGGTGTTTTCGGAATTATTGAGGGTATAAATCCCACCGATGATCCGCTAATTTACGAAGTACTTACGAAACCTGGCGAGGTCATATTCTCCAACGTCCTAATTACCGAGGATGGAGGCGTTTATTGGAATGGTAAGGGAGAACCAGTGCCTGAGAGAGGCACTAATTACACGGGTAAGTGGTGGAAAGGTAAGACCGACGATAAGGGTAATCCAATACCGCCATCCCATCCCAATGCCAGGTTCACGGTACCACTGAAGGCCTTCAAGAACCTGGATCCTAGGTATGACGATCCCAATGGAGTGGTGGTTGGTGGTTTAATATTTGGCGGTAGGGATCCGGATACTTGGGTGCCCGTCTTTGAAGCTTTTAATTGGGACCATGGTGTAGTTACAATAGCGGCATCTCTCGAGTCCGAAAGAACGGCTGCAGTAATAGGTAAGCCTGGCGAGAGGGAGTTCAACCCCATGGCTAATCTCGACTTCCTCTCTGTAGACCTTGGCGTCTACATAACGAATTATCTAAAGTTCGGTGAGGGTTTAGAAAAGCCACCGAAGATATTCGGCGTTAATTATTTCCTCAGGGATGAGCAGGGGAGGTTCCTGAACAGTAAGGAGGATAAGAGGGTTTGGCTTCAGTGGATGGAGAGGAGGGTGCACGGTGAGGTCAGCGCCATAACAACACCGATAGGTTACGTACCGAGGTACGAGGACCTGAGAGAGTTATTCCGCAGTGTCCTCAATAGGGACTACAGGCTCGAGGACTATAACAAGCAATTCGCAATAAGGGTTGATAAGCTACTCGATAAGATAGACAGGATATGGAAGATATACTCAGAAATACCAACAACGCCAAGGAAATTCTTTGAAATACTTGAGGAACAGAAACAAAGACTAATCGAGGCGAAGAGGGCATACGGTGATCCAATACCACCATCTAGGTTTGAATCCTAAGTACAAAGGTGTTGCGTAATTAAATTTAGTGAATTAATCTATATGTTGAACCACTAAGTCTAGCCGCTGCATCTATTACATGCACCTCATCCTTAGTCGCCAGCGTCACAGCGCGACCTCCCCTATTGAGCCTTGCAGTTCTGCCTATCCTGTGAATGTAGGTTTCCGGATCTCTGGGCGTGTCGAAGTTTATTATTAACTCTACATCAATTATATCGAGTCCTCGTGATGCCAAGTCAGTCGCAACCAAAATAGGATCGCCTTGGGAGTTCCTAAACCTATCCAGTACCTTTTCCCTAATGAATTGTTTCATACCACCATGTAAAAGCAATGCATTATAACTACGTAGTAATTGCTTATAGAGCCTATATGCCCTTTCCCTAGTGTTTGTGAAAATTATTGTCTTTCCTCCCAATTCCTTAGTAACGATGTCGTACCTCTCCCTCCAAAAACCATTAATTAAATACACCAGCTGTTCCATAGGTGGAATATCGTACTCGTGATCTCCAACCTTCACGAAAAATGGATCCTTTATTACTTTAGTTATTAGTTCACGAACTTCCCCAGGTATTGTGGCGGTGGCAGCAAACGTTTGCCTTCTATTGCGCGTAAGGCTTGATATTACGTATATATCGTTAATAAATCCCATATCCATCATCCTATCGACTTCATCAATAACCAAAAAGTCAACCGCACTGAGGTCTAGGTATGATTTCCTTACAAGGTCAAGTAAACGACCAGGGGTTGCGACTATTAAGGATGCATTCTTGACGGACCTTATCTGCGCATTATAAGGTACTCCCCCATAAACTAAGGCATGCTTAAATCCTAGGTATTTATTAAACATGTTAAAATGCTCAGCAACCTGAATAGCGAGTTCACGTGTAGGTACGACAACCAAGGACTCCGATACCTTACCGACCATAGAGTTCATTATGGGTAATAAGTAGGCGGCTGTTTTTCCACTACCCGTCCTCGCCTGCATGACAACATTAAATCCTATCAAACCCTTTGGAATAGCGATCCTCTGTACCTCTGTAGATCTTTCAAAACCAGCCTCAACAAGGGCATTTTGCAACTCCACCCTAAGTTTGCTAAATACCTCGTCCACCCCATCCTACGAAACCAGGTATTAATAAAACAGACTGTTTAGATGCTAAATTGAAAAGTTAGCGGGCCCGGTGGGATTCGAACCCACGACCTACGGGTTAAAAGCCTACAAAGCAGTAGATAGAACCAGGTCTAGCCGTAAATGGGTTTTACGAACGTGTCACCCGATTGCATGGGTTCGATTTAATGAGCCCGTAAACGACTGACCCCTGGCGAACATACCGCATGATAAGCACTAAATCCTGATATAAAAGCCTGAATTCACGATGCCCCTCTTACACGCTTTAGTTGTGGTTTTCCTGTTAGGGGATTTAGGGGTTGAATTGCATGGTTGAAAGAGCTCTGAGGGTTGGTAAAGGCATTATGTGGCTGGTTTTTGTTTTTGCGTTTTTGTGCATGTAGAAAGAGTTTTTGGGAGGTAGAAAGTAATTAATCAATCACATGCCAGTGTTTATTAAGTAATTTGTGAAGTAGAACGTGTATGAGGTCTACAAATAGAATGAATAGGAGGGGTATATCGAACGTTGTTGCGACGATAATACTGATAGCTGTGGCTATAGCGTTGGCTGTGGCGGTTGCGGTGTGGGTCTTTGGCCTGGCTGGCTCGGCATCAAAGACAGCAACACTACAGGTGCAGGCTGTTGGTTTGACTGGTGTTAGTTCGAGCTCCAGTGCCACCTTGACGTTGCTCGTTAGTAATCCGTCGAGCAGTGGCATTGGCATCAACGGCTTCACCCTAGGGAGCCTATCATGCGTCTTCTCCTCACCAGTCCAGGTGCCAGCTGGTACACAGGGCGGGCAATTAACAATAACACTAACCATTAAAAATGGAGCCTTCACCGCTGCGAGCATTAATGGGCAATCTGGCACGTGCAGTGGGAGCCAGACCGCCGCCGTTGGCATTCAATACAGCGGTTACTTAACGACAGTCAGTGGCCAGACATACCCATTCACAGTAACAGCAAGCTCATAACATAAACAACCCCAGTAAAATCCCATTAAAAATCATTTTTCTTTCTCCATGCTTCTTTCCCGAACCATGGTGTCTCTACTTCGTCAAGCCTCCACCTTTGTTTCGTCACCGCCTCCGTCGGGTCTATCGTGATTCCTGCCCTATAGGCCAGTAGCCCTGTGAGGGCTATCATAGCTCCATTATCCCCGGCAAATTCCGTCGATACAACGCCTAGTTTTGCGTTGAATTCCCTGGCTATGTAGTCCATGACTCTCATTAACTTCTTGCTTCTGGCGACGCCGCCGGCTAATAGTAGTTCTTTCTTGCCTGTTAGGGCTAGTCCTCTTTCTACGATTTCGCCTAGCATTGCGTATGCTGTTTCGATTAGGCTTAGGCAGACGTCTGGTAATGGCGTTCCCTTCTTGACAAGCCTTAGGGCTTCCTCTATCAGGCCTGAGAAGGATATGTCCTGTCCCTTGACTGTGTATGGTAGTGGTATGTACCTACTGCTCTTCTCGGCGCATTGCTCCAGGTGTGGCACGCCTGGGTTTGGTAGCCCTACCTCCCTGGCGAAGTAGTCCAGGGCGTTTCCAACGGCCATGTCTATCGTCTCGCCGAAGACTCCGTAGGACCTCCCCGAGTGGGCTATCACCATTGTGTGACCGCCGGAGATTAGGAGCACCAGTGGGTCTAGGAGGCCCGTGGACCACCTGGCTATCTCCACGTGAGCTACCCCGTGGTGTACTGGTACGAGTGGTTTGTTGAACTTTATGGCTAGCGCCCTGGCTAGGGGGTGCCCCGC
>Ga0081474_124134_pt1 | contig 51707 bp, 60 predicted proteins | sample OneHunmetagenome_2_FD_70978 | JGI IMG/M metagenome (GOLD analysis project Ga0081474, IMG submission 70978) | Ferrous microbial mat communities from One Hundred Spring Plain, Yellowstone National Park, USA v2 (version 2) | ecosystem: Environmental > Aquatic > Non-marine Saline and Alkaline >... | reverse complement strand
ATATGCAGTTGCAGGATCATGTCTGTCTAGCCACATGCCTACTATAGATTGTTTAGCAGTAAACATTTCTTCTGAAAGTTTTTGAGCTAGTTCTATACCAAGAGGGGTAAGAGAATAAACATAAAGGTATTCGTCGTTAGATGGGGATATATAGCTTAACTGTACAAGATCTAAATCCTCAGCTATTTTTACGAACTTTTCTCTTGAAAACGTTGTATCGCTTTTAAACGAAGTTTTTTTAACCAGCATCCTTCCTACGGCGTAAAACTTTATCAGAGTATTTTCAAACTGAGAAAGGTTACTACCAAGCGCTACTTCACTAATCTTTCTTAATGCTTCTAAGCTTACTTCCTTAGGCCTCAGGTATTCTTTGTAACTTTTTTCAAAAAGAAGCTTTTCGTTGCCTATCTTTAGATAGCTTCTGATAAATTCTTCTAAATATGATATATCCACGTTTGTTATGCCATTTTCTATGTAAAACTTTGGTATTCCCCAGGTTACTTTTATTTTTTTATCTTTATAGTTTTGGCATTCTTTATCTAACACTATAAAGACTTCAGAAGTTTTATCTTTTATAACGAGACCTTTGCAGCTTTCAGAAACGATTTCTTGAACGTTAAAATTATAATAATGTGCTAGATCATCTATGTAGCTTTTGAGCAAATTTTCCCAAATTGAGGATTGCATTGATATACTTTTAAGCTGTTAAATTATAATTCTTTCCTAAAAAACTTTATGGAATTAAATAGTGGAAACTCTTCTTTTGTAAGCTAGAGATAGCTTCCCTTGTAAAAGATTTTTTTATTTAAACCCAAAGAAGGTTTATATGAATCCAAACCTAGAGAATAACTTCCAGATCAGGGATGGAGCAACGCTGCTGAATAAAAAACTTTCAGGGGCTAAGAATAGAGTTGAAGATTTACAAAAGCTAATGTGTTAATAAAGCTGGAAGCCCTGATTTTGAAATTTTGGGCAGTTAACAAAAACAGGAACATTTAGAAAACTTTTAAAATCCACCAAAATCATATTTCTTGTTGTCATGGAATTTATAAAAACGATTAAAGTTAATAAAGACAGGATTGGCGTCATTATAGGTAAAAACGGTGAAGAAAAGAAGTTTATCGAAGATACCTTTAAAGTTAAGCTTCAGATTGACAGCGAGTCAAACGAAGTAGAGGTCCTGGCTACAGATGCAAACTCTGACCCTTTTACAGCATCAATCTACATCGAAGCCCTAGGAAGAGGTTTTTCACCTGAAAGAGCATCCGACCTACTTAAAGAAGGATACACTATGGTTGTGATAAACCTCAGGGACTACGCAGGTACAAGGAATTCATTGATAAGGATCAGATCAAGAATAATAGGGACTAATGGGTCAGCTAGAAAAAGGGTGGAACAACTGACCGACACAAAGATTTCCGTCTACGGTGATCACATAGCTATAATCGGAAAACCGGATGATGTTAAGATAGCTGCAGATGCCGTCATGGACCTTATAAAAGGGGCCAGGCACGTGAGCGTTTTTAACAAGCTGCAGAGAATCAGAACGATCTTGAAGAAAGACCGCTTAAAGCTCTGGGAGAACGAAGCATGATTTCATTTAAAGAAATTTCACCCAGCGAATTTTTTTACCAGCACAGGGAACTGGCTGGTTTCAGCAACCCTGCTAGGGCTCTTTATTCAGCTATTAGAGAGCTTGTAGAAAATTCGCTTGACGCCTGCGACGGTTACGGGATTCTACCAAATGTTCTTATAAGAATAACAGAAAAAGAACCTTCACCATCTGATATTAAAGAATTTGAGATCTATATAAAAGACAACGGAATAGGCATACCTCCAGAAAGGCTTCCAAGAGCTCTGGGAAAAGTTTTCTACGGCTCAAAGTTTACGTTAAAACAGTCCAGAGGAACTTTCGGAATGGGAGGAACGATGAGCATCCTTTATGCACAGATAACCACCAACAAGCCTTTGCGGGTATGGAGCAACACAGGTAACGGGGAAACACATTACTTTGAGCTCACGATAGATATTGAAAACAACAAACCGATGGTTTTAAAGCATAAAAAATTCTCACCCGAGAACTGGAGAGGGACGGCTATCAAAATTAACATGCTGGGAGACTACGTTAGGAGTTCCCAAAAGATCCAGGAATATTTTAGAAGATTGGCTCTGTTTACACCATATGCAAACATAGTCTTTGAAGACCCGAACGGGGAAGTTTTCGCTTTTAAGAGGAGCGTTGACAAAGTTCCGCCTCCCCCGCGAGAGGTCCAGCCACATCCAAAAGGCGTTGATCTAGAATTGTTAAGAAGAGTTGTTCAGAGATCAACATCGAAGACAGCTTTGAGCTTGCTTACAAACAGCTTTCAGAGGGTCGGAAGGAAAACAGCGCTTGAAATACTGAAGATGGCTAACGTGGATCCAAACAAACGTCCCTCAGAACTTAAAATGGAAGAAATGATGAACATTATCAACGCAATGAAAACATACGAAAAGTTTTTGCCGCCTGACCCTTCTTGTCTTTCTCCTCTCGGTAAAGAGCTTATAGGAGAAGGTATTAAGAAGGAGCTTAACCCACAGTTCGTATATGCGTTATCAAGGAAACCGTCATCTTATGAGGGTTATCCGTTTATAGTAGAAGCCGCAGTGGCGTCTGATAAAACGCCCGGAATCAAAGTTTTAAGGTATGCAAACAGGATACCTCTTCTTTATGATGAAAAGAGTGACGTAGTATGGAAGTTGCTTAATGAAGAAATAGATTTGAAACGTTATAAGATAGATGAAGATGAACCAGTTATGATTCTTACTCACGTATGTTCAACAAAAGTTCCTTACAAAACTGTTGGAAAAGAGTTTGTTGCCGATATACCAGAAGTTGAAAAAGAAATGAAGCTCGCACTCCAAAAAGTGCTCAGGGAATACTCTTTATTCATAGGTAAAAAGGTAAAAATTGAAGCACAAAAAAAGAAAAAGAACGTCTATGAGCTTTATCTACCTATGATAGCTAAATTTGCAGCTTTGCTGGGGGAAACGAAAACCCCGAACGTTTCTGGATTGATAGATTCTGTAAAGGTTGTTGACATTGAATAGGAAGCAGGAAGCGTTCAAAAGGTTAACGGCGATCGGGAAAAGAGTTGTAGATGACATAAAAAACAACAGGTTTCCGGCCTTAGAAATACCAAGCCGTTCGGTCGACAATATAATATATGATACTAAGCTTAGACAATATGTTCTTGGGGATGAAAAAATTGTGAGAAATACAAAAAACATAAAACATCTGAGAGCTTTTGCACAGCTTTTATGGATAGCTTATTTCAGTAAGGAGCTTCTTAAGAACAACAAAACATCAACTTTAAGAGATATTTATTATTCTGCACAGGCTTATCGCATAGACTTTGAGGACCAGGACGAGTCTGATGAGATGATAACAGAACTCGAAAGCATAGTTAAAATGCCCCGTGAAGATTTTAACATATACCCGGAAGAAAGAAGCGCCATCTTTGGAGATCTTACCATAGAATACACTGTTCCGGGTTACGAAGGAAAAACGCTTGTTTTAACAACTCATCCAGACGGCGTCATGATAGGGCCAGCTCTGACAACAGCCAATTTTATAAAAACATCAGCTGACAAAGTTATAGTTATAGAAAAAGGAGCTCTTTTTACGAGATTTATAGAGGAAAAGGTTTACGAAAAATACAGATCCATTCTTATAGCAACTGCGGGACAGGCGCCAAGAAGTACCAGATACTTGATAAGAAGGTTAAACAGGGAGCTTGGGTTGCCAGTTTATATATTTACTGATGCTGACCCGTGGGGGATGCACATAGCAATGGTAATTATATCTGGTTCTGCGAATGCGGCTCATGTCACAGATCTGGTAACTCCGGACGCAAAGTGGGCTGGGGTTTGGGCTTCCGATATAACATCTTATAAACTGCCTAGTGACCCCCTTACTGACATAGACGTTAAGAGGCTTTATGAATTGAGAGATGATCCAAGGTATAACGAAAAAATATGGAAGAGGGAAATTGATGAATTTTTACGCATAAAGAAAAAATCAGAACAAGAAGCTTTCGCTAGGTACGGATTAACTTATATAGTAGACAGATATTTACCTACTAAGTTAAAGGAGATGGAAAAATGAAGCTTGAAGAAGTAATCGCAAAAGTGATGACTGTGCCCATTATACTCATAGGGATTTACGTCTTCTTGTTATCCTACCATCAGTCCAACATAATTATCAGGTGGATATACTATATTATGACCGGAATACTTTGGGTTTTTCCAGCTATAGTTCTTATTTCGAGGATAGAAGGGTCAAAAAAAGAAACAGAAACCCAGAAATCTAAAACTGGACAAAAAGAAATTAAGGACAAAAATAAATAAAACATAATTGAGCAAAAAAGGCATAATAGTAATAGGGGGTTGCCCCGCAACTGGCAAGAGCGTTGTAGGCAAGATCATTTCAGAAATGCTTTCTCTGGAACATATTGATTATGCTTATTATCTTTTAGAAAAGAAAGCCGCGAAAATTTTAGATAATGAAATAGTTATCGAAGAAGCTAAGGCAAAAAAGATTTTAAAAGAAAAAGATGAAGCAGTAGTCTCTGGGGTTTATGCTCTTGATTACCTTGATATAAGAAAAGTAAAAAGCGTTTATGTGCTTAGGTGCAACCCGAAGATCTTGTTTTATAGGTATTTACAAAGGGACTATGATCTTGATAAAATAAAAAACAACATAACCTCTGAATATCTTGATCTTTGTTTAAAGATGGCTTTGGAAAAGGCTGGCCATGAAAAAGTAAACCAGCTTGATGTCTCAAACGACGAGCCGCATTATACTGCTCTAAGAATATACTTTTCTTTAAAAAATGGCTACAGAATATTTGATAAAGTTGATTGGCTTTCTCAGGTATCAAGAACGTTTGATATGATTTTAATGAAATGATTTTTCAACCTTTTTCTTAGCTTCTCTAACTAATTGTACTCCTAGAGTAGCCATTTCTTCTGCATTTTTTAAAACCCTATCGTGAGCAAAAACCCTGATTACGGGTTCGGTCCCTGAAGCTCTTATTAGCAACCATTCATGATTTTTGTAATAGACCTTTATACCATCTTTATGCATCTTTTTGCCCTCTAAAGCCCTGTCAACTTCATCTATAACGCTGTATTTTATTTGGTCTGAGCACCTTACTTCTCTTTTAACCACATAAAATCTTGGAACGTTCTTTAAATTTTCAATAAAATTTTCATCTTCCAAAGCTTTTAGCGTTGAATAAACAGAATCCCCATAAAGCAGTATTTCAGGCCATATGTATTTTCCCGATTCCTCAAACGCGAAAACAACTTCGCTTTTGTTCTTTCTTACAGCGTCAACCATAGCTGGAGGACCCACCTTTGTCCATATTAATTTAGCACCATACCTGCGAGCTATTTCTACGATCGAATCTGAAGAGTTTATAGGAGTAACAATCTTACCCTTCTTTGATTCGAGCTGTCTTGCAGCAAAGTATGCTCCCGCAATGTCCCCAATGATTATTTTTCCGTTGCCGTCTAAAAAAATTGCCCTGTCCCCGTCGGCGTCAGTAGCAACACCAAAATCATAATTGCTTTTTTTGATCTCCTTTACGGTTATTTTTAGATGCTGCAGTGTGGGGCTCGGTAACCTTTTAGGGAAGCTCCCGAGTGGTAGAGAATTTATTATTTTGAAATCCAATCCCAATTCTCTAAAAGTTTCTTTTGCATAAGCTCCCGCTACCCCGTTAGCGGCATCAAACATGAATCTGTAATTTTTTACTTTTTTTACATCCCTCAGTAAGCTTTTTACATAAATGCTCTTTGCATCATCAACGGTCTCATATCTGCCAAGTTTTTTCCAGTTTTTTGGAGAATCTAGAGTTTTTTCAAACATCTTTTCGACTTTTTCAGAATCGTCTAAACCAAGCTCACCTGTGTCTTTCAGAAAATATAATACTCCAGCTATGTACGGTGGTGTATGACTTCCGGTAACAGATACAGCGCCTTCAGCCTTTAATTCTTTTATCATTCTGGCTATTACAGGGGTAGGTGCCAGGCCTATATCAAGAACGTTAACTCCTTGAGAAAGCAGCGCATCTATAACGGCAAACTTTAAAGTTCTCGATTGCTGTCTGTCATCTTGGCCTACAAGAACAGTGCTGTAACCCGTATATTTCAGGTAAGCTGTGGTAAGCCTGTATACAACGTTAGGCTTTAGGTTTTTATCTATAAACCCTCTGGCTCCAGAAGTGCCGAATATCATACGGTGTAACTTATGCAAAAAGGCTTTTATCTTTTATGAGTGGCGCAGCTTACTATCTTATCGTTCGAAAGCGTATAGCAGGGTAACCCCAGATCGCTTAATCTTCTTGCGAGTTCAAGGTCTAATGTAAATACAGGGTACTTGGTTTTTAAAGCAAGTTTTAAAATATCGTCATCAGCATTTTTGTTAAATTCTTCAAAACTTTCGACCCTCAGCAACCTGTAGTTTTTAATTATCTTCCTTTTTTTGGAAAGTTTTTCGAGTTCAACTATGACTGATTTCGGTACAGTTATTTCAGGCGTTCCTATTTCATCTACTATACGATCTAGCACATTACTGGGTTTTTCTAAGAGGTATATTATAAAGCTCGTATCAAATATAACCTTCATATTATAATTCCGGAACCCGCAAGGCGCCACCTGTCAGCCACTATTCTGCTTAACGCCACCCTGTCTCCACGGAGCGTGACAGCTGGCCTCTTCAGTTTTATCCTCATAATTTCCTTTGTCACTTCTTCAACAACACCCAGGTTTGTCATTGTGCCTATGTTTAGCCTCACATTTTCTCCAGGCCTCAGCTTTTCATACCTTACCATTTCCTTCAAGCCTATTACGTATTCAAATAATTCATATTTTATAACGATTTCATTAACAGGGTCAGGCAAAAATCCTACCTTTGCTACATAGTTTCCAACCATCATATCGTTTTTGGTAAATATTGGATCAAGATTGGTGCCTATGGCTATAAGTCCACCGGGCAGGACTTCATCTACAGGTCCACTTGAAGTAGATAAGCTTACTGCTTCAGTGATTATTGGTTGATATGAACCCCTTACAGGTATGCCGGGTTTTATTTCTATTTTGTCGCCGACCCTTATTTTTCCCTGTTTCAGTGATCCACCAAGAACTCCTCCTTTGAGTTCAGAAATTTTAGCGCCGGGTTTGTTTATGTCAAAAGATCTCAAAACCTGCATGAGAGCTGGCGCGTCAGGATTTCTGGGCGGAGTTGGTATATATTCTTCTATAGCCTGTAAAAGGGCGTCAACGTTCAGCTTTTTTTGCGCTGAAACTGGAATTATTGGTACCTGATTATAGCCAAAGGAACTCAGAAACTCAACGATCTTGTTATAGTTATTCAGTGCCTGGTCATAAGTTACAAGGTCAACCTTGTTCTGAACAACGACAATGTTCTTGATTCCTATCATTTTAAGCGCCTGAAGGTGTTCCTTGGTTTGTGGTTGCGGTACTGGTTCATTTGCTGCTATTACTAGAAGAGAGCCGTCCATGAGTGCCGCTCCACTGAGCATGACGGACATCAAACTTTCATGACCCGGTGAATCAATAAAACTTATAACCCGTTTCAGCCTTGCTTCTCCTTTTGGACAGTTGCCATCTGTGTTAAATTTTTCTGGTTCAGGAAGCTTGGGGCATTCGTAAATGGCAGCATCAGCATATCCTATTTTGATCGTAATTCCCCTTTTGAGTTCTTCGCTGTGCATGCTCGTCCATTTGCCTGTAATGGCTTCAACCAGCGTTGTATTATGAGAGATTATACCGTGTGAAGAAATAAAGTTATGGAAAAACGGTACGCTTAAATCAAAAAGATAACCTTCATAATTTTTGGGTATGTTTTTTACGACTTTATCTAGTATAAGCTTCTTTCCTTCATAAACTAATATCGATTCATCAGGTTTAATTGTCTGAGCCTTTTTCCAATGATCCTTTACAAGCAATTTATGTACAGGTGTAACGGATATGGATCTGCCGGTTTCGGTTTCTATTGATATTATCTTTCCTCTGTACTTCTGGAGATATACAAAACCACGGCTTTTTCTCAAATCTTTTCCGGAAAGAGAAACAGAAGACAAAGGAAGCTCAAAAAGCTTTTCATCATAAGCTTTTTTAAAATCATAACCTATGATTTCTTTTAATATTTCACGTCCTGTGTAAAAAGTGTCTCCAATATACGCGCTTTCGTCTAAAGTAAGGCACTTTCCATGATCAACGTGACCTGCAGTACCTATGTTAACTTCTGGCTGTTTTGGAATTTTCAATCTTCAATCATTTAAGCTACTAATGGCTATAAACTTATCTCTCTTAATTGAGAGTATAGCTTAAAAACATACAATCAAGATATAATCTGTGGAAAAATACTCGATTGTAAACATTTCAATAATATTTAGCAGAGCCGTTTACAGCATGTACTGGGTTTATCTTTCTCCGGCTTACATCTACTACATGCAGGAATTTTCAGTACCCAAATCTTTTCTGGGATACATATCATGGTCATTCATATTTGGATCTGCTGTAACTCAAATGCCAGCGGCCTATTTAGCTTCCTACAGGGGGCCCGTAAAGGTTTACCTGTTAGGCCTTTTTTTGCTTTCGTTTTCCGGCATATTTTCAGCTTTCAGCTTTAACTTTCAGATGCTTCTCATAACAAGAATTATAGCAGGGGCTGGAGCAGGGCTTTTCTTTTCCACTGCTGGGTACGTTCTCTCTTATATAAATCAGAAAAGGCTGGGTTTTTGGATGGGTGTTTATAACGCGGCCTTTGCTGTCGGAGCTATAACGGCTTATGCTTATGGTATGTTATACACTTATACAAACTGGAAAGTTCTCGTATCGTCGATATCACTTTTTGGAGTTATGGTTACACTAACAGATTACTTTCTGTTAAGAAGGATGGGTATAAAAATTGAAATCGACAGGAACAGACCAAAAATCACCAAAAACATAAAGCCGATCCTCGTCGCTGTAGCTATTTCAGGTTTCTGGGGGACTTACTATGCTGCGGAAACGCTGCTTCCTTCTTACTTTGCGATCGTAAACGGTTCAGTAAAATTTGGCAACGAAGTTACCATAATGTTACTGGTTTTCAGCTTTATCGGAGGTTTCTTCAATTATTTTTATGACGTTTCCCTCTCTAAAAGGCTTTTCCTATTTATAACGGTTTTTCTCGGCGGTATCGGGTTCCTTATGTTTAGCTCAAAAGAACTTTTTTATTTTGGTCTGTTTTTGATAGGTTTTTTTGACGAGATGGCTTTTTCGGCTTTATACGCCATTTCACTCCAGCTTTCAGAAGAAAAGTACTCAGCAATGGCTTTATCGGTAGTTAATTTCATTAACATGGTTCTTGGTATGTGGATTTCTATAGTATTTTCATACTCAATGGTTTATCTGGCCAAATATCTGTGGCTGCTGATGTTTCTCATAACAGTCATTCCTTCTATTCCCCTTTTGCACAAATATTTTGAACCAAACAAGTCAAAGTAATTGTTAAGCTTTATCTTTTTACAAGAGACCTCATCCGAAACAGTATACCAAACTTTTGTCTATGATGGATTTGCCACCTTCAAGTTTTATGAGCGGCTTTTCATTAAAATAGCTTTAAACTGTCAAGCAGGTTAATCAAATACGCTGATTATTATCACAATACATTATGTGGTGCCAGTCAATCGTAACTATTACGGGTTTTTGAACGCGCCAGAATCTCTCATTTTTATAATTAGTTCGTTGTACTCATGGGCCCCGTTGCTTCAGGTTGTTCCTTATAGCATGTCCACATAGGTTTAAAAAGCATTATCCATAGATTTTTCCAAAGGTTGATTAAAACATAATGCGCTTTACCATTATTAGATCGTAAGATTGTTTATGGTTTGCATAAACGGTAAAAGGCCATCCTGAGCTAAAAAAGTTTTGAACTACTGGTAAGGACAGGGTAGTTTTCAAGCTCGTATAAATTCTATTTGTTAATTAAAATTTATAAAATCGGGGTCACAAAGGATAATGATGAGCTATCGGGAACTTTTTATTTCGCCGTCTCCAAAAATTTCAACTGGGGACGAAAGTTCAAAGGTTTACATAATGGGCGTGCCTTTTGATTTTACTACATCTTACAGACCAGGATCCAGGTTTGGGCCACTTACTGTTAGACAGGCCTACTGGAACATAGAAATAGTGGACCGCAAGCTAAACGTAAACGCTGAAAAAATACAAATCTTTGATATGGGTGACCTATCATATTTTGCCAGCACCGATGAGATGATAAACAGCTTATCGAAAGTTTCAAAAGAAGTATTTTCAGAAAACAAGGTTCTTGGCACAATAGGTGGTGAGCACCTGATTACCTATCCGATTTTAAAAGGTCTAAAAAACATATCTCTGGTTGTTTTTGATGCTCATCTTGACTTAAGGGACACTCTTTACGGGCTTAAAGTATCACATGCAACTTTTTTGAGAAGGCTTCTAGAAGATAACAAAAGCTTAAAAGTTTATCATATAGGGTCTCATACCTTTGTAGACGAGGAATTAGATTTTGCGATATCCCACGATGTTGATTTATATACCTATTATGATATAACGGAAAGGAAGATAGAATCCCTTAAAAACATAATAAGAGATGACGAAAAAATTTATGTGTCGGTGGACATGGACGTGCTGGATCCATCGTGTGCTCCTGGAGTGGCAAACCCTGAGCCGGAAGGTCTTAATTATGAAAGACTTTTCAACCTTTTGAGGTCGTTAAAGGGAAAAAATATAGTGGGTTTTGATGTTATGGAGACTAATCCGTTGCTAGATCCTTCTGGCATAACTTCTATAGCTGCAGCCAAGGTTCTTTCCCTACTGGTTATAGATTCTTCAGGGGTCTGAATTGCCAGATTTTGTTAGGGATTATATAAATCCGGTAACTTTCAGAATTGGGAAAGCTCTTGGAAGAATTGTAAAGAATCCAAACGTAATAACTCTCACAGGTTTTTTCATAGGAGCGCTTACGGGCCCACTTCTTTATTTCAAGTCAGTTTATCTTGCAGTTCTGGCGCTGATAGTATCCGGAGTGTTTGACATGCTTGATGGTGCAGTAGCAAGAGCATTAAACAAAATTACAAAAAAAGGAGCTTTTTTAGATTCCAACCTAGACCGGCTTGTAGAGGCATCGCTCTATGCAGGCATAAGCGTTTATCAACCAGGCCTCGCGATCTATTCGTTCCTAGCTTTTATATTTTCTATCATGGTTAGCTATTCAAGGGCAAGAGTAGAAGGTCTTTCTCATGGAATAAGACCTAAATCCATAGAATTGGGAGAAAGAGGAATAAGGCTTTTGATAATGATAATAGCAATGCTTTCAGGTTACACATTTTACGGGCTTTTAATTGTCATAGTAATAGCATTTGAGACTTTTATGGAAAGGCTAATACTTTATTACAGGTTTCTCGCAGCTCAAAACGATTAAAAGCGTTGCTTTTTTCCGCGAAATATCCGAAATAATTAATAGTATCCAATTTCTTTTCTTTCTAGCTTGAAAATTTTAGCGCTACACGGTAAAGGCTCTGATCCAGCCAAAATAGCATGGTTAACTTCTCCGTTGAAGATTTTTGGAAATGTTGACGCTCCCTACGTTGATGTAGAGGCGAGCGAGTTCCTCAAATCTTACCTAAAGACAGAATATGATATTGTGGCTGGACATTCAAGGGGAGGGACTTACGCATTGCTTTATTCCGCTTTTAAGGGCAAACCTGTAATAGCTGTTTCATCCCCTTCTGACAGGTTAAAACAGTCAGAGTATTTAAAAGAGTTTCAAGCGGGTACAGTTCAAAAAAGGCTTTACGAAGATCTCCAAAAAATACCAAAAGAGTACTTGGCTGAGACATCGCCAATTAATTATGCTGATAAAATCAAAAACGCGCTTTTAATTCATGGCAGTGAAGACGACATAGTTCCGGTACAGCAGAGCAAAGAACTCTGCAAAAAGATAGTCGACTCAGGAGGGAAATGCATGCTTTACGTTATAAAGATGAGACATACGCCTCCAGCATCCCGTTATGGCGAAATACATAAAATTATAGAAAGCTGGGTGATGGATAATGTCAGCTGAAAAGTACATAGACGATGCTTTAAAAGGAGAACATGGAGAAGCGGCAATGATAGCTGCCAAGGTGCTGGTTGCTATAGAAAAAGCTTCAAGGTCAAAAGGATTTATAAAAATATCCTCTGCGCATATATCAGGGATCAACTATCATAACATAGGCGACGCAGGCCTTGAACTCCTAAAAGACATTTCCAAAGTTGCCAGGTTTAGTGTTCCAACCTCTATAAATCCGTGCGGAGCTCCTGTTCTTGAAACTGATAAAACTTTCAGTAAAGAATTGGTTGAGAAGCAGAAAGCTATCTACGATGCTTTTATTAAGATGGGCGCAAAAAATTCATGCACATGTGTGCCCTATGAAGGATTAAACGTGCCAAAAAGGGGGGAACACGTTAGCTGGGCAGAAAGCTCAGCTGTGGTCTACGGCAACTCGGTTTTAGGTATATACACCAACAAAGAAGGAGGGCTAAGCGCGCTCGCCTCAGCCATACTGGGCTTTACTCCCTACTACGGAATGCATGTGGATGAAAACAGGAAGCCTAAAAAGATAATACAGCTACATTTTCAGATAAACGGCAATGTAAAATACGGAGCGCTGGGTTACTTTATAGGTAAATTTACAAAAGATATAGTGGGAATAATGGGGATAGCTTCAGCTAAAAAAGGAGAGCTTAAAGCACTTTCAGCTTCGATAGGTACTTACGGTCCCCAGCCAATGTTTGTTATTGAGCCACGTGTTGATGAAGCAGAAATAGTGCCTTTAGAAAAAAACCAGCTAGATGAAGCGGTTTCCAAGATAAGCGATGAAGCTGAACCGCAAGCCATAGTACTGGGTTGTCCTTTCTTATCTGCTGAAGAAGTGAAAAAGCTTGCTGACCTTGTCAGAGGAAAAAGGTTTGACATACCAACGTATTTGTTCATTGATAGGACTAGCTTTAACGAGCTGTCTCAGGAAGAAAAAGAAGCATTGCAGGCTTCAGGAGCAAAACTGTATTTTGACGTATGCCCTACTTTATCGTATTTGCCAGAAACTTTTGGTTATACAAACGTCTTAAGCAACAGCGCAAAACACTATTTCTACACAAAGCATCAGTCAAACATAAAAGTAAAGCTGATGGATGTCGAAGAAATTGTTGACAAGCATGTAAAAAAATGAGCATGTAAACCGATATATTTAAGGGAAAAAATGACATTTTATGCAGGGATGGATAAAAGTATACACGGGACCTATGTTCAGCAGAAAGACTGAAGAATTGCTGATCGAGCTCAGAAGGTATGAACTCGCAAAAAAGAAGATAATACTGTTCAAGCATGCAATAGATAACAGGTACGGGGAAGAATATGTTACAAGTCACGACGGCAGAAAGATGAAGGCAATCAAGGTTTCAGATCCTTCAGAAATATACGACATTGGGAAGGAATACGAGGTCATAGGAATAGACGAAGCACAGTTTTTCGATACAGAAATTGCTGATGTTGTGAACAGGCTTGCTGATGAAGGCAAGCGCATAGTAATAGCAGGATTAGACAAGAATTTTCTAGGAAAACCTTTTGGACCTATGCCTTTGCTTCTTGCTATTGCTGATGAAGTTATCAAGTTAACTGCTGTTTGTCCTGTTTGCGGAGAACCAGCAACTTTTACTATACGTAAAAGTAAGGAAGAGCAAGAAATCCTTATAGGAGGGTATGACCATTATGAACCCAGGTGCAGAGTTCATCATCATACAATATTAAGGTAAAATCAAAGCGTATTGTAACGGATGCTCTCAAAAAAATTTAAGTTAATTAGAAAAATTTATATTTAGAGCTATTTTAACTAGTTCGATGCTTTCACCAATAAGATGTTTTAGCTGTGGCGCTTTACTCGGCGATAAGTATGAAAAGTTTAATGCTCTTGTTGCTAAAGGTATGGAACCTTCAAAGGCTCTGGATAAATTAGGAATCAAAAGATACTGCTGTAGAAGAATGATTTTGAGCAATTTTGAGGCTATAAACAAGATGCTTCCTTATGCTGAGGCAGCAGCCCTTTTAAATGATAAGGGGGATGAGATTTAGTTGGAAATAACAGACGTTAAGATTCTTCCCAGCTTTACGAGCAGAGGGGATGAAACAGTAGAGGCAACAGTCTTTATAAAAAACTATAAAGCAACTGTAACTGCACCTGCTGGTGCTAGTACAGGCGAAACTGAAGTGATACACATGCCAAAAGGTGGATTTTCAACAGTGGAAAAGAACTTTGATAAGAAAAAGCTTTTAGGCGTTGATGCGGCAGATCTAAAGGCCGTTTATGAGGCTCTCGTTGAGATAGGGGGTTCTGATAAATTTGAAAAAATAGGCGGAGCTATAGCCTTTGCAGTATCCGTAGCAGCTGTTGCAGCCGAATCTCTGGCTTCAGGCAAACCATTTTACTCGCTTATTGGTTTTGAACCGAGAATACCTTATCCCATTGGGAATGTGCTAGGAGGAGGTAAGCATGCAGGAGCTGGCTCTCCAGACATACAGGAATTTTTGTCAAGCCCTGTAGGAGCAAAGAACGCTTTTGAAGCTATTGTATTAAACCTTAAAGTTCACAAGGAAGTTAAAAAAGAAATAGAAAAAAGGGATCCAATGTTTGCTGGCGGTAAAGGTGACGAAGGAGCGTGGGCCCCAAGGCTTAATGACGAAGAGGCGCTAGAGGTAGTCCGAACCGCCATAGATAGGGTTTCTAAAGAATATGGCCTCAGAATAATAATGGGAGTAGATTTTGCCGCATCGACTCTTTACGATAACGGTTTTTACAATTATGCAAGAAAGGGCAAAAAACTTTCAAAAGAAGATCAGTTTAAGTATGTAGAAGATATAATAAACAAATACGATATTAAGTTTGTAGAAGATCCTTTCTTTGAAGGGGATTTTGAGTCTTTTGCTGATCTTACAAAAAGTTCAAAAGCGCTGATAGTAGGTGATGACATCTTTACAACAGACTACAAAAGGTTAGAAAAAGGGGTTAAAATGGGGGCTGCAAATGCAGTAATTCTCAAAGTAAATCAAGTAGGCACGTTGTACCAGGCAAAGCTTTTCGCTGAGGTTGCTCATAAGAACAATTATGTAGTGATAACTTCTCACAGAAGCGGAGATGTATGTGAAGGTTATCTTGCGGACATAGCTGTAGGTATGAAATCATCATTAATAAAGAGTGGGGTTGTTGGAGGGGAAAGAATGTCAAAACTTATAAGGTTAGCAAGAATAAATGAAGAAAATGCAAGCATACCTCTTTGGAGGCCGAACATATAATGGCAGAAAAACAGCCTGAAGATAAAAGCGAAGAAGGTTCAGAAAATAGGAATATAAACGTTCAGCTTACAGAAAGTGCACTGATAGCTTCCGGCATAAGGATCGGAACAAATGTCGCAACAAAGCACATGAAACAGTTTGTAGCCAGGAGGAGAGAAGACGGTTTAAACATCCTTGATTTAAGCAAAATACTTTCAAGGATAGAAATAGCTGGAAAGTTCTTGTCAAGATACGATCCCAAAAAGGTTCTTGTTTATTCTACAAGGGAAGCGGCTTTTACTCCTATAACAAAATTCGCCGAGCTAACAGGGGTAAATTACGTTTTAGGGAGATTATTACCAGGAACTCTTACAAACCCGTATCTGCCTGATTATAAGAACGTTGACCTGGTTCTTATAGTAGATCCTGCAGTAGATAAGCAGGCTATAGAAGAGGCTATAAGGGTAAACATACCGATTGTTGCCATCTGTGATACAAACAACGTCTGTAACTTTGTTGACCTGATAATACCTGGAAACAACAGAGGGAGAAAATCATTGGCAATGATATTTTGGCTGCTTGCCAGAAGCTATCTGATAAATTCTGGCGCTATGCAACCGAACGAAGCTATGAAATACAGTCCATCGGACTTTGAAATGAAGTTTGAAGAAGGAAGCTATGTGGAGAGTTAGAAAACCAGCAGTTGCAGGATATTTTTACCCAAGCGAAAAGAATGAACTGATAAGTTTAATCGAAGAAACGTTTAGATCTAAAGATTTGGGTCCTGGTTCACTTCCACCATTAAATGAGCAAAAAAATGTTCTGGGCTATTTGGTGCCCCACGCAGGTTATGAATACTCTGGATATATAGCAGCTCACGCTTATCTTGAAATATCAGCACTGCCAGAAGGTTCTACCTTCATAATTTTGGGTCCAAACCACTACGGTATTGGCAGTCCGTTAGCGCTTCCGCAGAGCGAAATCTGGGAGACTCCTCTCGGACAAGTAAAGGTTGATACGTCCTTGAGAAATGAAATAATGTCTGAAAAATCAATAATAGACATGGACGATGGGGCTCACTGGAGGGAACACAGCATAGAAGTCCAGATACCTTACCTTCAGTATGTAAAAAAGGACTTCAAAATACTCCCGATATCTATGACCCTTATGGAAAAGGAGTATGCAGTAGAAGTTGCAGAAATAATCTATAAAAAAATCAAAGAAAAGAAAAACTACTACATTATAGCATCTTCTGACTTGACACATTATGAGCCTGCTGAAAGCGTTAACAGAAAAGATGAAATTGCTATAAAAGCGATAACGAACAGAAGTCTTGATGAGCTGTACAGGGTTCTTAGAAAGTATGATATAACAATGTGCGGTTATGGTCCTGCAGCTGTGTTAATGCACCTGAGCAACCTTCTAGGTTATGATAAAGTAAAGTTGCTAAAACATGCTAACAGCGGGGACGTCACAGGGGATTACAGCTCTGTTGTGGGCTACGCTTCTATCGGTTTTTATAAGTAGCGGATTGTTTTTAAATATGGTAACTTATTTTCTAATAGAATGAAATTCAGCGAAGCTGTAGCTCCTGCAAAGGTCATTTTGTCTGGAGAACATTTTGTAGTGCATGGTGCAAGAGCTTTAGCCGGCGCTATAAACCTGTATCTGAAAACAAGGATTGAAGAAAGCGATAAAGACATCATACGTTCTAATGGTAAAATCATACGTGCCGATTACGTGCTTAAAAAGGTAAAGGAGATATCAGGAGTCAGAAATGTAAAGGTTTCGGTACGGAGCGCAGTACCAAAGTCAGCAGGCCTTGGTTCCTCGGCTTCTTTTCACGTAGCAACTATAATTGCGGCGTTCAAACTCAGAGGTATAAATCCTTCCCGTGAAAAAATATTCGAAGAATCGATGGAGCTTGAAAGGGAGGTTCATAAAAATCCAAGCGGCATAGACGTTTGGGCTGTTTTGAACGGTGGCGTCTTTATTTTTAAAAGAGGAGAAAAAAATTATTCAATAAATTCAAAGGTTGAAAAAATCCTGTTGATAGACTCAGGGCAAAGAAGAAACACCGGTACCCTGGTAAGTAAGGTTGGATACATAAAAGAAAATGAACCAGAAAGGTTCAGAGAGCTTGTAGAAATAGCCGATTCAATCTCATTATCGATGAAGAACGCTCTGGAATTGGGAGATGTTGAAAAAGTTAAAGGCCTTTTCAGGATAAACCAGTCTCTTCTTGAGCTTATAGACGTATCTACTCCAAAGATAGCTCGCCTTTTAAAAGTGTTGCAGGAAAATGGAATTTCAGCCAAAATTACCGGAGCTGGCGGTGGAGGATATCTAATTGGATTACCTGTAAAAAAGGTTGATGGCTTAAAAACAAAAGAAGTAAAGATTGGAGTTCGTGGCGCTTACGATATAAACTTCACGCATTAAAGTCATCGATTTATTACAATTTAAGAAAAAGAACCATTTACAGAAAAAGTTAAGTTTAAAGATGCTAAAACAGAAACGTTAAGCAGATGCCTTTGACAGTTGTAAAAATGGGCGGTTCCTCTATTACATTTAAAGATAAACCGTTCAGCATAAACGAAGAAGGAATAAACAATATAGCTGAAGCTTTGAGCGAGGCTGGAATGCGATATTTTTTAATTCACGGAGGGGGATCGTGGGGACACCCAGCAGCTACAATATATGGTCTTTCAAGTTTTTATCATTCAGATTCCGGCAAGGGGGTAAGCTTTACAAAGATCAAGATGCTGCAGCTCAGTGTCCAGGTTCAAAAAATTCTGATGGAGAAAGGCCTGTTCACGTTTTACTTTCCTGCACAGCTGATTGATACGCTCAATAAAGATGAAGTTATAGAAATGATCGAAAGGTCTGTATATCCGCTGACGTTCGGAGATGTCATCTATGAGTATGGAAAAGGGTTCAGGGTTATAGGAGGAGATGAGATAGCGTTAAAAATCAGCTACAAATTTCCAGTAAACAAGGTGGTGTTCATCATGGGAACTCCAGGGATAATGGATGAAAATGGTAATGTGATTAAAAAAATAAGCGTAAAAAGATCTGAAGGATCTATTTACATAGGGAATGTGCCGATAATAAAAGGTAACAGCTTTGAGAGATTTCAAAAAGTACTTACAAAAATATCAGAAAACTCTCCTGACGCAACGGGCGGTTTAAGTTTCAAGCTTTACATTGCTTATATGTTGGCTAAAGCGGGCATAAGCTCTGTGTTTATAAGCTCAGGCAATAAGGAAAATATTATTAAAGCATTAAAGGGTTATAAGTTTGATGGTAGTGTAGTGATGTCTGATGGAAGTTAAGGATAGAAAGGTTGAGCACATAAACATCGTTAAAAAAGGCGGAGTTGAGTATGAAGAAACATCTGGTTGGTTTGAATACGTGCATCTTATTCATCAGGCGCTTCCCGAAATTGATCTGCAGGATGTAGATACTTCTGTAAATTTTTTGGATTTTAAGCTTCAAGCACCGCTAATAATAGACAGCATGACCGGAGGAAGCGAAGAAACGAAAGAAATAAACAAAAACCTTGCGGCCCTTGCGCATGAGCTCGGATTAGGAATGGGCGTAGGTTCTCAGAGAGCTGCAATAGAAGACCCATCTTTAGCAGATACGTATTCGGTTGTAAGGGAAACAGCTCCTGACATATTTGTTATAGGAAATATTGGAGCCGCACAGCTTCTTGCTTATGACCTTGATAAGATTAAAAGAGCAATAGAAATGATAAAGGCAAACGCTCTGGCAATACATTTAAACCCTCTTCAGGAAGCGATTCAACCTGAAGGGGAACCTAAATTCAGGGGGGTTCTGCAAAAGCTAGTAGAAGTTTCTAAATCAATAAACGTGCCAATAATAGTTAAAGAAGTAGGTTCTGGGATTTCAAAAGAAGTTGCGATAAACTTGAAGCTGGCTGGCGTTTCTGCTATAAACGTTGCAGGAGCAGGAGGGACAAGTTGGGCCAAAATTGAAGGAGTAAGGGCAAAAAAGGCAAAGAAGATGGAAAACTACAGCCTGGCTGAAATATTCGGGGAATGGGGCATACCAACAGCTGCCTCCATAATAGAAGTAAGGAGCGTTACGGATCTCCCGTTAGTAGCCTCAGGAGGTATGAAAAATGGGCTTGAGCTGGCAAAGGCCATAACGCTTGGAGCCGATGTGGGAGCAATGGCTGGAACAGTGCTTAAAGAGTTGCTGAAGAACGGGTATGAAAAGGCCAAAGAAATGCTGCTCAACACAGTAAACGAATACAGGCTTGCTCTTTTCCTTACGGGTTCAAAAAACGCCTCAGAACTGAAGAAGAAAAGAAAGATTCTGCTGGGTCCGTTAGCAGAATGGGCCAGACAGGTTGGATACATATGATAAGTCAAGATGAATTTTTGAAAAACGTTGAAGTCTACTTAAAAGGATCATTATCAAAAGAATATGATGTTTATAAGGCTTCAGCACACCTTGTATTTGCAGGAGGAAAACGTCTAAGGCCTCTTATGGTCGCAAGAATTTATGAATCGTTAGGAGGAAACGCTTTAGAGATAGTACCTGCTGCTGCATCAGTTGAGCTCGTGCATAACTTCACGCTGATACACGATGATATTATGGACAACGATGACTTCAGAAGAGGCGTGCCAACCGTTCACAGAGTCTTTGGGGTACCGGTTGCCATACTAGCTGGGGATCTTCTGTTCGCCATGGGTTACAAAGCACTCGAGGATGTTAAGCCTTATAAAGAAGATGAAGAAAAATTTCATAAAGCTGTTAGCGCGTTAACAAATTACGTCATAGAACTTTGTGAAGGTCAAAACATTGATATTGCGCCACCTGCGCAGTTCAGAGAAGAAGTTTATTACGAACTTATAAAGAAGAAAACTTCATCTCTTTTTATTCTTTCATCTCTTTACGGTGTCTACGCCGCAGGAAGGTTTGATCTTGAAGAATATGCTAAAAAGTTCGGTGAAAATTTTGGAATAATATTTCAGTTAACGGACGACCTTCTGGGTTTGATCGGAGATCCAAACATTACCAAAAAACCAGTAGGGTCTGACCTAAGAGAAGGGAAATCAACGCTCCCGATTTATTTGGCAATAAAAAAAGCAGACGATAAGCTCAAAAATGAAATTTTGAGCGTCTACGGGAAAAAAGCTGAAGAACAGGAAATAAATTATGTTGTTAAAAGGATAAAAGAACTTGGTATTGAAGAAGATGTAAAGAAAATTATAAACGTATATGTTGAAGGCGCGTTGTCAGCTTTAAAGCATCTAGGCTCAGGCGAGCCAAACTCAGAATTGATAAAAATGGTGAACAGCTTGGTTGAGCGTCAGCGATGAAGAACTTAGAGCAATAATAACTAAATACGCTGCTCAGAACGCGGTAAAACACGGGGGAAAGGCTGATCAGGTAGCAGTTATAGGAAAAATAGTCTCCGAAAGACCAGACATAAAACCAAAATTAAAAGAAATACTGCCATTGGTAAAGGAGGTCTGTGATTATGTCTCTGGCTTAAGCATTGAAAAACAAAAAGAGCTTGCAGGTGAGATGGAAGAAAAAAGGAAACAGGAGTTAAAACTGCCGCCTCTTGAGGGAGCTGAGACAGGTAAGGTTGTGACGCGTTTCGCACCTAACCCGAACAGCGTTCTTCATCTTGGATCTTCTAGAGCAGCAATCCTCTCTTACGAGTACGCTAAGATATACAAAGGCAGGTTTATACTGAGGTTTGAAGATACCGATCCACGGTTAAAAAGGTCCGATTTAAAGTTTTACAAATATATTGAAGAGGATCTTGAATGGCTTGGAATTAAATGGGATGAAGAGCATTATCAGAGCCAGAGGTTGCCAATATACTATGATTACGTTGAAAAGGCTATCAAAATAGGGGCAGTTTATATAACCGAATGTAATAGAGAGAAGTTTAAAGAACATATAATGAAGCAGAAACCCTGCCCTGACAGGGATTTGCCGGTTGAGGTTCAGCTAAAAAGATGGGAAAAGATGCTTTCGGGAGAATATAAAGAGGGTGAGGCTGTTGTAAGAGTAAAAACAGACCTTTCGCATCCAAATCCCGCGGTCAGGGACTGGCCTGCCCTCAGAATAATAGATACGGAAAAATATTCTCATCCTATTGTAGGCAACAAATACAGGGTTTGGCCGCTATATAACTGGGCTTCAGCCATAGACGACCACCTTATGGGGATAACCCATATTTTCAGGGGTCAGGAGCATTTCGTTAATATGGTCAGACAAAAATACCTTTACGAAGCCTTTGGATGGAAGTATCCATACGCTGTTCATTATGGCAGGCTCATGATAGAAGACAAACCGCTGAGCAAATCTGAAATCGAGAAGGGCATAAAAATGGGTGTTTACAGTGGCTACGATGACATCAGACTGGCTACGCTGAAAGCCTTGAAAAGGAGAGGCATAGTTCCCGAGGCAATAAAACAGCTAATATTAACAATGGGAATAAATACAAACGATGCAGTAATAAGTTTAGAAAACCTGTACGCTATAAACAGAAAGATAATAGATCCTATAGCAAATAGATATTTTGCCGTATTCGAGCCCCACGTAACGATAGTTCTTAAAAACATAGAAATTCCGAAGGTCGTTCAACTTTATAAACATCCAAACAGAAAAAACGAAATAAGGACTTTAAAGCTAGAAAAAGCTGAAATAATAATAGAAAAAAGCGATCATGAAAAGAATGCAGGTAAGGAAGTCAGGTTTATGGGTCTGGGCAACTTCGTTCTTGAAGAAGATTATGCAACGTTCACTGATAACGATCTAGCAAGGGCAAAAGAATTTCCGCATCTACACTGGTTACCTTCAGATACTCAAACTGAGATAAAGGTGCTCAATGACGATGGAAACGAAATAAACGGAATTGCAGAACAGGGGTTAAAATTAGAACTGAACAACGTCGTTCAGCTGGAGAGAAAATTTTTTTGCAGAATAGAGTCGGTAATCGATAACACGATAAAAGCAGTGTATACATCTAACTGATCCTTATTCAACTCGTCGTAAAAAGCAAAAGTTACTTCTCTAGACCTGATTATACTTTAAAAAAGGAAGAAAGAAACAGTCAGTAAATGTCAAACGTTTTTAAGGGATTGTTCAAGATCTTCTATCAGATCTTCTACATTTTCAAGCCCTACTGAAAGTCTAAGCAGATTTTCGGTTATTCCAAGTTTTTTCTTGCAATCTTCGCTTAGAGATGATGACGCAGAAAGAACAGGGTAGGTCATTATCGACTCAGTACCTCCTAAGCTCGGCGATGGAACTATAAGCTTCAGACGCTTTAAAACGGAAATCGCTTCTTCTTTTCCTCCATTTACCTTAAAGCTTACAACGCCCCCGCACCCATTAAAATATTTTTTTGCCAAACGGTAATAAGGGTCTGTCTCAAGGCATGGGTACATGACTTCTTCAACCTTCGGATTTTCTGAAAGGTATTTTGCAATTTTGAGAGCATTTTCTTGCTGTATTTTTATCCTTGCAAATAAAGTTTTTAACCCTCTAAGAGTGAGGTAAGCGTTAAACGGGCTTAAAATCGATCCGGTCATCCTTCTGGTTTCCCAGAGCTCAAGGATATTTTCCTTTTTTCCAGCAATAATACCGCCTATAACGTCATTGTGACCAGATATGTACTTTGTAAGGCTTTCAACAACAACATCAGCACCTTTTTCAATAGGTTTAAAGAGGGCCGGGCTCAAAAAAGTGTTGTCAACTGCAAACGTGGCCTTGCCCTTTATAGAATCCCTTACTGCATCAATTTCTATTACCTTTAACGTAGGGTTAGTCATGGCTTCTATAAATACAAGCTTTGTGTCTTTTGTTACAGCCGAAGCTATTTCTTCTGCATCAGGCATTACAACTTTAGCTTTTACGCCAAATTTTGAAAGATAACTCAAGAGCTTTATGGTTGTTCCGTATGCTTCGCATGTAACAACGGCTTCATCTCCTGAAGAAAGAAGGTTCAAATACAAAGAGCTTATGGCAGCCATCCCGCTGGAAAAAGCAAGAGAATCCTCAGCTCTTTCAAGCTTTGATACAGCTTTCTCAAGATACCGCACTGTGGGGTTTTCTTCCCTAGAATACTTCAGATCTACATTTCTGTCGTTCTTCTTGGCTTCTCCTCTTTGTTCAAATATTGAAGAAAGATAAATAGGAGGTATCCTTGAACCTAAATCATCATTATATTCATGACCATGTATCGAATTAGTCTCATCATTCAATTTTATAATTATTCCTAACAGATATATAAAAACACTACTATTGATTCTTTTTAGGAATCATTTAATCAATTCATTATATGCTTTTTTAAAATCTTCCTGGCAGGATTTGCACAGCATCGGTAGCTTTGTGTCAACGTCCTTTAAGCTTTTAGCATGGCTCATTATACATGTTTGATTTAAGCAGTGTCCCAAACCCCAGAAATGGCCTATAAGATGGGCAGCTTCTTTCATTATTCTTTCTTTTGCCAGTTTTGGATCGGAAATCAACCTATCTTCGCTCAGGATAGCTACCCTCTCTTTAGGATCTACTATACCGAAAATTCTTGAACCGGTTGAATCTACAATCGGCAAACCTGTTACGATAAAAACATAATGATGATTTTTTGGAATTATATCCCTTACCTGTTTAAGGATCTGATCCCCATCATAAGTTTTTAAATTAACGTTAAATTCTACATCCTGATGATCTCTGATGCTCATGTTATAGAGGGATGCAGCTGTCTTATAGCTTTCTAAATACCTTGTTGCGTACCCGTTTAGGAAATAGAGGTCAATTTCAAGTTTGTTAATCTTTTTTTCACTCAATCACTTCACCAGTCCTTGCGCATGTAGCGTTTAACCCCATACTATTTAGCTCTAACGCAAAAGCTTCGCAGTTTTCCTGTTCACCGTGAACAAGAATTATTTTTGGAGAGCCTTTGAGCGACTTGAACATCTGCAAAAGCTGAGACCTGCCAGAATGGCTCGATAGATCAAACTTGCCAACCTTGGCGTTAACGCTGTAATGGTTTCCGTTAAAGTTCAAGCTACCTTCTTCTACCAGCGATCTGCCAGGCGTTCCCTCAACCTGATACGCGACTATAGCTATACCGTTCTTTTGGTTCTTTGAAATTTTTTTGCTGTAAAATACTGAAGCGCCCCCCATCAGCATCCCAGCTGGAGAAATTATGACTGCTGGCTCTTTAACGATTTTTCTTCTATCTTCCCATCCATTAACATAATTTAAGCGCCCAAGAGCGCTTCTTAAAAATTCGGCGTCTCTTAAAAATTGCGGGTTGTTCAGGAGTATGTCGTTTACAGTAAGAGCCATACCATCCATATAAACGTCATGCTTAAAGTTATAAGAATAAAATATCTCGGCCAGCTCCTGAGCCCTTCCGACAGCGAAAGCTGGAACAAGAACAGTGCCTCCATCTTCTATTATTTCGTTAGAAAAATCTATGAGCTTTTTTTCTTCTTGTTCTCTTACAGGATGATCCTGCATTGCGTACGTACATTCAGACACAATATAATCTACTTCCGGAAGATCATAAGATGCAGGGTTGAGCAACCTCGTTTGTATATGGTTTATATCTCCCGTATACAAAACCTTCTTGCTTCCCTTTATGTAGACCATAGAGCTGCCAGGAATATGTCCGGCATTAAAAAATTCAGCTTCAATACCGTTTATGTTAAAAAGTTCTTCATATTCTATTGCTTTGCTCATCCTAACAAGTTTTTTTACTTCTTGTTGAGTGAACGGAAGCTTATCGCCTGAAATGTTTAATAGATCATAAAGTAAAAGCTCTGTGAGCTCAATAGTGACCTTTGTAGCATAATGTGGAACGTTCCCATCTATATAAAGATAAGGCTCATAGCCTATATGGTCTAGATGCGCGTGTGTCGTTATCAACGCAGTTAAGTCTTTGGGTCTTACATGTAAGGGGTGGACTATGTTTTTTCCTGGATTTAATCCATAATCTAAGAGTATGGTTGTGGAATTATCTTTTACTAAAATGCCGGAATTACCTATGTTTCCTCCGGCACCTAACACTTTTATTTGCATTTTACCTTCAGTTTTAACTTTTTGAAAACATTAACTTGCTTATTATTTAATCTTTCTCCAAAAATGCATTCAACCGGTATTTTTATGTCGAGTTAGGAAGCTCCAGATTTTATGTTTAGGTATTTTACAAAGGTTTATAACGCGCTAAACTAGTTAAGTTTGAGGGAAATAAATGTTTAAAGTGGCATCATCAGGTTGGGAAAAGCTCGATAAAGAAATATTAAGAATGAAAGAGGGCAGTCAAGTTAGCGCTTTGCTTTCAGTTGAAGTTGTACCTGCTCAGGAAAACATCGATTTACAGAAAGAGCTTAAAAACGCGTCAACAAGTATGGCAGATCTATGCGAGTTTGAGATAGACATTCATGAAGACCATGGAGCATTGAACTGTCAAAAGCTTTTAGAAGACGGTTTTTCTGATGTGCTGAAAGACGTAATAAACAGGGTCAATTCGCTGGGAACACTGTTTGTGGCTGGCTTTCAGGCAGAAATCTACCGCGACCAGGATCTCATAATGATAATGTTTGGAGACAGCTATAACGCAACTGTAATCTATCCTCATGAAAGCGGTAAAAAACTTGAAGTAATGCAGCTTGAGTTTACTATATAAAAGTTTCAAGACTGATTTTGTATAAACCTAAAAAATAAAGACGATCCAGTATATGGGCATTTTTTAGAGCTTTCTAAAATAAAATAAAACGTTTATTAGCAAATAATTTTAAGGTTATGAAGGTGAGTAAAATGGAAATTAAGAGGAAGTCTATAATGCTCCCAGGCCCCGTGGACGTCCCAGATGACGTTTTGATGTCGATGAGCAAGCCCGTTATAAATCACAGGGGGGAAGAATTTCATCAGCTTATGTCAAACATAGAAAAAATAAGCAAGGAGCTTTTTAAGACCAAGTACAATATTATAGTTCTCTCATCCTCGGGTACTGGTGGTGCTGAATCTGCTGTTATGAACATCATAAGACCAGGCGACAAAGCAATAGTGCCAGTATTTGGAGAGTTTAGCGGCCGATTAGCGCAACAGATAGAAATGGCCAGAGGCAAAGTTGTTAGGGTCAATGCGCCTTTTGGGACGGCTCCTTCTGTAGAACAGATTGAAAAGGCAGCTTCTGAAAACAAAGACGCCAAGGCCATATACCTTGTTTATAACGATACTTCGCCAGGAACTACTTACAGGTATGCAAAAGAATTGGGCGAAATAGCTGAAAAATATGGCATTTTTTACGTAATAGATGCTATATCTGTGTTTGGAGGAGACGTTCTTCCGATGGATGAGTGGCATGCCGACGTCGTGATAGCAGGAAGTCAGAAATGCCTCTTCACACCACCTGGTCTGGCCTTGGTTGGTGTAAGCGACGATGTAATTAACTATGTAAGGAAGGATCCACCTTACTCTACCTACTTTAACTATGCATCATACGTGGATTTCCTTGCAAAATATGAAACGCCATTTACTCCAGCTCTTCCATTATTTTATGCTCTAGAAACCGCGTTAGAGAAGATAGCAAGCGTAGGATTGGAAAGGACAATCCAAAAACACAGGATAGGAGCTCAGGCTTATTATAGCGCGTTTGAAACAATGGGACTTCAGCCATTTGTGGAGGAAAAATTTAGATCAAACGTCGTGATATCTATAAAGTACCCACAAGGAGTTGATGACATAAAGTTCAGAAAATACCTTGAAAATAATTATAATATCGTTGTAACTGGCGGCTTTGGTGAGGTCAAAGGAAAAATATTCAGAATAGGTAACATGGGCATCATAGAGCGCTCTAAGATTCTACCAACCATCATAGCTGTAGGTTATTCAATGATAGCGCAAGGCATAAATGTTAATGTTGAAAAAGCTATAGAGGTGGCAGAGGAAAAATTAAAGGGGTTAGATAATATTTGAACCAAAATTCGTTGATATTAATAAACTATACAACTAAAATAAAAGAAACGGGAGAAGTAATAGAGACAACAATAGAAGAAGTAGCAAAGGCTAACAAAATCTACAAAGAAGGAGCAAAGTATGAGCCGAAGCTCATCGCTGTTGGTAAAGGCTGGATACTTAAAGCACTAGAAGAAGAAATACAGAAGCTTAACGTAGGGGATAAAGCTACGATTGAAGTACCTCCTGAAAAAGCATTTGGTAATCGTAATCCTTCAAAGATAAAGGTTATACCACTGAGAAAATTCGGGGAAAATGTAAACGTTGGTGATCAGGTTGAATATAACGGACAGGTCGGAACAGTAATTTCCATAAATAGTGGTAGGGTTCAGATCGACTTTAACGATAGACTAGCTGGTAAAACTCTAATATATGAAGTTGAAATAATTAAGGAGATAACCGATCTGAACGAAAAGGTAGAAAGGCTCATTCAGAGAAGCATAGAGATTCAGAACCCTGTATATAAGGTCGATCAGGGTAAAGTTAGGATTGAAATTCCTGAGCAGTATTTTCTTACGGATGGCCTTCAGTACATAAAGAGAGCAATAGCGAACGACATTCTTGATATAATTCCCGAGATAAGTCAAGTAGAGTTTGCTGAAATATACGCTAAAAAACAATGAAAATACTTTTTAAAGGAAAGTATTTATTAACTGATTATTTAAACGAACCTTTAAAAAATTTTTCAGTTCTTGTCGAAGATAAAAAAATAGTTAAAACAGGAAAAACAGATGAGCTAAGGCCAGAAGCAGAAGAAGTCTACGACCTTGGTAATGTTTTGGTAGCGCCGTCTTTTGCAAACACTCATTCTCATGTTGGAATGGTAGCCTTAAGGGGTATAGGAGAAAATAAAACCCTCTATGAGTGGTTGCAAGAAGTTTGGAATATAGAGTCTAAACTTGACTACGAACTTCTTTATCACGCAAACATTCTGGGCCTTGGGGAAATGATAAGCTCAGGCGTTACAGCAGTCCTCGATTTTTATGATATACCGCCAATGGTAAGGGCCGTTAAGGCGATAGGTTTACCTGTTAAGGTAAAGCTTGGACTGGCTTTTATGGATAAGGTTCCCTATATGGAAGAAGAAAGCTGGAAAAGGCTCAGAAACATAAAAAACATTTCAACTGGTCTTTTGAAGGATGGCTTTGAAGTATTTATTTCGCCTCATTCGCTCTACGCGGTAAGTGAGGAAATGTTAAAAGAGCTCTTCAGCATGAATGGTTTCAAATATCAGATGCACTTTGCTGAAAATAGAGAAGAACTCGCAGAAATAAAGAAGGCTTATGATAGGAGCCCGGTTGAAATTCTGGAAAAAATAGGTGCGATAAAAAAATGGCTTATACTCGCTCATGCTGTGCACCTTGAAGTTGATGAACTCAGCAAGCTTTCTCGAAATAATATATTTGTTTCTCACTGTCCTTTTTCTAATTCTAGGCTGGCAAGCGGCATAGCTAAAATAAACGAAATGAAAAGGTTTGGAATACAGGTTAGCATTGGGACGGATGGCCCAGGAAGTTCTGAAACTCTTAACATTTTTAACGAAATAAGGTTTGCAACGCTATTATCCAGAGCCTCTACAATGAGCGTTAACATTTCTATAAAAGAAGCCATGAAGATGGCTTCCTTCTATGGACATATTGCCCTAGGATTGAACTCTGGCGAGATAAAACCAGGGAATAACGCTGACTTTATCACATACGATCTGAATAAGATTTATCCGTCGTGGGATCTGGTTGCTTCTCTGGGCTATCAGGGAGGGCCCGAAATCGTGAAGGACGTGATATCTGACGGATCCTTCTTAAAGAAGGATGGGAAGCTATTATTTTATGATCTGTACAAAGAAAGTTTGATTAAGGTTTATGAATTTATATCAAGTAGAGGCGAAAAGAATTAAGTCACATAATGGAATTACCTGAAATTATTATAGTGGGGGACAACACGTTTAACAACGATAATTTATCAAAATTAATAAAGAAAAAAGCCCTTTTGCTTACAGGACCTAACGTAAGCGATATATTTGCTGAAAAAATAGATGCAGCGTTAAGAGGATTTGAATATGAAAAGGAGGTTGTCTATGCATCAACGTACGATGAGGCTGAAAGAATATATAACAGATGCCACGGCAAAGATTTTGAAGCGGTAATAGGTTTTGGAGGGGGTAAGGTGCTGGACGTTGCAAAATACGTAGGATACAAAACAGGGGTTCATGTGATAAACGTGCCAACTTCTGCTTCGAACGATGGCATAGCTAGCCCTTTCTCTTCTTTAAAAGGAGGGACACATCCTTATTCAGTTAAAGTTAAACCTCCCCGCGGAGTAATAGTTGATCTTTCTGTGATAATGAAAGCTCCTAAGAGGTTCATACTGAGCGGTTTGGGCGATCTTTTGGGGAAGTTCACTTCGATCAGGGATTGGAAGCTTGCTTGGATTGAGAAGAACGAATACTATGGAGAATACGCTTCTAAGCTGGCATATGAAAGCGCAAAACACGCAATGATAAGCACAAAAGGAATAAAGCTTTTGAAATACGTTTCGGTAAGGAACCTTATGGAAGCGCTGATAAGCGCAGGAGTTGCAGGGGGCATAGCGGGAAGCAGCAGACCATTAAGCGGCAGCGAACACCTTGTATCTCATGCGCTTGACATCATAGCTCCTGAAAAAGGCACACACGGCGAAAAAGTAGCCCTGAGTACAGTTTTTATAGCTTACCTCTACGGGATTAACTGGAGAAAGATCAAATCAAAGATTCAGGAGGCGAGCTTACCTTCATCTTTTTCTCAGATAGGAATTAAACGTGAGGAAGTTGTCGATGCCGTTCTTATGGCTCCTACGTTGAGGCCTGAAAGGTACACTATACTTCATAAGCTTAACTTGTCAAAAGACGCAATAAATAACATACTTGATGAGATAAAAATTTAATATTAATTTTTTAATATTATTATTATGCAGGGACTTGACATAGCTCTTGATTTAATAGAAGAAAAACTTGTTGCTCTTAACAGGACACCGATAATAGGCTTGGGAAGCGGGAGGACCGCATCAAGAGTTTTAAAAGAACTCGGGAAAAGGTTGAACAACAAGAATATAAGGCCTGTAGGCGTTCCTACTTCAGGTCAGATAAAGCTTGAGGTTCTTGATTATTATCTTATATCAGAACCAAACTTTAGCTTTCTCGACTTAGTAATCGACGGTGCAGACCAGGTGTCAAGCTATAACGGATACATAATAAAAGGCGGTGGAGGGGCACTTACAAAGGAAAGGATAGTCTGGGAACTTTCTAAAGAAAGGCATGTTTTTGTATCACAAGATAAGGTAGTTGAAAAGCTAGTTTACCCTTTACCAGTTGAGTTTATTCCATTTTCTTACTTTCTGGTAAAAGACAGCCTGATAAGGCTAGGGCTTAAACCAAGTTTAAGGGTTGACTCACGGGGCTATCCTTTTATAACCGAAAACGGGAATTATATATTCGATGCTTCATATTCTGAAAACTCTGACCTCAAAAGCGCTTATGAAGAGATAATCAGGATACCTGGTGTTCTTGATGCTGGCCTGTTTATTTATGACATAAATCTTCATGTAATTTAACTGGCAGGCGAAGGGGGCGAAAGTCCCCTTGCACGAGGGGGAAATAAATAGCCCTTATAGAAACGTTTTTATTATGAGAAAATATTACATTATTGATGCCCAACCTAGAAAAGGAGAGGCTTTCCCTTTGGAGCATAGGGGAGACGCCAGGCTATGGAAACGCCCCTGCGATGGTGGAATACTTGCAAAGTATTCCGCAGGTAAGCATATCGATGAACCGGGAAAACAAGTTCGTAAGGGCGGGGTAGTTCACAGTGAGTGAAGACATGGTTTTTAAATTGGCCCAGTACATAATAGAGCAGAAGGAGAGCCTTACTCCTCAAGTTCTTTCTGAATGGTATAACATAATTAAGGAAGATTATATCAAGATCGCACCAGAAGAACTGAAGGATAAACTTGAAATCGAACAGGATCCGATATTACCTATGAAGTTTAACATTAAGGTAAGCAAAAGGGCTATAGAGTATTTTATAGCAGCGGTAGAAAAAAACCTTAGCAAGATGCCAAAGCCGACTCAAATATATTTCATGAAAGTCGAAGAGCTTGTGTTAAAAAGATATGAAGAAGAAGTTAAGGGAAAAAGTTAATAAGAAGTATAGTTAAACTGAGCTGATTAGGTGAAAAAGTTGAGTTATAACAATTACGTCTCTATATACCCAAAGAATGCGTCGTTAAAGGGTAAAACTCTAATAAGCGGGTTTCACGGTATAGGCGCAACAGGTTACTGGACTGTAAAGTATCTAGTTCAAAAGCTTTCCGTAAAGAGATGCTGCATAGTTGATTATGAAGACTCCGCACCGGTTTCTACCCTGATCAACGGCATGATAAGCACGCCTTATGAAATTTTTGTGCACGGCAACATAGCTATATTTAAGGTTGACGTCCCTGTACAGAAAGATAAAGAATTAAAGTTTTACAGAAGCTTTGCGGATCAGATAATCAAAAAAGGCGTTAAAGAGGTATTCCTCGTTGGGGGGTTAGATTCTACCTTGAAAGCAGATGACAGCAGGTACAGGATTGCAGCAACAAGCGCATACAAGCTCAGGGGAATACTTTCTGATGCTAAGCCTTTGGAAGACGAGCATATCATAGTCGGACCAGTAGCTATACTCTTGAATTATTTTGAGATAAAGAATTTTCCAGCAGTAGCTCTTCTCGCTTATGCTTCTCCTGATAGAGTAGATCCCAGAGCCGCAAGCGTTGCTGTTGAAACACTGTCAAAATATTATGGCTTTGAAGTAGATGTCACTCCACTTATAAAAGGAGCAGAAACAATTGAAGCAGAACTAGCAAAAGAAACATCTCAACAGGAATTTAAGCCACCCACAAACATATATACTTAAAAGAATTAATCATAAACGTAAAAATGTTAGCAGGAAAGCTGTTTAGAATAAACACAGAACAGAGCATCGCATTTATAGCGGAGAAGCTATCGAGCTTTAAAATAACAAGAGAAGACGAAGAAACGCACGTCCAGTTAAATTTTGAATTTTCTGTAGATGGATACGATGAATCGTCCCTTAACGGCACGATCTACTATGATAAAGTTATAAAAGTAGGAACAAAAGAGGGGTACAAACCTGAGGTTTCAACGATAAAGGTCCAGTTTTTCGTAAAAAACATAGAAGGGTACTATTTCCTTTTCATACTTGCAAAAAAGCCTTTGGCCAATTATCTGGCAAACGAATTTAGCAAAGCCGTGTTTATTAGGCCCGGTTATGTAGTTGAGGCAAGAATCGACCCCAATATATTTCTAGATTACTATAACAAAAGCCTCGAAGAGACGAGGGTTGCGTACTTTGACCAGATAGACATACCAAACGTAAACGTCCTCGCGCTTTACGGAGATGCGCTTTCCCAGACCGATCTTTTTAAAATGTACCAAGAACACGGACTTTTATGGTACATAGTGGTCAGGGCAAAAAGCATATCGCAAATAATAGGGTTAACCAGAAATTGTGTTATAACAATGTTTTCAAGAGGCACGGTAGATGATATAGTAAAGTATGCCTTTGAAGAGGTAGCACCGCTCGTAATAGAAAGTTATAACAAGAAAAAGCAGGAAAATGAAGAAGATAACAAAACTGCTTGAACAGTTTTTTGATCAATAACTTTTTGTTAAAAACCATTCTGAGGTAATTTTATAAAACAGCCGATGAATGATTAGATCATGCAAATAGGGATAGCTGCTCATAGTGGGGATGTTCCGGAAGCGCTCATTAAGGAAACGCAAAAACTCTTGGAACTTATAAAGAAAGATTGTGAAGATCCAGTTTTGCTCCTAGGAGGATATTGGGGTTTAATGAAGACAGTTGTGGATCAAGCTTCCAAACTTAATTTAAGGGTTTTGCTTTTGCTTCCGATTGAAAACGAAAACGTCAGAGTTCCTAAAGGCGTCTATCTTATAAAAACTGGCGAAGAGTACAGGGCTAGGTCTGTGCCTATGGTCAGATCTTCCGATTTTTTGATAGCGCTTGGAGGTAGCTCGGGAACCATGATTGAAGCGCTTATGGGTTATGCTATGGGAAAGGAAGTATTTGTTTTAAAGGGAAATGGAATGCCTTCAGACAAGCTAGAAAATTTGGGAGAGTTTCCTGATCAAAGAAAGAATGGAAGACTCAGATTTTACGATAGCGCTGAAAAGCTTGTTAATGATCTTTGCAATTCAAGCGCATCAAAAGAGATAAGCGAAATAGGTTAGAGACTCAAGGAAGCTTACCATTTAGAGAGGCCAGAACGCCGGCTCCAACTATAACAGAATCTTCCCTAAGAGTCGCTGTTTTAATAACTGGCATTCTGTTCATTACGTATTTTTTTGTGAGTTGCGGAAGTTTTTTTAAAAAAAGTTCTTCGTTATTAAGGTAGACACTGCCGCTCAATACAATAACGTCTGGATCATAGACGTTTATAATGCTGGCCAATCCTGCTGCGTTTATGTTCATGCATCTTTCTATAAACTCTGCGGCCTCCTGACTGCCATCATAATACAACTTAAAAATTTCTTCAGGAGTATTAACCTTTTTGCCGGTTGTTTTTTGATAAAATTTCGGCATGGACTTTCCGCCGCAAAAAGCTTCCCAGTGACCCGTTTTTCCGCATCCGCATTCAATATTATCTTCATAATTAAGCACAATGTGTCCTACTTCGTGTGCGTTTCCATCTTTACCTATCAATATGTGACCGTCCACCATAACGCCAGCCCCTATGCCGCTGCTGAACGTAAGGTAAACGGCGTTTTCTGCCCATTTTGCTTCTCCAAACTTTTTTTCAGCCAAAAGGCCTGCTATGCAGTCGTTGGTTATGTAAACCTTGCCGTATTCTTTTAAAGAATCTAAATAATTAATCGTTAAATTGTTATAGTTTATCAACGTAACCGTACCATTTTTTAAATCCATTGGTCCAGCACTGGCTATGCCGATACGGTTGCATGATTTTGAAAACTTTTCAAGGTAAGCCGTTATGTGATTCAGCGGGTTAACAGAACCCTGCAGTTTAAAAGAAACCCTATCCTTGAGCTCCTTACCATTAAAAGTTGCCAGCCTTAAGTTCGTAGCTCCTACATCGACAGCTATTGTGCATTTCAACTTACAGCATCAACAAATTCAGCTATTGCAGATGATATATCAAGGATTATGGCTTTATCCCACGCTATAGCGTTAGTTGTAATGACCTGAGTCATGCCGCTTACCGGTTCTGGCGAGAATGCAAAAAAAGTTGAAAACAGATATGTCTTTATTCCTTTTTCCTTGTAGGTTTCGAGTATAGGAATGTATTTTTCGGGATCATCAACGTAATTGTCTATCAGCATAACAGAATCTTCGCTTTTTCCCACAGAACTTTCTATTATCTTCGCCTGAGTCGTAAGTTCTGAATTAAAAGTCATGACCTTTGTTTTTATACCGTTTTCTTTTAGAAACTTGATAAGAGTTGGTATAGCAGAAAGGTTAACTGAAGGTCTCGGCGTAAGCCCAATCTTGCTAACTGGTGTCAGGTCGAAAAATATTATTCTGCCAACAAAATCAAAATCGGCCATTTCCTCCATAAATTTTGATTGATCTCCTCCCTTTTGATACGGTCCGGGCAGCAAAAGCAGTACTTCTATGTAACCCGAATCGTTAAGTTCTTTTAAAATTCTCTTAAGTTTTGTTCTCTCCTGTTCATAGTTTGTCCTGTAACTCCAGAGCACCATATATCTATCGTAAATTACATTAGTTCCTGCCTGATATGCCGGCGCTTCACTAATTTTTGAAAGAGAAGAAGCTAATTTTTTGAGTCTTGGGTCAAAAATTATAGCATAATCTTTCATTTCTGCTCTGTTTGTTCAATTTGTTTGTTGTTTTCTGGCGTTTCTTCAACGGGCTTAGGAGCAGGCGTTGTTAAAAGCGTATAGCCTATCCATGCTAGGATGCCCAAAAGAACAGCTATAACCAGAAAAACCGTTATCTGCAGAACTATCAGGGGGTACATGAAGATCAAATAACCGTACACAATTATAACCAGTATGCTTACAATCATTATTATTGCACCTAAAATTTGATCTGTATTCATATCAAAATTATGGTAACAACATATTAAAAAGCATTTTGATTCGCTAAGCTCTTGCTGGTTTAAGGTCCTGGCATTTTTAATCAGCATCTTCTTCTATTATGCTTCTAAGGTTTTTCAGCGTACCTAAATCGTAGCCATCAAGAGTGATTACTTTTAACTCCTGGAGCTTAAAATCGGTGAAAGGCACCTTTGCTTCAACGTCTTCTACATAATATCCAGATAGCAGATCGTTAAACGGGGGCATTAGAATTACGGTCTTTTTGTTTTTTCTTCCAACGAGCCAAACCGGATACTTGCTGTTTTCATATTTTATGTAAAAATGCAGGTGCGCAAGAATCAGCGTGCCGCTTTTCAGACATTCATCAGAAGGTCTTGCATGGCCGTGAGCAAGCGCAACATTTGCCCTTCCATTTTTTAGAACGATGCCTTCAGCCCCGGCAAAGCTGGCAAAATTCCTTAGAATTTTATCTATGTATGCATCATGGTTTCCCTGTATTATGGTTATCTTAAATAGCTTGGAAATTTCTTCAAAAACGGATATCAGTTCGCTTATTTCTTCTGCATTAGGCATCATTATGCTGTCCTTTACATCCCCAACGATTATCAGCTCTTCAGCACCCGTAAGATCCTTAAGTTCTTTTATCCTTTTTACGTATCTCGCTTTCTGTATTGGTATATGAATACCATTTTCTCTTTCTGAAATTTCGTATCCTATGTGAAGGTCTGCTATAGCCAAGTATCTGTCAAATATTAAAAGGGCCGGATAGCCCTCCACGAACTTTATGTAAATAGGCAAAAGTTTATTGTGCATACGCCATTTCTGTTTTGTCTGATTTGTTATAAAAACAGTTATTAAATTCTTTTTTAGATTTTTAAACATAATCTCTTATCAAACAATTATTTCACCCCCATAAGCTAGCAGCACGTTTGAGCAAATTTTGGATAAATACGTTAAAGTATTAGCGTGCTTACAGATTACCAGATAAATTGAATGGTTAAGCAAAAGATTGAAGGTAAGTTAAAGAATGAAAAATAGCGGCTGTTAAGGGAATTTCTGTAAGGGGAGCGCAGCTGATACATTATTTATACAAGAATAATGGAATTTTGCCAGTCTTGAAGCTAGAAGGCATAAGCTTTAAAGAAGAAGAAAAGTTCTTCAATTCTGTCGATGAATTTATGAATTGGTACAACTTCATAAGGCCACATGGAGCCTTTGATATTGAAAGGCTTGAAACTCCAGCAGTTATATACTATAAAAGGCTACCTAAGAGGGAAGTTATAATGGACCCAACATTACTGGAGAACATTGGAGGGGTGAAATGATTTTTTGATAAAACACACAGGAAAAGCATTGCCGATAAATTAATAAGCAGCTCACATGGGTATAAGCTAGGGGCTAAAATCTGGTTTGAAAAAAGCAAAATAAGATTAAACCAAAAGTTAATCAAAAAACAAAAATCATCAATTGTATCTCTAATTGTTATGAAATGTCATTACCTGCGGGAGTACTGATTATAAGAAAAATTTTATTAACAATTGCATTATAAAAATAAGGAAAAAGATAACATTGAAAGATAGGAAGCAGATAAATAAATGGCAGATAGAGAGTAAAAGGAAAGTTGCTTCTTCATTACATAAACTTTTTTCTGAAATTAATGATGAAAAAACCATCGTTGTAGTTGAGGGAAAAAGAGATTTTCTGGCTATCAAGAGTCTTGGATACAGGGGGAAGATTTTTCAGCTTTGCGGCAGCGGAAAAGGTACAGGAAACCTTGCATCCGAACTTTCATTTTATAAAAAAGTTATAATCATGCTTGATTATGATAAAAAAGGAGAAAGCCTTACCAAGTCCATTATAGAAAAGCTATCTTATGGGGGCGTTACAATAGACCTGAACTTAAGAAAAAAGGTCAGAGAAATAGCCAAAGGTGTAGACCACATAGAAGATTTGAAAAAATTCTCTCAGTACTTGGTACAAGAATAAGGCTTTTAAAAATCAAACCTGCTGTTCAAGGTAATCGTTTACAACGGAAAGCAGGGTAAAGTTTACAGTGCAAGGATCATCTTCTCCTTCTATGTATATTTTATCTCCATAAGGATAATAGTTGCTTAAGTTTATATAATTCTCCCAAACAAGCTTAAGGAAGCTCAGGTTCTCATACGCATCAGGGTTCGCATTACGCTTTAACGAAGTTTCTGGCTTTATATCGAGTATCAGAGTAAGATCCTGCTTTGGTATGTTTTTCTCAAAGCTAATTATTTCATCAGCCATTATGCCTTTTGCTACATGATAAACTACGTTGCTTTCGCTCCAGCGTTTTGCTAAAACTATGTTCTTTTCCTCACCTAACCATCTGATAACGTTTTCAGCGTGCTGGGCCCTATCGAGGCTCCAAAGCATCCATGCCAGCTCTATTGTTTTTTTGTTTTCCGTAAGGTAATATTTTATAAGCCCTCCCAGCCTTGTTTCGTAAGAAGGCTGCATTATGGTATAAACTCTGTAACCTTTTTCGGTTAAAAACTTGCTTAAAGGTTTAACACAACCGCCGCCCGAAATCGCTTGAGTTTCTTTACCAGATTTATCGATTCCAGAAACTACTAAAAACTTTCCTTTTCTTAAATAATTTTTTTCCGAGATGATGTTCCTGTATGAATTGACAACGTCTTCAGCAAGCATTTTATCGTTTACATAAGGTAAAATTTCTTCGCGCTCGATAGGTTTTGTCACTTTGTACCTTTCATAAATTAACGATAATAGAGCTTCGAAATCTATTCTATTGCTCATCGATTAAGATCTCCCCGCTTTTTGCGTTTACTTTTATTGTTCTTTCTTTGTATTTTTTAAGAAGCTCAAAATCGCTTTGTGAAACTGTTAAAAGCGGTATATCGCTTATCGCACAGCCTGAAGCAAGGAGCGCGTCTACTGATGAGCATATCATAGCTACGGGCGCCTTTTTATTTCTCTTGAGGCTGTAAATTATATACGGAGCTACGGTGCTACCTATCATGTAAGGAAAAGAAAGAATAACCCCCGTTATTTCAACATGATTATCTTCAGCCTTTAAAATGCCCGTCTTAGGATTAACCATGCCAAGGAACGAAACCGGTTTATCTATGACTTTTAGCGTAGACATTATCATTGATGGACCTTCTACTATTACTTCAGCTTTTATGTTCATTTTTTGATTCGCCAGGTATTTTAGCCTCTTTAAACCTTTCTTTGTTAGCTCTTAAAGTTATCGTGGCGTCTATACCGAGCTTGTCAGTCAGAAGCATTTCCTGGTCGCTTGATGGATCGAGGCTTGAACCTTTGGCGTTCTTGATAACGAGCAAACCTCTTGATGCCTGGAACCTTGTAGCTATAGCTCTTTCAACATCAACAGGGTTTTTGGGGTCTATATCGTCATCAACTACTATTACAAGTTTAAGTGAAGGATGAGCGGCGAATGCCGCTATCATAGCGTTAACGGGCTCGCCTTCAAGCTTTTTGTCAATCTGAATTACTGCATGAAGCCATTTGCTGCCTCCTTCTGTCAAATACACTTTTTTTACCGATGGAACAGAGCTTTTTACTTCTTTGTTAAGTTTAGCTTCTACCGGGAAACCCATGAGCCATCTGTGCTCAGTACCTCCTGGCAAAACGTCCCAGTAAATTGGTTCATTTCTACTGTATATTTTTTCAAACCTAATTACAGGCTGTTGTCTTGTATGGTCATAGTTGCCAAGCATCTCCACCATGCTGTCAGAATCCTTTTCATCTTTGCTTATATATCCTTCAATGATAAATTCCGCTTCGGGGATAGGCAGCCCGTGCTCAGGGCTTCTATAAAATTCTAGACCATCAACAAGAGAATTAGCAATATCCATTTCGAATGTGCCCAGAGGAGCCTGATAAGCAGCGGCAAGCTCTACAGCCGGGTGAACTCCTATGGCTATTGCTACAGGCATGTCTTTGCCTGCGTTCTTCCACATGTTCCAAATAGCATGAAGGTGTCTGCCTTCTACCATTCTTATAACGCCTTTTCCATTTCCAAGAAGCCTTATCCTGTGCACGCTGGCGTTTAATATTTTTTTATCAGGGCTCTGAGCTATAGCTATGCTAGAAGTCATATAGTAACCAAGGTCATTTTCGAAGTGCCATACTGCTGGGATATTTTTATCTGAAATTTTAACGTATTCTTTTAAATCAGCCTCATTAAGCGAAATTTTCTTTGGAGATCCTACAGAAGACATGAACTTATCGTGAACGTTTTGTGGATCTGTTCCTAAAGCGATGGCCATAGTTTCTTCGGATATTATAAGGTTAGATACTATGTAACCATTTTTTCCCTTAGGTCTTAATCTAATAGGTGAGTTTGTGTTTTTTTCAAAAAGCGCAACCTCAAATTTTGTTTCGGCTTCACCTAATTCTTTAAGCAGTTTTTTATCTTGAAGGCTACTTAAGTAGCTTCGCAAATTATTTTTTACCATCGTTTTAATAATCAAGTCTTCCCTTATAAAAACAAAACGCTTGTTATATGCTGAATGAACACAAGAGTTTTGCTCGAAAAAGTTATATTTATATAAAATGAAAGGAAAAAGCGAGATAAATGCCTAACATTGAAAATTTAACCAAAAGAAAGGTTACGGGCGGAAAAAGGAAAGCTTACAGAAGTAAGAGAAGAAGAGAAAGAAAAGCACAGCCCCGTGTAGTTGAAGTGGGGCAGCTTTTGACAAGGACGAGAAGGGTTAGGGGTGGAAACTTCATATCCTATGTCGTAAAGACTGATAAGGTAAACGTTGCTACTCCTGAAGGAACAAAGAACGTAAAAATACTATCTGTGGTTTCAAACCCGGCTAACAGAGATTATGAAAGAAGAGGTGTAATAACAAAGGGAGCTATCGTGGCGACTGAACTGGGAAAGGTCAGGATAACTTCAAAACCATCAAAAAATGGAGCTCTTTCAGGCGTTCTTATCAAATAAACGACAAAGTTAAAAACAAAAAATAACAACCAAAATAAAGGGCCCGTAGCTCAGGATGGCAGAGCGCCCGGCTCATAACCGGGCGGTCGTGGGTTCAAGTCCCACCGGGCCCATTCTTAAAATCATAGTAAACTTTGAAGATAATCCATGAGAAGTAAAAGAGCTCGAGTTGTTTTCAAACAAAAAAGACTGTAGCTGCATAAGCAATAAGAGAAAAGAAGCAAGCAAGAAAAGCGTAACCCAGCAGCGGGACGCCGTATTCGTAAGATTCCGTTTTTTTATCATTTTCCCTGGGTTCTTTGCTCGTCTTCATTTGTTTTTCCTTAACAGGAAGCCAGAAATTTTTTTCATGCATTTCGATATTGTTCCTTTTTACCTTAAAGCCTTTCTTTTTTATATAAACTCTGTACAGATCAAACGCTGTTATTAGGGAAATAAATATAGCTATAAAGTTTAACGCGTAGATGGCAGAGAATATTGCTGGAAGACCTAGCAGATCGCCAATTGCTATGTAATTATATCTGTAAAGTAAATAGGAAGCAATGGCTATAATTGTAGCCATAAATAAACCCGCAGCAATTATAATCACTCCAAAAAGGGCATAAGTAATGATGTAAGATATGTATGGCATGAAAATAAACACATCGTCTACTTCTCTTTTTCTGAAATCCTCTATTGCTCCAGGTATAAACAGCATCGCGACAATCAAGATTAGCGCTATATATAAGTTCCCCTGCATCCTGTCATAATTTTAGATTTTAACAATAAAAGTTTTTGCTGGATTTAAATAAAGGTTTAAAAGCAGAAAAACTACAAAAACAAAAGTTGTCGATATACCTGTATAACGTTTATAGAAACCCAAATGTGGGATTGTTTTTAAAGGTATCTGAGCGTGTGCTTTTGATACCTTATGGATACCCGGAAAGAAAAGGAAAACTTATGGCAGAGATGCTGAAGGTTAACTTTTATTATGCCAGTGCAGGAGGGGGTAGACTTCTCGGACCGCTTCTATCGATAAATACTTCAGGTGCTCTTATAACTAAGTTTGCTACCGATGACGAAATAATAAGCTTAGAGAAGTCAATTAACTGTCCTTTAGAAAGGCTCGATTCCATATATACATCAGTAGGAAACCTCCTGCTCGTAAACGACTACGGCGGCATCGCTTCTCCAATACTTTCTGACAGAGAAGTTGAACAGGCGTCCAGAGTTTTAAAGATAAAGCTGATCAGAATGCCGATAGCTGGATACCTTCAGGTAGGCGCTGTGGGTGTAGCAACTAACAAGGGGGCCCTGCTGCACCCAATGACCAGCGAAGAAGAGTTAAAGAAAGCCAGAGAAATTCTAGGCGTAGACGTCGATGTTGGATCTATCAACGGCGGAGTTCCTTTTGTTGCTTCTGGAATAGTGGGAAACACAAACGGGCTCATCGTAGGAAAAAGCACTACTGGGCCTGAGCTCATGATTATAAGCAGGGTCTTTAAATTTGAGGGTAACCCGGTGAAACACGTAAAAATGCTTGAAGATTAATTCTATGGGGTTAATGGGGACGGAAGCCTACTTTAGCAGGTCGAAGATAATCCCTTACAAAGCTGATAAATTTACAGGTTGACAGAATCAGAACATTTGTCCAAAAATTGCTCTGCTAGTTGAACGAAGGCGGGACTCCCGGGAATGATCACGTCATTGACATGATGGATCATAAAGTATTCCTCATGTGAAAGCAAACGCAGTGATGAACAGAAAAGCCCTGTCCTCAAAGACTGAGTAGTTCACTTGAAACCTTCGGCGTTTAGGGTAGAAAGGTTGGTTCGTATGGCTGAACTTTTTAAAAAATGGATATAAAATGATTGAAAAAATATTTTTAGCTTCCAAACCTGGATGTTTGTCTATTTTTTAGTATTTTTGTTCAAAAGTTTATATAAGATGCTTTACTATTATAATGTTACATATGAGTAATAAATATGTTGGAAAAGAGGTCCCTCAAGCCGATTCTTGGCTTAAAGTTACGGGGACCCTAAAGTATGCGTTCGACACATTTTTTCCTGGAACCCTTTACGCAAAGCTTGTAACAAGCAAGTTTCCTCATGCAAAAATCAAGAACATAGATGTTTCTGAAGCCCTAAAGGTAAAAGGAGTGATTAAAGTAGCAACAGGTAAAGACTTTCCATACAGACTTGGCTTATACCTTTCGGATAGAGACGTTCTGGCTGTTGATAAAGTTAGGTGGATAGGTCATCCTGTGGCAGCTGTTGTAGCTGATTCTTTAGAGGCTGCAGAAGAAGGAGCGGAAAAGGTCAAGGTTGATTATGAGCCGCTTGAACCAGTGCTTACAGTTGAAAGGGCTCTTGAAAAGGATGCCCCGTTAATACATGAAAAGCTAGGTGAGTACAGGGTCTTCCCCGGTTTCCATCCTGTTCCTGGCACTAACATAGCAAACCTCTTCGAGCTCAAGCATGGAGACGTTGAGAAAGCTTTTCAGGAAGATGACGTTGTAATCATAGAGGAAACGTACAGGTTACCCCAGATAAGTCACGTAACCATGGAAACACAGAATGTGCTTGCATGGTGGAGGTTTGACGATTACGTAGAGCTCTGGACCAGCATACAGTCACCATTTGCGACCAGGTTTTTGATGGCCGACGCCATAGGGTTACCAGTTAACAGGATAATAGTTCATGCGCCTCCTGCTGGAGGAGGTTTCGGGTTAAAAGCTGGGCTTGGATGGGAACCGCTAGTTGCCGACCAGGTTTTTGATGGCCGACGCCATAGGGTTACCAGTTAACAGGATAATAGTTCATGCGCCTCCTGCTGGAGGAGGTTTCGGGTTAAAAGCTGGGCTTGGATGGGAACCGCTAGTTGCGCTTCTTTCAAAACTTGTTGGAAGAAAGCCAGTAAAGCTTGTTTTGAGCAGGGCCGAGCAGATGACTTCTGCTCCGGTCAGGGATGGTTTTATAGCCAAAGTAAAGGCAGGTTTTAAAAAGGACGGGAGGTTTGTAGCTTATCAAGCTGAATTCTACCTTGATGCCGGAGCTTATGCTGATTATACTATAAACGTTGCAAGAACAGCAGGGTATTCAGCAGATGGAGCGTATGATATTCCCAACGTTCACGTAAAATCTTATGCAGTATATACAAACAAGATACCAACAACAGCAATGAGAGGCTTTGGTCATCCTGAAAATCACTGGGCCCTTGAACTCACGCTTGACAGAGCAGCAAGCGTTCTTGGAATAGACCCAGTAGAAATAAGGCGCAAAAACCTTTTGAAACCAGGTGAGTCCATAAGAGCTACAGGAGAAAGGGTAAGAGAGGACGAAGGCGATCCTCAAAAGGTTCTTTCAGTACTGGCACAGGCATTAGAACCGGATCATGTTGATAAACCTTCAGAGCCCTGGAAGGTAAGGGCAAAGGGCATAGCGCTGCTTGCAAAGGCGCCTTCTCAGCCTCCAAACGCTGGATCGTCTGCTGTTGTAAAACTGAACGAAGATGGGACTATAGATGTTTTTACAGGAACCGGGAGTATGGGGCAAGGAACACCTACATCCCTAGCAATAATAGTTGCTGAAGAATTTGGCATTCCGCTTGAAAAGGTTAAGATCAATCAACTTGAAATGGTGAGCACTGACACAAACCCATATACATGGCAAACCGTAGGCAGCAGAGGGCTCTTTTCAGACGGAATAGCGCTCTTGAGGGCAATAGAGGACGCTAAGGATCAGATAAAGGATACAGCTTCAAGAGTTTTTAAGGTGCCCATTGATGACGTAGAGGTCTCAGGTGGTTACGTTTTCTCAAAATCTCATCCATGGATAAGGAAAGAAATAAAGGAATTTGCTAACGGTTATACGTTTGATGATGGCACATGCATAGGGGGGCCTGTAATAGGCAGAGGTTCATATGTTCCTGTTCTTAATACTTTCTTAGACGATAATGGTCACGGTTCTAATACTGTGTTCCATACTTTTGGAGCTACTGCTGTGGAAGCTGAAATAAACTTGATAACTGGCGAAATCAAAATTATAAAGGCAGTCCAAGTTTTTGACGTAGGAAAAGTAATAAATTTAATGGGTCTTATAGGGCAGGCAGATGGTGGCTTTATAATGGGTTTGGGTTCAGCTTTGTTCGAAGAAATCAAGTTTGATGACAGCGGATGGGTGCTTAATCCAAATCTAACGCATTACTATGTACCTCGCATTACAGACACAAACTTTGAAATCAAAGAAAAATTTTTAGAAACGCCTCAAAAAGACGGTCCACTTGGCGCAAGAGGTATAGGGGAGCACGTGATGATAGGCGTCGCGCCCGCCATAGCAAACGCAGTTTACAACGCTACAGGTGTTAAGATAAATGAATTGCCAATGAAAGCTGAAAATATATGGAGACAGATAATAAGTCAAAAGCCAGAACTTTTCTATAAAGCTTTTCAAAGCTTTGAAAGCACGCTAAAGGAGGTAACAGCGAAATGAGTTTTGGGAGTGCTTATTTTACATTACCTAAATTCAAATACGTAAAGCCCAGGACTGTCGACGAGCTCTTAGACTATTTATCGAAATATGGCTCAAACGCAAAAATAATGTCAGGAGGGGTTGGACTTATAGCATTCATGAAAGAAAGGCTTATATCTCCTGAATATATAATTTCGTTGTCCAGTATTCCAGAACTTAAGAAAATAAAGTACAGTGAAGAAACTTTTGAAATAGGTGCGAACGTTCACCTCAGTGAGCTTGAATCAGATCTTATACATAAAACTGTGCCGACGCTTTACAAGGCAGTCAAAAACATTGCGGATCCAACTATTAGAAACATGGGAACACTAGTTGGAGATCTTGCTGAAGCAATTCCTTGGGCAGATGCATATCCGGCTTTACTTTCTCTTGACGCAAGCCTAGAAATCATGAAAAAAGGTTCCTGTAGAAAGGTTCCGGTAAACGGTTTTGTTGAAGGTTTAGGACAGATTAATCTAAAAGAAGATGAATTTATATCAAAAATAATACTCCCCATAAGAAAAATGCGTGGCACTTACCTAAAATTTGCAAATTCTAGCGAATATGGTCTTGCTACGGTTGCGTTGACTTACCTTTATGAAGAAGAACGGTTTAATTTGGTACTGGGTTCAATTACGGAAAAGCCGATAGTTATAAACAATGCGGACGTTGGCTGGGATTTTAAATCAGACCTAAGTAAAAACATTGAAAAGCTGAACGCTTTCATAGATTCAAACGTAAATCCTGCAGATGATCTGCTTTCGTCTTCTAAGTTTAGAAAGAACATTATAAAATATCTCACTTTACAGGCAATAAAGGAGGTATTTAGTTATGAAAGAAATTAAACTTAAAGTCGACGGCGTTATAATGAAAGTCAATGTAGATGATAACGAAATTCTTCTTGATGTGCTTAGAAATAAGCTAGGTATAAGGAGCGTAAAGGCTGCATGCTGGAGAGGTGAATGCGGGCTGTGCACTGTACTTCTAAACGGTATACCTATAAAAAGTTGCATGATGCTAGCAATCGAAGCAGAAGATCAGGAAATCATTACTGCTCAAGGCTTATATTCTGACGAAAGAGCTAGAAAGCTAATGGATTCTTTTGTAAGACACGGGGCAATGCAATGCGGTTTTTGCACTCCGGCATTTATAGTTACATCACACTATATACTGAATAAAAATCCAGATGCAGATGATGATGAAATAAATGAAGGGCTCAAAAGCGCCATATGCAGGTGCGGAACTTATTTTCAGATAAAAGAAGCCGTTAAGGAAGCAAAGAAGTATTATGATCATTTCTCCCAATCTTAAAAATTGAATTTTTAATGTAAAAATTATACATTTTTTGATAATAAAATTTTTATAAGCTGTATTACAAATAAAACCAATTTGAAACTAGAAGGTTGTGAAAAAATAGATACAGACCCTGAAAAAACATGGATGTATTTATCAGATCCAGAAAAAATAATTAATTGTGTACCTGGTGTTATAGATTGGAGCGTTTCACAGAACGTTATAAAAGCAAAGATAAAACAAGGTATCGGATTTATAAAAGGTACATTCGATATTGAGACTGTTATAGCAAAAAACGATTCATTAAAAAAAGAAGCTCTGCTTCAGCTACAGGGAAACAGCAATCTTGGAAATTTTAGAGCTAACATAACAATATATTTAAATAAATTAGAAAACACGTACAGTTTGTGTTATGCGGCAGATGTTAACGTTTCTGGAATGATAGGGACTTTATCAAGCTCTATTATTGCTAATACGATCAAAAAAATTGTAAAAGACCTCTTAAACTGTGTAGCTGAGAAAGTAGCAAACGTTTAATTCTATATAAATAGCACATATAAAATTTGAAACGGTTAAATTGTGATAAACGTTTTATAAGTCTTTTAATATTTATTGAAAAGTAGCTTCTGTTAAAAAATTGAGACTCCAGCACCTTTTAAGTCAGAATCATTTATAATAACAATCAAACTCTAAAAATTAAAAGATCTTGTTAAAAACTAGGTTTTGTAGGTTCTAAAGGGTATCCACAGTTTCTGCAATTTTTCAAAGAGATTGGGTTGTTCCATCCACATTTTTTGCATTTTACTTCCTTTTCTTTGTAAAGGTATGTAGTTTTTTCATTTATATGAAAACCTAACGTTAGCCTTAAACCTCCTTTCAAATGTTTATTAAGCTCCTTTATTTCTTGTTCATTAAAATTATTTTCATCATAAATTTCTAATCCTAAAGAATATGGGCGCAGGCTGAACCTTTTTCCAAGCTTTTGAGAATCTAAGTGCGCCAAACGTCCTCCAGAATCATCTTGTATCCATGAGACAGGGTAACCGATCTTTTCCTGTAGAAGGTTTATCAGCTCGATTTCCTTTTTTATTACATCCTCTTGGTTTATGTTTAACATTATCATACTTTCTTTTAGCCCTGCTAAATTTACTAGTGGAGAAATATATTCTGATGGATGTTTAACTGCTAATTCTTTTAACGTTGGAAGAAGGCCCATCAAAAGCCTGTTATTAATGAGCTTATTCTTTTGCGTAATAGCGTCTTGTAAGATGTCTTTTAATAAAAGTACTTTAACCTTAAAGTAACTTTCTTCGTTCTGAGCCTCATTAGCCAAATGTGGCAGATTTATTGATGCGGATATTATTCCTATTTCAAGGCCTTTTTCTTCGTTCAGTTTAAAACCTATCGAAGTCTTGTTGTCGTTGTTTACAAGCAATAAAGGCGCTTGAACTTTCATGTTTGTGCTAAGCAAAACTTTTGGTTTTTTTACTTTAAGTAAAAACCTATTGTATTCATTGATTATCTCATCGTCAACCTTATCAACGTGTATTGTCAATACAGGAGATCTAGTTGTGCTTGGAAGCAAGCTTTGTAACATAAAAAAGGATTCCTTTTTCAATTTTTCAATCATCGGCTCGTTGATTTTAATAAAAACTTCCGCATTGGCCTCTCTAGAAAGACCATAAACAAGTTTTATGAAATTTTCAAACGTTAAACTTTCTTTGTTTGCTATACCGTCTAGCAAATTAAGGTCTAACGCAATAACATCAGGTTTAAACATCCAGTTTTCGGGAAAAGATAGATGTATCTTCCCGTTAAAGTGGGCATCTATCAAATCTGTTGGAAGATCAGATCTCACAAGATAGTCAGAAAATATTCTTTCAGCTGCTTTGTACACAACGTCCTCAAACCCCTCTCCTTCTTTGCTTGTTTCTTCAAGCATAACTTCCAAGTCATAAACAGGCATGCCTAGCCTGCTTAGTTTTTTCCAATACTGTTCTAAACCTTGCTCTAACAAAATTGAATTTACAACCTCTCTGATGAGCGGCGATGTAAGATATGTAAGTTGAAACTTGTATATACGAGATTCAGCTTCGCTTGCTATGTTTTGAGCTACTTCTAGGGGCACATTTGCTTCTTTTATAAGGCTTTGAACTATTTTTGAGGTATCAAACTCTTCAATTCTTTGTGATGATTCCCTTACGTACAAGCGTCCTGAAGAAACAAGAGACTCCTCTTCGATCTGCTTGGCAAGCGATAGGACAAGCCTACCTAATGGCGTTATCATATATTTTCTTTCTTGTTTGTTCTGCACTACTAAATTTTGCTGCACCAGCTTTTTAAGATGATAAGCAAATTTACCTGATTCTCTCTTTGGAGTAAACCCTGAAGCTTCTTTGAGCTCTGTGTACGTCATTCCTCCTTTTGCTGCAAGTATTCTAATTATTTCTAGTCTGCTTTTTGAGGCTAGTACAGAAAAGATGATTTTTAGCCTTTTTGTCATAAGGTTGCTGCTCAAATCTCTTAGACTACTAGTTAATAGAAGTATATAAAGTTATGATTGTCAAAAAATTTTTGTTTTAAAACAAAATATTTTTACATAAATTTTGATCGATATTCATGCCCTCCATGATCCATATAAAGCCATCAACCAAGAATTAGCTTCTCTCAGTAGGTTTTTTGAGTTTTTATGAGTTAAAGTATTAAGAGCTTTTTCATAAGATAGCCACATATAACCTATATGTTCGTCGCTGATTTTAACCGTTTGAGAATTTGTTTTCATTAAATAATAAACGACGTCTTTTTTCACCCTGTTACCGTTTTTAAAAAATTCATAACTAACTGTGAAAGAAAAACCGTCAAACACTTCCAAATCGCTTAATCCAGTTTCTTCTTTTACTTCTCTTATAGCTGCCATCTTTGTATCTTCTCCTGGTTCAATATGGCCCTTAGGAAATTCCCATCTTCTCCTTTTACTTATTAATACAAGGTAGAGAGGGCCGCTCTTACTTTTTTTAAACACTACCCCCCCAGCTGAATGTTCAATTTCTTCGACTGCCATATTTATGATCTTTTAATCAAAAGTTTTAAATGCTACTATTAAATTGAGGCTTTTTACATAATACTTAATGCAAAATAGCTGTTATATTTTAATAAAACCTCATTTAGTAAATTACTTGCTTTTATGTAACCTTTGAGAAAAACATGTAAAAAATTTATTAAAACAAAAATTTTAAATCGTTTACAGAAGGAATTATCGCATCTGCATCAGCTTCCATAAATTTTTGTATAAAGTTTTTCACATCAAGAGAAAAACCATATACGCCAACGAAACCCACTTCATAGCCTAATTCTCTAGTATTTTTTACCATTAATATATCTTCGTATGAATCACCTACGTAAAGGCAGCTCTTAACATTTAAGTTTTTTATTACCTGTTCAATAAGAAAAGGATTTGGTTTTCCTAACCATTGTTCTTTTGATCTTGCATAGACATCATCTATGAAAAAAGAACTCTCAGGATTAAAGAAATTTCCTAGCAAATCTTTTAAAATCTTTACAGCAGCTTTTTTAGGCCTTCCGCTAGCGATTCCTATTTTGTTGCCAAATTTCTTTTTTAAGAAAGTTTTTACGTCGTTTTCAAGAACCACCTTTTCATCTTCTATAAACCCTTTTTTGATTTTGAAAACTGGCTCAGCTTGCCAAGTTTCTTTAAAAAGATCCATACCTAGGTAAAGCTCCTCAAAAACTGTAGAAAGAAGGCTTTTCCTAGGCAAATTAGGATAGTTAAGCTTCTCTTTGATCTTTATCAGGTAATTTAATTTATCCTTTTTATTGTAGAGCTTTTTAAGCCCTTCTTCTATGCTCTGTAATCCTTTGCTGTCTGCATACATCAATAAATAATTTAACGCCTTTATCGAGGTTTCTATAAGGCTTTCCTTGTTAACCTTTACCTTTATGTAATCTTTAAAAAACTTGTAGTCAGTAGAAGATAAGACTTTTAGTATCTCATCCGGAAAACCCGAATAAAGTCCCATCAAAATCGTATAAGCGGTATCCCAGTCGTTATTAAAACCGCCGGTAAGCCTGAGCCTTGCTACAGAGCTGTTTATTTCATCCTTTGGAGGTTTAAAGCCAACGACCCACTGATAAAACATAGAAACAGTTTGATAGATCGTCTCGTTATAAGAAACCCGAGAATCAATGAGCGTGCCATCAATGTCAAAAGCTATTGCTTCATATTTTTTAAGTTCTGCATAATTTTTTATAAAATTTAAACCATTATAAGTAGCAAATTCTTTGTAACCTTCTGTCAAATCAAATCAAGAACTTTTGCTTCTCTCTGAAAACTTTCTACTGAGTCGCTTGCATGTATGCTATTTTCAGTTAGTCCAAGAGAATAATCGCCACGAATAGATCCTGGTGGAGCTTTTGACGCATCAGTGCTTCCTATCATTATCCTTACAGCTTCTATAGCATTCCTTCCTTCTAGTATAGCAGCAACTATCGGTCCAGAAGTTATAAAATCTACTAAGTCTTTAAAAAAAGGCTTTCCTTTATGAACCGAATAGAAATCTTCTGCTTTTTCTCTTGAAAGCTGCATCATTCTGAGTTCTTTTATTATAAATCCTTTTGCTTCAAAACGACTCAATATCTGTCCGACAAGCCCTCTTTTTACCGCATCAGGTTTAATTACTATTAAAGTTTTTTCGCTCATATCGTTGATGTATGTTTTGTGGTCCATTTAAGTTTTCTCGGATCCTTTTTATGTTCGAGCATATATATTCTGCATCTTAAGCTGCAAAACCTAAGAACGCTGCCGTCGTTCATTATCACTGTTATTCCGGTACCAGGTTTTATCGGCCTTCCACAAAAAGAACATACTTTTTGTGTGATCATAACTTATCACTTTATTTTTCTGGCTTCTCTTTCCGTTTCTCTAAGCATAATTATGTCCCCAAGCTTAACAGGCCCCTTAACATCCCTTGTCAGAATTCTCCCTTTTTCTGGACCGTCCATAATTTTTAATCTAACTTGGGTTATTTCTCCAGCTACGCCTGTCCTACCCACTATTTGAACGACCTGTGCAGGGGTTAGGTGCTCTTCTTCGCTCATTTAAATTTCATACACCTATTATTTTTGATAACTGCGATGTAATCTGATCAACTATCTGTTTGGCCTGTCCTGGATCGATTATAGCTACAGATGCCGCGCTTACCTGTAAACCTGCAGCAGCTCCTAAGTTTTTCTTTGATTTAACGTATATATAGGGAATCTTTCTTTCGCTACATATCAATGGTAGGTGCGCTACTATTTCTGGAGGATCGACGTCTTCTGCAATTATTACTAACTTTGCCTCCCCTCTTTCTACAGCTTTTGTGACTTCATTTGTTCCTTTTCTGATTTTAC
>Ga0081474_124991_pt1 | contig 51804 bp, 53 predicted proteins | sample OneHunmetagenome_2_FD_70978 | JGI IMG/M metagenome (GOLD analysis project Ga0081474, IMG submission 70978) | Ferrous microbial mat communities from One Hundred Spring Plain, Yellowstone National Park, USA v2 (version 2) | ecosystem: Environmental > Aquatic > Non-marine Saline and Alkaline >... | reverse complement strand
CCAAAGGCGAAAACAGAGACCAGATCACAGCACCGAAAACAGACATATTAGCTAACGCCATTTGAATCATGTCCATAACGATGAAAGCCACACCCAAAGGAAGTAGCCTGCCGTTGCTACGTCAGTTGAACGAGGTGGCGATGATGCTCGTCATCACAAGCCACTCGCCCGCAATCATGAGGTCGTAACCTATGAACCAGTTACTAGCAGGCATAAGAGGGTTCAAAAAGGTAAACATGTACTGGTTTTGTGGGCCTCCTAGTAACATCATTAGGATTCCAGCTGTGGAAATCCAAAGACCTGCGTTTGCGAGTTTTGGATACTTTACAATTCTTGTGCCTGTTAATAGTGGAACGAGATACAAACTAACGCCGAACACAACATCAAAAGCGAGTCCAAAAACCATAGACATAACATGATCGGTCATTATCTCAAAATACACCACAGGCGACACGACATAAGGCACTCCAGTGTTTGTCAAACCAGATTGTGAACGCAGAATCAAAGCAAACGCACCGCCCATAACCAAGAATATCACCGCCACTAGGATCGTTTTCAAAGATAACAAGCGGTATTCTTCACTGTACATAATCCTTAGCCAAAGAGGTCTACGACTTTCTCTTTCGACCACCTTGCGATACTATCGATCCCAGTCCACTATAGTAAAAGTGCGTAATGTGGCCACGCTTTAACTTCACACACGTTACGAAATAAGAGTTTTTTTGGAACATGTTCCTGAAAATCGCTCATAGTTTCTGAAAGGTTTATACCAAAAAGGTGTTGTGCATGTCTTCTCGTACTTCGGATTCCGCACACTTTTGGCTGCTTTTTTGCGGGTTACTGGGCGGAACGCTTCTTGAAATTTTTCTTCATAACGATTTTCTTTACCAAACTCCACAAATTTTAATCACTTGGAGCATAGCGGTTTTTGTTTACTTCCTTTGGAAAAAGCCCTATCTATTCTCACACAAAGAGGGTCCCAAGTCTTGGATTATGCGTTGGCTTATGACCACGAACCATCGAGACATTGGGATAATGTACATACTCACATCATTTTACATGGCTTTTGTTGGAGGGGCGCTCGCAATACTAATGAGGGCCCAGCTTATGCATCCGAACAGCAGTCTTTTAGTTGGCAACCAGTACAACGAGGCTGTGTCGGCACACGGGCTAATTATGGTGCTCTGGTTTCTTTCACCTTTTGCGTTTGGCTTGGCGAATTACATCGTTCCTTTGCAAATAGGAGCAAAAGACCTGGCCTTTCCGAGGCTTAACGCAATGTCATTTTGGTTTTACGCGTTTAGTTGTGTGTTACTCATATCGTCATTCTTTTTGCCCGGTGGAAGCGTAAATGCGGGATGGACGCTTTACGCACCGCTTAACGGAGCGGAGTTTATGCCAGGCGCAGGGCCTACGGTTTCTCTTCTTGCGCTACTCATGCTCATCGCTTCTGTGACTATGACAGGAGTGAACTTTCTTGTTACGGTTTTTACGATGCGCGCGCCCGAAATCACCATAAGCAAGATTCCCATGTTCACTTGGTTTATAGTGTTTACCGTGATACAAATGGTGTTCGCGTTTCCCGGACTGCTTGCGGCCGCGCTCATGCTTGGAATGGATAGGGTGGCTGGTATGCTGTTTTTCACGGCGCGTGGTGCTTCGATGCTGTGGGACAACCTGTTTTGGTACTTTGGCCACCCTGAGGTTTATATAATTCTTTTGCCAGCTTTTGGAGCGCTTGCCGAAATCATTCCTGTGTTTTCTGGTCGAAGAGAGTTATACGGAAAAAAAGTGTTCTTAATTGCCACATTCACCACGGTGATCCCTCTTAGTCTGTTTATATGGGGGCATCATATGTACACAACGATTTTACCTTTACCCGAAAAAGAAATGTTTGAAGTAGGAACCGAAGCGATTTCGCTACCTTTTGGATTAATGGTTTTTGGTTTTCTTTGGACGCTTGAAACAGGAAGAATTCGACTGTCAACACCCATGCTTTTTGCTTTGGGTTCGCTTGCGCTTTTTATAATAGGCGGTATCACAGGGGTGTTTCTTTCGTCAATCGTCTTGGATCAAGAGTTTCGTGGGGCGTACTTTGTCGTTGCGCACTTTCACTACGTTATGGTGGGCGCTACGCTTTTTGGGTTATTCGCGGCTCTTTACTACTGGTTCCCAAAAATCACAGGCAAAATGTTTAGTGAAACTCTTGGAAAAATTCATTTTGCTCTTAGCTTTTTGCTCTTTAACGTCACATTTTTCCCAATGTTCTTTTTGTACCAGATGCCAAGAAGAATCTTCACTTATAACGTGGAATCATGGGTTTTACCAAACTTCGTGGCTTCAATCGGCGCCTTTCTTTTTGTCGCAGTTCAGGCGATCATGGTTGTGAATCTTGTGTTTAGCACGCTGTACGGCGGCATCGCTCCTAAAAACCCGTGGGAAGCGCACACCAGCGAGTGGCAGAGTGATGAAGCGCTTGTGACGTTTTCTCAGACATCTCGTTCACAAATAAAGCTATCATCTCTTCTTTTGCGCTTGATTTTTGTTCCCACTACAAAAAACATTACGATTCAAAACAATCAGGAAATCAAAGAAGACGTTGTCGTTTTGGAACACGTTAGCTCAAAACCTGTGACCATTGCCGCAGGTTTGACGCTTTTTCTATTTGGATTTGCTATACTTAACTACGTTTTTGCAGGGCCAATTTTTGTGCTTGGACTGTTGTTGACGCTATACGGTTTAACTGGACTAGCCAGAGAAAGTTTGCACGCTAAATTCAACGCTTTTGAAAACGGCTTGGTTGAGGCATGGCCGTTTAAAGGCGTGACCCGTCTTCGATTAGCAGTGTGGATTTTTCTTCTTTCTGAAGTGATCATGTTTACAACAATACTCACATCTGACACCTATTTGAGAATGCTCACGCAAAACTGGCCTGCGATAAATACGCTCCACCCAGTGCTTCCTGGTTTGCTTCTTACAATAGTTCTTCTTTCAGGTAGCTTAACCGGATTTTTGGCGTTGAATAGCGCAAAAAACGGAAACAACAAGCGCGGTTTTCTATGGCTTTTGGTCACGGTTGTGCTTGGTTCTCTTTTTATAATAGTAGAAGGCGACGAATGGTCGCAGCTTTTCGCGCAAGGTTTAGCTCCTTTTTCAAACAACGCTCTTTCGACCTACTTCTTTACGACGGGCGTACACATGGCGCACGTCCTTTCGGCGATTTCTGTTGCAGTTTACTTGCTTAGAAAGCTATGGGTAAATAAGAGCGATTACGAGGCACTAGAGGCTTGGGCGATATACTGGTCATTTGTTGACGCGATTTGGGTAATTCTTTACTTCTTTTTCTACCTTGGGTGAGAGCATATGCGGAAGTCATCGCTTGCACTTGTGATTTGGGGTTATCTGATTTTTACGGCGATCTTAGAAACTCTGCTTGCGTTAACACAACAGAAAATCGTGTTGGCGCTGATTTTTGCGCTTGTGGTGTCACAGCTCACTTTGCTTGCGCGCTACTTTATGCACTTAGACTCTGAAAACAGATATCTACGCTGGATTTTCGTTGCTTCACTCATGTTTGCTCTAGGACTGCTCACAGGCGTGCTCACGTCATTGGTTTAGAGGTGAAGGGAGTGGTTCTTGTTTCACCTAACGTCGAACTTTGGAACTCTCTTTTTGAGCTCTTCCTTGTTTTTGGAAGCACAATAGCTGTTTTGGTGCTTGGTTACATGGTTTATCTGGTAATTAAAAACAGAAGTTCCACAAAAAGCGTTAAAGAGAGCGGTTCTAGCAAGCGATTTGTTTTGGTTTTGTTTGTGATCATGTGTGTCGTGGGCTCTACGCTTTACGTGTCTTTAGAAGAAGCCACACCGTTTTACTATAATCCCCCTTCTGGCCCAAAACTTGTCGTAAGAGTATACGCGTACCAATGGGGCTGGAACTTTACCTACCAAAATGGCAAATCATTGGTAGACCTGCTTATCGTGCCTGTTAACACGACCATAGTTCTCAACATCACCTCAAAAGACGTGATGCATTCACTTGGTATACCAATGTTAGATGTTAAAGCGGACGCCATCCCAGGCTTTTGGAACACGCTTTGGTTTTTGGTGACAACTACTGGTAATTACACGAGCGCAATAAGATGTTATGAGTTGTGCGGTGCAGGTCATTCTTACATGCTCGCTAACCTTGACGTCGTGACTCAAAAAGCGTTCTACGAATGGTACAATTCGTAATCGTCCGCTCAGCTTCGTGGGTCAAGGCGCACTTTTCAAGAACTTATCTTATAACCTCGCTTAGAACACGTTTTAAGGCACGTCTGAGTTGGGTGTCAAAGGTTGAAAGCGGAATTCCTAGTTTCTTAGAAAGCTCTCGAGCGGATATCTTTTTTGGCACATCAAAGTATCCTTCTTCTAAAGCCCTTTTTAACACATACAAACCGTCAATTGAAGGTGGTCTTCCTCTAATTATTTTCATTTCTAGTTGATTTGTGAGACTCTTTTGTCTGATGTATTTTGCAATAAGGTTTGCCTTGCGCAAGTTCTTTACTTCTAGCGTCCAGTAAACCTTGCCCTTTGAGTCAACTTTTTCCTCAACTGGAGAAGATTTGTCAGAAGAGTACTTTGCAAGGATTGTGTAAAGAGGGCAACGCGCAGGGGGTATTGTAACTCTGAGCGTCACACGCCTACCGTCGTCCGTTTTTGACAGCACGCGCACACTGCTTGCAGGCGGGTAATTATAAAGCCAGTTTAAGGCTTTTTCTACTGCACCGCTGTCCTTTCCAAAAACTTCCACAATTTCTACAATTCCGTGAGCATACCTTTTCCAATAAAGAAACCGTGTGTAAACCCCAAACTCTGTTGTCAAACAACAAGCCCAACACGCAGGATAGTAAAGGCTGTATACGACGCGCATTCTATAATAAATCACGCTATTCTTTATATTCTTTTGGTAACAAGAGCAACCTCTGAATAAGTATTCGCGCGGAAGGTGTAAGCGCCGTGCATCTTTTCGGCTGTCGGTGTGCCACGACTGGTTTTAGTTTGGACACGAATTTCGCTCTACTGTGGTACGTAGGTATTTATCCGCATGTCGTACGCATAGTGAAGCTTGGGCTTAAGCACACCAGACCCCACACGAGTTCACTGGGGTCCTTCCGCTTTTCCCCTTGTCAATGGGCACCACGCCACGTAGTGAAGTGAGAAGCACCTTCCATCTTCAGCGGGCGCGCATGCTCCCTTCACCACCATGTTCGGGTCTCTTGCGCTCACGCCCAAGGTGGCCCTAGAGCCGCTCTGTGGCACGTCGACTAGCTTCTCCAACCAAGAAAAACCATGCGCAACCATACAAATTTTTGAAACTGCTGACTACGGGTTGACAATTAATTGCGCTTTCGAAGCATCTTTGGATGAGGCGATTTCCGCGAGTTTTTGGCCTTGATGAGCACGAAGCCCATGAAGAGTTGTTAAAGGAGAAGAGGAGGTTGTTCAGCAAATTAGAAAGACTCCTCCACCTATACAGAAACTTGGCGTCCCATCTGGTTGAGACACTTCACGAACTAGGTGTTTCAACCATCTATTTGGGCTACCCCTTCAACATTGAACAAGGCAAAAAGTTCACGGCAAACATGTGGTATACCGTAAACTAATGGATGCTATTGAGTTGAAGGCTCAAGAGTATGGTATGAGAGTGTTTGAGTTAGTTGAGTACAACACCTACAAGGTGTGTATTCACCACAACATGTTAAAAGGCATCCTAGAGGTATAGCCAACTGTCCGTTAGGTCATAAACTGCACAGCGACCTTAACGGTATGTTAAACATTTTAAAGAGGGCAACAAACATTGTAGTTTCGGCAATTAAGAAGCCGTTGTCTTTCATCGTAGACCACAACGGAGTAGCACCCGTAAAGGAGTGTAACCTTTAAGACCTCGGGGACCCTCGCGCTTAAGAAGCGGGGAGGAGGTCAGTACCGCTAACCAACTTTCTGAAGATTATCGTAACTCAACAAAAAATTTATTAGAAAGTATTTAAAATTAATGCCATATGGACAAACAGAACGTTCCCTTGGCATTAAGCTTCTTATTCTCAGGTATATTGGTGTTGTTGTATTTGTTTTCGACGGTAATACGCAAGGCTTGCTTTGGCCCGCCCCCCAATTATCTCTGCCCAGTAACAGGCGTCGCTTATTTACCAGTTGGTGATGCGATCGCTTATTCGTTACCAGTTATACTTGGTTTAGTAATATCGATAGGCACCTATGTGGAAATGCGATGGCAGTACCAAAAAGGATTTGTCGCAAGTAAAGGCGCTTTCATATCAAAAGTTTATTCAAAGGATATTGAGTAAATGCCTTATATTTTTACATTTACAGTAAAGATTGTGTCTAGATAATAGTTTTCTATGCTTGGAAGCTACACGCCAACCTCCAAGCAGGCACTGTCAATCCATGGTGTTATAAGTGTGAAAATTTAAGCGTGCTTAATGCACTCACTGCGAAGCTTGCATCGGAAATTTGTGTATAATGTCAAATTAAGCACAAATTGAATTGTTTTATACCTTATGTCATATTTGATATAAATATGCGTAAGTGAATAATTTTTAGTTTTAGTAACGCTTATTAAGCCTGATTATCGAAAACACTTTTGATTGCGCCGTGTTCCACGCGATCAGTTCCACTAAAAGCAGAACTTATTTAGTAACATTTGTGATTTTGCTTTTTGCACTGGGTGTAAGCGTATACGCGCTTTATTCTAGTGTTGGCGTATCGGCGCAACCAAGTGCCAACATAATAGCGTATAAAGTCAAGGGAAACGCAGACATACAACATCCTGGTAGCGCAAAGTTTTGGCAAGACATTCCTTGGGTGACGATTCCGCTTTCTGCGAACGTACCAAATGGCGGTCACACACCCGCGATAAACGTCAAAGTAGCTTGGAACGGAACTTATATTTTTGTTCTTCTTACTTGGAACGCCACAAAACCGAGTAACAGGATGTCAAGCGTCTTTTCACTTGGCGGCGGACCCTTTGGCTTTCCTCCGCTTTGGTACAATCAATCATCTGGTCAGTTCGTAGTTGCTCCTCCACGCTCGGTTGAAGAAAACATCGTAAAATACTATTATGTCAACTCAACTTATTATTCTCAAGACAGGGTTGCGATGATGTGGTATCTAGGTGGACAAACGGGAACTCCTGATGACTGTATGGTTGTCGGAAGACCAAATGGAGGCGCACTAGAAGCAGGAGGAGCGGCAAACATTTGGGACTTTATGACTGGGGCAACTTGGAACACTACAACACCGTTTCTACCACAAATAGGCTACCCACTCACTCCTTTAAGCAAATTCTACAATTGGTGGAATCGTAATGTGAGTTTTACTGGCGTGGACTACCAAGCACCCCCAACTGGATTTGCGCTTAATCTTTACACCAATGCCACTGATCTTTATGAGGTTGGTTTGGGAACCGGGCTTTTCTATACCGACGTTGACACGAACCACACCGACCCATTTGTAGTTCAGGCTAACGCTATAATGGGAGCCCATTCTTGGACGGTGGAAATGATTAGACAAATCGGTGAACCTGTTGGTGGTAATCCCTATCTTGTGAACATTACGCCTGGCAACACGTATGACGTTGCGTTTGCGGTTTGGCAAGGGTATTACGGTGAGAACGCGTTTATCAAATCGATTTCAACGTTCCAAACTCTTTACATATCTACAAGCCCACCGCCAGCGCCTCCAGGCGCGCTAACGCCCGCGGTTTTGGTCGTGATCATTGGATTGGTGCTTTCAATTTTGACGCTCGTTGTCACGGGCTCTCTTATGCGCAGGGGGTGAGCGGTTTGGCTCAAGTGCAAGATCCTTCTCGTAGACGCTTTCTTAAGTCTTTGTTGGTGATAGCTGGTGCTGCGACAATAGCTGGCGCTCTTCCTTCATTACGATATCTTGTCCCTCCCGCAGTGGGTTTGAGCTCCTTTCCGACGCTTTTACTCGTGGACTCTTCAGGAAATCCCATCAAAGCTTCAAGCCTACCAGTGAACTCCCCTCAAACTTTCCAGTTCTCTTATCCGCTCACTAACGAACCAAACTTTCTTTTGAATTTAGGGGATGATAGCGGAAATCCGGTTGAAATCCCACCAGTCGACGTGGTGATACCCGCAACAGGAGAAAAATACACTGCACCAGGTGGTGTTGGTCCTCATAAGTCGATTGTCGCTTATAGCGCAATTTGTCAACACTTGGGTTGCAAGTATCCAGAACTTCACTTTTACCCGCCTGGATATACCGCGCAAACCTTTAACGGGCCAATGTCTAAGGTGATTCACTGCAGTTGCCACGGTAGCACCTATGACCCTTATCAAGGAGGGAAGGTTGTTACAGGTCCCACGCAGTATCCTCTGCCCGCGGTGGTGTTACAGTGGGATCCGACAACCGACCAGCTTTACGCAACAAGAATGGTGGGTCCAGTGATTTACGGTCATGCGAGCGACCTACAAGGTGGTTCACCGCCAAGTGGAGACACAACAGTGGTGGAGGACGTAGGAAATCCGTTTGGATAGGAGGAGACGTGTAAATGAGTTTACGACAAAGATTTATCAATTGGTGGAGTGACAGGCTACACATAAAGGACGTTCCGCTTTCAAAAATTCCTGACTACATGTATTCCGTGAATTACTGGCTTGGATCAATGGTCGCCGCCGCGTTTTTCTATGAAATAATAACGGGTCTATTCCTCCTACTTTATTACGCGCCAAGCGAACCGTACACGCAAACCATGTATCTTATTCAAAAGGTGCCTTATGGCTCATTGTTATTAGCAACCCACCTTTACGGCGCTTACGCGATGATCTTTCTTGCTTATGTTCACATGTTTAGAAATTATTTTGTTAAAGCCTACAAAAAACCTCGAGAGCTTCAGTGGATGGTAGGAGTGATTTTGCTAACACTGTTACAAGGTGTTGCGTTTATGGGCTATAGTATGACAGGAGACATCTTGGCCACGGACGCCGTCGATGTAGGGCGTGGGATCACAGAGGGTTTCCCTTTGGTTGGAAAGCTTTTCGAATCGATAATTTTTGGTAACGGCACCACTTTAGACTTGTTTACTCGACTTTTGGGTTATCACGTGCTATTGGTCGCTCTTACAGGATTGCTCTTTGGGTATCACTTCTATCTTGCGGAAATGAACGGCTTCATGCCACATCCAAAAAAAGCTGCGTACAAAGCGCCCGCGATAATCGACCAAAAAGACACAACTCTAAATCCATGGTATCCGAGAAACCTGCTCTACATGTTAGAACTCGCGTTCTTCACATTTGGCTTTATAATCATCATACCTTCAATCCTTAGCATTTTACCTCATGTTCCGATACTGTTTTCTCCGTATCCGTCTGTTTCGCCCACAAGCCCGCAGGCAAAAACTATACCCGCCTATCCGCCTTGGTTCTTCTTGTTTATGTATAAGGTTCTTGATTTTAGACCCCTTTCACCATTTGATGTAGTGATAATTTCTGCGTTCGTTCCAATACTTTACTTTTTGTTCGTTCCTATCCTCGATAGGAGCGATAGCTTACACCCATTAAGTGGATGGGTTTTTCAGGCAATAGGCGTAATTGCGATAATAAACTTCATTCAAGCGAGTGTGTGGGCGGCTGTTGCGCCAGGAGTTCCGGTTGAACCAAATGTTTATATTCCGGTGCTCGCCGAACCTGCGATAATCGTTTTGATAGGTTTTTACTTTTTGGCAAAAAGGTATGGCCCGCACGCTCAGCCGTCTACAAACGTTAAAGGAGCCGCGATGCTTATTACGCTTTTAGCCACCGCTATTGGTTTATTCACAGTTACCTCAAATTCGATATCGTCGTTGGTTGAAAGCTTTAGCGCTACAAAGGTCGTTCCTGTGATAAGCGGGCTTTTGAGCACAGGTTTGATAGGCGTAGTGTTGATGAAAATAGAAGTGACTTCAACCGAAAAACCTCACGTTAAAAGCATGAAAAAGAAAATCGGTTTGGGCTGGGTTTACTTCTTTTTGACGTTTCTTGTGGTTCTAGCGGTTATAATAGCGGTGACGATTTGGAGTTTCGATCCGATTACGCAAGCATCTTACTTTGGTATAGGTCTTGGAACGCTTTTTGTGATCTTTGGTGAGGTAATAGCGCTTTACCACTATGCGGTTTATAGCTATGCGAAAAAACGTGGCGAACAAAGTGGCTAAACCGTTCTTTACAAAGCTACAAATTTGGCGTGAAGAACATGTTGGAATTATCGCGCTTAACAACTTTTCCCAAAACTTTTTGGACGAAGAGTTGGTGGACCAGCTTTCTAGCGCTCTTACGATTGCGGAAGGAGATGAGAGGATTAAGGTTTTGTGCATAACAGGAAGCGGTCCCACATTTTTTTCTGCGGGCGTGCGATGGGAAAGGATTGAAGATTTAAAAGGATTTATCCAAAAGACTCACGCCCTTGCTTCTATTCTCTTAGCTTTGAGCAAACCCACGGTTTCTCTCGTCAATTCGCACGCCTTAGGTGCGGGATTTGAGCTTTCACTTCTTACGGATTTTAGATTGAGCGCACAGGGAGCAAAACTCGGTTTTCCTGAAGGAAGACTGGGTTACCCCACAGTTTTCGCTAGTTTTTACATTTTGAACAAAATTGTTGGCCCAAGCGTAGCCAAAAAGATTCTAACACTTGGGGAGATGTTTGACTCTCAAACCGCTTTGCAACTAGGACTTGTGGACATGGTCTTCGAGAAAACAAACTTTTATGGTGATGCAAAAACTTGGGTTTCGTCGCTTGCGAATTCTAGTAAGATTCTTTCTGCGACAAGACAAGTTGCGCTAAACCCATTGGAGTTTAGGCGTGCACTCGACCTCGAGATGATCTACGCGATGGAAATTTCGGAGAAATTCAAAGAAGAGGGGCTGAGCGAGCTCAGAAAGGCAAGGGAGAAGGTTGCCTTGTCTGGTGAAAAGAATGGCTAAAGAGGTCACAGAACTCACACACTCGCTTTCATGGGTTTTTCTTTTTGTGTTTCTCCTTCAAATAATTTTCCAGCAGTTGTTTTTGAGACTAGCCCCTTACCTTTTTGCTTCAGGTATCGCTCCTATTCTTGTAGACTTCTCTAAAGTTGCAACGGTGGCCACTGACACCGCGACTATCGTTGGTTTGGTGACGCTTGTCGCAATCGGCGTGTCGGCTGGTAAACACGGACACACACGAGCAATTTCGGTACCAGTTTTTTTCTTTGTAACGCTTTTAGTAGTGATGGACTTTTTGCGTGCCACCTTGCCTGTGAGCTTATTTAGCTCAATATACGGTTCGACAATTTGGTACGCTTTCTCTCTATCGCTGTACATATTTCTCGCGATTCTTGTGATTCTCGCATACCCTTTGGTCACAAAAACAAAAAACACGCTTTTTAAAGCCAGCGCGTTTGCGTTAACGGCGGCTATTAATATAATGTCTGTTTTTGAGCTCTACTTAAGGGTGTTTGCGACAACTTCGTACCTTTTTGTTGGTGTGGTTTACAACTTAGTGCTCAACTTGCTTGGGCTTTCCGTAGTGCTTTTGGTTTTGGAGTGTTTGATAAGCACCTTTAAGGTGTACAAGGCCTTAACGCTCAGCTTTTCCACTTTTTTCGTTTTTCTTTTTGGCTATAAGCTTTATACAAGCGTTTTTTGGCAAAAAATATTCGAATTAACATGGGAAACTTCGTTTGGCACCCCGCTACCTCTACCTCAAGGTCTTGTTTACGCCTTGTTTCTGCTTACTGGAGTGTTTTTGACGATGCTAAAAAGCGTAAAACGCTCTTTAAAAATTTCGCTTTTCAGCTTGATTGTAATTTCATCTTCGATGTTTTTGATGTCTTCACTCACTCTTTATGTGGAAGCGGTGTTTCTTGGCTATTTGCTTTTTTTGCTCGAAGGAATAACACAATTATAGTAAGGTCTTTATCTTGCTTTTTACATGTGTGATTTATGACATTTTACACGCCGCTTGAAGTTGTGTCAAAATCCTTAATTCCAGGAATTAAGAGAATGATCGCGCTCAGTTTAATGGAAAAGGGGCTTACTGAGTTTGAGATTGCTTCAATTTTAGGGTTGACACAACCAAGTGTGAGCAGATACAAGCATCGCAAAAGAGGCGCGTTTGGAGACCTTTCGCAACACCCAGAAATATTAGAAAAGGTGAACACTTTAAGCGAGTTGATCGCACAAAGAAAGCTTCCTGTATATCGAATTTTACACGAAATCGATAGAATTGCGCTTTACGCCCTTTCGCAAGGCTACGCGTGTAACATTTGTAAGTCAGTGAATGGCGAACCTTTCCTTGCTTGCGACCATGTCTGTGTCACAAAAAGTATAACACTCAACCCAACCTTATAGCTTGTAAAAGATCGCTTCGACCACTCTTCCAATTGTTCGCACCTCAAGCTTTTGAAAGGGTGATTTTAGGCTTTCAAACTGCTTTTTCGACATGCTGTGGGAGTTTAGGTGAAAAAGTGGAGAGTCTTTATTGTATTCAAACACAAGGAACACATTTCCTGATAGGTGTTCGTAGATTTTTTCGAGTGAATCTTCTTGATTTGCCCAGTGATGGAAGGAAAGAACGGTGTAAATCAAGTCAAAGTTAAGAGGAGGAAGAAGCGTGGAGCTTCCGAGTTCGAATTTCACGTTTTTTTGCGCAATTTTGTTCGCTTCTTTGATCATATAAGGCGAAGGGTCTATTCCGTAAACTCTTACTTCAGGCGCGTTTTTTGCAATTTTGAGTGTGAGTGAGCCTGGTCCACAACCGATGTCTAGCACGCTCTTTACGTTTTGGTCTATGCGTCTCGTGATTTCTTCGAATGCCACTCTGTGAAGCTCTCTTACAAAAAAACGAGAAAAACGTGAATAAAACCACGTGGAAATTCTGCCAAACTTTTCTTCTCCGTTCTTGTAGTATTCGCTCACTTTAGTTTGTAAGCTTTAAAAATATTTAAATCTAAAAGATGGCGTGAAACAAACATGAACAAAAGGCTGAGTTACCAAGAAGCGCCCGTGATAAAAACCGAGTTACCAGGTCCAGTTTCGAAGGCTATGCTCGAAAAGCAGTCGCAGCTTGAAACATCGACAAGAATTTACACGGAATACTTTCCCGTTGCGATTTCAGATGCTCGTGGCTCGACGATCAAAGATATGGACGGAAACATCTTAATCGACTGGTTTGCGGGTATTTGCGTTCTCAATTTGGGACACGCTCATCCCGCAGTGCTCAAAGCAATAAGAGAGCAAATAGAAAAGATCGTTCACATAAATGAGCTACCAACAGAGGCGAGGATAGAGTTTCTTGAAACGCTTGTGTCGACTCTACCAGGTGAACTTCAAAACAACGCGCGCGTGATGTTCACAGTGACAGGCGCCGATGCGTGCGAAGCCGCAATCAGCCTTGCGCGCTTTGTCACAAAAAAGAAGACAATCATCGCTTTTGGAGGTGCGTACCATGGTGTGCACGGTGCAATTGTTGGCGCAACCGGTAACATTCACTACAGGGAGTACGCGGGTGTACCCCCCTACGAAATTTACCACTTGCCTTACCCTTACACCTATCGCTTCCCGATAAAAGTGAAAGAGGAAGATGTGGCAAAAGTTGTGGTCGACTCTTTGGAGTACACGCTCAAAGACCCTTACTCAGGCGTGGGTCCTGTTGCGGGCGTTTTGGTTGAACCCATTCAGGGAGAGGGTGGATACATCGTCCCGCCTGATGATTTTCTACCAATGCTCAGAGAGGTCACGGAGAAGTACTCCGTTCCTTTGATCGTGGACGAGATTCAAACTGGTGTTGGGAGAACAGGAAGAATTTGGGCTTCCGAAAACTACTCGATCACCCCAGACATAATGTGCGTCTCAAAAAGCATTGGCGGAGGAATCCCTGTTTCGATGATCGCTTACAGAAAAGAGTATGACCAAAACTTGCCCAAGGCGTTTCACCTAGGAACGTACAGAGCAAACCCGGTTGCTCTTGCTGCCGGAAGAGCGGTTTTAGAGGAGCTCAAAAACTCTGACCTACTCGAACACGTGAGAGCAAACGGTGAAACCCTCAAAAAGAGGTTTGAGGAAATCGCAATGGCCATTCCTGAAATAGGAGAAGTCAGAGGAAAGGGTTACATGATAGGGGTTGAGCTTGTAAAAGACCAAAACAAGACACCCGCGCCCGAGCTTGCGAGCGCTTTAAGGAGCGAGATGTTTCAAAAAGGTGTTCTTATGCACACCTGTGGCCACTATTCAAACGTGATGAGGTTTATGGCACCCCTTACGATAGAGCAGGACCTTTTGGACAATGGGCTTAGGATATTCGAGCAAAGCCTTCGCAGGGTTACGCGAAAACTCTAAATTTGTTTTTTAGAAATCAAGCGTATGACACAGTTGGCCACTTTTGGCGGTGGTTGCTTTTGGTGCACTGAGGCGGTTTTTTCTCTTGTAAAAGGCGTTTTAAAGGTTGAACCCGGTTACTCAGGAGGACATGTGCCAAATCCAACGTACGAACTGGTTTGCACGGGCACGACGGGCCATGCAGAAGTGGTGCAAATAACGTTTGACCCAAATGAGGTCACTTACGATGAACTCTTGGACGTGTTTTTTGCGACGCACGACCCGACGACCCCAAACAGACAAGGCTACGACGTGGGACCTCAGTACAGGTCGGTGATCTTTTACCACAGTGAAGAGCAAAAGACAAAGGCGCTTGAAAAGATACGCAAGCTAGAAGAAGCCAAGGTTTATCCCAAACCAGTGGTCACACAGGTTGAACCTTTTAAAAGCTTTTATCCCGCAGAAGAGTACCACAAAAGGTTCTACTTTAAAAACACGAGCAACCCTTACTGCGTTTTTGTGATCGCGCCGAAAATCGTGAAGCTCAAAAAGCTTTTCCCAAATCTCACACTTGGGATAAAGTTTTAAACTTTTAAACGTAAGATATTTGGGACCTTTCTGAAGGCGCTTTTGATCAGACCTTCTAACCCTACAGGAAGCGCGTACCTCACCAAATTCGGCTTTCTTCCAACACCACTTGGCCTGCTTCAACTTGCGGGTGACATCCTCACAGTTCCGCGAACATGGGTCAAAGTGGTGGATATGGAAGCGGACAAAATGTCGAGTGTAGAAAGTGTTGTGGATGAGGCGTTGCGCTACTCACCCGAGCTTGTGGGTATCACAATACACGCTACAGCGGCGCACGGAACGTCACTCAGAATCGCAAAAACGATCAAAGAGCACCTTCCTGACACGGTGCTTGTCGCAGGAGGTCACCACGCAACCTTTCTACCTTACGACGTTTTGCGCGGTGGCTTTGACATCGTGGTCTTGGGCGAAGGTGATGAGACGATAATCGAAATCACGCGCGCGATAACGGAAGGAAGAGGGTTTGAGGGCATCTCGGGCATCGTGTACAAGACAAAAAGCGGAAAATTTGTGCGAACTAAGCCAAGAGCGCTCATTTTTGACTTGGATAAGCTTCCAATTCCTGCGTATCACTTGGTGGACAAAAGAAACTATACTTTCAAAGTTTTTGGCGAAAACGATAGCGTCGCTTGCGTCGAAACATCACGCGGATGTCCTTATGCGTGTGACTTTTGTAGCGTCACCCCAACGTGGGGCAACAAGTGGCGCAACAAATCCAATAAAAGAATAATCGAGGAACTTGATATAGTAAAGGCGCTCGGGTATGACTGGGTGTTCTTCACTGATGACATCTTTGTGGTTTACCCGAACGTAAAACAAAGAATGCACCTTTTTGACCTGATGATCGAAAAGCGCTACAACTTTAAGTGGATAGCGCAAATGAGGGCTGACGTTACCGCAAAGAATCCCGAGCTTATAAGAAGGGCTGCTGAAGCGGGTTTGCGCGTTGGATTTCTTGGGATTGAATCTGGAAGTCCAGAGATACTCAAAAAAATGCACAAGGGATTGTTCACACCCCTTTCGGTCAAGGCGGTTCGTATGCTGAGCGAAAACGGTGTGGTGGTGCTAATAGGCATGATGCTCGGTGCGCCCTACGAAACGCTACACGACATGATAACCACGCTCAAATTCGCGTGGAAGCTTGCGGATGCGGGTGCGGACGCCGTTCAGTTTTCGCTATACACACCACTTCCAGGAACTAGGATTTTTGACGACGCACTGAGAAACAACAAGCTTTTCACGCTCGACTGGGATCGCTACGACCTTCTCACCCCAGTGATGAAGACAAAGGTCCACCCTGCGATAATCCAGATTCTACAGATGATCGGAAACCACGTGTTCTATATCAAAAAGTATTTTAAAGGCAGGTTTATTGACACAAGCTGGAAGACCACGATAAAGGGGTACAAACGCGACCTCGTCTTTAACGCGCAAAAGTTCATGTTTCGAATGATGCCCTCGTACGTGAGAGAGTTTTTGGAATTTCCAAAACACATAGCGCACACGATCAAGCTTTACAGCGCGTTTTCAAAACTTCCTTTGGTAGACTTGAAAAAAGTGTCAGAGCTTCTCGAGTTCAGCAACAGGATACTGTACCTAGAAGTCGGAGGAAAGAACCCGTACTTTATGATCAAGCAGGAGTCTTAACTAACAATTTTACAAGTAGCAAGCCTAAAAGATAAAGAGAACTAAGGGTGAGCCCTATCACCGTTTCCATGAGCCCTCCAGTTGCGCCGGGCGATATCAAAAGCGCAATAAAGAAGCAAATTAGCACAACCCACCTCCAGTTCCTCTTCCAAGTTTCGTAAGACACGATTCTCAAGTAGCTCAGTGCTAGCATCACCATCGGAATTTCAAACGACGCGCCTAGTGCGAGCATGTACACGATCACGATTGACACAAAAGTCCTCACGCTCATCGTGGGCTCAACGCCAAGCGCCACCGTTAACAAATAAAGAATCTTGAAAAGCGCAGGAAGGACAACTTCGTACGCGAAAAACACACCTAGCAAAAACAAAAAGATTGAGGGCAAAGCGATAAGCCTGATCACTCTTTTTTCGCGTTTTGTGAGCGCTGGTGAAACGAAAGCCGAAATTTCGTACACCCAAACGGGAATAGAAAAGATTGCGGCAAGCAGAGCGGACACGTAAAGCACCGCAACAAGCGTGTCAAATGAGCCAACGTTGATAAGTGTGAACTCGTTTTGCACAAAATGAGTCCTTATTGAGTAAAAAAGCTGAACGCTTATGCTTTTAAAGAAGCTGGGATAAGGGTAGTATAAAGAGAAATCGCCGAAATCGGTTTTTTTAAGCGTAAAGAAGAAGAAAAAACGCAAACTCAGCAAAAAACACAATTACCGCTACAAGAATTCGGCGTGATAGTTCAGCGAAATGAGAGTACAGAGAAGAAAGTGGCGACTTTTCGCTCAAATTGTGACACTTACGCGGATTTTTTCAACTCTTGCTTAAGTCTACTGATTTCCGCTTCAAGCTCGGCTATCTTTTGTTGGTATTTAGAATCATTTTGAGTGTTGTCTTTTGAGGTTTGTTCGGTTTTCTGTTCTTGGTTCATCATCGCTCTTATTTCCTTTTCAACCTCTGCCTGACCTTTTCTGAACTCGCCCATTGCCCTACCCAAACCGCGCGCAAGTTCTGGAATCTTGTTTGCGCCGCCAAACAGCACCAACACAACCGCTATAAATATCAGCCAGTCCCATAAACTGTCTAACATTTTACTTCGTATTTTTGGCCATGCGATGATAATTTAAATTTTATGATTGGTTGTTCTCAATTTGAAGTGAAACTGGGCGCTCGTTTGCACATTTGAGTATAAAATGATGCGTGTGATTCGTGACGACGAATAATTAATGAGTAAAACCATGCCAAGCGTAAAAGAGGTGTAAGAACCAGCGTTTTAGATTTAATTGGTAGTATAAGCGCGAATCCACCCGCTCCAACGATACGAGGTCTAGCGCAGTCGTCGCACAGCAGGTGCTTTGCACAAAACTTTACGCTTTTGATATCGTTGACTTTCGCGATTCTTTAAGATCGTAAAATTAGAGCGGCTATCAAAATTTCACATAAGCACCGCACTATTTCAAAGCGGTTGAGCAAAACTGAGTGTCATTGGCTTCTAGAAATGCTAGGTGGATTTACACTTCAAGTGTTTTCTAGTCCAATTAAAAAATTTTAGGAACAGTGTTCCTATTAATTCTTCCAAAGGATTTGCAACTAATTAAAATATTCTCCACATAAAACAGTGTCAATTAGTATTATGTCAATTATTCACAAGATTTATATGCATGTTTTTCATCAAACCATTTGGGATTAATGTCTAGTTCAATAGACAACGCAAATCTTTTGGAAGAAGTGTCCGACATCACGAAAAAACTGACTTACGGCACATGGCGAAAACAAGCCTCTTGGAAGCCTCTTACTGTGGTCGACGCGGAAGGCTGTTACTTTGTAGATTCGAGCGGTAAAAGGTATCTCGACTTTTCGTCACAGCTAATGTGCTCAAACTTGGGCCACAAAAACAAAAGAGTGATAGAAGCGATAAAGCGACAAGCGGAAAAGCTTGCGTACGTTTCACCAGCTTTTGCCACAGAGGTAAGGGCAAAGCTTTCTCAAAAACTCAAAGAAGTTTTGCCAAAAAACCTTACAAAATACTTCTTTGCGACATCTGGCACGGAAGCGAACGAAGCGGCTGTGAAAATTGTGAGAATGTTTTACAAAAAAGAAGGCAAAACAAAAATCATTTCACGCTACAACTCCTACCACGGCTCGACGGCGGCTAGCATAGAGCTCACTGGTGACTTTAGAAGGATAGCGGTGAACTCCACTGGAGCCTTTCCAGGTGTGGTTCATGTGCCAGACCCGTATTGCTACAGGTGTCCCTTTGGCTTGAGCTACCCAGAGTGCGGTGTTGCGTGCGCTGAGTTTATCGAGTATGTGATCAAGAATGAAGGAAACGTGGGCGCGGTCATTGTGGAAAGCGTAACAGGAACAAACGGTGTGATCGTGCCACCAAAGGAGTATATGCCAAGGTTACGGGAAATCACAAAAGAGCACGACGTGTTTTTGATAACAGACGAAGTTATGAGTGGTTGGGGTAGGACTGGAGAGTGGTTTGCGGTTGACCACTGGGGAGTAAAGCCAGACATCTTGACCACCGCAAAGGGAATAACTGGCGCGTACATTCCGCTTTCGCTCACCGCAACAAGCGAAAAGCTTGCTCAGTTTTTTGAGCACAACTACTTTGCACACGGTCACACCTACGAAGCGCACCCTTTGACACTTGCTGCGGCTGTGGCGGCAATCGAAGAATACCAAGAAAACAATTTGATTGAAAGAGCAAAAACAATTGGAAAATACTTGGGTGAGCGCCTTACTGAATTAAAAGCAAAACACCCATCGATCGGCGATGTAAGAGGGATAGGGTTGTTCTGGGCTGTGGAAATTGTGAAGAGCAGAAGCACCAAGCAACCCTTTAACACCTACCAAGACAAACTAGAGGGATTGCCGCTTATGACGGACAAAGTGGCATCGGCGATGATGAAAGACGGCGTTTACGTGAACTCGTGGATCAGCCACTTTGTGATAGCACCTCCTTTGATCATCACACAAGAAGAAGTGGACAAAGGAGTTGAAGCGCTCGACAAAGCGCTGAAACTTGCAGACATGGAGGTGGTCGAGTGATGAGCGCTTTGATTGAAGTTTTGAAAAACTACTACGCAGGAAGGCTTGTGGAAGTGGATTCAAAGGAAAGCCATCCTGTTTACAACCCGGCTTTTGGAAAAGTGATAGCGCACGCACCAGAAACGCCAAAAGAACAAGTGGACGAGGCGATTGAAAACGCAAAAAAGGCGCAAGAAGAGTGGGCGGCAATTCCTGTCACAGAAAGAATCAAACGATTGTTTGTGTTGGAGACGCTTTTAAGGGAAAAGGCGGACGAACTTGCGCGCGTGATAACAATAGAGCACGGTAAAACCTTTGAGGAGGCAAAGGGCGAAGTGGTGCGCGCATATGAGAACGTCGAAGCGTCCTGCGCCGCAGTGTACCACATGATGGGAAAAAACAACTTGGAGATTTCTCGTGGAATTGACGAAGAGCTTTACCGCGTTCCAGTTGGTGTTTTCGCGGTAATTTCGCCTTTCAACTTTCCTTTGATGGTTCCTTTTTGGTTTTTGCCGTACGCCGTAGCGCTTGGTAACTCGGTTGTCGTGAAACCTTCGGAAAAGACGCCTTTGAGCATGAACTTTGTGACAAAACTGTTTGACGAGGCTGGATTTCCGCCAGGCGTGATTTCTGTGATAAACGGCGCGGCAAAGACCGTTGACGCAATCCTTGAAAACAAGCTTGTGGCCGGTGTGAGCTTTGTGGGTTCAACGCCCGTCGCCGAGTACGTGTACAAAAAGGGTTGCGCAAACCACAAAAGGGTTCAAGCTGGGGCTTCTGCGAAAAACTTTGAGGTAGTGATGCCAGACGCCGACCTCTCACTCGCAATTCCCAGCCTGATTAGCTCGTTTTTCGGTAATGCCGGAGAGCGTTGCCTTGCGGGTTCAGTTCTGGTGACTTTTCCAGAAAACCACGATGAAGTTTTAAAAAGGTTCACGGAAGCCGCAAAGAAACTAAGGCTGGGTTACGGGCTTGAGCCAGATGTAGACATGGGACCGCTTATTCGAAGGGAACACTTGGAAAGAGTGCGATCTTATGTGGAGCTAGGCGTTTCCGAAGGCGCAAAACTCGTGCTCGATGGAAGAAACGCAAAGGTTGAGCGATACCAAAACGGATTCTTTATGGGACCAACGATTTTTGACCAAGTGGAGCCTGACATGAGAATCGCAAAAGAAGAGATTTTTGGGCCAGTTGCGAGTGTTATCACTTGCAAAAACCTTGAACACGCAATCGAAGTGATAAACTCAAGCAGGTACGGCAACGCTTCGACCATCTTTACAACAAGCGGAAGTGCCGCAAGAAAATTCGTAAAAAGCGTTCAAGCGGGTAACATCGGTGTGAATGTTGGAGTTGCGGCGCCAATCGCGTTTTACCCTTTTGCAGGGCTTAAAGACAGCTTCTTCGGCGACTTGCATGCGCAAGGTGGGGACGACATGATTTACTTCTTTACCGAAAGAAAAGTGGTTATTTCTCGCTGGTGACGTTTAAGCGTTTCTGTAACATTTCGAATTACACGATTTACGCGTTCCATCCACCACCAAGCTCGCTAACCACAAGGCACAAAAACTTCAAATATGCGCAGCTTGTATCCTTAAGCAATGGGACCAAGTTGTGTATTCGCCTCTTGAAGTGACAACAAGATCTCTCATACCCGCACTAAAGAGACTTGCGGTTGAGCGCCTTCTCTCTTTGGGTTTTAGTGAAACTCAGGTTGCGAAAATGGTTGGACTTTCGCAGTCCGCGATAAGTAGGTACGTCGCAAATGAGAGAGGAATTCTTGCGTCAACGCTTTCAAAATCAGACTTGAACTCCATGTTGGAGAGCGCCGTAAAAGGGATGGTAGAAGGACGTTTAAAGACTCACGAATTTCTACATGAAGTGGACAAGATCGCGCTTTACGCTCTCTCAAAGGGTTACGTCTGCACCGTTTGTGTGTCCCATAATCCGCAAATCAAGCTACCGTGCACGATTTGTTTGAGCGACACCCCGGCTGTGGTCAAGCGTGAGCTGGTTTGAGAGTTCTTGCGCTTTTCAAAAACCACGGAAAAAATCCGCGTGACATTCCGATTTTGAAAAACACGCTTGATTCACTTTTGAAACCCGAAGAGTGCAAAGCGCTCGTCACAAACATTCGCGTGTCAAGCAGGAACATTCAGATAGACGTTTTTGGTGACGCTAAAGCGATTGAATGCGCCTTAGTAGCTATTCGAAAAGCTTTGGGCGAGCCACTTGAAGTACGTGTAATAAAAAAGCGAAAAGATGAGCAAATTGACGAGCAAGAGCTAGCAAAAAGGGTCTCCTCTTTAATCAAAGAGGAGAGGTTTTGGGAAGCGCACGAAGAGTTAGAGGACTTTTGGAGAAAAGAAAGCGGTTCAAAAAAGCTTGCGCTTCAAGCTTTGATTCTTCTTTGCGCGGCGTATGTTCACCTCCAAAAGAACGATACCGAAGGCTTTACTAGGCTTGCCACGCGAGCGCTTCAAACACTTGAAAGCTGCTCTGTTTCTTACGTGCTTGGCTTTGATTTGGATGCGCTAAAGCAAAAGATCGCAAACGCAATAAAACGCTCTGAATTTTCAGTGAGTTTTGGGTAAAAGGATTGGCAACACACCCACAAGTATCGTGGCGATTGAGAGCACTTCAAACGCAAAACCCAGTCTTGAATATGAGCCAAGTATTATCGCGCCAACCAGTAGCGGACCGATGACGCTACCACCAGTTGAGCCAACTCCCCAAATGAGCGCGTTCCCAAAGGCGTACGCTTCTCTTGGGGTGTACTCCGACGTTAGTGACAAAAGAATTGGAAATGCATTGTAAGTGAAGAAACCGAACAGCGCAAGCTCTATATACCCAAAAGCCCCAAACGAATATGTAACGAAGAGCAACATCGAACACCCAGAGCCAAACGAAGCGAGTGTGAGAACGAGTCTTTTGTCAAACTTGTCCATCAAACGCCCAAAAATGATTTGCCCCACAATCGGCGTGACGTAAGTCGTGGTGAGCAGAAATCCGAGTTTTGTTGACAACCCAACTTTTGTGCTAAGGAACGTGGGTAACCACGCGGTCATTCCTTGCACAGTCGCCGAGCGAGCCACGGTTATTGCCAAAAGCACAAGCAAAGCCGTGGAAACCACCCTTTTTTGGCTTTTTGCTTTGTTTGTTTCGATTTTGCTTTCTGAAAGTCCGACAAAGATCACAAAGGAAATCGCAACACCCAAAAGCGCAAAGAACAAAAGAGCACCTTTTTCCATTAAAAAAGTGGAGAGAGCAAAGAACAAAATCGGGTAAAGCGCTCTACCAAGGCTTCCAATTGAGCCGTTTAAGCCAAGCGCAAAACCCCGAAAACGACTCGAAAAGCTTCTTTGTAAAATTGACGCGCCAAGCGGGTGGTAAAACGAGCTACCGATGCCCGCGATCACAGAAGAAAGCATAGAAAGCGCGATAAGAATCTGTTCGTTTGTTTCGCTTAGCGCTATATCAAAACCCAGTACTCCCAAAGAAAGCACGAAAATTCCGAGCGAAAGCAAGCGCGCGGCTTTTCCGGTTTTGTCCGCAATTCTTCCTGCAAACGTGCTAAAAATCGCCGAAGAAGCGTAAAACAGCGTAAGGATGAGCGAAGTGTAAAGAGGCGCAACTTTCCTTTGTTGCACGATTATGTCCACAACAAGCGGCACAAAGAACAGCATGCCGTCATTTGCGAAGTGGCCTAAAGAAGTGAACGCAAGCTTTGTTATGTCGCTTTTTGGTGCGCGCTCTGTCAACCCAAGTGTTCTTCTTTTGGCGCTTTTTAAGCTCTTTCAAATCCGCCAATTCTTTCAGGGTGTTGCACCGCTTTTTGTTTCACAAGGTGTGTGTTGTGGCACGCAACGCTGTGAGTGTCACCAAATGCTAGCATCTTAGGCTCTTCACGTTTGCAAATTTCTGTGGCGTAAGGGCAACGCGTGTGAAATCTACACCCGCTCGGAGGGTCTTTTGCGCTTGGCACATCTCCTACAAGAGAAAACTCCAAAAACTGTTTTTTACCTGGTAAGCTTGAAAGTAGCGCTTGTGTGTAAGGGTGTAAGGGTGAGCGGAAAAGCTCGATCGTGTCGCCAATTTCAACGATTTTTCCAAGATACATAACCGCAACCCTGTCACTCAGTTTTCCCACTACGTTCAAGTCGTGCGATATAAGCATGTAGGTCAGGTTATGCTTTTCCTGAAGGTCCACCAAAAGGTTTAGGATTTGAGCTTGAATCGAAACATCGAGCGCGGACGTTGGCTCATCGAGCACCACGAATTGTGGCTTGTTGATGAGCGCACGCGCTATCGCAACGCGCTGTTTTTGGCCACCAGACAACTCGTGAGGACGCCTTTCCGCAAAGCTTTTTGGAAGTCCCACTTCGTTTAGCGCGTCAAAAACCATTTGCTCTTTTTCTTTTTGTGTAACGCTTTCTAAGGGTTCGCTCACAATTCTTGAAACGCTCCAGTTTGGGTCTAGTGCGTGGGAGGGGTTTTGAAAAACAACTGAAAACCTTTTTCTAAATCTTTCGAACTCCTTACCTTTTAGCGAGGTGTAGTCCACACCGTCGACAAAGATTTTGCCTTGCGTCGGCTCGATAAACCTAATAGTGGTAAGCCCTAACGTAGTCTTTCCTGAACCAGATTCACCAACAACGCCAAACACTTCTCTATTCGCTATGTCAAAACTCACATCATCTAGCGCGCGAATTGGTTTTTCTTTTACGAAAAAGCTTCTACGCGTATAGTGTTTCACCAAATGCCTTACTTCGATCACTCGCTTCACCCATTATAAAGATGGCAGAGCACTCTTCGCTCGCCCACTACGCTTTCCTTCGGCTCCTCTTCACCACACAGCTTCCAAGCGTGTGAACATCTAGGGTGAAACTTGCAACCTGTTGGTGTGTTAAACGGGTCAGGGGGATTTCCAGAAATTGCGCTAAGCTTTTTGGTTTGCGTTTTGCTTTCTCTTGGTCTTGGTATGCACGAAAGTAGCGCTTGTGTGTAAGGGTGTTTCGGATCACTCAAAACATGCTTTGTGCTACCGAACTCGACCAAACGTCCTGCGTACATCACACACAGCTTATCGCAAACGCTCGAAGCGACCTCAATGTTGTGAGTGATAAGTATCATCGAAAAACTCGTCTTCTTTTTGATTTCAAGAAGAATGCGTAGTATTTGCGCTTGAATTGAAGCGTCGACCGAGCTTGTCGGCTCGTCCGCTATGATAAGAGAAGGCGCGGTCGAAAGAGCCATTGCGAGCATCAACCTTTGCTGCGTTCCTCCGCTAAGCTCAAACGGATAGCACGAAAGAACGTAATCAGAAAGGCCTACGAGCGACAAAAAGTGTTTCATCTTTTGCTGTGCGTCGCGCTTTGACATTGCGTAGTGCACTTCCAAAGGTCTTGTGATTTGCTCTCCCACTTTAAATAGCGGGTTTAAGGAAGTAAAAGGGTCCTGAAACACCATCGTGATGCTTTTTCCTCTGATTTTTCTGATCTGCTCTTCTTTTGCGCTCAAAATGTCAAACCCTTCAAATAGTATTTTTCCACTGACCCTCGCGTTTTGTGGAAGTAGCCTAATTATCGCGTACCCTAGTGTCGACTTTCCAGAGCCAGATTCGCCCACAACTCCGAGAAATTCACCCCTTTCCACACTCAAGTTTACACGCTCAAGCGCGCGTATCACGCCCAATGGTGTTACGTACTCCACGCTAAGCTCTTTTATTTCCAACAATTTCAAAAACTCCTCCTTAAAGAGGGCTCAAAACGCTCTCTTAGGCTATCTCCCATCAAATTGAACCCTATAACAAGGAGCGCAAGAAAAATTCCAGGAAAAAGCGGATACCACCAAGCGGTTGTGACGTAATCGATCGACTCAAAGATCATTCTTCCCAAATCTGCGGTTGGTGGTCTTACACCAAGTCCTAAAAAGCTCAAACCGGCTTCTGCAAGAACCACCGAACCTAAGTCAAGCGTTGCCTGTATCACGAGAGGCGAAAGAGAAGAAGGAATCAAATGTCCGAGCATCACCTTGAAAGAAGGAACTCCGTAGTACTTTGATAGCTGAACGTACGGCCGAAACTTTACAGAAAGCGCCTGCACCCTTGAGAGTCTTGCAAAGTAAGGCCACCACGTTACACCGAGCGCTATCACCACGTCTTTTAATCCAGGACCTAGCGTCGCGACAATTATAAGCGCAAGTATTATATGAGGGAAAGAGAGGAACACATCGGTGATTCTCATAAGTAGCTCATCCACCCATCCACCAAAATAGCCTGCGCTAACACCTATGAACAAACCAATCACAAAAGAAATCGAAACCACGAGCAAAGAAACGAGTATCGACGTGCGAAGTCCAAAAAAGATTCTGCTCATTATGTCCCTTCCGCCAACTTCGGTTCCAAACGGGTGACTCAGCGTTGGCGCGCAAACCCCGGCTGGTGAAGAGCATGGCGAAGGCACGGTTTCTCCCATTCCCTGCGCTGGATAAGGCGAGACCAAAGGCGCGGCAAGTCCTAGAAAGAACAAGCAGACAACGATGCCAAAACCCACGGCAAACGTGCGCTCTTTGAAAAGCGTTTTCACAATGCTCAAAGCGCGATCCTCCTATCAAGCACGGCTTGCGCTATGTCCACGACCAAATTGGAAGCTACGTAAACCAGAACGACCACAATCGTGATACCAAGAATTAGAGGGTAGTCAGGAGAAAGCGCAAGAGAGGTGGAAGTTTGCCCCACCCCAAGCCCCTGCACTATAAGAAAGCCTAGTCCCGGTTCAAGAAAGAAGATTTGTTCGACATAAACCACGCCTATCAAAGAACCAGCAAAAACAAGCCCAAGCGAAACGATCACGGGTGTGAGCGCGTTTTTTAGCGCAAGTTTAAAGTGAATTTCGCGCTCAGGTAAACCGTACGCCTTAGCGGTTCTTATATATTCGCTTGAAAGCGCGCTTATCATCGCGCCTCTTGTCTGCCTAATCACCACACCTAAGGGATAAAGTGACAGTGTAACGGTGGGCAAAACAAGACTCCACGCAATCTTTGCGGCGTCACCGAAGTGGCCTGAAAGCAATGCGTCAATAAGATAGGAACCTGTTATGTGAGGGATAGGGTGATTTGTGAGGAAGAAGAGTGAGCCACCGTATGACGCAATAGGAAAAATGTGTAGTTTTACGGAAAACACAAGCTGAAAAACAAGCCCAAGCCAAAACTGCGGAAGTGCGACGCCGCTCAACGAAAAAATCCTTAGAAAGTGGTCAAGAAAAGCGTTACGCGAACGCGCAGCAACAACTCCAAGCGGAATTCCGAGTATAGCAGAAAAAAGTGTTGACAGAGCGGCAAGTGTGAGTGAGTTGGGTAGCGATTCTGCGATCAGCTCGCTTACTGGTTGTTGCGTGCTAATCGAAAGGCCGAGGTTGCCTCTAAAGAAGTTTGAGATGTAAAGCAAAAACTGCACGTAAAGCGGCTTGTTGAATCCGTACTCTTGCTCGATCATCGCTATTTCCTGAGGACTTGGATTTTGACCAGCGAACAAAATCGCGGGGTTTGCGGGTAGCACGTGAGAAAGATAAAAAGTGAGAATTAGGGTTCCGAGAACCACGAAAAACGCGAGCACAACCCTTCGCGCTATATACCCCCAATATCCCATGTTTTACCCCTTGTAATACATTTGGTACCAGAATGGATAGCTAAAACCGTAGTACGGGTTTGAAACGAAGCCACCCACATGAGGTCCAAACGCGTAAACCGTTTCTTCCGCAAAAAGCGGCCAGCCAGGTGCGGCTTGGTAAAGCATCAGGTTTAGCGTGTTGTACTCTTGTTGCGCAAGTTGCGGGTTAAGCGCTTCGTCTATGTGCGCTTTTTGTAACAGTTGCGTAAACGTTTGGTTTGTCCAATAAGCCCAGTTGAAAAGTATGTCGTTTTGGTAAGGAGCGGGTTGTATCGCAAATAGCTCGTTTATCACAAGATAGGGGTCGTTTATCGCACCTACCCAGTTTAATAGCAAAATGTCTTGCGCTTGTGACGAATAAGCATAGCTTAAAGGACCAGGACTAAACACTTGTCCTGTCGTGGCGTTGTAGTAACCCGCTTTTTTCGCAAGCTGGTTAAACGGTAACCCTTGGATGTTTAGTTTGACCCCTAAAGGCGCCCAGTCTGTCGCAAGAACTTGTGCCGCGGTTCCAAGAAATGGACTACCTAACGAGTAAGTAAGAGTCCAAGTTACATTTAGCCCACCTGTGATTCCTATTGATTTAAGAATTTGTTTTGCGAGCGTTATGTTACCTGTGGGAGGATAACTGGGTGTTTCGTTAGAGTAAAAGGGTTTGCCAGGGTTAATTCCACCAGAAAACAGCGAACCATAACCGTAGTATGCTTGTGAAAGAACTTGCTGGTAGTTTATCGCGGCAAGAAGCGCCCTTCTTACCGCGCTTTGGTTTAAAAGCGGGTGCTTTGTGTTAAAGAGAATCCAGATTGCCGCAAAAGACTTTGCGGGTACAACCTGGTCACCAGCACTCAGTAGTTGTGGCACGTACTGAAACTGGCCGTTTAAACCCGTTTGGTTCACTTGACCAGAAGTGAGCAGGTCAACCGCTGTTGCTGTGTTACTCACAAATTTCACGATTACCTTTTTGAACTGGTCGCTCTTCCACCCTCCCCAGTACTTTGGATAAGCGACAAGCGTGACACCTGTTTGCACACTCGATTCGTTTGAAAGAATTTCGTATGGACCTGTTCCGTCATCATGAAACTGCGAAAACCACTGGTGCAGACCCGTGTTGTTACCTGGTGCGACGTGCGCCACTTTCCACACGTTAGGACTAAAGATGAAAGCCGCGTAGGCCGAGCCCACTATGAAAGCGACGTTAGCGGGATATGCCCACTTGATCACAACCGTGTAAGGCCCTTGTGCGCTCACGCTAACCAAACCACTCCATACGTCAGGCGCATCGCCTTCACCGAACTGAACTATGTTGTCGATCGAATCGACCACCGCAGTTGAGTTAAAAGGCGTGCCATCGTGGAATGTCACGCCTTGCCTTAAAGTGAAGGTCCAAATGGTTTTATTAGGGTTGTAAGACCAGTTAGTCGCAAGAAGAGGCTCAACCGTCCCGTTTGGCGCGATATAGGTGAGCGTCTGGTACACGTTTTGCACTATATCGATTGAAGAAGTTTCTCTAGGATCCATGTCATTCGTGGGTGCGTTTCTTATTACCACAAGCGTGTAAGAGGGTTGACTAGAAGTAACTACGCTTGTGCTTTGCGTAGTGCTCGAGGTTGTGGAAGAGGATGAGATGGAAGGCGTTCTTGTCAAAAGAATAACTCCCACGATCGCCGCAACGACCAAAACCACGATGAGTGCGACCGCCGCCGTGGAAATCGCGAAGTTTGTTTTTCCCATAGCGGTCAACCTTAAAAAGTGCAACATTTTAAAAAGCTTTTGCACTTGGTGATATCAAAGCAGCTTCGAATCTTAGCACTACTGTGATTTTAGAAAAACGATTTGGTAGCTTTGTACTCGCAAAAAACCTACCTGTACAAAAACCGTGTTTCTCCGATTTTGTCCTGTTTGAGAAAGGCTTTCTACAAAACATTTTTGGTCGATTTAATAAAATAAGAATCATTTATAAAATTATTGGATATAGAATATAGAGATTCTATATGATATATAAATTATTTTATAACTGATATACCACAAAAATTACTGGATAGTTAAAACCAAACTTCACTAATTAAAATTTTTGAACTTTCAAAGAGATGTGTCTGGATAATGGGTTAGTAAACGCACACTCAGCGCGAAAGCTTTTAATCCAGACATTGCTCTCAAATATCGAGATAAATGATGGACGAGCGTGAAATCCAAGTATGGAAAATTCTTATCTAGACACTATCAAAACAGAAAAATTGATATAGAGGTTAGATTGGTTTAATTTTGGTTGGATTAGTTTGACCATAAGAGTAAAAGTTGGAAAAAAGGGTTACATCGTTCTTCCCAAATTGGTGCGAGAGCTCGTCGGTATAAAAGAAAACGAAGAGCTAATCCTTAGGGTTGAAGAAGGAAGAGTTGTGCTTGAGCCTGAAAAAAAGGTAGAACTCTCGGAGTTAAGAAAAAGGATTCACGAACATCTAAAAAGGATTAGTTACGTAAAAACAAAACCAAAACTTGGCGAGTTGAAAAACGTCGCTTTAGAGGATGAGTTTGAAGATGTTTCTTGATGCAAACTTTTTGATTTACCTTAACTTGGGCGAGCCAAATGTGGAAAGCCTTTTTGAGCGTTTGTTAGAGAAACAACCCTTTTACACAGATGTGTTGGTTCTTGAAGAAACTTTTTACATTTCTAAAAAGAAATACGGCGTAAAATACGAAGATAGTGCGGATTTCGTAAAAGAAGTGATACTACCTTGTTCAAGAGTTTTGAAAATTGGAATAGAAGACTTTAACGTCTCGCTACAATTTTTAGACAAACTCAAACCTTCTGATGCGTTACACGTAGCTGTCATGAAAAACAATGGGATTTCTACAATAATAAGCGAAGACGAGGGGTTTGACAAGATTAAACACATAAAAAGAGTATGGATTTGATGATTTTTGTGAGAATAGAGCTTACTAGAATCAAACAGCTCCAATTGCGCGCTTTGTGAACCAGTGCCAAAACACTTGTGGACCAAGCGTTATCAAGAATACACGAATATGTTTTTGTTGAGCGATGCTAGAGGGTTAGCTCAAGCAGAACGTTGACAAAGTTCATGGAGTGATTTTAAGAGATGAAAAATTCCTATATAAGCGCATAAGATGCTAGTTAGCTTCCTGAACAACTTACTCTTTTCCCTGTTGAGTTCTTGATGAGCGTCCCATTTACCGATTTCTATCGGCGAGCGACCGCGGCAATTCACAAGATAAAAGTAACCCTCCTTACGCCTTTGTACAGTAACCAAGTGCCGTCGTCAACCACCATACTTACTAAAACGTTAATTCCTAAGTCAATTAACGCGCTTTTGTTTCTCTTTGAAGTTTCTGTTTGGATACTCTTCTTCTCTCCCTTCACAGTATGTCCACTTTTTTGCCAGTTTCCTCAACTTCAACTTTTACTGGAATTGATCGTACTACGCGTTTTTAACGTCGTCGTAGCGCACCTCTAACCTTTCTCGTTTATCGTACAACCTCAGTCTACCGACGAACTAAATTTCCATGTTGAAGGTCCTTAAGAATATTTTACCGTCCCCCTATCTACTGCGCATCTAGTCAAGGAGCAACTTTTTGGTTTGTTCTTCCAATAACGTGGTAGACTATCCTTATGTGAAGGTGGAATTCTCCCCCATTAGAGGGAAGAACTTCATGTTTAGTTGTTCTTTTGGAAAACGGCTTACGCGTTAACACTATGTACTTCTCGTAGAACTTACCCCAAATAGCTTTGAAATCCACTTTTTCATCGTGAAAGAATTTTTGTCTTTAGTTCACTTCGTTTAAGAGTTTGATATGTTTGCTAATTTTCTTGATAAGCGTTTGGTAGAAGATGCATCACATTCGTCTTGTTATCCAACTTCGTGCACACTCTTCTCTGGTATTGGGGAGAAGTCGACTCCTGTTTCTCATTTCCTAAGATTAGGGTGCCAAAGAATTTGGTTTATGGGCTTACGGTGTAGAACGGTGTAAAAAAGTTATCAATAAGACGCTTTGTGGCACAATGACACGGTTTGAGCGATCTTTGCTTAAATCACTGAGTTAGATAGTGCCAAGAAAGCAGGATTCCTATGGTCGAAAACACCACCGCAAAAGCGGCGAGATAAGCAAAGTCAAAGGCGAGTGTGTTCAACCCTGGTGAGCCCAAAAGCAGTTGCCTTCCTATGTCAGTGGCGTAGCTAATCGGGTTCACCTTTACCACGTATTGTAGCCAAGTTGGCATGTATTTTGCGGGAAATAGCGCGTTGCTTGCAAATAGTAGAGGTAGGTTCAGAAGGTTCATGATCGCCATTTGGCTTTGCCAGTTCGTTGAGCGTAGCGCGAGCATCACAAAGATTGATGACAACCCGAAAACCATTAGAAAGAGCGCAACAAAAGTTCCGGCAACGCCCAAAACGGTGAACTTTGACACATCCATTCCCAAAAGAACCGCTATCACAAGAACGATGGCGCTCTGCAGAAGCGCCCTGATCGTGCTAGAAAGCACTTTCGCCATCACGATTGAACCTCTTGGAACTGGTGTGGTCAGGATTTTGTCCAAGAAACCAAAGCGTCTGTCCCACACTATTGACATTCCGCTAAACATAGCGGTAAACAGCGCTACAAAAGAAAGCATTCCCACTGCAAGAAAAGAAAAGTAATCCGTGGTTCCAAAGGTGTTCGACATGATTTCTAAAGCGATTTGATCCAAAACGCTTTTTGGTATGTCCAAACCTGGAATGTTGAAAGAACCCTGAGTGAACAAAGCGCCGAAGTTGAGCGACTTTCCGTAAAGCCCAAGCCACACAACCGGTTGGATCAGGCTGAGTAGCAGGATAACAGGTTCCTTGTACCACTTTTTGAGCTCTCGGTTTGTGAGCGCCCAAAGTCCGTGAAGCACGCTTGTGGTCAATTCGGTTTCGGACACTCTCACCACCTCTTACTGCATCCTCGCTCTTCTTAGTGTCGCCCTTTGCGCAAAAAGCTGCTCTTTGTCCGCTTCCTCTTCTCGTAGTGATCTACCAGTGTACTCCAAGTAAACTTCGTCAAGAGAAGGCTTTGTGATCGAAATTCTTTTCACCTTGAAACCTCGTGTCCTTATCGCTTCTATCACAAGAGGTGCCACTTCCTCACCACTCTTCGCTTTTATCCTGTAGCGCCCATTTCCTAGCTCTTTCACTTCTAAAACGTTTGGTATTCCCTTGATGATGCCATCTACTCCCTCGACTACTCTGTCAACTTCGAGCTCTATCACATCACCGCCTAAACTTGCCTTTAGCTCGTCAGGAGTGCCTATTTTCACGATTTTTCCTTTATCGATTATCGCGATTCTGTCGCAAAGGCTGTCCGCTTCTTCAAGATAGTGCGTGGTCATAAAGATGGTTATTCCAAGCTCCTCCTTTAGCTTCTTGATGTAACCCCAAACCGCGGCCCTTGTTTGAACATCAAGCCCAAGCGTCGGTTCGTCGAGAAAAAGCACTTTTGGGTGGTTCACGAGGCCACACGCAAGCTCAAGCCTTCTTCTCATACCGCCTGAGTAAGTTTCCACTTTGCGGTGCGCCGCCGCCTCCAAATCCACAAGTTTGAGGAGCTCAAGCGCCCTTTGCTTTGACACTTCTCGAGGAATCCCGTAAAGGTCTGCGATGAGCATAATGTTTTCGTAACCTGTAAGGTCTTCGTCCGCGGTGTACTCCTGGTGGACCACGCCAACCACCCTTCTTACGCTGTTTTGCTCGCGAACTATGTCAAACCCGCAAACAAGCGCGGTTCCAGATGTTGGGCGTAAAAGTGTGGTGAGCATCTTGATCGTTGTCGACTTTCCTGCGCCGTTTGGACCAAGAAAGCCGAACACTTCACCTTCTTTTACGCTGAACGATATGTCGTCAACCGCTTTGACCTTTCCGTTGTAAATCTTTGTGAGAGAGCGCACGTCTATCACGTAAGACATTTTCACTCACCCAGTTTCGAAAGAAGCTCGTTCACCCAATCGAGCTGCCTTTTTAAAGAAAGCCTGTACTGCTCGAGCGCGTACGCCACTTCCCTTTTTGGCAAGTCGTGGAGCTTTGATTCCACAAGTTCGCGCAATAATTCGAATTTCGAAGTGGAAAGCTTTTCGACCATTCTGAGCGCGTCTTCTGGTTCGACAAGTTCTACAAATATCCTGGCAATAGAATCCCACTTCTGACTAGCTTGTGAAAACTTTTTCTTAAGCTCCAAAAGTTGCTCCCTTCCTTTTTGCGTTATCGTGTAAAACTTGTGCGAAGTTCCATCACCTTCCTTTCCTTGTGCTCGGATAAAACCCGCGCGCTCTAGCTTTTTTAAAAGAGGGTAAATAGAGCTTGGACCTGGTCTCCACACACCCTCGCTTTTGCTTTCGATGTCTTTAAGAATTTCGTAACCGTAAACTGGCTTTAGACTGAGCTTGTGCAAAACGTAGCACATGAGTAGTCCTCTCGGCGTTCCCTGCGGTGCGATAAACGCGTGCGAGCGCACACGCTCTAGCTGTCTCATAAAAACAATTGAATTGGCGATATACTTAAGGATATCGTATATGATATACTTAGCACTTGCGTGACTTGTTTCCGCATTTCCGACAGTTTGTTTCAGCATTGACCTTACTCTTAGGAAAGCCAGAAAACCGCGCCGATGGCTCACAAAATGCTCCTTGTGAGCTACTCCGCGTTTTAAGGGCTAAGTTTTGGAAACTTCCAAAAACACTAAAAACCGAAAACGTGTTATCACGCCACTAAAGTGTGTTGTTTGGTTTCTGTAAAGCATCACCGCACCAAGATCAGCGCGCCGCAAGCAATTCCGGATGCGCCGAATACAACGCCAACTCCATCTATGAAAAATAAGCGATCTAAGGAAACCTCAAACTCGCGATGACAACAAGCGCTCTAGCTATATAGGTGTAAAGTGGAATTGTCATTTCTAGTTTGTCTTAAGTCACACTTTCAGTGTGTGCGTTTTGTATATACGCTTTTTGCGAACTTTTATTAAGTGGCACAAAAACAATAAAGTGAGTTGAATCACACAAGACTGAATCATTCACCGCGTTTTTCTATTGAACACATGGACAAGTCGATCGATCCAAGGCAAGACTTCTATAGATACGCTGTTGGTAACTGGTTAAAAAACAACCCAGTTCCCCCAGACAAATCAAGCTGGGGCGCGTTCGATGAGCTTCGCGAGTGGAACCTTAGGCTTTTACGCGAAATTGCAGAAGATTGCGCAAAAAAAGTTGCAATAAAAGGTTCGGCAGAGCAGCTTGTGGGCGACTTTTACAAATCTGGTTTCACGAAAAACAGGGAAAGCGCAAAGTTTGGCGTAATAGAAGATCTTTGGGAGCTTGCCCTCTCCCTTTCCACGAAAAGAGAGTTGGCAGAGCGCGTCGCAAAACTTCACAAAGCGGGCGTTCGCGTGTTTTTCTCTTGTTTTTCAAGAGCGGACAAAAAGAACAGCTCGGTTTACGCGCTTTATCTTGTTCAAGGAGGGCTTTCGCTTCCAGACAGGGATTACTACTTAAAGCACGCTTTTTCAGAGCTAAAAAAGGAGTACAAGGCGCACGTTCAAAGAATGTTTGAACTTAAAGGTTTGCCGCAAGTGGAAGCAAGAAACTACGCTTTAAAGGTGGTTGAGCTAGAAACCAAACTTGCATCCTCAAGTAGGACAAGGGCTGAGCTAAGAGATCAAGAAAGGAACTACAACAGATTTGAGCTTTCTATGCTTTCGAGGTATTCAACGCTTGACTTCGAAAGCTACTTCGACGCTTTAGGGATTCGTGCAGACTATGCGATCGTTGGACAACCCGAGTTCTTTGATGCGTTGAACAAAATCGAAGACTTAGAAGGTGTAAGAGCGTACCTTGCTTGGCATGTGCTACATAGTTACGCACCATTTTTACACAGGGAAGTGGAAAAGGAACACTTCGAGTTCTTCCAGCGTAAGCTTTTGGGCCAGCAAAAACAAGAGGCGCGCTGGAAAAGCGTTATCGAAACCATAGATGAATCGATTGGTGAAGCGCTTGGCAAGCTTTACGTCGAAAGGTACTTTCCAAAGGAAGCGAGAGAGAAAATGGAGCAATTAGTGAGAGACCTTCTTTCGGTTTTCAGGGACAGGCTTCTCACTCTCTCCTGGATGAGCGAAGCGACGCGAAAAGAAGCGCTCAAAAAGTTTGAAAGGCTCAGGATAAAAATCGGTCACCCAGAAAAGTTTAGGGATTACACAGGTCTTGAAATCTCACCAAGCGATTACGCGGGAAATGTGAGAAGGTCAATAGAGTTTGAAGTAAAAAGGCAAATGTTGAGAGTTGGTAAAGAAGTTGACAGAAGTGAGTGGTTTATGACACCACCGACTGTGAACGCGTATTTTTCTCCGACTGACAACGAAATAGTCTTTCCAGCGGGAATTCTTCAACCTCCTTTCTTTGATTTCAAAGCGGACGACGCGGTTAACTACGGCGCTATAGGCGCTGTTATAGGTCACGAAATCACTCATGGCTACGACGACCAAGGAAGACGCTTCGACCACGAAGGAAACTTGAGGGATTGGTGGACGCCTGAAGATGCAAAAGAGTTTGGAAAAAGGGCGGCTGCGGTGGTGAAACTTTACTCTTCGCAAGAAGTGTTACCTGGCTTTTTCATAAATGGCGAGCTCACACTTGGCGAAAACATAGCAGATATCGGCGGATTGAGTATTGCATATGAAGCGCTACAAAGAAGGCTTAAAAAAGAATCACGAAAAAGACTGATCGATGGGCTCACACAAGAACAAAGATTTTTTATATCCTATGCACAAATTTGGCGACAAAACATGAGAGAAGAAGAGCTAAAAAGAAGGCTCACGATAGACCCTCACTCACCCGCTAGATATCGTGCAACCCTTCCAGCGGTGAACCACCCAGCGTTTGACCTGGCCTTTCCGTCAAATGAAAAAACTGAGAAGCCGAGAATACAAATTTGGTAATTTAGCGGTGGTTCGATTTTGTTACCTTTCGGTGGTATAAGTAGCAACGCGAGTCGTTACTACTCAAAATTTTAAATACTTTGCACGAATTTTTCACATGAGCTCATCAAGAACGCCGAGTGCAGGTAACGCTGAGTGGTTGAGCGCATCAAACAGCGAAACGCCGCTTTTGCGGTTTCAATAGCCGCTTAAGACAACGCTTATAGTTTTCTTTGTCGTTCAATCGGTGATGCTAGAAATTCCAATTTCAAAGGAGTGGTGGAAACCCTTTCACGAGTTTCTCGATGAAATTTCACAGTTGAAAGAGGTTGAAGAGGTTTTGTTTTTCGAAGAGCGCTCGCTTTACGAGTCGAATGTTTTTGTTGTGGTGTCGAGGGAGAGTGAAGAAATAACAAAAAAGGTTGCGGAAGTGATGGTTCGGCTTAAATCAAAGTACCCTTGGGTTTCTTTATCGCCCATGGTTTTGGAGAAGAACTCGCCTTTAATTCGAAACGTCAAAAACGCTTCTCAAGAAGAGTGGCACGCTTGGAAGCAAGTGGCGCAGGAAGTAAAAAGCGAGCTATTAAAGATACAAGGCGTAGAGGAGTGTGTCGTGCTAGAGCCTGAAGAGTACGTGTGGGAGTCGAACGTTTTTGTTGTGGTGTCGAGGGAGAGTGAAGAAATAACAAAAAAGGTTGCGGAAGTGATGGTTCGGCTTAAATCAAAGTACCCTTGGGTTTCTTTATCGCCCATGGTTTTGGAGAAGAACTCCGTTGCGTACACACAATTTGTCACAAAAGGTGTACACCCTGCTTAACGAAGCGAAGTTAGACCTTGAACACAAAAGCTTCAACAAAGCGGCATCAGCCGCGTATTTTGCGGCAAGAATGGCGCTTGAAGACTTTCTGGCGTTTCTCAAAACTCCAATTCCGCGCCGAGATGACAAGCTCGTTCACGTTTTGGTAAACTTGGGACACGTTGATGCGGCACAAATTCTTGAAGAGTTGTACATTTTAAGAAAGAAAGCGGACTACGATAGAAGCGAGGTGACGCAAAGAGACGCAGAAAGGGCGCTTTCGCTTGCAACCCAATTCGTTTCAAGTGTCGAGTCGTTCCACACAAAATGGTGACTATTTAAAAAGCGCATCTTTGTGCCCGGCGATTAGTAAATGTGTGTATAAGCCTGAGCGTGTTTTGAAAACAGATCAACTCGCGAAGCGACTAAAGAAGAGTGTAGTGCTTTAGGTAGTTTTTGGGATACCTCCCGTCATAAATTCAAAGCTACAACAACAGATTAACCGAAACCACAAAAACAGATTGGGGGGAGGGGAAACAAAACGATCCCATTTACCTTCACAAATAATCACACAGCTAAGAATCTATTAAAAAAGTCCGCGATTATTCGCATCTCCGAATAGTTTTCACACTTGCCTAATCCTTATCGGTTGCCAAAAAGCGGAAACGCAAAATTAAGGCGATTGTACTATCACTTTCCTATTACTCACTTATTTTTAATGGCGAAAGTTCGCTGTAACCACCTTTACACCCTTTATCGGTGCTACTATGCTTCGTTCTCTCTGCTACGTAAAATTTGCCTCACGCTTTTGAGTCCTAATTGACTTTTATCCCGCATTTTGGTGGTATCTTGAGAAGAAGTGCGCTTGACAGCCCCAAAACTCTCAACCACCCATCACGTTAAGAGTGCCCTAGACAAAAGAATTTGACGCTCAAGTGTTTGTGAGGTGTTACAAATGTTTCTGACATACCTTATTTGTGATGAGAGTCATTAGGTTGTGCCCAGTCGCTTCCAACACGTATTCGCATTAGGAATTTAAATAAGATGTTCGAGCTCAAGTACCGCTTAAAGTTTTTTGAAAACTCTGACAACAAAAAGATACGCTTACAATCTAAAAACCAAAAGGGTTTAAAAGAGAGGTAAAAAGTGTAACAGCAATGATATTTGGTTTAGATTCCCTTTTTCCATTTGCTTTTCTATTCCAGTTGTAATAATCCCAAGGCTCAAAAACGCTTTCTTTCTGATTTCTTTTAGGTATTGGTATAGCAATCGCGATAGTAGCGGATTTGTTTTCGGTGAGTTATCCATTTAAGCGACTTTATAGTTTATGTCATAGCTTTTTCTGGAGGAATTCTCCTAGGTAGAGTGTGTGAACTACCCCGCCCTCACGGACGGGCATCCTCGCGGTGAGGATTTCCTGCTTCTCAGAGCGAGCTCGATCCCCCACAGCGGAGGTTTCCCGAACGTTCTGTAATGCCCCGTGTGGGTTACGGAGGGTCGCTCTCCACAGGCGTAAGTTCCCCCACTCCCAGGGGTACGACCTCAGCTCTTTCAGCAAGAGTATGTATATCCATTTTTGGTAACTGTAAAAACATTTGTATAAGGGGGCTATCCATTCTCACGGAACGGAAGGGGACTTTCGCCCCCTTAACGGACCTGTACGGATAAGCCCAATTCTTGTCACTCCACTCTGTGTACCACGTAGCGAATAGCTCCAAGAAGTGCACGAGCGGCATAAACAGCGTTTTCCTCGGGTGTTGTTGTAGAAAGCCCTCGTCCCATCCTTAAGGCACCCGAAGACTCAACAGAGCTTCGAAGCCCGAAGCTCTGGTACACGTGGTTTTGGAAGCCCGCTCTGACCACGGAGTCACGCTACCACGGACCCCGGTCTGTGAGAATGACCGGGTTACCCACGTAGACACCTTCTTCTCACTCTTCGCAGAAACCTGAGGGCGTTAGCCGTGGTCCTCGTGAGTGAGACGCCGAACCAGATGGGCTGCCTGGTCTCAGCGTCCACCCATGGCGGCCCAAACATAGATGGGTGTGCCGTTACACTTCACCGCACCCTCATCCACGGCTATTATGGAGTACTCCTGTGAGTCGAAGTTGAGCCTCCCACCCATCTACCTCACCCATTCGTGTATACTCGACTTGGAGGCTGGGAGTGAGAGCTTCTCGAAGTACTCCGAGCTCTTCCCTGAAGAGGCTGAGCCCGTGTAAGTAGAGTAGTACCGTCGCCATAACCTTGAGCCTGTGAGAACCACTTCTTATTCCTCCCCAACAAAAACCTTTAAATTTCTAAAGTACTCAAACACATCTGTAGTGGGTTTCACGTGTGTTCACCAATTCAACTGCGTGGAGCTTACCACGTTTAAGCCTTATCCGGACAGGTCCAAAAATCGAGCATAGTCCATACTACTTACGCAATGAAACCTGCTTTACTCACTAGCGTTAAACTGCTTATTATAGTACAGTTAATTTATCTTTTGATATGTCTATTCCTGCAACTGGGGGCCTCCAAATTTACCCTTATTCGGGCTTCAAGCTCAACTTCCGATTCAGAGTAATTCAAGCTCCCCGACGGGCTTTTAACCAAAAATGGCCTATACCCCAGTCAGATCTTTATTACAGAGATCTGACTAAAATGTTTTAATCAGTCCTAGTCGACTAGTAAAGTTTTTAAACACTTCGCTCAAAAAGCAATATATGGAAATTAACACTCTATCCGTTGAGAACTTCAGAGGTATAAACAGTGATAAACTACCAATTAAGAAAGTTAACGTTATAATAGGTGAAAATGGTTCTGGTAAAACGTCGTTCTTAGAGGCAGTGTTTTTATTTACCTTGATTAAATCCAACTATGCAGAAGCAGAGAAACAGCTTTGGCTTAACCACATGTTTTCAAGTAGAGGGGATCCCATTTCGTCAATTTTAACACTTCAGAATTCCTCTATTACTATAAATGATGAAACGTTAAAGATAATAAGGAGGGTAAGAGATAAGATAAATATTCAGTTAGGTAATGCTAAATTATTAAATATATCGTTGAGACGTAGTGTATTGTTTTCGGAATCTGGTATGGCTGGAACCTTATATTTGCCTCAATTCGAAATAGAGGGCGGAGGCGAGTTTACACCAATCTATATAACGCTTTATTTTGACTCCTATAATATCCCAGAAAGTATAATCAGTAACGCTAAGAAGAGGTCTAAGTTGGAGGGTTTAGAAATATTAAAAGATGAGGTCACAGGTCAATTCAAGTTATATAAGGACGATTTACCTGTTTACGTGATGGGTAGGGGGATTCTAAAGGAACTGTTAATTGAGTCTTCAATAAACTTTGCAGATGTGATTTTGGTAGATGAAATCGAGGACTCCCTACACCCCGATATGCTGATTCAGTTAATGGAGAAGATGGATAAGGCTAATTCAGCCTTCTTCCTTACAACTCACAGTAATGAGGTTCTGAAAATTATATATAATAAAATCAAAACTACCGAATTAAATGTAATAGTATTAAAGGACAAAAGAGCTAAGGCTTATAGTGAACCCGAAGACGCGAAAGCCATAATGGAAATGGAGCATTCTTTAAGCTGGATTAAGTATGCATAACTGCTCATACTATATGGTAGAAGGAAAGTTTGATAAGATAATTCTTAACAAGATAGGTATATATAAAGTTGAGGTTGGTAATGGCAAGGAGAACGTTATACAACAATTTAGAATCGCAAGCAACGGCTGTTTTCTAGTAGACGGCAATGATGAAGGCTTCAATGGGATTGCAAATAGATTTGTTAACTTAAATGCATCGTCAAATCCTCCAATAATTTCTATAGAAAATAGAAAACTTATAGTTGTAGGTGACCCAGAAAATGGATATAAAGGAAGTATGGAAAGCATTTTGCTTAAGATGATTAAAATTAATGAAGAGAATAATGTAATAACACAATTTCTGCAGAAGGTGAGTTTAACTAATAATGCTCAGAGAGATAAGGTATCACTCATAATGGCAACCTTTCTTAGAACTCAAGATTATCAGATATTCTTTTCAATAGATAGATTTGCCTCACGTGTTGTAGAATTCTTAGGTAGTGATAAAATAAAGAAAAAGCTTGAAGAATTACGAATAATTTAATACAACGAGCTATAGGAGTCATGAGAATATACTGATTGATAAAGAGTTTTTGATCCGCTGGATGGTGTCCGGATAAGGCTTAAACGTGGTGGGCGCCACGGAATTGAGTTTTGCGACCAACCGTGGAGCCCACCACGGATGTCTTTGCATTCTTTAGGAATTTAAATGTTTTCGTGAGGAACAAGAAGAGGTTCGAACTCAAGGTGATGGCTGTGCTCCTAAACGCCTTTGGGCTAAGCCTCAGAAAAACATCTAGCTTCTTTGGTCTACTCTCAGAGCCAGTCTCGAAGTCGAGTGTAGAAGAGTGAACGAGAAAGGTTGAGGAGAAGCTGAGCTTCGACCCAAAGCCACGTGAGTATTCATCGCTGTTGACTCGTGGTGAAGTGTGGCGGCCAACCGCTGTACGTGTGGGTTGCTGTCGACGCGTACACCAACCCATCTGGTTCGGTGTTTCACTCACAAGGACCACGGCGAACGCGCTCAGATTTCTGCGCAGGCTGAGGAGGAGGTGCCTGTGTGGGTGACCCTGTGATCCTAACGGATCGGGGACCATGGTACCGTGAAGCTGTGACCAGAGCTGGCTTCAGAGGCCACGTTCACAGACGTTTGGGTTGCGTAGCTCTGTTGGTTGAAAGATTCTTCGGGTACCTTAAGGATAGGTCGAGGGTTTTCTACAACAACACAAACCCCAAAGAAAACACTCTTCACACCTCTTCTCGACTTCCTAGAACTATTCGTGTACTGGTACACTGAGTGGAGGTGACACGGATGAATGCTTATCCGGACACCATCGATTTGGTGAACAAAAAGTTAAATAATTCCGTCGACGGTCTCCTGTAAGACGATGACCGAAGAAGACTTGGCCGAGCTCGACAGAGCTCTCAGAGACTTAGAAAACGCTTCTCCTTTCCCCAGCGGTACGGTAGTATTTCCTTCCGACGCTCCAGCGATTGTAGACGCCCTCAAGAAGCACGGGAAGGTCACCGCTCTATCCTCCAAGGTGATTTCCCAAGATGTGAGAAAGCTGAGCAGATCATCAAGACGATTGGAATAATTAACGGCATGTCTTATTTTTCTCACTCTCGTCCTGATCCTAATCACGCTGCTGGAAAGAGTTTAGTCTGTGGCCTTCCTTGCCTTCCTGTAGTAGTTCGGGTCGTTGCTCCTTACGGTCAGTTCAGGCCTCTTGTAGGTAAGCCCTTTGAGCATGTCATGGACATAAGACTTGCTGACCTTGATCCCCTCTTTTGAAAGGGCCTTGGCTATGTCCCTGACGACTCACCTGCCCTTCAGGAAGCCGAATGCCTGGGGGTCCTGCTTCAGGAGCTCCTTCATCCTCGCCTCGGCGAGCTTCCTCTTCAGCGGAAGCCTGCTTCAATGACTTCGTCCCCACGCTGATCAGCTTGCCTGAATTAAACACGATGACCTTGCCTATCATATCCCTGTCCCTAGCATAACCTGAACGATAGATACTTGCATCGTAGGGTCCCCAAGATGTTACATTGAGCCTAGGAAGGTCGACAGGCTGATTGACATTGGCAGTAGCAACTACGTTAACTATAGATAGATTCACATTAGTTGAGTTCCCAACTAGATCGTCACACAAAGTTTCCGTAGACACTAGAAGTGCACGGAAACTTCATGGTAATTCTATTTGAAATCGACCTCGTTGTATCCAGCACAAGCGATTATGTCCCTATGATTGCGGAAACCGCTCTTCTTGTCAAAGGATAGGAAAGAAGCTCGGTAAGATCATGTTCACTTATTAATTGTGAGACAATTGTCCTGACTTCATTTGAGTCCCTCTTGGTTCTAAGGACGTTAAGGGTAAGAACAGTTCCTATGTCCATGACACGGTTAAGAAGCTGTATAAATTCTTCGAGCGACTCTCTGAGGGGTTGTGGTGACTCAAAAGGCTCGCCGCCTTGGATGGTTATTCTGCCTATAGTTGTTTTGTCAGGATGTTCATGCACGTTCAGAGATAGCTTTGTATAAAGGGCGTTGAGCTCCCTATCGGCCTTCTCCAAGGGGTGAAAAAGTTTCCACCAGATAAGCTGGGGAATGACTGCTCGAAAGTTTGGGTAATAGTCATATGACAACCCACTTATCAAATCGAATATCCCTACGGAGTTTTCTTCGAGTTTTTGTTCCTCATCTGGGTCATCAAGAAGTTTTTTGAGCAGCTCTTTACGTAGCTTGCTCGCATCATCCTCCACGCTCAACTTCCACACACCCTCCCTGTAATTCTTATGAGCTAAACATTCATAGAAAGCACCTTTGATAAGCAGCTCCAAAGAATTCCTTAACAATGTGAATGCAGAGTTGTAGTTAGCTGAAAGAGCAAGACATAAAGCTAGTCTCATATGCTCTACTGTAGCTTCCCACTGGTAAAGGATGAAGGCCGAAGATTGCTCAAATATGCTTTTACCCTCCGTGGGCCGGACAAGCTTGACCACAGTATCGGCATAGAATTTGCAAAAGTAATTGAACTCTTGAAGTAGGGTTGAAGCCATAACTATTGACTTTCTGACCGTTTCTAGGTTCATTATATCACCAGCCCATCTGGATATCCAAGAATACAGGTCTTCAACAACGTCTGCATCACTCAAGAATCCTCATCACCACCCCTTACAGGAGCCCGTAGGTTAGCAAAGTACTTAAGCGTTGCGCTCCCCTATTGGATCCTGTCCGGATAAGCATTCATCCGTGTCACCTCCACTCCGTGTACCACGCAACGAAAACTTCCAAGAAGTCCACGAATGGTGTGAACAGCGTCTTCTTGGGATTGGTGTTATTGTAGAACGCCCTCGTCCCCTCCTTGAGGTAGCTCTGAAGCGTTCAGCCAACCGTGCTACCCAGCTCGAAGGCCTAGTAGACGTGGTTCTGGAAGCCCGGCTCCCGCGAATCACCGAGAGTCACGCTACCAATGACCCCCGTCGGTGAGGATGGGCGAGGCATCCACAGAGGCATCTCTCTGAGTTTCAGTAGAAACCTGAGCGGATTAGCCGTGGTCCTACTTGGTGAGTGGGGGAGACAGCGAACCACACGGATGGGCCGCCTGGTCTCAGAGTCCACCATGGCGGCCCAAACATAGATGGGTCCACCGTTACACTTCACCACCGTCTCATCCACCGACGGCTATTATGGAGCACTCTTGTGGTTTCGCGGGGGTCGAAGCTTGAGCCTCCCACCAATCCACCAACCCACCTTCCTGACCCACCCGTGTACACTCGACTTCGAGACTGGGAGGGGTGGAGGGAGAGCTTCTCGAAGCACTCCAAGCTCTTCCCTGAAGAGTCTGAGCCCGTAGGAGCAACACGGCGGCCACCACCTCGAGCCTGTGAGAACCACTTCTTGTCCCCTCCCAACAAGTTTAAATTCCTAAAGTAACCAAAGATGTCCACACGTGGTGGGCTCCACGCGCGTTCATCAACTCTGTGGAGTCCACTACGTTTAAGCCTTATCTGCACAGGCCCCCTTCAGGGGCTTACTATGGTTTTAGGAGAGAATTGGTGTTTGATTCGCGATATTTTCGAAATTTATGTTTCCAACTTCTAACTGCCACTCTTGCTTGGCACAAACCCCTAGTGCTGGGGTTATAGGATGTAGAATCTTTAGGCTCATGGAGAGAAAACGAGGAAGGGTCAGCGGGGTTACTTATCGAAACATATGTGTAGTCTTGTTATACACTCGAGCCAACGTCCCCCAACACTATTGATAGGAAGATGTCTCGGTTAAAGCGATGTTTAATTGTTCAAGCAGTGATACTTACCAAGCTCCAGTATTGTTATTAGTCTAAGTAAAACCCCGCTCGGGCAGAAAATAACTGAAGTGATAGCTCTACGTTGGACTTGCTAAGCAAGTTATGCCGAAATGTATTAGGCGGCCAAATTACGTAGCGGGGTTCGAAGTGTTGAAGTATATAAGCCTCAGTGCGTATTTGTTTTTATGGAAGACGCCGGGAAGTGGTTTGAGCAAGCGAGGCAGGATTATGCGGTTGCTTTACACCTTCTCTCATCGGAGTTCTACTGGGCAGCTGCGTTTCATTCGCAGCAGTCGGTGGAGAAGGCTTTGAAGGCGTTACTCTACAAACATGGAAGAGTTTTGTGGTCGCATGACCTAGTAGAGCTGGGTGAAGAGATCCAAAAACAGATAGGATTGGACTTGTCACCAATAATGGAGGACCTCGAAAAGCTCACAGTTCACTACACTATTTCGAGGTATCCGGACGCCGCGAACGCGGCGCCCTCAAAAATATATACTAGGAAGACGGCGGAAGAATTGATTGAGGGTGCAAGGAGGGTTTTGGAGTGGGTAGAGCAAAATCTGCGCTCTTAAGCCAGAAGCTGATGCTGGAGCGCGCGGTTCGCTTCGTGGAGAAAGCTAGGGAGAAAATGAATATTGTGGATGTGTATGTCTTCGGAAGCCGAGCGCGTGGCGACTATAAAGATATAAGCGATATAGACCTCGTGGTTGTAGCAAGGGGGGTGGATAAGCTCAGTGTTATTGAAAGGATGGAGGCTTTATGCCACATCAAAGAGCCGAACGTTGAATACATAGTGGTCTCAGAGAAAGAGTGGAATAATCCCACGTTGGGGTTAAGCAAGATAAAGGAGGAGGCAAGACGCTTGGAGGAGCTGGTCGCCAGTCTAAGCTAATAGTTCCATTTATTTTTGGGGTTGCGGTTGATGGGTAAAGTGGTCGATGTTGGCTAGGACCACTAGGAGTATTACGAGGTTACTGCAGATGTACAGCCCCATATAGTATGTTTTAACATCGATTCCCAGGGCTCCAGCGAGTGGGTAATCCTCATGTATGGCTAGGGGGTGAGCAGAAACCAGAGTAAGCCGAAGGCGTTCACCAATCTTATTCTTTTGAACATAGATTCCTGCAAACTATCTGGGCTCCACTAAGCTTTACGCAACTAAACAATGAATCTTATAGGTACAGTTAGACCGATAGCTACATTTTTATTTCTGGGTGTGTCTGGGGTTGGTTTCAGTGTTCTTGTTGAATCATACGGAGGGATCAGCATGGAACTCCATGTTAATCCACTTTTATGTGGACCCAGCTGTTTCCCGGTTTATTCATGAGTCATGGGCGCACTTTGGACTGTAGTGGTGGTTAGCGGTCCCACGTTGGGCTTCTTCGTGTCGACCATATATTTATGGTGTGTGAAGAGGTGGGCGAGTTTCCCTCTTATTGTTTAGTGGTGGTATCTTCCGACCACAGATGTGAACATCTTTTCAGATGGTATAAGAGTGGGGGTAGTTGGTGAAGTAGTATATCGAGGCGAGTACAAAGTATTGTAGAGCTTTATCCTGTGATAGGATGTCCGTGCCGAAGACCCCTAGATGTATTAGGCTTCCACGCTGATACCTATGCTCGTATATGGCCACAACCCAGTCGGGGTGCTTCGAGTAAGAGAGCCGCCAGTAGGCGATTACGAGGTCGCTCGAATTGGTTATAATGTTCTCCTCGTAGGGGGCGTAGTCGTTGAATAGGAGCGTTGAAAACCCGGTTCTCAAAAAGACGCTGAGTGGGTGGGTTGGCCACTGCCCCGCTAATGGTATACCCCCGAGCAGAGTAGAGCGCATAGTTGCTCCCCACCCAGTCAGTGTTATCAGTGTACCACCTTGCGTAAACACCCCTCCATGCCGCTGTTCCGTTGAACACCCAGCCATGACCCTCAACCAAGCTAACCCTCTTCGTTAAGGGGTTATAGGAAACTTCGGCTAAAAAGTTGCACGCGCTGAGAACTAAGATGTGTCCACCGCTTGCAACAAAGTGTTTGTAGGCGAGGTACTCTTTAAGGGTGACATACTCTGTGAAACCCAGAATCACAACGTCAAAGTTTCTCACGCCTTGGGAATTGAATAGTTCCCCATTATTTACATCAACATCGCTAATTATCCAAGTGTTGTTTCCCACACTCAACCCAGCCCTCTTCGCCAAGCCGGATGTAACAAATGAGTAAAGACTGGAGCTAAAACCCCAGCCCTCCCTAAGCGTGGTGTTTAGTAAGCCTAGGTCCTTCTTAATCAATACACCCATAGGGGTGTGCGCGTATTTGGAGTAAAACGAGTAAAACGAGGAGTATGCAGTTGTTGTGAACACGGCCTCCACAACGGCCACCCTAGCTGAACGGAGGCAGTGGTCGACCGCGCAGCATATATCCGTGTTAGACGCACACACCGTGAACTCTGATGCCCAAAACGTAGTTGACCCATTATTAGGTGATGAGGGCGGCTTGACGCCGTAGTCAGCAGTTTATGCTGTGTTGCATGATTTTTGATGGTACTTTCTAGGTATTTTTCTGGCGCTAGCTTGAGGTCAACGCCACAAATTGTACAAATACGCCTTCATAAGCACCTCCTTCACCATATTAACAAACTTCCTAGCAAACACGTATTCACCAAACACACGCTTCACAACAGAGAAAACGCCCTCAACGACCCACCTAAAACCAAAACGATGCACCCTGCTCCAAGCCCTAGCCCAGGCGCCCTCCTACCCTCCAACACAGCATCCCTTCTAGGACACCCCATACTCCTCGCAACAGAATTAACCCTCACCCTAATCACAGCCTTTATACCACTCTGAGACAATTAAAATTCTCCCTCGAATCACACGCACCATCCGCAAGCACCCTTCTCACCTTCACGCTCTTCATCGCACCTCTAACAAGCCTTCTCAACACCTTACCATCATGAACTCAGATGTTACATGGATACGATCTGCTTTGTCTTGGTGTTGACGGCGAAGTTTTAGATAGCCCTTCTTCACCTTCCACACCTTTCTTATCCAATCCCCACCATTGTGCACTTTTATGCCTGATGAATCTACTGCTAGGCTTACGGGGTTTGTGGATTTGAGCAAAGTTTCTTCGAGGTTTATGTTGAGCTTGTTTATCCTTCTGCATATTGTGTAGTCTGGTGCTTGTAGTCCTTCGACGCATTTTGCGAGTGCTCTGATGAAGCCTTCTAGTTGTCTGTATGGTAGGTGGTAGAGGATTCTATGAGGCCTAGTAGCGTGATGAGTTTGGGTAGTGGTGTGGTTCGCCTACTTTGGCTTTGTTTGGTTGTTTGAGTTCTTGTTTCAGTTGTTTATGGTTGAGAAGTCGAGGAGGATTTCACCCCTCCTAACAAGCATTGTACTTGCCCCAGTCTCTATTATCAGAGGTCACATTCCACTGTATAAATATGAAGAGGCTTGAAATAAAAACTTCACACTGCACGCTTAAGTCATGCAACACAGCACAAATCCGAAAATTTATATAAACCTATTTTGAAGCTGCTGAGTACGGCTATCCTAATGTTCGCCGCACTAGACGAAATCAAGAGGACTCATAGGATGGCTGAGGTAAGGAAGCCAGATCCGTTGGATCTTGGAAGCTCTTTGGCCTAGTTGCAAGTGAGATCCTACACGCCTAAAAATCTTACGACTTTAATCGAATAAAGTAGCGCTAAGGAAACGAGAAAAAGCGAAGTAAGTGCTTCATATGCAAAGCTTGGTGTCGCATTCAGTAAGTACGCGATAATTCTAAAGCTAAGGAGTGCTCCTAAGGTTAGTGGTAGGGGTATCGCAATGAGTGCAAAAGGCATGCTCTTTAAAGCGTCAATTATAAGCACGCATAAAACCGACACTGGGTACAATAGTAAAAGAAAAAGAGTAAAAACCAAAATGCTAAAAGTGTCAAAACCTTTACAAGTAGTGGGGCAAACTTTATTACCATTGATAAAGACACGCCTAAGAAGAATGCAAAGAATGAAGTTTGAGCAGTTTTTATGATGCGTAAAAGAACTAAGCTCGCCATATAATAGAATAATTATAGTGGTTTTAAAATCATTTAGGGTCCTGTGTGGATAAGGTGCTTCCTCAATTACTTTTGGCCTCATTGTGCCGTCGCTGACTCAGACGAATTCAACGGGTCTCTCTTTGCGCACCTGTCCGGGTAAGCGCGATATCAGAAGCATCAACCTATCAGCCTTCGTAGTGGATGAGTTCGCTGAGGGGGCGACTGTCTGGATAAGCCTTAAGTGGTTGCTCCATAGTTTTAAATTTCGTGAACCGCCGTTGAGCCACCGCCCGTGGATATCTCTACATTCTTTAGGATTTTAAATGTTTTTATGGGAAATGCTTTGTTGAATAAATGATGCTGATTATGCTATTCGTGTAAGTTTGGCTGAACATTTAGTGCTACCTCTATACTATTAACGCAGTCATGCGATTTATTCAACATATGGGAAAAAGGCCGATTGACTCGTTCGAATACTCTCAGAATCCCACATCATGGCCTGGGATCAGAGGATGTATAATTCCCTGCTGGCACAAATGTTCATTGAAGCATTAGAGGTGGAGTGGGTACACAGTGATGGCCGCGTTCACCAACCGAGTCACCCCCAACAGCATAACTCTAGGTACTCCACTTCCACCGGTGAGACTCGTGTACTTCCGATCGGTATACGTAGGTATGGCCCCCTATATCCATGGTAACCGGTACACGGTCTACGTTATGGTGGTTGTCTACCGATTCGACGAACTAGGGATTTTCGTGGCTAGTGGAGGATTTTGCGGGTAAGTGAAAGATTAAATCTTCCACTCCGCTTAACCTTATGGAGCAAGTTCCATTCTTCGAGGACTTTAAGCCGGGTCGAAGGTTTAAGAGTAGGATAGGAACGACTATCCTCGACGTAGGTAACGTCTGGTTCACGTTATTGACCAATAATGACAACTGGATACACTTAACCAGGATTACACGTCTAGGTTTTAACTTGGGGAGCCCTTTAAGGGGGTTGGTCGTAAGCGGCTTCCTGACGCTGGCGGTTACAGCAGGGTTGCTGGTCGAGTACGCCGGCACCCCTCTGGGTTCATGTTGGGGGTGGAGAGCGTGGGGTTCCTCGGCAGGGTGTCCTCAGGGGGCACCGTATACACTGAAGCAGAGGTTCTGGAGGTGCGGGAGTCAAGGTTTAGGGAGGGCTTCCGGGTAATGGAGATATGGATTTGTGGGGTTAACCAAAGGGGAGAGGTGGTGGAGTTCGACAGGTTATTCATGGTTAGGAAGAGGGACGCTGTTTGGATGGGTGAGATAAGGGAGGAGGGAAAGACGGGTACGTGATGGTGGAGGGTCAGATCAATAGAGTCCGTTTTTAACTCCATATTTGCGTAAGGCGGGTCGTAGCTTATGAACTGGGAGTGTGAATAGACTAATCTACTTTAAATTCAAGACGTCTTTTGAAGCTGACACTAACCCCCTTCTGTCTGGGCTGCCTTTAGGGAGGTCGTACTCATCGCCGTCCTTCTCTATGAGCCCGGCGTTAACTAGTTCAAAATTTCGTAAACCCTCGGCTCCGGTACGTCTCCTAAGAGGCTGTTCACCACTTTGGTTATCTCCCCTGTGTTTCCACGGCCTCCCAACCTCTCAAGGGAAATGATGGTAGCAGAATATCTTTCCGGTGATTGAGTGTCTAGAATGAGGTCTCTAACCTCCTTCCTGGTCTCCTTTACGGCCATCTCCTCTATCTCCTTACACAAATCGTCTCTCCTTCTACGCTTCTCCCCCTCATGTCTCACCCTGAAGGAGTACACTGCACCGAAAAAGGTCAGCCAACCGGGGACTCGTCGAATTTCCTTATGGCCTCCTCCACCACTCCCTCCGGTACACTTATCCCCTCTTCCTCGAAGCCTTTAAGCAGGAAATCCCTTGAGGGCTGCTCGTTAAACCTCACTATCTTTATCCTCTTTATGAACCTTCCAAAGAAGGGTTTCTCGTACTCTAAACTTTTCAACATGTTCTCCAGGACCCCCACCATGCTCCCCGTATATATTACGGAGGTATTCCCACAATAATCGTAAATGTCGTGAAAGACCGAAGGGAAATTAATACCGTTAACCTTCATTAGTTCTTGAGCCTCATCGAAGATCAACGCGGCTCTCTTCTTGCTGTCACCAGCCAACAAGTTCCCTCGTGATTGAACTCACGTCATCGCCCCTAAACCTCTTGAGCTTTGGCCTTATCCTAGCCAAGTTAAACTCCAAGAGTGGGTTTTCGTCGACGCCTAGGGTATTTGAGATGAGTCTGATCACTCTTCCGCCCAAGGTGTACTTCTTCACAGTCTCGTTTATTCCCTCTAAAAATAGACCGAAGAACGAGGACTAGGATACCTCTCCTTCTTAGGGTCATAAATTCTCATGAGGTTCAGTTTAACTACTATGTACCTAGGGTCGTTGACTGTGACGTTGACCATGCTGGTTTTGCCCACCCTACACACTCCGAAGACAGCCAACCATACCTTATCTTTCAATACTCTCCCTTATCCCCCAATTTCCTTATCCCTATCAAACAGGTCCCTCCTGTCCTCCTTTGGCCCGACGTCGAATAACATTTTACGCCTCGTAATTATTACGCCGGCGTAACATGAAAACTTGATGTAACCGCGTGTCTTTGAACTAGACTTGGTCCAGGGAGGGAGTGAGGCCAAGCTGAGGACTCCCCCGAGGATGAGGGAAGTGGCATAGAAGATTGGAACATTCATCTTAGAACATTAGAGACCCCGCCCGTGAGGACGGGGAGTTAAGTATAAATACGAGTTTGGTTTTAAAAGTTTTGGGACGTTCCCTGAAAGAGTTAAAGTAGCAGTACCATAGCCCGTGCCTTAA
>Ga0081474_139649_pt1 | contig 54538 bp, 50 predicted proteins | sample OneHunmetagenome_2_FD_70978 | JGI IMG/M metagenome (GOLD analysis project Ga0081474, IMG submission 70978) | Ferrous microbial mat communities from One Hundred Spring Plain, Yellowstone National Park, USA v2 (version 2) | ecosystem: Environmental > Aquatic > Non-marine Saline and Alkaline >... | reverse complement strand
CCGGGTTTCGCTCACCCCAACAACGCGACAATAAACGCGAAGTGGGCCGCCTTCAGGAGCGAGTACTTTGCCGAGACCGGACAGCACGCCGGGCTCGTGGGCTCCTCCGGGTACGACGCGGTCTGGGTCGCGGCCTACGCGCTGAAGGACGCGGGGACCACCCAGAACACGGCCGTGATAAACGCCCTGGCAACGATGCCGCCGCCCCCGCAGCTGACCTGGATCATCTCGCCCGGCCCGAGCGGGACCCTGTTCAACAGCTACCACGAGGTGTCTGTCCAGCTGGTGATAATCGAGGCGTTCTGGAACTCGACGTCCAGCTCGACGTACGAGCAGATAGTCTGGCCGTCGCAGTACGCCACCGCGAGCCCGCAGTTCACGATATTCCCGTGACGCGATCCGCAAGCTCATTTTTATTTTTTTATAAATTATGATTAATAGTGGTTATGTAGAGTAATATGCCCGCTCTTCCGCAAAATGTGCTGAAAATATCATCGATTTGAACGGTTTAGCCGTGCGATGAGCGGACATATGAGGCCCAACGGGGGTCCTTTAAACGGATCATCATCGTGTCGCATGCCCTCAGGAATATCGCCAGATGGGGTTATTCGCGAGCAACTCATCGCATGGATCAGTTTTTATCATAGGACGGTGATTTCATGTTAAATTCGCTAAACTGCACGGCCGCACAAATAATAAGAAACCTTTATATTTTTCCACGATCGGCGCCCTCCGATGATAATCAGGGTACGCCTCCACGGAAGGGGGGGACAGGCGATGAAGACCGCCGGCCGCGTGGTGGGGACAGCCGCCTTCCTGGAGGGCTTCAGGGCCCAGGATTCGCCGATGTACGGGCCCGAGAGGAGGGGCGCCCCGGTAGCATCGTTCCTCAGGATATCGGACGAGGAGATAGCCGAGCGCGGTTACGTGTGGTCGCCGGACATCATAGCCATCGCGGACCCCACGCTCATAGGGGATCCAAGGGCCAACGTGCTCGACGGCGCCAGGCAGTCCACCGCGGCGTTCGTGAACATACCGACCCTGGACGGCATACGCGTGGGCGATCTGACGCGCCTCACGAACTACGACGTGACGAGGGCCGCCATCCGGCTGCTCGGGCGCGCGGTCCTGAGCTCGGGGGTCGCCGGGGCCGTTGTGAAGCTGCTCCCCATATCGAGGCCATCGCTCGAGGAGGCGGTGAAGATAGAGATGGAGGACATAGGACTGAAGGAGAGGGAGATAGACCTGAACGTGAAGCTAGCCCTGGAGTGCTTCGAGGGGACCCCCAGGGTCCCCGTGGAGCCCCTCCCGACGGAGGAGCTGCAGCAGTTCAGGGCCGTGGAGCTCGGATGGCAGCCGCCGGAGGTCTCCATCGGGCTCATAAGGAACGTGGGCAACGGCGCGGAGAAGATGACCGGGAGCTGGCGCGTATCCAGGCCGGTCATAGACTACTCCAAGTGCACCAGGTGCGGCGTCTGCTTCGATTACTGCCCAGAGGCCGCCATAACGCTCGCCGGCCCCGACAACAGGCCGGTCATAGACTACGATCACTGCAAGGGCTGTCTGATATGCTACAACGAGTGCCCGGTGAAGGGGGCGATCACGGTGGAGGAGGAGGGGCTGGCCGAGAAGGTCGCGAGTGGGGGGGTCGTGTAGCATGAAGAGGATGCTGACCGGCAACGCGTCGGCCGCCTGGGGGGCCAGGATCTCCGAGGTCGAGTACATAGGGGGCTACCCCATAACGCCCCAGTCGGAGGTGGTCGAGCTCCTCTCGAAGTGGGTGGCCGAGGGGGCGATGGACGCCGTCTACACGAACTACGAGTCGGAGCACAGCATGTTCGCCGGGGTGGGGGCCGCCTCCCTGTCCGGCGTCAGGGCGTTCACGTCGACGTCGAGCCAGGGGCTCATGTTCGCCATCGAGATGCTGTACGCGATTGCGGGCTGGAGGGCCCCGGTGGTGTTCGTGAACGTCGCCAGGGGCCTGGGGATGCCGATGATACTCCAGGTGGAGCACGGCGATATAATGGGCATCAGGGACACGGGCTTCCTTCAGCTGCACGCCGAGACTTGCCAGGAGGTGCTGGACTTCGTGCCGATGGCCTACAGGATAGGGGAGGACAGGCGCGTGATGCTCCCGGTGGCCGTCAACATGGACGGCTTCCTGATATCGTTCGGGAGGGAGCCTGTCGACGTGCCGGACAAGGAGCTCGTGAGGGACTTCCTCCCGAAGTACAACCGCCCCTATCCGGTCGTCGACTTCTCGAACCCCGTCGCGTACGCCCCCACGATCGTCGATGGCTACGCCTACATGTACTTCAAGGAGCAGCTCCAGAAGGCCCAGGAGCGCGCGCGGGAGGTCTTCTACGAGGCCGCCGCCGACTTCGAGAGGATAATAGGCAGGAGGTACGAGCCGATAGAGCGCTACATGCTGGACGACGCGGATTACGCGATAGTGTCCACGGGCTCCTACTCCACGATAATAAGGGGAGCCGTCAGGAGGCTGCGCGAGAGGGGCGAGAGGGTCGGGATGGTCAGGATCAGGATGTTCAGGCCCTTCCCGAGGGATGAGTTCGTGGACGCGCTGTCCGGCCTCAAGGGCGTCGCCGTGTTCGACCAGAACATAAGCCTGGGGAAGGGCGGCGTCATCTACACGGAGCTGGCCGAGGCCCTGTACCACGCGAAGGAGAGGCCCAGGGTGCTCATGTCGTTCATAGGGGGGCTGGGCGGCGCCGATATATCGTTCGACGCCGTCAGGTACATGCTGGAGAGGCTGAAGGACGCGGTGGCCAGCGGCGAGGAGCCCCGCAATCCCAACTGGCTCTTCAGCGAGGAGGACCGCAGGCGCCTGGCCCGCGCGCTCAAGCTGACCCTGGGGGAGGAGGTGATACCCGAATGAGCTCCGAGCCGACCAGGTACAGGACCCTCAAGGACATTCCGAAGGAGGAATACATGGCGCCCGGCACCCCGCTCTGCGCCGGCTGCGGCGCCCAGCTCGCGCTCAGGCTCGCCCTCAAGGCGCTGGGGCCCCACACGATAGTGGTCAACGTGCCGGGATGCGTGGCGCTCTTCGCCATATATCCATACTCCTCGCTGAAGCTGCCCTTCGTGTTCACGTCGTTCGTGGCGGCCCCCGCGACGGCGCAGGGAATCGTGGACGCGATAAAGGTGCTGAGGTCCAAGGGCGTCAACCTGCCGGAGGACACGAAGGTGCTGGTCGTGGTGGGCGACGGCGCGGCGTACGACATAGGCCTCCAGTCGAGCTCCGGGGCCCTGCACAGGCAGCTGGATCACTACTACTTCGTCTACGACAACGAGGCGTACGGCAACACCGGATTCCAGTACTCATCGGCCACCCCGTTCCTCTCAAGGACCACCACGAGCGAGGCGACCGACAGGGTCCCCGGGAACATCTTCTGGAAGAAGGACATATTCGAGATATGGAGGGCGCACGGGGTGCCCTACATAGCCACCGTCGCGGCGTCGAAGCCCGTGGACCTCCTCAGGAAGTTCGAGAAGGCCGCCAGGTTCAAGGGCCCGAAGCTGTTCCTCGCGCTCGGCGTGTGCCCGACCGGCTGGGGCTCCGACCCGCAGATGACGGTGAAGATAGACAAGCTGGCCGTTGAGACCGGCATTTGGCCCCTGAAGGAGGCGGTATACGGGGAGGTCCGGCACACGTACATACCCAGGAGCCTGAAGCCGGTGGAGGAGTACCTGAGGACCCAGAGGCGCTTCGCGCACCTGTTCGACGGCAAACACGACGACCTGCTGAAGGAGTACCAGGCCAGGGTGAACGCGTACTGGGAGAAGGTCTGGAGCACGGAGCTGAAGTAGGGCGCCGTGCGGCGACCCGAGGCCCCGTGCCCCGCTGAACGGGAACCGATGGAAAGGGATCGCCCAGTTAATTCGCGGAACTAGTTCAATTCGCATAGATTCCTGCCGCAATCGATGTCCGGGCTGCTCAGGCCGGCTGCAGTACGTGCGTTACCCTGCCGTCTGGGAGGGCCTTCGGGACGAGCTTCACGCGCATCCCGACGCGCAGGGAGTCGGGCGCGACCCCCTCTATCCTCGCGTACACGCGGTTCCCATCGGGGAACTGCGCGACCCCCACGGGCGCGGGGAACTCCTTCTCGTCGAATCCGGCCACAGCCAGGTAGAGTATCGAGTAGCTCAGGAGCCTCCCCTCGCCGGCCTGCTCGTACTCGATCCATTCCATGTCGTCCGCGAGGCACTTCGGGCAGAACTTCCTCGGCGGGAAGTACACGCTCCCGCATTTCCTGCACCTGGTCGCGGTCAACTTCCCCTGCTCCAGGGCCTCCACGTACTTGGAGATGCCGCTGTGCCTTATGAACGCGAAGTGGCCGAATTTCTCTATCTCGGTCATCGCTAGCGCCTCCTGGAGAGCACGACCGCCGCGCCGTACGTGCCCACGCCGCCCCTGGTGTACGCCACGCCCAGCTCGGCCGGCACGCGTATATCCCCGACGGCGTCGCCCCTGAGCCACCTGGTTATTCCGAATATCTGGGCCGCCCCCGTGGCCCCCACCGGGTGGCCCCTTCCCAGGAGCCCCCCGCTGACGTTGACCGCCACCCTGCCCCCCACATACGTCTGGCCCTCCCTTATCGCCCTGTAGCCCTCCCCCCTCGGGAAGAACCCCATGTCCTCGTAGTCCAGGATCTCCGATATCGTGAAGCAGTCGTGGGTCTCCGCCACCTGGACCTGGGACGGCTCCACCCCGGCGTTCCTGTACGCCATGCGGGTGGCCTCCACGGTCGGCGTGAACGTCGTGAGATCGGGAACCCCCCTGACCGTCTGCTGGCCCGTGGCCAGGCCCACGCCCTTTATCCACACGGGCGTGTCGGTGATTTTCGTCGCCACCTCCTCGGATGCGAGTATGACCGCGGCGGCCCCGTCGGCGTTGGCGGCGCAGTCCAGCAGCTTGAGGGGATAACTGATGGGCCTGGACTTCATGACGTCCTCCGTCGTGAACTTCTGCCTGAACATCGCAAAGGGATTCCTCGACGCGTATTCGGAGGACTTGACCCTCACAAGTGCCAGATCCTCCTCCGTCGCGCCATACTTATCCATGTATGCAATCGCCCGCAGTGCGTATGCCGTGGGCATCGTCATGCCCAGGGGCGCCTCGAGAGAGGAATCGGCGGATTGCCCCATGACCCTCTGGACCTCCCTCCCCGAGAGCTCGCTCATCTTCTGGACGCCCACCACCGCCACCACCTTCGCGAATCCGGACCTTATGAAGCTCCAGCCGGTTATGACGGCAGCGGTGCTGCTGGCGCACTGCGCGTGCACGTCGAACCCCGGTATGGGGCTCAGCTGGGCGTACTCGGCCAGCTCCCCCGTCGGGTTCCTGGTGGCGGTGTATCCCCAGGCATACCCCGTGAGCAGCATTTCTATGTCCTTGGGGGACACGTTCGGCGCGTCCTCCAGCGCGGCCTTCAGAGCCTCGAACCCGAGCTCCTTCACATCCGCGTCCTCCCTCTTTCCAAACTTGGTCATTCCGACGCCAACTATCGCGACGTTGCTCGACAATTCGGCGTGCGGCGTCGCGGCAGCTTCCTAAAAATGTTTACGACGCTCAGCTGGGCTCCGTTACCTTAAGCTCACCCCCTACCCGAGCGAGAGTATCGGGCGCAGCACGTCCAGCCACGGGGGCATCCCCTCCTCCCTCCACCCGAGCGGGGGCCTCCCCAGATCCCCGTTCTCGAACACGAAGTTGTGCATGAACATGAACGCTGACAGCCAGTTATGCATGCGCTCGAACGTTCTCCTCGAGCTCGGCCTGCGCCCGCCGACGGGGAAGAGGTCGTCGAACGCCTCAGTCCTGTCCTTCACGTATTGGATCATGCGCTCCATGAGGTTCCTCAGGGGGCGATCGTAGACCACATGCTCCACGCCGGCCCACCTGCAGGCGTCCGCGTACCATGGGGCGCCGTCCGTGTAGATCGGGACCCTGCCGTACCTGCGCACGAGCCTCCTGATGAACAGGTACGCATCTATGGAGTTCCCGCGCCAGCTCACGTGGAAGTCCAGCATCGCATGGAGGTCAGGCTCGAAGGCGACCCAGATCCACGCGGGGGTCCCTCCCAGGTTCACCATCGTCTCATCGACGAATATCCTGCGCACGTCCCCAGGATCCGCGCCGATGGATCCGAGGATTGGGCCCAGCCTCTGCACCCACCTCCATATCGACACGTGGCTCCTGCTCATGATGAGCCTCAGGGACCTGGCGGCCCTCCTCAGCGAGAGGCCCGAGAAATACAGATAAACAGCGTAGGCCATGACCGGAAGGGGAGTCCTCCTCCTGATCTGTAGGGGGTTGGTGCTCATTGCGGGTCGGGCGGAGGGCTCCCCTCGGATTTAGGTTCATCGATCGGCTTAAGGTAACGGAGCCGCCCCCCGGGACCGTCCCACGGAGCCGCGCGGACCCCAGCCGGCCGACGCTCCAAGCTCAACCCCGAGCGCTGTTGAGCCTTATAAACGCCCTCACCAACTCGGCCAGGTTGGTCGAGCGGCGCGTCGTCACCTGGGAGGAGTTCGGCCGCCTGGCAGATTCCCTGGCGGCCCTCATACTGCGCACCAGGCGCGTCAGGCACGATCTGGTCATAGGCGTCCTCAGGGGCGGCGGGCCCCTGGCGCTCGTGGTTGCCGATCGGCTGAGGGTTCGCGTCGACTTCCTGAACGTGAAGTCCTACACCGGCGTGGGCGAACGCGCCGGTCCCCGGGTCCTCTCAACGATAATCGAGGACATAGAAAACAAGGACGTGCTGCTGGTCGACGATCTGGTCGACGAGGGCGCCACCATGTCCTTCGCGGTCGAGTTCCTGAGGAGCCGCTACTCCCCGAGATCTATCCAGACCTCCTCGCTCTTCGTCAAACCCTGGAGCAGGTTTATACCCGACTACTACCTGGGATCCGTGAGGGAGTGGGTGATATTCCCTTGGGAGCTCTGCGAGTTCGGGACGGAGGGATGCGCGCCGGGGGAAGTGAGCCGATGGCGGATGCGGGCGGGGTGGCGGGCGAGGACGCGAGGTTCCTGGAGTATCTCATGCTCAACTGGAGGATAAGTCTCCTCAACATATACCTTAACGGGGAGCTCGACAGGCAGGAGGAACTGGAGCGCGCGATAAATCGCTGCTCAATCATAATGAGCATGCTGAGGGAGGGGGGAGGGGACGCGGCGCGGTCCGTCCTGGTGGACCAGCTGTCGCGCCTCGCCTCAGAGCTCGGCGACATAGTAGAGGAGGGCGAGGAGAAGGAGGATTGAGGCATCGGCCGGCGCCGCCCCCTTTCAACCCCACGGCGCCGTTTAATTGCGCGGGCGCGCAGTTGTCACAAAGGATATAAGGTGGTGCTCGGAGATCCAGGCTCCGTCAGGTTCTAGGCTTGTTCTTGGGGTGAGTAGGGTGGCCGATAAGAAGGGCGTGAAGATCGAGATAAAGCCATCCCAGCACGTGCTTGTGCCTAAGCACGAGATCGTGGGGGAGGAGGAGCGCGAGCTCCTGCTCCGGAGGTATGGGATAAGGCCCGAGCAGCTTCCCTACATACTATCATCCGATCCCGCCGTCAAGGAGATCGGGGCCCAGCCGGGCGACATCGTTAAAATAACCAGGAGGAGCCCCACGGCGGGCGTCGCCGTCTACTATAGGTACGTCGTGGAGGGGTGAGCTTGAAGGGATCCGCCGTCGCGGAGTTCGATGGTTGGCCCGTCATAGAGGACATCCTGAGGCGCGAGGGTGTAGCCCGCCAGCACCTGAACTCCTACAACGACTTCATCGAGCACGGCATCCAGGCGATCGTGGACGAGGTCGGCGGCTTCGACGTGGAGACCCAGAGCGGCACCTATCACGTCAAGTTCGGCAAGGTGGAGGTGGGGAGGCCCCAGGTGACCGAGATCGATGGCTCCGTGAGCTACGTAACCCCGATGGAGGCCAGGCTGAGGAACCTGACCTACGCGGCCCCCATATATCTGGAGTTCATGGTCGAGGACCCGAGGGTCCCGGGCGGATACGCCAAGCAGTCCTTCACGATAGGTTACCTGCCGGTCATGGTGCGCTCGAAGATCTGCGTGCTCAACGGGCTCTCGAGGGAGGAGCTCGTGGCGCTGGGCGAGGACCCGGAGGACCCCGGCGGCTACTTCATAGTGAACGGGTCGGAGAGGGTGATAGTGGGGCTCGAGGACCTCTCCCCCAACATGATATTCGTCACCAAGGAGAAGAACGGCACCACCGAGGTCTACAGGGCCATAATTCACTCGTCGATAGTCGGGTTCCGCTCCAGGGCGGAGCTCGTCCTCAAGAGCGACGGCAGCATATACGCCAGGATACCCCTCTCGCCGGTCGAGATACCGTTCGTCGTGCTGATGAAGGCCCTCGGCGTGGAGAACGACCGCGAGATCGCCGACATGGTGTCGCGGAGGCCCGAGCTCCAGGAGCTCCTCGAGATATCCTTCGAGAAGGCCATGGACGTGAGGTCCCAGAAGGACGCGCTGATCTACATAGGGAACAGGGTGGCCCACGGGATGAGCGAGAGCGCCAGGGTGAAGAAGGTGGAGACGCTGCTCGACGTCCACCTCCTCCCCCACCTGGGCAGGAAGGAGGGCAGGTACGACAAGGCCCTCTACCTGGCGGAGGCCGCCTCGAGGCTCCTGGAGCTCAAGATGGGCTGGATAGAGGGTGACGACCGCGACCACTACGGGAACAAGATAGTGAAGCTCGCGGGGGAGCTCCTCGCGGACGTGTTCAGGACCGCCTTCAGGAACCTGGTCAAGGACATGAAGTACCAGCTCTCCAGGATGGGGCAGCGCCGCGGCATAAGCGCCGTGGGAGCGGTCATAAAGCTCGGCATAATAACGGACAAGCTGAACAGCGCCCTGGCCACCGGGAACTGGGGCAAGGGGAGCGTGGGCATCACGCAGCTGCTCGACAGGACCAACTACCTGTCCACGCTGAGCCACCTGAGGCGCGTGCAGTCGCCGCTGAGCAGGAGCCAGCCCAACTTCGACGCCAGGGAGCTCCACCCCACGCAGTTCGGCAGGATGTGCCCCGTGGAGACCCCAGAGGGATCCAACTGCGGGCTCGTGAAGAACCTGGCGCTCTACGCGGTGATCTCCGTCAACGTGCCCGAGGAGGAGGTCCTGGACTTCCTGTACAGCGCCGGCGTGATCCCCGTGGGGTCGCGCGAGGACTCCGGCGAGGGGGAACCCCTCGCGAAGGTGCTGGTGAACGGCCGCGTGGTGGGGTACACCAGGGACCCGGAGAAGCTCGTGAGCTCGCTGAGGAGGGCGAGGAGGAAGGGCGAGCTCGATCCCGAGGTCAGCGTCTACCTGGACAGGCCCCTGGATCCCAGGGCCACGTTCCGCGTCTACATATTCACGCACGCGGGCAGGGTCCTGCGCCCCCTCGTGCTGGTGGAGGGGGGGAGGCCCAAGCTGACGCGCGATCACCTCGATAAGCTGAGGCGCGGCGACATCACCTGGCGCGACCTCCTCAGGATGGGCGTGCTGGAGCTCCTGGACGCGAACGAGGAGGAGAACGCCTACATCGCGATGAAGCCCGAGGACCTGACGCCCGAGCACACGCACCTCGAGCTCTACCCGCCCGCGATGCTCGGGGTGGTGGCGTCCATAATCCCCTATCCCGAGCACAACCAGTCGCCCAGGAACACCTATGAGAGCGCCATGGGGAAGCAGGCGCTCGGCTTCCCGCACTCGAACTACTTCCTCACGCTCTACTCCAGGCAGCACCTCCTCGTCTACCCGCAGAAGCCCCTCGTCAGGACCAAGATAATGGACCTCATAGGCCTCGACAGGCACCCGGTGGGCCAGAATGCCGTCGTCGCGGTGCTCTCCTACGATGGGTACAACATAGAGGACGCGATAGTTGTGAACAGGGCGTCGATAGAGAGGGGGCTCGGGCGCTCCTTCTTCTACAGGACCTATGAGGCGGTGGCTCAGCTGTACCCGGGCGGCAGCAGGGACAAGTTCGAGGTCCCGAGGCCCGAGGACAACGTGAGGGGCTACAGGGGGGAGAAGTACTACAGGCTCCTCGAGCCGGACGGCGCCGTGATGGCGGAGGCGGAGGTCTCCGGGGGGGACGTCCTGATAGGGAAGACCAGCCCGCCCAGGTTCATCGAGGAGTACCGCGAGGCTGAGACGAGGGGGCTCTACAGGAGGGACTCATCCGTCGCGCTGAGGCCCAGCGAGAGGGGCGTCGTGGACACCGTGATACTGACCCAGACCGTCGAGGGCTATCGCACCTTCAGGGTCAGGGTCAGGGATCAGAGGGTGCCGGAGCTCGGCGACAAGTTCGCCTCCAGGCACGGGCAGAAGGGCGTCATCGGGATGATAGTGGATCCCGAGGACATGCCGTACACCGAGGACGGCGTGGTCCCGGACATAATAGTCAATCCGCACGCGTTCCCCTCCAGGATGACCGTGGGGCAGTTCCTCGAGTCGATAGCCGGGAAGGCGGCCGCCCTCAGGGGGAGGCCCGTGGACGCGACGGCGTTCTCGGGGGAGCCCATAGACGACCTCAGGAGGGCGCTGCTGGAGCACGGGTTCAAGCCCACCGGCAAGGAGGTCATGTACGACGGCAGGACCGGCAGGAGGTTCGAGGCCGAGGTGTTCATCGGCGTGGTCTACTACCACAAGCTGCACCACATGGTCGCGGACAAGATACACGCCCGCGCCCGCGGCCAGGTCCAGATGCTGACCAAGCAGCCCACCGAGGGCCGCGCCCGCGGCGGCGGCCTCAGGTTCGGCGAGATGGAGAGGGACTGCCTGATAGCCTACGGCGCCTCCATGCTGCTCAGGGACCGCCTCCTGGAGGAGTCCGACAAGACCGAGGTCTACGTGTGCGAGCGCTGCGGCTACCTGGCATACTACGACAGGAGGCAGCAGAGGCTCGTCTGCAGGGTCTGCGGGGAGAACGCCAAGATATCCAAGGTGACGGTGGCGTACGCGTTCAAGCTCCTGCTGCAGGAGATAATGAGCCTGGGGATATCCCCGAGGCTGCAGCTGGGGGGTAGGGCGTGATGTCCTCGGTCGAGTTCGAGGCGCCGAAGGCGATCAAGGCGATAAAGTTCGGCATATTCCCGCCGGCGGAGATCAGGAAGTACTCGGTGGTCGAGATAACGATACCCGAGACCTACGACGAGGACGGCCTGCCCATCCCCGGCGGCCTCATGGACAACAGGCTGGGCGTGCTCGAGCCCGGCCAGGTGTGCGGGACCTGCGGCAACACCGCCTCGGAGTGCCCCGGCCACTTCGGCCATATAGAGCTCGCGGAGCCGGTCATACACGTATCGTTCGCGGACGACATAAAGCTGCTCCTGACGGTCACCTGCAGGTCATGCGGCCGCCTCCTGATACCGGAGGCCGAGATCGAGGCGTACAGGAAGGAGCTCGAGGAGAATGCCCCCTACAAGCCGGGCCTCGCCGAGAGGATAGCGAAGGAGATCTACGCGAAGGCGCGCAAGGCCAAGATTTGCCCCCACTGCGGCGCCAAGAAGCTCGAGATAGAGTTCACGCGCCCCCACCTGTTCCACGAGATAATGGAGGACGGGAGCGCGGTCAGGCTGACCCCCGCCGTCATAAGGGAGCGCCTCGAGAAGATAACGGACGACGATTACCGCCTCCTGGGGTACGATCCCGAGTCCGCCAGGCCCGAGTGGTTCGTCCTCCAGGTGCTCCCTGTCCCGCCGGTGGCCACGAGGCCGTCGATAACGCTGGAGAGCGGCGTGAGGTCCGAGGACGACCTCACCCACAAGCTCGTCGACGTGGTCAGGACCAACGCCCGCGTCAAGGAGGCGAAGGAGTCAGGGTCGCCGCCGCTCATAATGCAGGACCTGATGGACCTGCTCCAGTACCACGTCACCACGTACTTCGACAACGAGTCCTCGAGCATACCTCCCGCTCACCACAGGTCGGGCCGCCCGCTCAAGACGCTGGCCCAGAGGCTGAAGGGCAAGGAGGGGAGGTTCAGGGGCAGCCTGTCCGGCAAGCGCGTCGACTTCTCGGCTAGGACGGTGATATCTCCGGATCCGAGCATAGACATATCCGAGGTGGGCGTGCCGCTTGAGATAGCGAAGAGGCTGACGGTCCCCGAGCGCGTCACCCCCTGGAACGTGGAGTTCCTGAGGCAGCTGGTGAGGAACGGCCCCTTCAAGTATCCCGGCGCCAACTACATAATAAGGCCGGACGGCGTGAAGATAAGGCTGGAGTTCGTGCCTGATAGGGAGGCTTACGCGAACTCGCTCGAGCCCGGATACACCGTGGAGCGCCACCTGATGGACGGCGACGTGGTGCTGTTCAACAGGCAGCCGTCGCTCCACCGCATGTCGATAATGGCCCACCGCGTCAGGGTCCTCCCCTACCGCACCTTCCGCCTCCACCCCGCGGTCTGCCCGCCCTACAACGCCGACTTCGACGGCGACGAGATGAACCTTCACGTGCCCCAGGGCGAGGAGGCGCGCGCAGAGGCGCTCGAGCTCATGAGCGTCGAGGGGCAGGTGATCTCGCCGAGGTACGGCGGCCCGATAATCGGGGCGATAAGGGACTACCTATCGGCCGGATACCTGCTGACGAAGGACGACACGCTGCTGGACCCGACGTCCTTCGCGTACCTGGCTTACGAGGGAGGCTACTCCGGTCCCCTCCCGGAGCCGGCGGTCAGGGAGCCCTCTCCCAAGTACACCGGGAAGCAGCTCTTCTCGCTGTTCCTCCCCCGCGGCTTCAACTACGTGCTCACCTCCAGGTGGGCGAAGACCTCCAGGAGGAGGCGCGACGTGGTCATCAAGGACGGCCAGCTCGTCTCGGGCATAGTGGACAAGGCATCGATAGGGGCGGAGGAGCCCGACAGCCTCCTGCACAGGATAGTCAGGGACTACGGGCAGGAGGAGGCCAGGAGGTTCCTGAACTCGGTCCTCAGGCTCCTCAGGAGGTACATAACCGACAGGGGCTTCAGCTACGGGTACGACGACCTGGAGGTGCCGGAGGACGTGAGGGCCCAGATCAGGGCCGCCGTCGATGAGGCGTACGAGAAAATCCAGGGATACATCGAGGAGTACGTGAGCGGGCGCATGGCGCCCGTCAGGGGCCTCAGGCTGGAGGACGTCCTGGAGCAGAAGATCATGGACGCCCTGGGGGAGGCGCGCGACAAGGCCGGCGAGCTCCTCGAGCGCGTGCTCCCGGACAGCAACCCCGGCGTCATAATGAGCAGGACCGGGGCCCGCGGGAGCTCGCTCAACCTGGGCCAGATGATGGCGCTCCTGGGGCAGCAGGCCGTTAGGGGCAAGAGGATAAAGAGGGGGTACAGGCGCAGGCCGCTGCCCCACTTCAAGGAGGGCGATCCCAGCCCGGATGCGTACGGGTTCGTCAGGTCCAACTTCAGGGACGGCCTGAATCCGATAGAGTTCTTCTACCACTCGATGGCCGGCAGGGAGGGCCTGGTGGACACTGCTGTGAGGACGCAGCAGAGCGGTTACATGCAGCGCAGGCTCGTCAACGCGATGGAGCACCTGAGGGTGGAGTACGACTACACGGTCAGGGATCCCGAGGGCAACATAATTCAGTTCCTCTACGGCGAGGACGGCATCGACCCGGCCAAGAGCGACCACGGCGAGGCCGTCAACGTGGAGCGCCTCTGCGACACGATACTGCTCGATGACGACCCCAGGGAGCCCAGGGCTACGCTCGAGGAGAAAATGAGTATACTCGCCAAGTACGAGGGCGAGCTGAACGAGCACGTGCGCAGGAAGCTGGAGTCGGTCCTCAAGTCCAGGGAGATGGGCGCGAGGTCGGCGGAGGCCCTCTGCTCCCGCACCGTGCAGATGTTCAGGGCCGCCATGATAGAGCCGGGGGAGGCCATAGGCATAGTGTCGGCGCAGTCCATCGGCGAGCCCGGCACCCAGATGACCCTCAGGACGTTCCACTTCGCTGGCGTCAAGGAGAAGGACGTGACGCTGGGTCTGCCCAGGCTCATAGAGCTCGTGGACGCCAGGAAGGTGCCCAGCACCCCAGTCATGGAGATCTACTTGGACGAGGAGCACAGGCGCGACCGCGAGAAGGCATTGGAGGTCGCGCGCAACATACTCTTCACGAAGGTGGAGGACCTGGCATCCAGCGTCGAGATAGACTACTCCACGGGCTCCGTGATGGTGTCCCTGAACAAGGACCTCATGGATGACAGGGGGTGCACGATCGAGGACGTGGCCAAGGCCCTCAGCATAGGCAAGCGCCGCGTGAGCCACGACGCCGAGTCCATGACCGTCACGGTGTCCCTGGAGAGCTTCGACCTGACCTCGCTCTACGCGCTCAGGGACAAGGTGTTGAGGACGCGCGTGAAGGGGATCGCCGGCATAAGCCGCGTCAGCGTTGAGGAGAGGGACGGCGAATGGGTGATAGTGACCTCCGGGTCCGACCTCAGGAAGGTCCTCCAGGTGGAGGGCGTGGATCCGACCAGGACCAGGACCAACAGCATAAGTGAGATAGCGATGGTGCTCGGGATAGAGGCGGCCAGGCAGGCGCTGGTGGAGGAGATGATGAACACGCTGGAGGAGCAGGGGCTCGAGGTCGACGTCAGGCACCTGATGCTCGTGGCTGACCTCATGACGCACAAGGGCATAGTGCAGCAGGTCGGGAGGCACGGCGTGGCGGGCACCAAGGCGAGCGTCCTCGCGAGGGCCGCCTTCGAGATAACGGTGCCCACCCTGGCGGAGGCGGCGGCCAAGGGCGAGACGGACGAGCTGCGCGGGGTCACGGAGAACGTTATAGTGGGCGGGGTCATACCCGTCGGCACGGGCATGGTCGATCTATACATGAGCGCGCCTGGGGAGGGCGAGTCGCGGTGAAGGAATACGTCAGGGACCTTTCAGAGTTCATGCAGGTCGTCAGGAGGACCGGGAGCGTCGAGTTCGGGCTCCGCAGCGCGGTGAGGCACGGCGGGTCGGCGAAGCTTCTGCTGGCGTCCTCCGGCCTGACTCAGGAGGAGGTAGCCAGGCTGGAGGAGGCCGCGAGGGGCGCGAGGGGCGTCCTGGTGCACTACGCGGAGCTGAGCCCGGCGGAGCTCGGGAGGGCCGCGGGGAGGCAGCACCCGGTCAAGGCGCTGGCGGTCACCGCGCTGGGCGATGCGGACCTGGACAGATTCCTGGAATCCCTGAGGGACCTGGAGGCGTCCGGCGCTGTCAGGGTGATCCGCGCCGCTAGGAGGAGGGAGCGATGACCGGGGACGGCATAGTGCTCACGGAGAACGAGCTCAGGCTCATGTCCCTGTTCTCCACGTTCACCGGGATCTCGCCCAGGGATTGCGTGATCGATGACAAGTTCGACCGCGTGATATTCGTGGTCGACGAGGGGACCAAGCTGCCCAACGACAAGATAGGCCGCGAGGCGGTGAACTACATGAGGAGGAAGGTGAATCGCGACGTGGAGGTGGTCGAGTACTCCGACGATCCGGCGAAGCTCGTGGCGAACGCGCTGGGCGGGCGCGGCATCCTGGAGGTCAAGATAGTGACCCGCGGGGGCTCCAAGATTGCCATGGTGTCCGCCGATCCCAAGGAGAAGGGGCGCGTCGTGGGCAAGCGGGGCAGGAACGCCGAGAGGGCCAGGCTGCTGGCCAAGAGGTACCACGGGATAGATCGCGTGCAGATCACCTGAGATCGGCGCCCCGGAGGGTCCCGATCGATTCGCGCAGGCGCCTCAGGGCCATCCTGCCCAGGAGCTCGATGCCCAGCGACGCCTTCAGCCATGTGCCCATGGCGTCGAAAGCGGCGTCCAGCCTGTCCAGCGCGCCGGAGCCCTTCAGCCTCATCAGGAGCTCCCACACCTCGCCCTCATCCATGCGCTCGTAGAGGTAGCGCAGGAGCTTCTGCGCGGATTCCTCCTTGCCGTATAGCGCCCTCCAGGAGCGCCCGTAGAGCGCGTGGGACCCCTCCAGATCCAGCGATCCGCTGAGGTACTCGGATATGGCGCGGGAGGCGATGCCGGACGCGACCACGCTCAGGACGTCGCCGCCGCCCGTCAGGGGCTTGGCGTTGCCCGCCGAGTCGCCGACCCTGAAGATCCCGCCCGACCCGGGGCCCGAGAAGCCGCCGACCACTATGGGCGATCTCACGATCCTGTAGGGCGCGCATCCAGTGCGGGAGCGCATCGCGTCCACCGCCCCCTCGAGGGAGGCCGGGGAGCTCCCGGCGCCCCCCAGCAGCAGCTCCCCGTCGCCGGTCCGGACCTCCCAGAGGAAGTACTCGCGCGACGCCCCCTTGTCCACGACTATCCTCACCTTCCCCTGCCCGTTGCCACGGGATGGCGCGCGGCACGTGTACTGCACGGCGTGGAGGAGGCGCTCCCTCGCGGGGTAGGCGGCGGCGCCCCTCGCGTCGACCACGACGCGGGGGGCGTAGCGGCTCCTCCGCGTGACAACGCTCCCCGGCGCCAGGTACAGCGCCCTCTCGGATAGCGCGAACTCGGCGCCGCTCGAGGCCGCGAACTCGAAGAGGCACTTGTCTATGGCCCTGCGGTCCACCGCGAATGCCCCCAGCTCGCCTATGTCGAGCTCGATGCTCCCCTTTCCCCTGACCTCGACCTCGCCGCCCTCCAGCTTGACCCCGTCGAGCCCGCGGCCGCACAGCCCCCTGAGCTCCCGCAGGCCGTCGGATGACATTATGCCGGCGCACTTGACCGGATAGCCTATCTCGGAGTCCTCCTCGATGACGATCACCGAGTGCCCCATGGAGGCCAGCCTGCCGGCCGTCGAGAGCCCGGCGGGACCGGCCCCGACGACGGCGACGTCCAGCGCCATGCGGGCTTCGCGGCGACCAATGATTATTTTGCTTTGCCCTGGCCGGGCTGCGGCTCATCGTGGCTCAGCGCGACCGCGCGAAGCGACGGTGTCGTCGATCGGCGGGCCATCCGCGACAAAAATCCTTAAATAATGAGCAGCTTGCGAAAAGCGGCGAAGAGCCATGTCTGAGAGGCAGAAGCCATCTAAGCCGCATCTTAACCTGGTGATAGTGGGGCACGTGGACCACGGAAAGTCCACGATGACAGGTCACCTCCTCTACCTGCTCGGGAAGGTCGATCCTAGGACCATAGAGGAGTACGCCAAGATGTCCGAGAAGCTGGGCGCCGGCGACACGTTCAAGTTCGCATGGGTGCTGGACAGGCTCAAGGAGGAGAGGGAGAGGGGGATCACGATAGACCTGGCCTTCCAGGACTTCGAGACCAAGAATTACTACTGGACGCTGATAGACGCGCCGGGCCACAGGGACTTCGTCAAGAACATGATAACTGGCGCCAGCCAGGCCGACGCGGCAATACTCGTGGTGTCCGCCAAGCAGGGGGAGACCGAGGCGGCGCTGTCCGACGAGGGGCAGGCCAGGGAGCACGCCTTCCTCCTGAAGACCCTGGGCGTCAACCAGCTGGTGGTGGCCATAAACAAGATGGACGCCACGACGCCGCCCTACGACCAGAAGCGCTACGAGGAGGTCAAGAACGAGGTGTCGAAGCTCCTCAAGCTCGTCGGGTACAGGGTTGAGAAGGTAAGGTTCGTGCCGGTCTCCGGCTGGAAGGGCGACAACCTCACGGAGCTCTCCTCCAACATGCCCTGGTACAAGGGCCCGACGCTGATCGAGGCGCTCGACGAGTTCGAGGAGCCGCCCAAGCCGGTGGACAAGCCCCTCAGGATACCGATCCAGGACGTGTACTCCATAACCGGCGTCGGGACGGTGCCCGTGGGGCGCGTCGAGACCGGGGTGCTGAAGGTGGGCGATACCGTCGTGATCATGCCCTCGGGCGTGGTGGGCGAGGTCAAGTCCATAGAGACCCATCACACCCCGATACAGGAGGCCGTGCCCGGCGACAACATCGGCTTCAACCTGAGGGGGGTCTCGAAGGACGATGTGAAGCGCGGGTACGTGGTGGGGCACCCGGACAATCCGCCCACGGTCGTCAAGGAGTTCCTGGCCCGCATAATAGTCGTGTTCCACCCGACGGCGTTCGCAGCTGGCTACACGCCGGTCCTGCACGCCCACACGGCTCAAGTGCCGGCGCAGGTCTCGGAGCTCGTGCAGAAGCTCGATCCGCGCACCGGCCAAGTGACCGAGGAGAACCCCAAGAGCCTGAAGACCGGCGACGCCGCGGTGGTGAAGGTGAGGCCGCTCAAGCCGCTGGTGATAGAGGAGTACAAGAACATACCTCAGCTTGGCAGGTTCGCGCTCAGGGACTCCGGCAGGACGATCGCCGCCGGCGTCGTCGAGAAGATCACCGAGGTGCAGGAAGTCAAGATAAAGAAGTGATGCCGAGGGACCGTTGGGCCGCTTCTGATCCTCATCCCCGCCCTGAATGGTGGTGGCTTACCATACTACACGTCGATGCATTATTGCGGATCTTCGGATCATTCGCTCGGCGCTTCACTCGTTAGATCGGGGTCTGCGGGTGAGGGTGGGCATTGTCCATCCCGCATCCAATTTGCGCCTGCGAAGCCATTTCGAGCAGGCGATCATGCGGGGAGCGCGTTGCGCGGGCTGGACGACGTCAGGAGGCCGCCGGAGCTGGACTCGCAGCTGGGAATGCTCGCCTACTCCACCCCCTCCGGCGGCTGCGGGGGGATCTCGATCAGGGAGAGCCCGGAGCGCTTCGTGGTCTCGGAGGTCTTGGCGGGGAGACCTCCCGAGGGCCCTCTGCCCACGTTCGTGGTAACCAAGGTGAACAGGAACACGATCGACGTGGCAGAGGAGCTGGGCAGGAGGCTGGGGTGTCGCATCAAATTCTGGGGGCTCAAGGACAAGAGATCGATCTCGACACAGATAATGCAGTGCGCGCGGCCCCGCGCGCCCGGCGGATCGGTGAGGGGCGATGGATGGGTCGCCAGGCCCATAGGGCTATGGGGGGAACTGGGGCCGGAGCACTTCGCTGGGAACTCGTTCCGCATATCCATCAGCGCCCGCGGGCCGGAGGGCGGGCGCTGCCAAAGCGCGCTCCGGGCTGCGGGGGATTCCCTGGCATCCAGGACCATCGCCAACTTCTTCGGCTACCAGAGGTTCGGCGCCGTGAACCAGAACCACATAATTGGCAGGTGCTTAGTGAAGCGCGCCGAGGGGTGCCCGAGGAGGGACGAGCTGAGGTCGATCCCCGCGCGCGTAAGGAAGCTCCAGGTCAACGCGTATCAATCATACCTATTCAACCTCGCGCTGAGCCGCGTCCTCCTGGAGAATGGGGAGCTGCCCCTTCGCTCATCGCTGTCCCATCGCGTGGTGCGCAAGCCCTTCGAGAGGGCGCTGGAGGAGCCGATCGCCGGGCCCGCGGACGGCGTCACCCTCGTTCCCTCAGCCCCCGTGCCGGGCTACTCCTACAGGAGCAGGGGCGATGCCTACTCAAGGGCGCTCGACGAGGTCATGCGCGAGGAGGGGATATCGCCCAGGGATTTCTTCGTGGACGATATGCAGGAGGTCAGCGCCGAGGGGGGCTGGAGGCCAGCCGTCGTCCTGGGCAGGCTCGAGGCGCGCGGCGACGGGGAGCTGATCAGGATAAACATGCTGCTGCAGCGCGGAAGCTACGCCACCGTGGTGCTGAGGGAGGCCCTGAAGCCCGAAGACCCGATCGCCTCGGGGTTCACCGCGTAGGAGGCCCCCTCGGGCGCGCGGCGGGCGCCCGGGCCTCGCCAATCTATCCTCGCGTAGCCCAGCAGCCGCAGCGAGTCCAGGAGCCCCTCCGCGTAGCCGGCCTCAGCCAGGGCGAGCTCCACGTTGCCCTCGCGCAAGAATCTCTCAGCGTCGTAGAGGTAGCTCTCGACGTTCTCCATCAGGATCCCGATCCCGGGCGACGCGGGAACCGCGCCCCTGAATCTCGCCAGGGCATTCCTGGTCTTGCCGATGGCGCTCTCCGCCAGCCTGGACCCGAGGGAGGCGGGCACGCGGCCGGCCTCGCTCAGGACCTCATCGGGCGCGCCGAGGATCAGGCGCAGCGAATCCGCCTCGGTGTAGTGGAGGCGTCCGGGCACTATTATGGAGTGTGGGTGCTCGCCGAAGTCCGCGTCCAGGGCCTCCTCCATCCTCAGAATGCGCATCGCCTCGGAGCTCGAGAAGAGCCTGGAGGCGACTATCAGGACCCGGTCGGGGCTGAACGCGCCGAGGCGCCAGGAGTCCTCAGCCTGCCTCAGCAGCCTCAGGCCCTCCGCGACGCTGAGCCCTCCGCCCTCCTTGTCGTGCTGCAGGAGCAGCAGGGAATGCTGGCCGTTCCTGAGCGCACTTGCCACTCCGAAGTAGAGGCGGTAGGCCGACTGTGGCGGCCCCTCGGCCAGCGTGCCTATGAACCCCAGCTTGTACACGTGGAGGCCGAGCCTCCCGAGCGCGGATGTGACCACGCTGGATGAGTGCCAGACCCTGACCTCCACGCCGCGCCTCACGGCCTCCTGCCTGAGCGCGTCATGCGTCGTGGCCGTGAAGACGTCGCCGGGCACGACTATGCCGAGGCATCCCGCGGCGGCCTCCCTGGAGATCCTCGGGGCATCCTCTAAGAGGTCCCTCCCAGCGGCCGTGACCTCCACTCCCAGGATGGAGCGCAGCTCCTCGAGCGCGCGCTCGACGTCCATCGGCGTCGTGTACGCGTCGAGTAGCACGCGCCCGCAGGCCCTGAGGTCCTCGAGGGCCCCCACGGGGATGCCGCGGGGGCCGTGGACTCCCATGCCAACCAGCACCAGCGTCATGCGCGGCGATCGTGCCCGCAGGTCCTAGTTATCATCTTTCGGCGCTTCTGCTGGTCGGAGGACGTCAGAGGGGGTCAGCGCCAACTCTATACGGATCAGGGGCGCAGGAGGGGCCTCGCTTCCGATCGGGACCTGAAACCCGAAGAGCCCCCACTGGATTGAGGAATTATGAGATGCCCCGCGGCTGAACGAGACGCGCCCGATCCTCTCACTCGTGTAGGAGGTGGGCTTAAGGTAACGGCTCCCCGGGCACGGACAAACGCTTTTATAAAGCCACCGAAGACAGGCGTAGGGCCCGTAGCTCAGCCAGGTAGAGCGACCGGCTCTTAACCGGTCGGTCGCGGGTTCAAATCCCGTCGGGCCCGCCTGCCGTTCGCGTGGCCGGTCGGCTTCCTCGCGATGGGTGGTTTCATACTATGCTATGGTAGACCTACCCTTCAGGGCGGGCTAGCCCACAACCTAGAAATTATTTCTACATATTAGTCAATAGACGAAGTCTCGTGAGGCGATAAACGTAAAAAGCGGGTCGGCCGATGCCCCATGATGAGTGAGAAGACCGAGGAATATTACAGGACAGCCGTTTCGCTCAGCAGCTTCTACGGGGGCAAGATACAGGTGGTGCCCAAGGTCCCCATAAGATCCCTCGATGACTTCTCAATATGGTACACCCCAGGGGTCGCTGGGGTCTCCAACGCGATAGCCAAGGATCCCGACAAGAGCTTCGAGCTCACGAGCAGATGGAACACGATAGCGATAATAACGAATGGAACTAGGGTCCTCGGGCTGGGCAACATAGGGCCTGAGGCGGCGCTGCCCGTCATGGAGGGCAAGGCCATGATATTCAAGTACCTCGGGGGCGTCGACGCATTCCCCCTGGTCGTCAGGGCGAAGACGAAGGAGGAGTTGGCCGACGTCGCCGAGCGCGTGTCGCCCGCCTTCGGGGGGATAAACCTCGAGGACATAGCGCAGCCCGATTGCTTCTACCTGTTGGACAGGCTCAGGGAGACCTTGGACATACCCGTGTGGCACGACGACCAGCTGGGGACGGCCGCGGCTACGCTCGCGGGCCTCGTGAACGCGCTCAAGGTGGTGGGGAAGAGGCTGAGCGACGTCAAGATAGTGATGTTGGGGGCTGGGGCCGCTAACATAGCCGGCGCCAGGCTTCTGATCGCCGCGGGCGCCGATCCCAAGAAGATCATACTGATAGACAGCAAGGGCACGCTCCACCCCGAGAGGGAGGATATGGATAAGCTGCAGCTGGTCCACCCGTGGAAGTACGAGCTGGCGCTCAAGACCAATGGCGAGCGCGTCGCCGGGGGCCTCGACGAGGCCGTCGTGGGCGCGGACGTCCTGATAGCGGCCTCCACGCCCGGGCCGGGCGTCGTCAGGAAGGAGCACGTAAGGAGGATGAGCGACAACGCGATAGTCTTCGCGGAGGCGAACCCCGTGCCCGAGATATGGCCGTGGGAGGCGAAGGAGGCGGGTGCCAGGGTAGTCGCCACCGGCAGGAGCGACTTCCCCAACCAGATAAACAACAGCCTGGTGTTCCCGGCGGTCTTCAGGGGGACGCTCGACGTGCGCGCCAAGAAGATAGTCGACGAGATGGTGATAGAGGCCGCGCTCGAGCTGGCGAGGTTCGCGGAGGAGCGGGGTATATCGGAGGATTACATAATACCCACGATGGAGGAGTGGGAGGTCTATCCGAGGGTTGCCACCGCCGTCGCGCTCAAGGCGATCGAGCTGGGGCTGGCCAGGCTCAAGCTGTCGAGGGACGAGATCCGCGAGCGCGCTTATCGCATGATAAAGAAATCCAGGGACACGTTAGACGTGCTGGTCCGGAACAATTTAATTAACCCCATTCCCGTGAAGTGACCCGCTATGGTGGATTCCTTCACGATAAGGCGCGCCAGGAAGGACGATCTGGAGAGGCTCGTGGACCTGGTGTCCAGGCTCAAGCGCCTGAATGGCGAATTCGATAGCCTGCTGACCCCCACCGAGGACCTCGAGAGGGAGGTCTCCAAGTACTTGGAGAGCGCGATCAGCTCCGATGACTACGTCGTCTTGGTCGTGGAGGATGGGGGAAAGGTCGAGGGCGTGCTCATAGCGAAGGTCGTTGACAGGTGCTTCTACAAGCCGCGCATGGTGGGCCAGATATCCGACTTCTACATAATGCCGGAGTACAGGAGGCGCGGGCTGGGCTACAGGATGGTCGAGGAGGCTGAGAGGATCCTCCGGTCCAAGGGCGCCGAGATGATCTTCGCGGAGTTCCCCACGAAGAACGTCATAGCGGAGGGCTTCTACAGGAACCTCGGCTTCAGGGAGATAACGGGGATCTTCGCGAAGGAGGTCAAGTGAGGCCATCTCCAAGACTTATAATAACATTAGTTTATATTTTCATAGTGAACATGGATCTTCATCGGCGCAGCTCGATCGGTGGAGGCACGCCGGCGGTTGGGCGCCATCGCGCGGGGCGTTCTCGGCCGCGGCATCGTAGGAGCTTGAGGTCCCCGGTGACCTTGTCCACCTCGTTCACCGGGGCCGGTCCTATTCCCGCGCACGTAATGGTCCCGGGCTCGAGCTGCGTGAGGCCCCTGTCCACGATAAGTGTGGCGGGGAGCCCCAGTGAGCGCGCCAGCTCGTACCTGCGCAGGAGTTCCTCCAGCCCGCCGACCTTGGTCACGATCTTCGGCTGACCCTCCGAGAGCCACTTCAGAGCCCAGTCCGGCCTCATCTTCTCCGCCTCCTTAAGCGCCGACACCGCGGCGTGCGCGGCCTGGGCCGCCAGCTTCCCCTTCCCCATGGCCAGGTCCGTGCGAACCACTATGACCTGCTTATATTCATACTTATATTCATACTCGGGATTCCCGGAGTCCCCCTCCGCCAACGCACCATGGGCCGCTCTCCCGCGGATTAACTTTGCGAGCCGCCGTCCGCGGGCGCTGCCGCGATGGGCTGCGAAAGGCCGCCTACCTGGACGCGGCGGCCACGCGCTCGATCTCCACCCTGGCCTTGACGGCGAAGCTGCTCGTGTCGCCGTTCGCGGCGGCTATTATCTCGTCGGCCAGGCACTCCTCTATGCTCTTCGGGTTTGAGAACGCTGACTCCCTAGCGCCCAGCGCTATGTTACGGAGCGCCAGGTCCAGGCGTCTGGAGGGCGACACGTCGACGCTCACGTGATAAGTCACGCCTCCATAGGTTATCCTCGTGACGTCTTCATTGGGGGCAGCGTTCTCTATCGCTCTCACGAGGACCTCGATCGGGTTCCTGCCAGTCTTCAGGTTGATGATATCGAACGCTGTCCTGACGATGTTTATTGCACGATGCTTCTTCCCACCCATTCTGCCAGTGTTCTTCCAGTCCTTCCTGCCGAAGTGCATCAGCTGGTTCACTAGCCTCTCCACGACGTTGACCTTCGTCTTTCCGAAGCGCCTGTGCTCGTGGCGCCCGAAGCTGTGGGGAATGAACACCGGCCTCAAGTTTATGACGCTCCTGAGCCCTGGATCCCTGACCTCGATCCCCTCGAAGTCCCACTTGCCGAACAGCAGCACTTTGGGCTCCTCCTTGGTCCTCTTCGACATCTCAGGTCACCTCCTTGGCTTCTCCTTCTTTCCCAGAAGGAGCATCCTGAGGGACACGCCATTGACCATGGATACCCGGTACTTCACCCCCGGTATGTCGCCCATCGAGCGGCCCTCGGACCCCCCTATCCCCTCGATTATCACCTCATCGTGCTCGTCTATGAAGTTAAGGCCGCCGTCCCCCGGGACGAACGCCGTCACGGTCTTCCCATTCTTCGTTATCTGCACGCGAACGCACTTACGAATGGCCGAGTTCGGCTGCCTCGACTCTATCCCGACCTTCTCGAGGACTATGCCGCGGGCCTGCGGCGCTCCCTCGAGCGGATCGAACTTCTTGTCTAGCCTGAGTACGCGGCGCTTGTAGTCGCTGTCAGACCATCTGAAGCGCTTCCTCTTGACATACAACTTCCTCGCTGCGAACTCGCCCAGTGGCGACTTCTTACCCATGGCACGCCGACCCGATGACTTGGATAAAAGCGTTTTGAAAGCGCAGTGGGCCATGCCTCATCAAGTCCGCTCCCAGAGCCGCGGCATCTGGCGCGTCTCGCCCGGCCACTCCGGCCACTTTCCAGTTCCCAGGGCGTCGGACGCCCTCCCCGAAGCTCCCCACTGCCGGCGTGACGCAGTGGAAGGCCTCCATCCCCTCATCCGCAGGCTCGCGGCGCGCTCCGGGAGTTCCCCCCTCCGGATCCGGATCCGGATCGGCGATCGCGCGAAATCGGGCGGAGGTCCTCGCGTCCGGGACCTCGGTGTGCCCGAGGCGACGGGACCCCGGCGTCCCCCGGAAACGGATTTATAGAGCGACCCGCGGCCCCTTTCAGAGGGGGTATTCGCGGCTTGAGCGAGCTCATAGAGAGCGTCAAGGCCACGTACAAGCCGCCCCGCTGCACCTCGTGCCACAAGCCCATACTTCCCGGGGACGAGATGACGAGCTTCTACTGTCCTCAGTGCGGCCAGGTGCTGATATGGCGCTGCAGCAAGTGCCGGAAGGGCGCTGTAAGGTATAAGTGCCTGAACTGCGGATTCGAGGGGCCGTAGGGTGTCTCTAATGTCGAGAGTCCTCGTTAGGGTCAGGGTCCTCCCCTCCGACGCCTCCGTGGACCTGAAGGCCTTAGGGGAGCGCATTTCCGGCGCCCTCAGCGGCGTCGCGAAGGTCGTGAGGTTCGTGGAGGAGCCCATAGCCTTCGGGCTCAGCGCGCTGCTGGTGGACTTGGTCATGGAAGAGCGCGAGGGCGGGACCTACGACGTGGAGCAGCTCATATCCTCGGTCGAGGGAGTGGGCGAGCTGGACGTCGTCAACGTGAGCCTGATATCGGGCTCTTAGACCGCCCGCCGCTCCCGACCCGGGCTGAGGGCGCGCCGCGGACCGCCGATCTCCTATCCTGAAGATATGCCTAAATAATGCTCGGGCCGCGTCCTGGCAGGAGTTTTGACCCAGAAGTGGCTTCGACTGTCAGTTAAGGAGGCCTCCCCCAAGGACGTGGGCAAGTTCAGGGCTAGGCTGAACCCTAAGGTATTCGAGGAGCTGAACCTGAAGTCCGGCGATATACTGGAGATCAGGGGCAAGTCCTCCACCGCGGCTCAGGCCTGGCCCTCGGAGGAGACGCCCCAAGACTCCGTAAAGATCGACGGGATGACCAGGAGGAACGCCGGCGTGTCGCTGAACGACTTCGTGGACGTCCGCAAGGTCCGCCGCCGCACCGCGAGCAGGGTGGTCCTCTCGTCCATAGGGGAGGAGCTCAGGTTCGACGAGGAGTTCCTCTCGTTCCTCAAGAACCGCCTGATGGGCGCGCCGCTGCACCAGGACAACGTGATATCCGTGGTGCTCCTCGGCAACCCCGTTCGGTTCAAGGTGACGTCCATAGACCCGAAGCCGGTGGCGGTCGTCGGCGATTCGACCGAGATCAGCGTCGAGAAGTTCCTGCCGGCCGCGGAGGGCGAGCGCGTCACCTACGATGACATAGGGGGCCTGGGCGAGCAGCTCATGAAGCTCAGGGAGATGGTCGAGTTCCCCCTCCGCCATCCGGAGTTCTTCCGCAGGCTGGGCATAGAGCCCCCGCGCGGCGTCCTGCTCTACGGCCCGCCCGGGTGCGGGAAGACCCTCATGGCGAAGGCGCTGGCGAACGAGTCCGGCGCCAGATTCTTCGTGATAAGCGGGCCCGAGATAATGAGCAAGTTCTACGGCGAGTCCGAGGCGAGGCTCAGGGAGATATTCCGCGAGGCCAAGGAGAAGGCCCCGTCGATAATATTCATCGACGAGATAGACGCGATAGCCCCGAAGAGGGAGGAGGTCACGGGGGAGGTCGAGAAGAGGGTCGTTGCCCAGCTCCTCGCCCTGATGGACGGCATGGAGGCCATGAGCAACGTGATAGTGATAGGGGCGACCAACCGCCTGGACGACATAGACCCCGCGCTCAGGAGGCCAGGAAGGTTCGACAGGGAGATAGAGATAGGGGTCCCCAACCAGCAGGGCAGGCTGGAGATACTCCAGATACACACGAGGGGGATGCCGCTGTCCAGGGACGTCGACCTGCGGGAGATAGCGAGGATCACGCACGGTTACACGGGGGCTGACCTGAAGGCGCTGTGCAGGGAGGCCGCCATGAACGCCCTCAGGAGGACGCTGCCGAAGGACTACCTGGAGATGGGCGAGGTGCCCGCGTCCATCCTCGAGAGGATAAGGGTCACCCAGGACGACTTCCTCAATGCCATGAAGGTGGTCGGTCCCTCCGCGCTGCGCGAGTTCTACGCCGAGAGATCGCCCACCTCCTTCGAGGACATAGGAGGGATCTCGGGCATCAAGGCTAAACTCTACGCGAACGTCGTGAAGGCGATAAGGGACCCGGATTCCTTCCGCAGGCTGGGCGTGGAGCCCCCGCGCGGCGTCCTGCTCTACGGCCCGCCCGGGTGCGGGAAGACCCTCATAGCGAAGGCGCTGGCGAACGAGTCCGGCGCCAACCTGATACTGGTGCGCGGGCCCGAGCTGCTGAGCAAGTGGGTCGGCGAGAGCGAGAGGGCCCTGAGGGGCATATTCAGGAAGGCGGTCGCAGCCTCGCCCACGGTGGTGGTCTTCGACGAGATAGAATCGCTCGCCCCGGCCAGGGCGCACTCGGCCGGCTGGTCCCCGGAGACCATAGTGAGCCAGCTCATAACGGAGCTCGACTCCCTGGAGGATTTCTCCGGCGTCTACGTCGTGGGGACCACCAACAGGCCCGAGCTCATGGATCCGGCCCTTCTCAGGCCGGGCCGCTTCGACCTCCTGATATACGTGCCCCCTCCGAACGCGTCCGAGAGGGTCGAGATACTCAGGGTCCTGACGAGGCGCGTCCCGTTGTCCCAGGGCGTGAGCCTGGAGGAGCTGGCCAGGAGGACGGAGGGCTACAGCGGCGCGGATCTGAGGGCGCTCGTGCGCGAGGCGGCTCTGAGCGCCATGTCGGCTGGCAGGGAATCCGTGGGGCCCGACGACTTCGAGCTAGCGCTCCGGTCGGTGAGGCCCTCGATAACGAAGGAGATGCTGGAGTACTTCTCCAAGCTTGAGCAGCGGCTCAACAGCAGGATTTATAGCGAGGCCAGGCAGCCCTACCTGTAGCAGGATGAGGAGCCTGTACTGGCAGGTGTACGAGGTGCTGCGCGACAGCAAGGCCATCGACGTGAACGACCTCTACAGCGCGCTCAAGAGGAGGATTCAGGACCTGACGCGCCGCGAGCTCGACGACGTGCTGCTCAAGATGGAGTCTGCCGGGTTCATATCGGTGATCCAGGTGACGAGGGACCAGAAGAGGGTGGAGTTCGTGGAGCACCGCGTGGAGGCCGTCGCTCAGGAGGCCGAGGTCGTGCAGGGCGAGGGCGGCGGCGATACCCCGGGACCCGCTGACGCGCCCGCCGACGACCCGGGGTCGCCGCCCGGCGATGGCCGCGGCGCGCGATGGCTTAGTTCCGGCTGCAAACGATTAAATATGACGCTGCCCAACTGCACCCCCTGAATAAGATTGGGAGTAGACCTCGGTCCCCTCATAAAGAGCAGGAGGCAGATAAGGGTGGAGGAGCTCCACGGCAAGAGCGTGGCCATCGACGCCTACAATGCGCTCTACCAGTTCCTGGCGGTCATAAGGGGGGAGGCCGGGGAGCCGCTCACGGATTCCAAGGGCAGGGTCACGAGTCACCTGAGCGGGCTCTACTACAGGACGCTGAACCTCCTGGAGAAGGGGGTCAAGCCCGTGTACGTGTTCGATGGGAAGCCGCCCGAGCTGAAGGCCCAGGAGATAGAGAATCGCATAAGGCAGAGGGAGAGCGCTAGGGCTAAGTACGAGGAGGCCCTGAAGAGGGGCGACCTGGAGTCTGCCAGGACCTACGCGGCGCTCAGCGCCAGGCTCAGGGACTACATGGTCGAGGACGCCAAGCGCCTCCTCGAGGCGCTCGGGGTACCGTGGGTGCAGGCCCCCAGCGAGGGGGAGGCCGAGGCCGCGTACATGGCTGCAAAGGGCTACGTGTGGGCCTCGGTATCCCAGGATTACGACTCCCTGCTCTTCGGCTCGCCGGTGCTCGTGAGGAACCTGACGATATCGGGCAGGCGCAAGCTCCCCAGGAAGGACGTATATGTCGAGGTCGTCCCCGAGCTCATAAGGCTCGATGAGGTCCTGGGCGAGCTCGGCCTGACGCGCGAGCAGCTGGTCGACCTCGGGATATTGATAGGCACCGACTTCAACCCCGACGGGATCAGGGGGGTGGGCCCCGTCAAGGCGTACAATTACATAAAGAAGTACGGGAGGCTCGAGAACATAGCGGAGCTGGCGAGCGAGCTGAGCTCGATCGACTACAACGCGATAAGGACGATATTCCTCAGCCCGAGCGTCGCCGAGCCCGGGCCGCTCGAGTGGAGGCCGCCCGACGAGGGGGCCGTGGTGGAGTTCCTGTGCCGCGAGCACGACTTCTCGGAGGAGAGGGTGCTGAACGCGCTCAGGAGGCTCAAGGCCAGCGCCCCCGCGCGCACGGAGACCCTAGACAGATGGTTCGGGTGAGGGGGCACGCCGGGTGGAGGCCGCGCGCGCGTCGCTCGTCGAGTCGCTGAAGCGCCAGGGGATAATCAGGTCGAGGAGGGTCGAGGAGGCCATGCTCAGGGTGCCCAGGGAGCTCTTCGTGTGGCCCGGCACGGAGGATAGGGCGTACGACGACGTCCCCCTCCCGCTCGGAGGCACTGGGCAGACGATATCGGCCCCCCACATGGTCGCGATAATGCTGGAGGAGCTGGGCGTGAGGGAGGGGGACTCCGTGCTCGAGGTGGGCTCCGGGAGCGGGTACAATGCGGCGCTGCTGGCCGAGCTCGCCGGGAGGGAGGGGAGCGTTGTGAGCGTGGAGAGGCTGCCGGAGCTGGTCGAGTTCGCCCGCCGGAACCTCGCGAGGGCGGGCTACGCGGACCGCGTCAGCGTCGTGCTGGGGGACGGGTCAATAGGATATCCCCCGAGGCTCGCCCGCCCCCTCTACGATCGCATAGTGGTGACGGCCTCCGCGCCGCGGATCCCCCACTACCTGCAGGCCCAGCTGAGGGAGGGCGGAGTGCTCCTGATACCGATAGGCCCGCCGGGATACCAGGTCCTGACGAGGGTCAGGAGGGTGGGCGGTTCATTTCACCGGGAAGAGCTAATGGGGTGCGTGTTCGTCCCATTGGTGGGGGAGGATGGATACCCCGCTGGTGGAGACGGTGGAATTCAGGGGCCATCCGAACGTGAGCGCGATCCACAGGACGACGCTCGAGGTGACCACGGAGGCCGAGCTCACGCCGAGGGGGCACTGCATAATCGGGGTCTCGGCCGACAAGGGCGCCGCGGGCCTCAGCGACGCGATGAAGGCCCACATAAGGGCCGGCGGAAGGCTGCGCTTCGAGCTTAGGGTCGGCGGGCGCACGTTCGAGTTCGAGGGATGGGGTTCCAGGCACCTGGAGCTCTCCGACGCGACGTCCATCGTCATCAGGAGGAGCTCGTTCGTCAGTCCGAGGACGGTCGCCATAAGGTCCACTGCCGCCGCCGCGGACGTCCCGCGCGCGATCGTGTCGGAGCTTAGGGGGGGCGCCCGCGGCCTGCTGATAATCAGCGCCATGGCTCCGGACCCGATCCGGGGGACGTCATGAGCCCATCCGAGGCCGGGAACGCCGCCGCGTCCCCCGATTTCCCTTTACGGACCAAAAACAATAATTAAGAGAGTATTGGACGCGTGGCCCGTTGAGCGTAGGCAAGGTCGTGCTGGCGTATTCCGGGGGCCTGGACACGTCGGTCATGATAAAGTGGATACAGGAGAAGTACAGCGCGGAGGTTTACACGCTTACCCTGGACCTCGGCCAGCGCGACGACTTCCGCGAGGTAGAGGAGAGGGCGCGCAAGATAGGCTCCAAGGAGCACTTCTTCGTGGACGCCAAGTCCGAGTTCGTGGAGCGCTTCATATTCCCCGCGATCAAGGCCAACGGATTCTACGAGGGCAAGTATCCCCTGAGCACCGCGCTGGGGAGGCCGCTCATAGCGGAGAAGCTGGTGGACGTCGCGCACAAGGTCGGGGCGGACGCGGTCGCCCACGGATCCACGGGGAAGGGCAACGATCAGGTCAGGTTCGACATAACGGTGAGGGCGCTAGATCCCGAGCTCAAGGTGCTGGCCCCCGTCAGGGACTGGGGGCTCTCGAGGGACGTGGAGCTGGAGTACGCCAAGAAGTGGGGCCTGCCGATCTCCGAGAGCAGGAGCAAGTACAGCATAGACCAGAACCTGTGGGGCAGGTCCGTCGAGAGCGGGCCTCTGGAGGACCCGTTCTCCGAGCCGGAGGACGACGTGTACGAGTGGGTGACCCCTCCGGAGAGGGCCCCCGACAGGCCGGAGTACCTGACGCTGACCTTCAAGGAGGGCGTGCCCGTGGCCCTGGACGGCGAGCGCCGCGATCCGGTCAGCATGATCCAGGCGCTGAACGCCATCGCGGGGAGGAACGGCGTGGGGCTCGTCGATCACATAGAGGACAGGCTGGTGGGCATAAAGTCCAGGGAGGTCTACGAGGTGCCAGCCGCGCTTACGGTGCTGGAGGCTCACAGGGACCTGGAGAAGATGACGCTCACCGTGCACGAGCTGGCGGTGAAGGCCGAGCTGGAGGACGTGTGGTCGCGCCTCGTGTACAACGGCCTGTGGCTGGAGCCCCTCAGGAGGCACATAGACGCGTTCATAGACTCCACCCAGCGGGTGGTGAGCGGCGACGTGAGGCTCAAGTTCTACAAGGGGCACCTGCAGGTGGTGGGCAGGCGCTCCCCGAACTCCCTCTACAGGCTCGAGATGTCCACCTACGCCAGGGAGTCCAAGTTCAACCAGCAGCTCGCCGTCGGTTTCATAGAGCTCTGGGGCATGCAGACGATAACCGCCAACTCGGTCCGCTCGAGGGCGTCCGGCTAGATGGCCTCCGACATCTACAGGGAGGGGCGCCTGGGGTCAGGGGTCCTCGCCGACGTCGTGAACTACATAAGCAGCTACTCCGACGACGTCGAAATATTCGACGAGATAGTCAAGATAAACATGGCGCACGTCATAGCGCTCCACTCGGCCGGCTACATCAGCAGGGAGGACGCAGCCGCCATCCTGAGGGTGCTGAGCTCCCTCGAGCCCGGCATGCTCTCGTCGATGCCCAAGATGGAGGACGCGCACATGGCGGTGGAGGCCAGGGTCCTGGAGGGAGCGGGGACCCCGGGCGGCAACTTGAACCTCGGGAAGAGCAGGAACGATCAGGTCGCCGCCGCCATACGCATGCGCCTGAGGAGCTACCTGGTGGACATCGTCGGATCCGGGGCGGCGCTCGGGCTGAGGCTGATCGACAAGTCGAGGGAGCTCAAGGAAGCTGTGATGCCCGGGTTCACGCACCTCCAGCCGGCGCAGCCGGTCACGCTCGGGTACCTGCTCCTGGCCCACGCGGAGGAGATGCTGAGGGACCTCCATCGCCTGGTGGAGGCCTATAACAGGGTCAACCTGTCGCCGCTGGGCGCCGCGGCCATGTCGGGGTCCACGGTCAGGCTCAACCGCCACGCGCTGGCGAACATGCTCGGCTTCAAGGACGTCCTGCGCAATGCCGTCGACGCCGTCTCCTCGAGGGACTACATGATAGAGTCCCTGGCCGCCATGCTCTCCCTGGCGCTCAGCGCGTCAAGGCTCGCCGAGCACATGGTGCTCTGGTCGTCGCCGGAGTTCGCGTACATTGAGATCCCCGATGAGTATGCCGCCACGAGCAGCATAATGCCCCACAAGAAGAACCCCGTCGTCGCCGAGCTCGCGAGGGCCAAGGCGGCCTCCCCGCTCTCCTCGCTGGTCGCGGTGGCCGCGATACTCAAGTCGCTGCCCTACTCTTATAACCTGGACCTGCAGGCCGCCACCCCCTACCTGTGGAGCGCCTCGAAGGACCTGCTGTCGACGCTCAACGTGCTCTCCGGCGCGGTCAGCGGCATGAGGGCCAACCGCGACAGGATGCTGAGGGACGCCCAGGCGGGATTCGTGACCGGGAGCGACCTCGCGGAGTACCTCACCGTCAAGTTCGGGGTGCCCTTCAGGGCGGCTCACAGGATAGTCGGCAGGACGGTCAGGCGCGCGGTCGACGAGGGGGCGCAGTGGGGGCCCGCCGTCAGGAGATGGTTGGAGGAATACGCCGCGGAGGAGGGCTACGAGGTCAGGCTGTCCGACGAGGAGCTCGCCTCGGTGCTGGATCCCGTCGAGGCCGTGCGCAGGAGAGGCCACGTGGGGATGAGCGGCGAGTCGTTCGACGCCGCCGCGAGCGAGCTGGAGTCCAAGATGCGCCACATACTATCTTGGAGGGACGTGGTGATGGAAGAGCTTAAAAAATCCCAGTCCATCCTAGAGGAGCGGGCACGCGCGATAATGGAGGTGTCTCAGCATGGTGATAAAGGTCCAGTGCAATGAGTGTGGTGGCACGATAGAAGTGCCCGACGACGCCCTTCCCGGGGAGATAGTGTCCTGCCCGGACTGCGGGACCGAGTACGAGGTCGTATCCGTCGATGCCAAGGCCGGCCGCGCCGAGCTGAAGCCGGCGGAGGAAGTGAAGGAGGACTGGGGCGAGTAGGCGCGATTGGCGAATGCCATTTCTATACTATCCGACAGGCTCAGGTGGGAGGAGAAGGCGCTCTACAAGAGCGCCCTGAGCATGGGGCTGAAGGCTAGCATAGTCGATGCCAAGTCCCACACCCTGGACATCCTGGACGAGTCGAGCCTGCCTGCCGAGGTCAGGGAGTCCGACGTCGTCCTCCAGCGGTGCGTGAGCCACTACCGGGGTCTCTACTACGCGGCGGTGCTGGAGCGCTTCGGCCGCCTGGTGGTGAACTCGTTCAGCACCTCGCTGATAAGCGGGAACAAGCTGCTGACGTCGCTCGAGCTCGCGAAGAGGGGGATCCCCACCCCCAGGACGTACGTGTCGTTCTCGGACGATTCCGCGGTGGAGTTCATGGACCGCCACGGATACCCGATGGTTGTGAAGCCGATAGTCGGCAGCTGGGGCCGCATGGTGGCCAAGGTCGACGACAGGGACGACGCGAGCATAATAGTCGAGTTCAGGAGGATGCTCCAGGATCCCACGTATCAGGTGTACTACCTCCAGGAGTACGTCAGGCGCCCCCCGAGGGACATACGCGCGGTGGTGGTCGGGGACAGCGTGGTGGCGGCCGAGTACCGCTATCAGCCCCCGGACGACTGGAGGACGAACATAGCGAGGGGAGGGAGGGCCGAGCCGGCCAACCTGAGGGAGGACGAGCGCGAGATAATGTTAAAGGCCGCGGAGGCCGTGGGCGGCGGCGTGCTGGGCGTCGACGCGATGGAGACCGAGGAGGGGCTGCTCGTCCACGAGGTGAACGGGGGGGTTGAGTTCCACGGCGTGTCCAGGGCCACAGGGATCGACGTCGCCTCCAAGATAGTGGAGTACGTGAAGTCCATCGCCAGGAGATAGGCGCCAGGAGATAGGCGGCATGTCGACCAAGGTCTCGGTAATAGGGGCCTCGGGCTACGTCGGCGGGGAGCTGCTGAGGTTGCTCTCGCGGCACCCCGGGGTTGAGATAGTAGCGGCGCACTCCCGCGTGCACGCGGGCGAGTACGTCCACAGGGTCCACCCGAACCTGAGGGGGGTCCTCTCGCTCCAGTTCACCGGGGAGGATCCCGTGTCGGTAGCGTCCAAGTCCGACCTCGTGTTCCTCTCGGTGCCGCACGGCGCCTCCGTCAAGCTGACGCCCAAGCTCGTCGACATGGGGGTCCGCATAATCGACATGAGCGCGGACTTCAGGCTCAAGGACCCCTCGGCCTACAAGCTCTGGTACCACTACGAGCATCCTTACCCGGACCTGTTGGGAAGGTTCGTCTACGGCCTGCCGGAGCTGCACCGCGAGGAGCTGAGGGGCGCCAGATACGCCTCGGCCCCCGGGTGCAACGCGGCCGCGGCGATCCTCGCGCTGGCCCCCCTGGCGCGCAGCGGCATGATCCGCGGCACGATCGTCGTGGACGTCAAGGTGGGGTCCTCGGGCGCCGGCGGGAAGCCGTCGCTCGCCACCCACTTCTCCGAGCGCTTCGGGGTCGTGCGGCCGTACGCCCCGGCCGGGCACAGGCACGTCGCCGAGATAGAGCAGGAGCTGCGCGCGGTGTCAGGCCGCGAGCACGCGGTGGCGATGAGCGCCCACTCGGTGAACATGGTGCGCGGGATACTCTCGACGTCGCACGTGTTCGTGGACAGCGGCGACATGGACCCGGCCAAGGTCTGGAGGGCCTACAGGGAGATGTACCGCGACGAGCCGTTCATCAGGTTCGTGAGGGACAAGAAGGGCATATTCAGGTACCCGGATCCGAAGATAGTCGTCGGCTCCAATTTCGCGGACATAGGCTTCGAGCTGGACCCCCACACGAGCAGGATAGTCGCCCTCTCCGCGATAGACAATTTGATGAAGGGGGCCGCGGGGAGCGCCCTGCAGGCGATGAACCTGATGCTCGGGTTCGACGAGAGGACGGCGCTCGACGCGGCGCCGCTCCATCCAGTATGAGGGATCGGCGATGATCGTCCTCAAGATCGGGGGCAGCCTCGTCCACGGCGGCTTCCTGGGCGGGATCCTGGACGACGTGTCGCGCGCCTCGAGGAGCGAGAGGCTCGTCGTCGTCCACGGCGGCGGGGCCGTGGTCACGGAGATCGCGGAGAGGCTCGGCATAAGGCAGCAGTTCGTCACCTCGCCGGGCGGCATAAGGAGCCGCTACACGGACAAGGAGACGATGGAAGTGTTCGCGATGGTGATGGCCGGGAGGATAAACACGGAGATAGTGGCCGCGCTGCGCGCCAGGGGGGTCGACGCGTTCGGGCTCTCCGGCGTGGACGGCGGCCTCATGATGGCGGAGCGCAAGAAGCGCCTCGTAATCATCGATGAGAGGGGGAGGAAGCGCGCGATAGACGGCGGATACACGGGGAGGATAGTGGGCGTGAGGGCCGAGGTGCTGAGGGCGCTGCTCGGGTCGGGGTTCACACCAGTAATATCTCCCCTCGCGATAGATCAGGAGGGGGAGGTGCTCAACGTGGACGCGGACAGGGCGGCTGCGTACGTCGCGCGCGCCCTCGGGGCCGAGCGGCTGGTGCTCTTCACGAACGTCCCCGGCCTGCTGGACGAGCGCGGGGAGCTCGTGAGGGAGCTGACCCTGGAGGAGGCGAGGGATCGCATGAAGCGCGTGGGGCCGGGCATGGACAAGAAGCTCCTGGCGGCGACGGAGGCGCTCGAGGGGGGCGTCGGGGAGGTCGTGATAGCGGACGGGAGGGCGAGCTCGCCCCTGGAGAACGCGCTGAACGGATCCCGCACCCTGATCAGGAGGGGACCCTGAGTGGATCCCGCTCGCGTGATGAGCGTCGAGGACTCCAGGCTCGCCAGGACCTTCCAGAAGTTCGGCGTGGTGGTGGATCGCGCAGAGGGCGCTCACCTGTGGGGGGCGGACGGGCGCCGGTACTTGGACTTCATGGCGGGCTACGGCGTGGCGATACTGGGACACGGCAGGAGGGAGGTCGCCGAGGCCATCAAGGCCCAGCTCGACCGCTACGCGATATGCCACGGCTCTCTCTACAGCCCCGCCAGGGCGGAGTTCCTCGAGGAGCTGTTCAGCGTCCTCCCGGGCCACATGTCGACCGCGTACATGTCTAACAGCGGCGCCGAGGCCGTGGAGGCGGCGCTGAAGGTGGCGGTGAAGGCCACGGGCCGCTCCCTGCTGATGGCCGCCAAGGGCTCCTACCACGGGAAGACCCTGGGCGCGCTCTCGCTCACGTGGGGCGAGAAGTACAGGAGGCCGTTCTCCCAGCTCCTCCCCAGGGTGCACTTCGTGGGCTACGGCGACGTCAAGTCCCTCGAGGACGCGCCGTTCGAGGAGGCCGCGGCCCTCTTCCTGGAGCCCGTCCAGGGCGAGGGCGGCGTCGTCCTGCCGAGCGGCGAGTTCATGCGCGAGGCCGAGAGGCGCTGCAGGTCCAGCGGCTGCGTGCTCGTGATCGATGAGATACAGGCCGGCCTGGGGAGGACCGGCAGGATGTGGGCGCACGAGCACTGGGGGGTGCGGCCCGACGTGATGACGATAGGGAAGGGGATAGGCGGCGGCGTCCCGATGGGCGTCACGGTCATGTCCTCGGAGCTTTCCGACGCCCTCAAGCTGGGCGAGCAGACGTCGACGTTCGGCGGCAACCCGCTCGCCTCCGCCGCGGGTGCGGCCGTCCTGCGCGTGATCAGGGAGGAGAGGCTCTGGGAGAACGCGGGGAGGATGGGCTCCAGGTTCCTGCGGGGGCTCGAGAGGATCTCCTCCTCGCGCAGGCTCGCCGAGTCCAGCAGGGGGCTGGGGCTGATGGACGCGCTGGACCTGAGGATCAGCGTGGCCGAGGCGATCCCCGCGCTGATATCCAGCGGCCTCATCCCGGCCTACTCGGGCATCAGGACGCTCAGGTTCCTCCCGCCGCTCGTGGTGGGCGATGCGGAGGTGGACGAAGCCTTGTCGATAATCGACAGAACTTTGGATGAAATTGAGCGCAAGAAGCGGTCAATCATCGGCGAAAAGAATTAATTACAGTCCTGAAAGTGCGCGATGCGTGACGTATGACGAACTGGATAGGAAGTTGCTGGACATACTCCGGTCCGACGCCAGGAAGTCGTTCATCGAGATAGCGAAGGAGCTGGGGGTCTCGGAGGCGACCGTCAGAAGGCGCGTGAAGCGCCTAGTGGACTCCGGGGTCATAAGGAGGTTCACGATAGAGCTGGGGAGGTCGGGCGGGGCCAACGCGATAACGCTGGTGGCCGTGGAGCCTGGCGCCCAGATACAGGAGATCGCCGGCCGCATAAAGGCGATCGAGGGAGTGGAGCGCATCTACGAGATAACCGGCCAGTACGACATGGCGATCTTCGTGCACGGCGACGGCATAGCGGACGTCAACTCCACGATAGACAGGATCAGGTCCATGGACGGCGTCGTGGGCACCAATACAATAATAATATTAAAGGAGGATTGACGCGATTGGCCAACGCGGCCCCCGTGGGAGAGGAGAGCCTGGGCTACTCCGGCGAGTACAACGGCCCATCGGTATCCGCGCTGCGCGACAGGAGGATCAGGATCCTCGACAGCACGCTCCGCGAGGGCGAGCAGGGCGCCGGCGTCTCCTTCACGACCAGGCAGCGCCTCCAGGTGGCCTGGATGCTGGACTACTTCGGCGTCGACGCCATAGAGATAAGCCCGGTGGTATCGCCCTCGCACTTCGAGAGCTGCAGGGAGATGGTGAGGGCCGGCCTCAGCGCGCAGATAGTGGCGCACGCCAGGGCCCTCAGGCAGGACATCGACGTCCTGCTGAAGTGCGACGCCGGCTACGGCGCGATCTACCACTCGGTATCCGATATCCACCTCAGGTACAAGCTGAAGGTCAGCTTCGAGGAGGCCGTCCGCAGGGGCGTCGACGCCGTCGAGTACGCCAAGTCCCACGGCCTGAGGCTCAGATTCACGCTCGAGGACGCCAGCAGGACCTCCCCCGACCGCCTCATCGCCTACGCGAGGGCCGTTGAGGAGGCGGGCGCCGACCGCATAAGCGTGCCCGACACGGTGGGGGTGATGACGCCGGGCGGCATGTACAGGCTCGTCAGGACGGTCAGGGAGTCCGTGAGCGTCCCCATAGACGTGCACTGCCACAACGACCTGGGACTCTCCCTGGCCAACGCGCTGGCGGGCCTCGAGGCCGGGGCGGATCAGGTGCACGTCACGGTGGGCGGCATAGGCGAGAGGTCCGGGATAACCGACCTGGCGCAGCTTTCCGTGGCGCTGTTGGTGATCTACGGCGTGCGCCTTGACGTCAGGACCCAGATGCTCAGGGACCTGTACGACCTGGTGTTCGGGTACCTCGGCTTCAAGCCGCCGCCGTTCATGCCGCTCCTGGGCGAGAACGCCTACAAGCACAAGGCCGGCACGCACATAGCGGCGGTCCTCAGGAACCCCGCGGCATACGAGGTCGTGCCGCCGCGCTTGGTGGGCTCCAGGAGGAAGCTCGTGTTCGGCGAGCTCCTGGGGAAGAATGGGGCGGCGTTCTTCCTCAGGCTGATGGGACTGGAGCCGGACGAGGAGAGCGCCAGGGCCTTCGCCGAGGCCATGAAGCGCCTGCAGAGGGGCGACCTGTTCGAGCTGGAGATGGACGAGCGCATGGAGAGATTCTTCCTGGAGTCGCAGCGGGAGCTGAGCGGGGGAGGTGAGCGACGAGTGGTCACAGTGACGATACTGCACGACGTGGTTAGGATCGAGGAGAAGATGCTCGTGGAGTCCGCCGCCAGGATGGGCATAGACGTGAAGCTGGTGGACACCAGGAACATGGTCCTGGACTCGCACGGCTCGCCCGGCGGCATCGTGGACGGCGTGGCCTTCCAGCGCAGCGTCAGTTACTACCGCCACCTGCACGTCACCGCTTACCTGGAGTACGCGGGCGTCACCGTGGTGAACGGCCTGCAGACGGTCATCGTGGCCGGCAACAAGATGCTGACGACGCTCGCCCTGGCGAGGAGCGGCGTCCCGACGCCCCGGACGCTCGTCGCATTCTCCAGGGACGGCGCGCTCAGCGCGTACGAGTCCCTGGGCGGCAAGGCGGTCCTGAAGCCCGTCCTGGGCAGCTGGGGCAGGCTGGTCGCGCTGCTGGACTCGAGGGCCGCGGCGCAGGCCGTGCTGGAGGACCGCGAGGAGATGGGCCCGATACATCAGGTGTACTACCTCCAGGAGTACGTCAGGCGCCCCCCGAGGGACATACGCTCCTTCGTCGTCGGGGACAGGGTCGTCGCGGCCATCTACCGCTATCAGCCTCCGGACGACTGGAGGACGAACACGGCGAGGGGAGGGAGGGCAGAGCCCTGTCCCATCACCAAGGAGCTCGAGGACATCTCGCTGAGGGCCGCGGAGGCCGTGGGCGGCGGCGTGCTGGGCGTCGACGCGATGGAGACCGAGGAGGGGCTGCTCGTCCACGAGGTGAACCACAACCCGGAGTTCAGGAACAGCGTCAGGGTGACCGGTATAGATATTGCCGGCCAGATGATGGAGTATGTCGCGGGGATCGCGAAGAGGTAGTGCGCATGAACATCGAGGACCGCGAGGAAGTGAAGCTCCTCCTGGACATGGTGAACATATATTCGCCGTCGGGGCGCGAGGGGAGGATCGCCAAGTACCTCTACGAGAGGATGTCGTCGGACTTCGCGTTCGACGACGTGAAGCTCGACGACGTGGGGAACGTGATAGGCGTCTACAGGGGCAAGCGGCCGGCGGTTCTGCTCTGCAGCCACATGGACACGGTGCCGGGCAGGCTGCCCGTGAGGCTGGAGGACGGCTACCTGCTGGGCCGCGGGTCGGTGGACGCTAAGGGCTCGCTGGCGGCCATGATACTGGCCGCGCACGCGTTGAAGGAGAGCGGATACGAGGGCGAGATAGTGGTCGCGGCGGTCGTGGACGAGGAGGGCAGGGGCAGCGGCGCGAAGCACCTGGCCAGGAGCGGCATGAGCGTCGATTACGCGCTCTTCGGGGAGCCCAGCGGCACAGGCCAGATAACCGTGGGCTACAAGGGGCGCATACAGCTCAGGGTGAACGTCGAGGCGGAGGGGTTCCACGCGAGCTCTCCCTGGCTCGGCAAGAGCGCGTTCATGCACGCCCTGGGGATAATAGATGGGCTCCGCAGCTACGTCTCGAGCGAGAGCAGGGAGAGCATGTTCGACTCGCTCACGATGTGCGTGACCATGATCCAGGCGGGGGTTTCGACGAACGTCGCGCCGCCCAGCTGCTCCTTCACGCTCGACATCAGGGTGCCTCCGAGGCTCCGGTCCTACAGGGTGGTCAACGACCTGCTCGCGCGCGTGAAGGAGTACGTGGACTCCACGGAGCACGGCGTCAACGTGCAGGTGGTGCCGGAGGAGATAACGGAGGCTTTCCTGGTGGACAAGTCGAATCCGCTCGTCAGCGCGCTCTCCGCTGCCATCTACAGGATAACCGGCAGGAGCGCGCAGCTGGTCAGGAAGACGGGAACCGGCGACATGAACATACTGGGATTCTCCATGAGCGTCCCCGCGGCCACGTACGGGCCGGGCGACCCCAAGCTGTCGCACACGAATCACGAGCGCCTGGACCTGGAGGAGTACCTGAGGAGCATAGAGGTCCTCGAGGAGGCCCTGAGGATCCTCTACTCCAGGCACAGCAAGCAGGAGCGATAGAAGGGCGGCGGACCTCGCCCTTCAGGACGGGGAGGGGGTCGGTTCGTCGCGAGCACATCATGCGTCAGACTGGGACGGTTTGCCCTCATCCCCCATCCCAGTCGGGGGTTCCTCCATCCTTTAACCTTTCCAGGAGGCCCCTGAGGGTGCCCGAGGTCTTCACCGGCCTGAGGTACCCGCCGCCGACCTCGGACAGCGCTATCGCGAAGATCACCGCGTCCAGCGCGTCCCCGCGGCGGAGCCTGGCCTCCACGGCGCAGATCCCATCCAAGTTGCGGATCCTCAGCCTCACCCAGTGGCCCCCCATGGCGCCCAGGAGCCACTCCAGGTTGCGCTCCACCTCCGCCAGCGCCTCCTCCTCGCGGCCCTCGCACCCCGCGACCGCGATGTACCTGGTCACTACGCGCATCCGATCGCCCCCCGGGCGCGGCCATGGCCGCCCTCTCGTAGAGGTAGGCCACCGCCCTCCTGTAATCAATCCTGGCCCAGAAGTCCGCATCGATCGCGCGCAGGGCGCTGTAGAGCGCCCTGGGGCCGAGGAGCTCCTCCCTCCTGTGGGCGCCGGATCCCATCAGGAGCGGGGCGTGGCGATCCAGCGCGAGCTCGAACAGCTCGCCCAGCTCGCGCATGCTCAGCCTGCCCCTGGCCCTGAGCTCCCTGAGCTCGGAGAACGTGATCACGAGCGCCCTCACGCGGTTCGGGTGGCTCCTGAGCAAGCGATCCAGCCCCCCCAGGTCCAGGGATCCCAGCTCGATCAGGAGGACCTCCGCCACCTCATCCCCCGGCCTCGAGATGTTGATGCCGCGGCCTCCCCTGGCGTACATGGCCACCCTGAACTCGGCGCCCGCCTCGATCGCGCCGCACCCGTCGCCCGCGCTGGCCAGCACGAGCCTGAAGCCGAGGGCCCTGAGCTCCCTCAGCATCTCCCCGCAGCCCTCGCCCAGGTGCACGTACGCGTCGACCGGGATCAGCCGGCCTCACCCGCCTACCTCCCTCAGGGCCTCCTCGAGCAGCTCGGCCGCATCCCTGCCGCCGGCGCTCGAGGAGAGGACGAGCCGCACCGGATCCTCCCGCCCAATCCTCACCTCGCCTAGCACGAGGCTCTGCTTGTCCAGCCTGAGGTATATCCTGCCGCGATCGTCCATGAGGTCGCCCACGGCGCGGCCCAGTGCGATCCTCTCCGACGGGTCCATGCGCCTGAGCGCGCCGCGGAGGACCTCGAGCGCCCTCTCACCGCTCAGCTCCGCGCGGATGATCGTGACCGGATTTCCATGGGACCCGCTCACCCTGCTGATGGTCAACTCGTCCCCGGAGATGCCCAGGGCATCCTCCAGGCTCCTGAGGATGAGCCCCTCGTCCTCGGTCGCGTGCGCGTGCACGCTCACCTCGAGCCTCAGGCGGCGCCTGGCGCCTCCCCTCAAATCATCCCCCGCAGCGTGCGCGGCCCTCTTTAATGTTAGGGCCCGCCGGCCGCGCGCATCGAGCGTCCCAACTCGGGCGCTCCGAGAGGAGCCCTACGAAACGCTTTTCCGCGGGCGCGCTCGGTGGCCGCGTTGCGCGCGCGTTCGGACGTCGGTGCTCGGCGCATGGCCACGCGCAGCCGGGCGACGCTCAGCGTGGCCGTCAGCTGGTTCCTCTGGGGCATCGGGTACTACGCGTACTTCGCGTACCTATCGCCCTACATGGCGCTCTTCGTAAGGCCGCAGGCCATATCCCAGGTGTACCTCCTGGCGGGCCTCGCAGCGATAGCGTACCCCGCGGCCGGGCTCATCACGTACAGGCGGTTCGGCGCTAGGGCATCGATCTCCGCGTGGATGGCGGTCGCCGGGCTGGCGATCTCCCTCATGGGGCTCGCGGACGGCTTCCCGCAGTTCGCGCTCCTCCTGTCGCTGAACCAGGCGTTCTACGCGGCGCTCCCATCCTACTACGCCTCGCTCGCCGCGGAGGAGGCATCCTACATACCGATGGTCTGGGCGCTCTCGGTGTCGCCCTCCCTGTTCATGCCGGCCCTGGGCGGCCTCCTGGCCTCCCGCCTGGGCTTCGCCGCGCTCTTCGCGCTCTCGGGGGCCCTCGTGGCATCATCGCTCGTGCCAGTGGCGCTGGCGAGCGGGCTGAGGGCTGAGGAGGGCTCCGCCTCGGCCAGGGGGTGGGCGCTCGCGATACCGGCGATGGTCCCGGTGGCGCTCGAGTCGCCGTACGTGTTCCTGGTCTTGGAGCGCGCTTACTCGCTCTCGAGCGCGCAGCTCGGCCTCGTGGCATCCGCCGGCGAGGCGGTGGGCATGATAGCGGCCCTGGCGCTCAGCCGCGCGCGCTGGGGCATAAGCGCGGCGCTCGCCGGCTTCTCCCTGACCGCGCTCCTGCCGCTCTCCTGGGCCTTCGGCATAGCGTTCGGGTTCTGGGAGGCAATAATACCCCTCTCGATAGCCTTCGTCTCGCACATATCCGGGCGCCCCGGCGTCAAGTTCTACACCTACCTGGCGACGCTCCAGGCGCTCACGTTCCTCACGGGCTACGCGGCCTCGGCCGCCGTGGCGTCGATCAATTACATGTCGATTCCCGAGTTCGGCGGCGCGCTCGCCGCAGCCCTCTCGGCGGCGTACGCGCTCCTCACAGCGTCCGGCGGGAGGGGGCACCACGCAGAGGCGGCCTCGGCGCGCGCCGCCGGGCATCACATCCTCGGGGCAACCAGGTCCTCACGCCGTACTCCTCCATGAGGATGAGCGGGGCGGCGTACGGCGATATCACCCCCTTCTCGGTTATTATCGCATCTATGTACTCCGCCGGCGTCACGTCGAACGCGGGGTTCAGCACCTCCACCTTGGGATGCGCGGCGATCCAGTCACTGCCGACGACCTCCGCGGGATCCCTGAACTCTATCGGCACCAGCTCCCCCACTATGGTCCTCGGGCTGAACTTGTAGGTCTCCGCCGCCACGTAGAAGTTGACCCTGGCCTCCTTGGCGGCCAGCGCCACGACGGAGGTCCCGACCTTGTTCACCACCGCGCCGTTGGCGGCCACGGCGTCCTCGGCTGAACTTGTAGGTCTCCGCCGCCACGTAGAAGTTGACCCTGGCCTCCTTGGCGGCCAGCGCCACGACGGAGGTCCCGACCTTGTTCACCACCGCGCCGTTGGCGGCCACGGCGTCCGCCCCCACTATGACCCTGTCCACGTCCTTCATGAAGTACCTGACCGCCGAGTCCACTATGACCCTCACGCGCACGCCCTCCCCCAGGCGGCTCAGCTCCTCGGCGGCCGCGAGCCCCTCCCCGATCGGCCTGGACTCCGTCAGGTAAACCGAGAGTCTCAATCCCAGATTCTCCGCGGCCCTCCTCACTATGCCCATCGCCGTCCTGCTGTAGGAGTGCATCATCACGGATTCGCCATCCCTCAGCCTCCGGGAGCCTATCTCGGCGATGGCGACCTTCGCCGCCCTCCGGGCCGCGACTATGGAATCGACGATCCGCGGGACGGCCTCGCTCGGCTGGGCCCCCCCGCGGATCGCATCGACGTATTGCGACAAGAACTCGCGGAGCGCGTTGAGCATGGCCACGCTGGTGGGCCTGGCCGCTAGGTACTTGGGCACGTAATCCACTAGGAACTGCGAGTAGTCGCGCCGGCCGCGCCAGGCCTCGGAGCGCAGGTCCTCGAGCACAGCCAGGGCGACCTCCGTCGACCCATAGATGCGTCCCGACTTTATCCTCTCCAGCGTCTCATCGGGCGGCACGCCTGCGGGATCCTCCCTCCCTGGATAAAAGAACTACAAACTTACCCCTCCTAGGGGCGTGGTCGCCCCGCTGTGTGGGCTAAATTGGAAGGTTTCGGTGGCCCGCAGAAAGGGCGGTTTGAACACCGCTTAAACCGCTGTGTGGAGGCGTTTGAGCCCGGTTTAAGGATTACAGCGCAGGGGGTTCAAGCCGATCGAGGGCCATCGGCGCGACGTTCCAAGGGGGTTTTAAAGGGACCTTGAATGGTTGGGGGTTTAAGCGATCAAGGGGCCGCCCCGCGGGATCCCCCGCAGCGCTAACCGCATAATAGGTTCCCCGAATTCCGAAGGTAAATCCCGGATGCGGCGAGCGGTTCGCCTGGCTGGGGCGGAGGCGCCACGGAGGCGCGGCCCGGGCCTCGGGGCGCCGCGCGCACGGATATGCCGTGGAGGCCCAGTATCATGAGCACGTATGAGATGAATGCCAGCGCCGAGGCGACCAGGGCCGCCGCGTAGGAGATAGATGACAGCGCGGCTACGGCGACCGCCACGATCTCCAATATTATCGCGGCCCTCACCGCTCCGCTGCCGTGGTCCTCGTCTAGCCTCCAGAGCCCCACCCAGACAGCTATGGAGCCCGCCAGCGCCAGGGCGGCTCCCAGCAGCAGGAGTCCGGCGGCGGCCGCGACCGGTCCGAGCGCCGACCCCAGGGCGCCGGTGGGCGGGATTGGGGGCACGCCCGAGGAGGCGTATCCCGCTACGATCGGGAACAGGGCCGAGTAGAGCACCGCGAATGCCGCGAGCGCGATGACGAACCCCACTATCACCAGCACCAGGCCGGTCCTCCCTATGCCGTACCTGTGGCGATCCGCGTCCCTGAGCCTGGACCAGCCTATCCACTGGAGGGCGAGCGACGCCACGCCGAACGCCACGAGTATCACTAGGAACGCCAGCATAGCGTACTGCAGCGCCGCGGGCGGGGTCGGCGGATGCTGCGCGGGGCAGGGCGGCACGCACGCGGCGGGCAACGTGAACGCGAGCGCCGCGGCGGCGGCGCCGACGATCCCCACTACCCCGCCCACCAGCTCCAGGATCATGGACCACATCAGCGCCCTGGCCCCACCCGACACGAGACGCTCCTCCTGCACGCGATGAGCGACGAGGGCCCGCCGGATAAGCTTAGCGGCCCCGGAGTCTCGGGGAGCCGTCCCCCTCCGCCCCGCCCGGCCGCTTCCCTGGGGTGCGGGATCGCCCGCCGCGCGAGCTCGCGCTCGCCCATGAAGCGCGGCGGAACCTCCTCCCCGCCCCCGACGGGCACCCGCGCGAAAAAATATTAAACACTAAGATCGTGAAGTATCCAAATGGTCGCTGGAGAGGTCGGCCCGACCCGGCGGGCATGCGAGCTGGTGTCGGGCGGCGCCAGGATGCTCATGTGGTCCTTCCTGCTCCCGCTGGTGGGCACGGCCGCATCGGCGCCGTTCATCCTCTGGATCTGGTCGCAGATCCCGTACCTCATGATCTACGGCGGGCACGGGCCGCTGTGGACGCTGGGCGGCGCCATGGCCGCGACGGACTTGATCTCGCTCGCGTTCGCCGTGGCGTCGCTCGCCCTCCAGTGGATAGGCTGGTCCAGGCTCAGGGACGCGGATCGCCACAGGTACGGCATAGGGAGGACCGGCCTGGTGCTGGAGGTGATAGGGCTGATCCTGGTGATCGCCGTGTTCATTCCCATATCAGTCGCGATCTCCGCGGCCGGCCCTCAGCCCTGGGCCCTCGGGCTCGCCGGCGCGGGCGCCGTCGCGCTCGGAGGGATCCTGGAGCTCGCGGGCTTCATAATGGTCCTGGTGGGGCTCTGGAGGCTAGACGAGGACCACGGAGTCGGCTACATAAAGGCGTCCATAGCCACGCTCATCGCCACGGTGATAGTGGCGGTCGCCGGGTTCGCGTACTGGGCGTCCTGGGTCGCGGGGACGTACATGAACCCGGCATCGGGCGCGTTCGTCCCGCCACCGGCCGCCGCCCCGTTGGCGCCGCTCATGGACCTGATGGCAGTCCTCCTGGCGCTCGACATCGTCATCTACGCGCTTCTGATAGTCGGGCTGCGCAGGGTCTCCGCGGTCGCGTGCGCCCGCTCGCAGGGTCCACCGCCCGCCCAGTGAGGCGCGGCGCGATGGGGGATGCGCGCAACCCCGCGAATCCGCGGGTCTCACTCTAATGGGTGCGGCCGCGGCGGGGTCTCCGGACATGGAGGTAAGCGGCCATCCTGGGGCACGGTGGAAATCTCCCCGCTCCAGGAGCGGCTCAATGGACGCCGCCGAGCTCCCTCGAGACGCGCTCCTCCAGCCTCCTCGCGTACTCGCGCAGGACGTCTAGGATGGGCATATCCGCCTCCGATGGATGCAGCACGCGCCTGACCCTGAGCACCAAGAGGTCATCCTCCCCGCCCTCCTCCACGTGCACCTCGAGCCCGCTGTCCCCGGCCCCCTCGGCCAGGAGGATCGCGAGGTCCCTCATCGCGTCGTCGAGCGCGGCGCTCGATGAGCGCGGGAACCTGTAGATCAGGGTGAAGGATCCCCTCTCTATTATCACGTCCGAGGGGGGCACGTTTCCCATGGCCTCCCTGAGCCCCCTCCCGGATGCCACGTTGCCGACGATCGCCATCCCCTCGGGGATGTCGGAGAACTTGGCCCCCAGGATCAGCTCCTCCGAAGGCCTCCCTTCCCGATCCACGCACTGTGGAATCCCATCGCTGATATTTGCGGTGCCAACTAGCGTCCTAGACAACTGGTCCAACTCGTTAGATCGCGACCGGGGCATTGGACGGCGCTGAGGATAAAGGGATAAATTCGATCTCACGCAACTGAGTGCGTGCGCCGGCTCGCGGTGCTCACGATCTCGCTGCTGGTGGCCCTGTCCTCAATGCCCGGGTTCGCGGCGGCCTCCGCGTCCTCATCGGCGCCCTCGCTCGCGGTGATATCCCCGTTTCCGGAGCTACCGGCGGTGGGGCAGACGTTCTACGTTTACGCCGCCCTCAGAACCTCCGGGGGCTACGCCCCGCTCCCGCAGACCTACCTGGTGGTGTCGACGTCCAACTCCTCCGTGCTTCGCGTGGCGCTCGGCGCCGTGCGGGGCGGCGGATACTTGGCGATACCGGTGGTGCCGGTGTCGCCGGGCACCGCGGTCCTCACCGTGAGCGCCCCCGCGCTGGGCCTATCCGCAAACGCGACGATAATGGTCGGCCGCGCCGTGGGTTATCCCTACGGGCTGTCGCTGGAGCCGCTCCCGCCCGACCTCCTGTACGGCGAGAACGGCTCCATCCTCGTGGAGTCGGTCGACGCCTTCGGCAATCCGGCGCCGCTGGGCTCCGGCGCGTCCATCAGCATATACTCCTATCCGAAGCTGGTATCCCACCAGGCGGCAGTTACGATACCACGGGGATCGTACATGGCTTACGCCAGCCTCAGCGCCGGCAACTCCAGCGGCACCGCGGACCTGTTCGGGGTCGCGCAGGGCCTCTCGCCCTCCGGCCCCGCGGGCGTCACCGTGGGCAGGTTCGAGCCGAGGCTCGCGGTCACCCTGATGCCCGACTCGGTATGGTATCCGGGCGCTGACCTCGCGATAGCGCTCGTTCAGATCCTGGACCCCTCGGGGCGCCCCCTCGTGGCGGACTTCCCGGTCCGCGTCTTCCTGAGCTCCTCCAACGGCGACGTGGTGGAGCCGCTCTCCAGCTACATCACGATCCCCGCGGGGAGCGATCACGCCTGGGCGGAGCTCGAGGTCACGGGAACGGGCAACGCGAGCCTGACAGCCCAGGCGCAGGGGTTCCTGTCGGGCAGCGCGGCCTTCAGCTCCATTCCGGGCAGCGCGGCGCCGACCTCCATCGAGCTCTACGGGCCCAGCGCGGTCGCGCTCGGGCAGACGTATCCCCTGGTCCTGGCCGCCGCGGCGAACGGATCGGCGGTGTCGGTGGTCTACCCGGCGGTGGTGACCAGCGACAACCCCGGCGTGGCATCGCCGCTGCCGGTGAACACGTCCACCTACTCGAGCGGCGCGGCATCCACGGCCAACCTGACGGCCGAGGGCATCGGGTCAGCGACGCTGACCGCCTCGTCCCAGGGCCTGGCGCCGGGCTACCTGAGGGTCTCGGCCTACGAGCCGGGCACCTACATGGGAGGGATCCCGGCCCAGCTCGCGCTCTACGGCCCCGGCAGGCTCATCAGCGGAACCGGGGCGGAGTTCTGCGTGCAGCTCCTGACCTCCTACGGGTATCCCGCGCCGGCCCCATCGCCCACGGGCGTGCTCGTGCAGTTCTACCCCGCGCCGGGCTACGTGGGGGAGCTGCCGCCCCCCATGGAGGTGGAAATCCCGGCCGGATCCTCCGCGGCGCAGTTCAACGTCACGGTGGCCGGATCCGGCGAGCTGACGATGGTGGCATCCGCCGAGGGGGTGAGCCCCGCATCCCTCGAGGTCGAGTCGCTCTCGGGCCCCTCCCCGGTCCAGCCTTACCTCGTGGCGTCCGTCGTGCCGCCCGAGCCCATGGCCGGCGCGCAGCCCATCCTCTACCTATACCTGGAGGACGCGGCGGGGGACATAATCTCGCCCTGGACTCCGGTCAACGTCAGCGTGATCGGCCCCGACGGGTTCTCGGCGACCGCGACCATACCCGCGGGCGGCTTCTACGCTTCGATGCAGCTGCCATCGATGCCCGCCAGCGCGTCCTGGTACCTGGTGGCGTACTCGGGCCAGCTGGGGACCTCGGCGCGCTTCAACTACTCCTACGTCCCGGTCAACCTGACGATCGATGCCCTCAGCGCCCTCGGGACGCCCGTGCAGGGGATAGGCGTCGGGATCCGCGGATCCTGGGGGACGGCGATCAACGTCACGACCGATCAGGGCGGCATGGCGATAGCCCAGCTGCCCCCCGGCGTCTACGAGGTGGAGTTCCCGGAGTCCGCGGCGCCCGCGCAGGGGATCGTGGCGCGCTTCCAGTACACCCCGAACGGCTCGTCGAACGTCGTGTGGGTGAACCTGACCTCCCCGGCCGCGGTCATCGCTCGCTACCAGCTGTACTACCAGGTCACGGTGCTCACGGCGCACGGGGTCGCCTCGGGCTCCGGCCTCTTCCCCCAGGGGTCCATCGACATCGTGAGCGTCAGCCCCACCCGGATCCTGGGGATACCCGGCTACGCGTTCGCCGGCTGGACCGGCACGCGCAGCGAGTCGAGCCCGTCCTTCTCGATGGTGGTGGAGTCCCCCCAGCTCCTGATTGCCGAGTGGAGGGCCGACTGGACGCTGCTGTACGTCCTGATAGCGATCGTGCTGGTCGGTGCCATCGCCGCGGCGCTGGTCCTCGGTCGCCGCTCGGCGGCGCCCCCGGAGGGAGCAACCGTTTAATTCGACCCGGAGGGATGCGCCGCGCAATGGAGGCCGGCCTCCACGACCTGGCGGACGTCGCCGTAGAGCGCGCCCTCGAGCTGGGCGCGGACTACGCGGACGCGCGCGTTCGCTCCGATTGGGGCCGCGGCGTTTCCCTGAGGAACGGGGTCCCGGACCCCCCAACCTCCTTCAGCTCCACCGGAGTCGGGGTGCGCGTCCTGGTCGGGCGCTCGATGGCTTTCGGCTCCACGAACAGGCTGGACTCCGCGTCCGTGAGGGCGCTCGTCGATTCGCTCGTGAGGATGGCGTCCGCCTCGTCCAGGATGGGGGGCGTGGAGGGCCTGTCCAGGGAGGAGGCCTCGGTGGCGACCTGGAGGTCCCCGGAGCGCCGGAGGCCCGAGGACGTGGACGTCCGCGAGCTCCTCGAGGAGGCGAGGTCGATGGACGCCGCCGCGTCCTCTGCCGGGCCCGAGATGGTCGGCCGGTGGATCTCGCTGCGCATCTCATGCGAGGAGAAGTACCTGAGGACGAGCGATGGCTCCAGGATCTCATCGCGCGTCTCGAGGGCGTTCGCGTTCGCCCTGTTGACGGCGAGGGACGGCGGCAGGACGGTGCAGAGGATCGTCGAGCTGGGCGGCTCCGGGGGATGGGAGCTCGCCGAGGAGCTGGACTTCCAGGGGAGGATGAAGAGGGAGGCCTCGGACGTCATCGAAGTCCTGAGGAGGGCGGAGGCCGAGGACCTATCCGGGATCGATACCGTGATAGTTGGCCCCGAGATCAGCGGCATAATGGCGCACGAGAGCGTCGGCCACCCATTCGAGGCCGACAGGATCCTGGGGAGGGAGGCGGCGCAGGCGGGCGAGTCCTACCTGGGGAGGGATGCCGTGGGCTCCAGGGTCGGGAGCCCCGAGGCGTTCGTGAGCGACGACCCCACAATACCGGGATCCTACGGGTACTACGAGTACGACGAGGAGGGGGTTCCCGCCCGCAGGAAGAGGCTCATGGTGGCCGGGGTGGTCAACGAGCTCCTCCACGACAGGGAGACCGCGCGCGCCTTCGGGGCGCGCAGCAACGGGTCCGCGCGGTCCTCGAGCTACTCCAGGGAGCCCATCCCCCGCATGTCCAACACTTTCGTGGAGCCGGGCGACCGCACGCTGGAGGAGCTCATGGAGGAGGCGGGCCGCGCCCTCCTGATGGAGTCCTACATGGAGTGGAACATCGACGACAGGAGGGAGAACCAGAGGTACGTGGGGCTCAAGGCCCACCTGATAGAGTCCGGCCGCCCGGTGAAGCTGGTCTTCAACCCGGTCCTGGAGGTCACGAGCTCCAGGCTCTGGTCCGGGGTGGTCGCCAGGGGGAAGGCCGTGGAGTTCTCGCCCGGGACGTGCGGGAAGGGCGAGCCCATGCAGGGCGTGCCCGTGTGGTTCGGCGGCCCCCACATGCTGATCAGGGGGGTGTCCCTCAGGAGGAGGTAGCCTTGGGCTCCGAGGGCGCGCCAGCGATCGTGGGCAGGCTCGCGAGGTCCATCATGGAGGGCGTGTCGCCCGAGGACTACGTCGTGCTGCTGTTCTCGGGCGAGGAGCTCCGCGTCAAGTTCTACAACAACAGGATAGCGATCTCGGAGAGGGAGGTCGCGGACTCCGCGAGGCTCTACGCCGTGAGGTCCGGGAGGCACGCCCTGGTGGCCCTCGACGACCTCAGCGAGCGCGGGATAAGGGCGGCGATCGGCGACCTGAGGGCGGCGCTCGAGTCGTCGCCGGAGGTCAGGCGCCCGCCCCTCCCCCCGCCCTCAAAGTACGAGCACAACGGCGACTTCGACCCCCGGGCCCTCGAGGCCGACGCGCCCTCGATGGTGGAGGCCGCCATCTCGGCCGCGATATCCGGGGGCGCCAGGAGGGTCGCGGGGGTCCTGGAGCTCGGCTCCATCTCGATACACATAAGGACCTCGTCCGGCGTGGATCAGGAGGACCGCAGGAGCTACGCCCTGCTGAACGTCAGGGCCTTCGGCGCCGGGTCCGGCGGCGCCGAGGCCAGCGGCCAGGGGCTCTCTGTCTCCACGACCCCGAGGCGCCTGGACCCGGCCGCCGCGGGCCGCTCCGCGGCCGAGATATCGGCCGCCGCCTCGAGGCCGTGCAGCGTGGAGCCCGGCCGCTACGACGTGATATTCGCCCCCATATCGGCGGCCGAGCTCGTGCAGCACGTGGGCGCGGCCGCCTCCGCGTACTCGGTGGCCTCCGGATTCTCCTTCCTGGAGGGCAAGATCGGCGAGCGCGTGGCCCCGGACTGGTTCTCGCTCATCGATCACGGGCAGATAGTGGATGGGGTGGGGAGCAGGTCGTTCGACGACGAGGGGGTCCCGACCCGCTCCACAGCGATAATCTCGGGCGGCGTCCTCAGGACCTACCTACACAACACGACCACGGGGGCCGAGTTCGGGACCGGCACGACCGGGAACGCCGGCATCATAGAGCCCGGGCCCTGGAACCTCGAGGTCTCCCCGGGCGACTCCAGCGTCGAGGAGATGGTGCGCGAGGTCCGCAGGGGCCTGATGGTGACGAGCAACTGGTACACCAGGTTCCAGAACTACAGGACCGGGGACTACTCCACGCTGCCCAGGGACGCCTCGCCGTTCATAGAGGGCGGCGAGATCAGGTGCTCGGCCCGCGGGATAAGGATCAGCAGCAACCTGCTCAGGGACCTGGGGAACGTCTCGATGGCGTCCAGGGAGCGCCGCTGGGTCAGGTGGTGGGAGGTCGAGGTCCCCGTGCTGACCCCCTACGTGCTGGTGCGCGACGTCGGCGTGACGTCAGCCTTCTAGCGTTTCCTCCGGATACCTCGAAGAGCACCTTCATCCAGCGAGGCTCTTCAGCGAAGTCAACTACGAGAGGGGAGGTGGATTTCGAGGGGGGACGCCAACGGGGTGGCGCCCGTGGAGGCGGCGTGATCCCCGGGATCTCGGGAACCCTGCCCCTCGGGGCGGGAGGGGGCCAGACCGTGGGGCGCGCGGCATCAAGCGCTCCCGCGCGTCGCTAACGCGAGCTCATTCCGCTTTAGACGAAAATTTGTTCGCCCAAACATAAACTTATATCCTGGCGCGGCCGCGCACTCCCGATGCGCGAGTACGACAGGTACAGTTGGTACCTGGAGCAGTTCGGGCCCGAGGGCTACGATGCCTACGAGGAGCACGGCCAGGGGGATTAGCAGGGCTCCCCGAGCGCGGCCTCGACCGCCATCTCCGCGGCCCTGCCGACGACGTCAGCGCACCTCTCCACGTCGCCCGAGGAGTGGAGCTCCTCCACCTCCCGGGGATCCCTCAGGTCGTAGGACCTCCCCAGCAGCCTCCTCTGGATGTCCCTGCAGCTCAGGGACCCGAACTCGGAGCGGAACTCGTTCACTATCCGCGATCCCACCTCAAGGATCGGGCGCTCGGTCTCCGGGGTCGCGCGCACGAGGCCGCGCCTCCCGCGCACGTATCCGATGACCATGAGCGCCCCTATGAGCGCGCCGCACGTCTCACCTGTGCCCGCGAGCCCCCCGACCATTGCCATGGAGGCGCGGAGCGCGCCCTCGTCCTCGATGCCGAGGGCCCTGAACGCGCCCAGGAGCGCCATGGGGCCGCACCCGAAGTACTTGAGCTCCAGCTCCCTCGCCAGCTCGCGCGCCCTGCGCGGGGCATCGCACCCCGCGGATCCGCTCCCGGCCCGGCTCAACGGGCGCAGTGGGGGAGTGGGCGTATTTAAGCCGTGGCGTGGGATCGAGGCGCTCGGGGGATGTCGCGCCTCCGCAGTTCGGCCTGCGGAATACCTCTCACGCATTCCCATGCGGGGGTAAAGCGCGCCCATAACCGGGAAGCTCACCCGTAACCGTGCCTAATCCAAGCGAGGGCGGTTTGCCGCCCCGCTTTCAATTCAGGATCGGCTATCCGAGGGACCCGCGCTCCCTCGCGGCCTCCAGCAGGTACCCGCGCGCCTCCTCGTCGCGCTCCTTACCCAGCGAGAGCGCGAACAGCCTCACGAGCAGGGAGTGCCTCCTGGACTCCGCGTCCCTCGGCCCGGCCCCTATCCCCAGCGTCCCCTCGAGGTATTCTAGGTCCTCCCGCACGAGCCTCAGGAGCTCCGCGTCCAGCCCCAGGGTCTCGGCCGCCAGCCCGAGCGCCTCGCCGTCGTAGTGCGCGGCCGCCCAGGACAGGTCCTCCCTCATGTGGCGATAGGCCCCGCCCAGGAGATCCACGTCCTCCTCCCTGAGCGAGGAGAGGCAGGAGATCCCCAGGAGCTCCGGGGGGATGCCCATCGAGTAGAGCGCCCCCGTGAACGCGATCGCGCGCGGCAGCTCCAGCTCGCCGGAGGACCGGGCGTAGGCGAAGGCGCCCGCGTGCGGCTTCCTGGCCCTCCTCTTGGGCAGCATGTCGGCCACGCGGTTCACGGCGCGGGCCAACGGC